>ENA-UOWE01000043-UOWE01000043.1-activated-sludge-metagenome-genome-assembly--contig:-NODE-43-length-167484-cov-7.279934_pt1 | contig 167484 bp, 120 predicted proteins | sample MGYA00249841_ERZ761562 | MGnify/ENA primary metagenome ERZ761562 (study PRJEB28883, sample SAMN05720200) | activated sludge metagenome | isolation source: Anaerobic digester | place: Japan... | reverse complement strand
TTCTCCATTCAATGAAGCAAAAAGGGGGAGAGAAGTAGTTCTTATAGGAATCTCTTCTGGAAAATACCAGGGAACACTCATCATCACAACACCAAAAGGGCCAATCATTGCCACGCCCCAAATGCTCTATACCCCAGACCCTCCAATGTGGGAGGAAAACTACGCACTGATAACCCAGAGGTATTCGGAGTGGAAGGCCCAGCTTGAAAAAAACTCCAAGTTGGTATCAGATGAATCCTTCAAATTCCCGGACAAGGATGGTTTGCTGGCATGGGAATTTGGTGGCAAAACCTGTGTTCTTTCAAAAGATGGTCTTTCTTTCTTTGATGCCACAATCGAAGACACCGAAAAATTTTTGTCAAAACAGAACCATATTCCGTTTGCACCGCCAGCTTTGCATCTGGCAATAACAGTAGGCTTGCTTTCACTGTTTGCGCTGGCCCTGTTTATAAAGGGCATTCAAGATATCGGAATTGCAAGCATTTTTTGTGCTGCGTGTCTTGGTGCAATTGGAGGAGCATCACTTTTCCTCCAGCAATACGTGCCGGGAACCCTTTTACCATTGGCATCGGTATTGTCCGTTGGAATCGTATGGACCATCCCGATAATTGCAATATCATCTGCCTTTGCACTTGATCTTTCACTGGGCTGGTTCTGGCTTGTCTATTCAATTCTTTCATCAGGAGTAGTTTTGCAATGGATTTTCCCGCCAGATTATGTATGGTTTCCCATCGAAGGAATCATTTTCATTCTGATGCTGATTGTATTTATTTCGATGGCAATAAAACCCAAAATGCCAATCAAAAAAGAGCTTTTCCCACAAACACCAGGACAAAACGGGATAGCCTAAAATTATCTGGATTTCATCAAATCGTGGAAGAGGTCTTTTATTGATCTGGTTTTGCCAAGCCCCTTCAGGTCGCTTGGGATTTTTGTTGCTGCGATTTCCCTGTCCCCAATGAACTGACATCTGAAAGTTTGGTGGTCATACGGAGAGACCTCCGGCACAAGGTAGAATTCACCAAAAGAGTATCCTGGAACTGCGCTGTAGCAGGCATTTATCTTGAAACCGTTAAAGATCTTCCCGTTTTCAATATTCATCACAACAAAGGAACTGCAATCATCAGAGATGCATACAGCGAGGTTTTTATAGTCTGGCACCTGGCAAATCGGGAAATATTCCATGCCAAATTTTTCATATTTCCCAAGGGCATTGATTTTGTATTTCCCATCTTTGAAACCAATAAAAACGTTCTCTCCAACAAAAGAGGTGTCAGCAAGGAATCCTGAAGGGCCGGCAGAGGAGCCAATCTCATGGCCGTCAGTTCTTGAAAAAACAGCCACCCTCACACCTTCCCCTTCTGCCTTCCATGCCCAAAATTTTGTTTCATCCTGTGCAAGGACAAGCGGATGGCCCGGTCTTGGAATACCCCACGAAGTCCTCCAGACCTGATTGCCATCGGCAGAGTTGATGCCATCAAACCATACAGTCTCGCCCCTTGAGAACGGGGCCACAAAAATATCTGTAAAAAAATTCGAGTCCGGAACCATGAGGCATGCCTGGTAATCCCTGTCATCAAGTCTCCAGGACTCCTGTCCGTCAGCTGCCGAGAGCCCGATGAGCTGGATCGGGTTCAGATCATAGTCCGTATCACTGTCATAGGCCAGGACACATACTTTTTTGCTCGAAGACAAAAGCCAGACGCCGCTCCCCTGTGGCGCCTCAAACCTCCAGGCTGATTTTCCGTCAATGCTGACTTTTTCTATTATCCTCGAGTCTCCGAACGCAAACAGGTAATCGCCTATTGCCCTGCAAAAAACCCTCTTTGCACCTTTGATTGTAGAAGTCCAGACTGGTGTTCCATCAGCCCCGACTAACCCGAATATTTCCTGGTCAACAAACATTGTCTTGCCAAAAGAGACCGGGGCAACCTGCGCTCTCCTGACCGATCCCCAGATCTTTTGCACACCTGGTACCGAACACCCGCAACAGGCAAAAAAAATAAAAAGAAAAACCAGCGTTAGAGTTTGCCTTCTCATTTCTCCTCCCAAATTTTCAGCCTAACTGGTACCTTGTCGGTTATTTGACCAGAAACCAGTTCACCGCCATCTGCACAAAAAATGGCACCATCCCACATAACAACTGGTCTCTTGACCCAGGACACAAATTCTTTTTTCAAAATCTTGCGGTCTTCAAAAGAAAACACTTGTACCTGGCCATCCTCTCCAACGAGTGAAATTTCAGTTTCGCCAGCAAAAGCACAGACAATCGGATCCTTTGATTTGAAAGACAGCCATTCCCCATCAACATAAATCCAGATTCCATCTATATCGGTAATGGAAGGGAACGGTGAGAAAGACACATTCTGGGCCACACTATATTCAGGAGCAATGATTTTTTTGCCGTCCGAAATTTTTGTAAGTGAAGAGGCAGTTACTACCCAGAGTTCATCCCCTTCATAGACAATATTGAAAACGTTTTCATCAATCTGGTGTTTTTTTATTATTTTTCCATCAAAAGAGTACTCGGTAAGTTTGCCTGTGGTCCTCGTTCCAAGACACACTCTGGTATCACCAATTGCAATAATGTTGGTTTGCGGTTCTACCTCAAAATTTCCAATGGGCTTGCCGTCCCTTATCAAAAAAGCTTTGCTATCAGACTTGCATGCGACAGTGCTTTTATTGATAGAGAGTGCTGAAATGGCAGGGTCCGGGGAGGGAACAACAAAATAGAGAAGGATCGCAAGGGCAACCAGAAAAAATGAAGCAATCCAGATCGGTTTTACTGATTTGTCCATCTGCACCAGAAGCCTTGCTTTCTGGTCAAGATTGGCCATTCTCCACAGTTCATCCGAGGTAATCTCTTCTTTATTTTCTATGTTATCTTCCATGACAGATATTGTATTGTCTGCCAGGCCAAAATCAATTTGAAAAAGCCTCTCTGATTTTTGCTTGCCCTTTGTTAACCATTTAATATAATCTCTTGCGTGAGTCCCGAGCGGGTTTTGGAAATAGCCGAGTGCATCAGAAAGGGAGACAGGGAACCCTTCTCCGAAATTATTGATGAGTATCAGGGTTTTGTATACAGTTTTTCGCTGAGGCTGGTCAGGGGAAACAGGGATTCCGCTTACGATCTCTCTTCCGAGGTTTTTTTGAGGGTGCTCACCCAGATTTCCAAATACAAGCCGGAATATCCCTTTAAATCATGGCTTGGAAGGGTCACATACACAACTGGACTCAACTACATCAGAAAAAAACGCGAAACCATACAGATAGAAGATTTGCAGGAAGACGTTCCTTTCCAGGTGCCAGACGATTCACCGACACCTGAAGAAGAAGTGATACAAAAATTCACCAAAGAGGACGTCTCAAAAGCTCTAAACAACTTGAAACCGGACTTCAGGGCAATCATAACGCTTTGCGACATCGAAGGGGTGTCCTACGAAGAGGCCGCATCGATACTTGGCATTCCAACTGGAACTGTCAGATCAAGACTGTCCAGGGCAAGATCGGCCCTCAAGGAGTCCCTTGATGGAACATTATGACCGCAGATTTGTATGGAGGATGAAATGAAAAAGATTGACGACAGAGAGCTAACCGGACTTTTAAGGGGACTCCACCAGGAACCACCCCCAGTGTTCGCTTTTGACGTCATGCAAAAAGTCAGACTCCATCAACCTGGTAGAACAAAACTCTTCTGGACACTGGGAATCGGGATAGGCATGGCGGCCGTGGCCACGCTGGCAATTGCCTTCTCTATTCCTTTTGGAGGACAACCCCAAAACAACCTAGAGATAGCCCAAAATATACCAACATTTGATAATCGCGGTTTTGCCGCAAAGAGCGCACCACCACCGGCACCTGTCCAGGACGAGGCAGCAGGAACAGCAGTGATGGCATCTTACGGAAATGATGGACCATGCGACACTGCACAGCAATACCAGGAGGGGTTCACAATCATCAGGATAAAATATCAGGACCCTTACGCCATGATCCTCTCCCTCAAATCTCAGCTTGTTTCATATTCGCCAACCGAGTTTACCGACAATGGTCTCCCGTCCCTGGCATTGATTATAAATGGTGAAAACATCATCCCAATTTTCAACGCCATAGTCACAGCTTCACAAGGAAGGGCACTCTACCAGATTGCAAAACTCCAGGACACACCCCCAGATGGCAGAACAAGAGTGCTGATAAGTCTCAGTAATTAAAAAACATTTTGTAGAAACAAAAAATTCAACTTTTTGGGAGAAAATCATGAAAAACAAGGTATTTATTGTAATTGCTTCAGTTGCGGCATTGCTTGTTGTTCTCACATGTGTTGCTCTTGTAGCTCCAGAAAACAAGAGGGATGAAGGTGCAAACAATGGTGCTTATGTTGTCGACGATGCAGGGGAACATTGGTATGAGTCGGATGGTGCCCTTTCAAAAAACACAGCAAAAACAAAAGCAATATTGCCGGCATCATCCACCCAGGGCATAGGCAGAGGAGCAATGGAACAGAAGGCCACCGACATGGCCGCCACGGCAGAATACGCCGGAAGCGCTCCTTCACCAGTGCCAACCGCATCGATACCCGGCAACACAGCAAAACCCATTGGCATCAAACAGATGATGAAAAAAGATGGCAATGTGTCCCTCAAGGCCGATAAACCGCAGGAAGCTGCGAATGCCATCATCAGCATAGCCACCAAGTTCGGTGGGGATGTGCTCAGCATGCAATCTTCCGGGGAGAAAACTTCACAATATTTCAACATAACCATACGGGTGCCATCCCAGAAGTTTGACAACGCAATGCAGGAAGTGCTGAAACTCGGTGACAAGGCCTCAGTCACAACATCATCCGAAGACGTGACTGGAGAATACATTGACATGAAATCAAGATTGGACAGCAGGACAAGGAAAAGGGAAGCCCTGCTTACAATGCTCACAAAAGCTGACAAGATAGGCGATCTGCTATCGATTCACGACAGAATTGCCGATGTGGAACAGGAAATTGAGAGCATAAAGGGTCAGATGCAATACCTCGAAGGAATGACCTCATACTCAAGAATAACCGTTGATATCTCGCCAAAAGATGGACTCATTTCAACCGATAGTCCTTCAGGTTTTGTGGATGGCCTGGGAAAAATATGGGTAGCATTCCAGAAAGCAATACTGTGGCTCCTGATGATCATTGCAGTTTTGATTCCATTCGGAATTATTACCCTTCTCGTCTATTTCATAGTGAAGGCCAGCCGCAAGAGACCAGGCGCACAGAGCTGACCAAAAAATTGCCCGAAACAATCCAAGATTGTGTTTGTAATAAAAAAGACCCTGTTCAAAAATGAACAGGGTCTTTTTTATTTCTTACAACAAACAGCCATAATATGACAATTTTCTTGATACCCAGTCCTTCAGATTATCATTATGTGCCATCTGGAGGGCCAATTTTTTGATTTTGGTGTCTTACACTCACAATTTCTCGACCAAAAACTAGAAATCAAAAATAAGGGCATTCTGTACGTCTTTAAAGATATAAACACCCCCACAAACAAAAAGCCCACCCTTCTGGGTGGGCTTTTATAATCCAGTTCTGTTACGATCTATTTTTCTTTGAAGAATATCTGGAGAACCTTGTCAACATTGACCTGGTCAGAGAGCCTCTGGCTCGGTTCCTTGGCAATAACAATACCTTCTGAGTTGACAAGCATCATCGAAGGACCTTCAAAAAGGTTCAGGGATTTTGCAAATCCCCTCATGTTTTCATCATACACAAGATGCTCGCCCTTCATCTGGTTCTTCAGGTAGTCAACCTTGTCTTTTGCCGATGTGAAAACGATTGAAATCTGATCAGGAGACATGCTGCCTTCGGTAATAAGTCTCTGTGCAAGACCAATGCAGGTGTTTATGCATGAGCCGCACGAAGTGGTTGTAAATATTGCATACTTCCTTCCAGCATAATAATTGCTGGAAATTTCCTTACCATCTGCATCAGAAACTGACCAGGCGTTGAGCTTCGTGCCAACCTTGGCAAACTTGATGCCCTGTGGAAACAGGGTGTTGAATTGCTCGTCCCCGTTGATCTTCACATACATTGTCATCAGTGACCTTGCAACCTGGTCCCTGAGCATCTCCCTGAAAATCCTCGTATCACCCTCGGCAACATTGAGCTCTAGGGAGGTAAAATCAACGAGTGTTCTTCCTTCGTATCTGCCAAGGATGTCCCTGTACTCAGCCCTCTTGTCTGCGCCGGCTATCGGGAACTCTGACATTTCCTGCAATTTTTCAATCTTGAAGTTTGCATCCACTATGAGGAGGATTGATGGGTAATTCGGGACGTCCATAACAGTGCAATATCCCCAGGCATTGTTTCTGTCCTGCCATGTCCAAAAAGTGATTTCCTGGCTCTTGTCATCTGGGTTTGCAGCAACTTCTTTTCTGCCCAGTGTTACATAAGACTTACCAAGCACCGATGCAATGCTTGAATCAGAGGATGAGGCCCCGCCAGAAGAACACGAAAAGAGCGTTGCAGTCAGGATGATCAGGAGAACCAAGGTCGTGGACATGAATGTGTATGCAATGATCTTGAACGGGTTTTTAACCTGCTGACTGTGGCCGTGATTTGCGGTTGCTCTTGCTGGCTTTGTCTCTGCTGATTTGACGGCTTCTTCTGCTTGCTGCACTGGTTTGTAGCTTTTTTTGGACACTGTCTCCTCCAATTATATTAAATTGACTTTATCAAGTCTCCGAGCCTCTTGATTCCCTCATCAATCTGCGGCAATGACGGGAATGAGAAGTTCAGCCTCATGGAGCTTTCTCCACCACCGTATGGGTAGAAGGCCGATCCCACAATATAGGCGACCTTATGCTCGATGGCTTTCGGGAAAAGGGCTGTTGTATCGATATTATTTGAAAGTGTAACCCAGATGAACATTCCACCCTCAGCATTTGTCCACTTTACACCCTGCGGGAGATACTGCTTCATGGCCACTTCCATCGCCTGTCTCTTTTTGCCATAAGCTTCGCAGATTTTTGGAACATGCTGGTCTATATAGCCTCTCTTTGCAAATTCTACAACTGCAGCTTGGGTTATAACTGGCGAGTTGAGGTCTGCTGACTGTTTTGCCATGCAAATTTTTGCGATAAAATCTTTGTTTGCAACGATCCAGCCAAGCCTGAGTCCTGGTGCAAGGATTTTGGAGAAGGTCTTGAGCGATACAACCATTCCCTTTGTGTCGAGTGAGTAGAGCGATGGGGTCGGTGTGCCTGTGAATCTGAGATCACCATAAGGATTATCCTCAATTATCGGAACATTGTACTTGTATGCCAACTCAAGGAGTTTTTTCCTTCTGGCAAGGGTCATGGTAACGCCGGCCGGGTTCTGGAAGGTTGGGATTGTGTATATCATCTTCGGCCTGACACCAACTTTTTTCATTGCTTCAAGCCTCTCTTCCAGTTCATCAACCTTCATGCCTTCATCATCGAGGTCTACAGTAACATACTTCGCACCATAAACACTCCATGCCTGCAATGTGGCAAGGTAAGTTGGTCCTTCGACTATGACAACATCACCTTCATCAACCATGATTTTTCCGACAAGCTCAATGCCCTGCTGGGAAGCTGTTGTAATGCAAACATTGTCTATTGTGCAATCTTTTATACCTTCTTTTTTCGTCATCTCAACAACAATCTCACGAAGCGGTTTGTAGCCTGGTATTTCACCATACTGGAAAACAACGCTCGGGATTGTCTTGATGACATGCGACATGCACTCATTGAATTGCTCAACCGGGAACATGGTCGGATCTGGAAGACCACCCGCAAATGAGATAATTTCAGGCTTTTGTGTCAAAGCCAATAGCTCTCTGATGACAGAACCTTTCATTCTGTTTGTTCTAGATGCAAAATTCCAATCCATTCAATTTTCCCCTTTCTGTGCCCGTTTCCTTTGGGCAAGGTTCAAAATGTCATATATTCCCCAAGTTGAAGAGAACGATTCTTTCAACTTGTCCGGTACATCCTCGACTGGCTTGATATTTACGTATGTTCCGACAGGAACCATCACAAAAAGCTCTTCCACATCGGTTATGTTCATCCTTACGCACCCTGAAGACACGTTCCTGCCTATAAGAAGCGGCTCTTTTGTTCCGTGAATGCCATAGTCTTCCCATGAAAGATGCATAAACCTGGAACCAAGGGGATTTCTTCTGTTTTCACTGTACGGCGGGAAGGGCCATGTTTTACCATAAGCGTCCTCGAAATCCCACGTGTTCAACGGCATCCATGATGGATCAACAATTTTGCGAATTATCTTAAGCAGACCTTCTTTTGTTGGCTTGTCCACTCTTCCGGTTCCAATTGGATAAACTTTTACAGGTTTCCCCATCTCATCCTGGAGGACAATAACATGATATGTTTTGTCCACTTGAATAGTTTTTTCTTCTTGTGGCGCAGCAATTGAAGCACCCGTCGTAAAAGCAGAAAGCGCCACCAAAAGAGCAACTACTTTTCTCATTGAGAAAGCCTCAGATAGGTTATCCTTTTTTGATTAAGTGCAGCAATTACCATTGCATCACAGCTTGGCGTTATCGCAGGAAGAAGGTACTGCCTTGTATCCGTATATCTCCACAAGACACCCTCTCTGCCAATGCCTCTTGCCACAAATTGGACGGAGGCATTTTCTGGGGAGCTATTTTCCAGGAAGAATGCTGAAACATACCTCTTGTCCCCAATAAGTGAATAAAAATATTTGGACCCTTCAGGTTCTTTTGCAAGGCTGTCCCCGTTTCTGTCATAAAGATAAACAGTCCCAGCCCTGACAAGAATTGTGTCCGTTTTTCCATCAATCTGGACGTCCTCTATTGCGCCATTTACCTGGGCCTGCCAGAATAACGGTAAATCCTGGGTTTGTGTAGATTTTTTTGGCAATCTGTCTGCATCAAACACAAACAGGTCATGCACTGCAAGATTGTCTTGTGAGATATTGGCATCTTTTGTGAAGTAGCAGATCACAAGGTTCGAGTTTGTTACTTTTATTTCAAGCGAGGAGAATTGGCCCGATCTGGTGTCCAGATTGGCCTTCCAAACCATCGGCATTTGCGGCTGCAAAAGCACCTGGGCAATCATCGCTGTTTGAACTTCAAAAATAAATGAATTTCCGTCCGGCATAAAAACCGGATTGAAATCAAACTTGTCGATATCCAGCTTTAAATTCTTGATCTCTTTCCCTGTTTTTGCATCAAGGATAGCCATTATGGGTTTTTCGCCCCTCTTTGATCTCAAATAAAGACCAAGCTTGTCTTTTGGCAGCTTCTGGATTTTTTCCGGATAATACTCATCAATTTCGTGTTTCCACACAAGCTTCCCATCATATGTGTAACAAACTGAAAAAGACGATGTTCTAACAAGAACCTGTTGCCTTGTTGGGAAAAGGTAAAGCTGGAGAACAGGTAGGCCAACATCCAGGGTGGCAATTTCCACTCCTGACTGATTAAGTATTGCAAGCTTACCCTCTGCAGTCCCAAAGAATATATATGAACCACTTGGGTCAATATCTGTTGTCTGTATGTGGTAATCAACATCCTTTGAAAAAACCACGTCAAGTCGTCCTGAAGGCCTGGCAATAAAATAAAAAATTGTAAATGCAAGCACAATGGCCAAAAGTATCGAGCCGGCAATATAAAGATATCTCTTTGTCTTCTCCAGTTTCTTCCTATTCACAAACTGGATTATACACCCCTCAAATCCTAAGTGTCAATGAAGGATGACCTGAGAAATCCCGATAAACACAGTTATCGCAAATAAAAAAGCCCCCGCCATAAAGCGGGGGCTTTTTGGTGTTACTTGTTACTACTTACCGATGATCATCAAGGTCACGGTTCTTCGATCTTGATGAGGGTGATGGTCCTGGTTGCAGAATCATAGAGTATTCCATCAGATGGAACACCGAGTGACTGGGCAATGAACCTGAACGGTACCATTGTGCTTCCACCCGAAATTTCAGCTGGTGGGTTTACATCAACTTCCTGACCGTTCACAACTGCCTTCTTGTTGCCGATCTGGATCTGGATTGTGATCTGGCCAAGAGTAATTGTTACAGTCTTTGTTGGTCCATCATAGCTGACTGCTGCGCCAAAAGCTTCGGATATGGCCCTGACTGGAACGAGAGTTCCACCATTTTTGATGTATGGTGCAGGATTGATATTGACTTCCTTGTCGTCAACATACATTGTTGGGCTCATAACCTGGAGCTTAACAACTTTCCTCTTCTTATTGATGATCTCGAAGACTGGAAGTGTTGTCTTGTTACCAGCTTTGTCGGTTGCTTCAATATTGACCGGGGTCTTTGTTGCTGCTGCAGAAGCGTCCTTGAGGTCAACGATCACTGTGAAGTAATCATTGACAACTGTTGCTTCCTTGCCGTTAACGATGACCTTTGAACCTGGCTCAACGCGGCCTGTGAGTTCATAAGTCTTCTCCATGATAACTGGCTTAATCGGGTCAAGGATGACTGTTGGCGGTGTGGTGTCGAGGACGATGGTGACTACCTGCGACGTTGTATTGCCTGCTGCGTCCTTGGCAACAACATTGATAACGTTCTGGCCTTCTTTGAGTTCGACATCAGCTTTGTACTTGCCGTCTGCTCCAACCTGGACTTCTTTGCCATTGACGTAAATCTTTGAACCTGGCTCTGTAGTTCCAGTAATTGAAGTCTTGTTCTTGTTGGTTGGGGTCTGTGGATTGTCAACTGTGAGTGCCGGGGCTGTGGCATCCTTGGACACCTTCACCTTGTTAGAGGCTGCCCTGAGGAAGTCCTTTGCTGTGGCATCACCCTTGATGAATCCCATCTCGGTTGGCTTAACTTCGAATGTTGCCTCACCCTTTGCATCGGTGGTCATTTCAACATTGACGCCTGCACCGGAGAGAGTGACCTTTGCGCCAGCAACTGGTGCATTGGTTCCTGCTTCTTTGACCTGGGCAAGAACTTTACCCTTCACCTGTGGATAGAGGTCTCCCTCTGTCTGGAGGCTGAGTACGAGTCCCTTGCCTACATCAAGATACCATGGGTTCCATTCTTCTGCTGGACGGTTCTTCCTGTCCTTCATTCCGCCGCCCCTGATTGAATACCATTCTGGAACAACGAACTGATATGGATCCTTGAGGTACCACTTGTTCGGTGACATGAAGGTTACTTCGGCGGTGTGCTCGCCAAGACCGGTCGGGAGGAACTCGATTGTCGTCTCGACTGCCTTTGCGTCTTCTGCCGATCTCTTGGTGTGTCCGTAGACTGCTTTTTCATGCTGGTTGCCTGACATATAGACTCTTGAGTCTTCCTTCATGGCAACGTCGCGGTCATCTGCTGGCCTGACTACTGCAACAAGGTGGTTCTGGATGCCGTAGATAAGATCATAGTTGTTCGGGTTGAGGAAATCTCTTGATACTTTGTCCCTGGTATCGGCATAGAGGAGCTCGATCCTTGGGCTGTCAATTGTTGCAACATTGTCTGGCGGTGCATCCCAGTCAAGATAGAACACCTGGTCGTTGGTGTAAGCCTGGCGGAATCTCTTGTGGGTGTATCTTGGATCGGTCTTGTCATTGTATGGCGGGAAGCCTGCAAGGTCAGCGTTTGCTGGAACGTTGCAGTATGTGTTGTCGCCAATGAGACCACCGATGTAAGCCACGTCTTCTGCGAAGATGTAGAACTCAGTCTGAGCGTTAACATCAAGACCAAGTGCATCGTGATAGTTGAGGACGCCATTCTGGTCGATGTCGGCGAAGAGGAATCCGCCATACCACTGGTGGTTATAGATGGCACCAGCGCCCCAGCCTTCGACTGGTGGTGGAAGGTCCCAAGCAACCCATGGGATAACTTCGTCGCCGTCTTCCTTGGTCACATCCCAAGTATTCGGGTTCGGTCCGCCCCAATACCACTTGTTGGTGGTGTTGTATCTGATGAAGCCCATGCTTGCGGAGGCTGTTGAGCCTGAGCAGGATGAGGTGTTGGCTGAACGGTTCATGTTGAAACCTGAGAGGAGGAAGAGCTCGTGATCATCTCTTCTGATCTTCTCGTCTGGAGTGAAGTCATAACCAATGTGAAGCTCAATCTGTGTGCAGCATGGTGGTTTCATGCACTCTTCGAGGGCGAAGTCGAATGATTTCGGCCTGGTGGAGAATGGTGTAAACCTTGCAGTGTTCTTGACACCGCCACCGCAGACGGAGACGCCCTTTGTGACGCCCTTAATGAGGACGCCGAGAGCATCGCGGCAGGTGACCTGAACCTTGTAGATTCTGTTGTCAGCTGCTGTCATGATGAACTCTGGATCGCCTGGTGAATCATAGGCTACCTTGTTCGGGTCTTCAGTGTTTGTGACCTTGTACTCAACATTTGGTGAGTAGACATTGATCCATGCCTCACCTGAGTGCTTGCGGTCTGGTGTGTAAACCCTTACGTAGAACTGGTGCTGGCTCTTCCAGAGATCCTCACTTGAGTTGTTCGGATTCATGGTGCCCTTGTCCCAGTTCTCCATGTACTGGTTGTTGTCGTTGGCGCAGAAGCCCCTGAAGATGTAGCGGCCATTTGTAGCCTGTGAGAAGTCAATGGTGATTGGGTTGAATGCAATGATTGGTGGCGTGTCTGGTGTGTTGCGGAGACCGTAAAGCTGGGTATTGCAGACTGCTGAACCATCATTGTTCTGGAGGTCAGTTCTGATCCAGTAATACTGTGGAAGTGTTGCATCAAATCCGTAGAAGTCGGTGTTGTCTGGATGTGGGTCAAGGATGAGGTTGTTCCAAACTACTTCTTCTTCGGCTTTCTTGTTGCCCCAGTCGTCAGCTATTCCGTCAAGGAGGTTGACTGGCTCGGAGCCCTTGGTGACTGTGAAGGTGAGTGGTTTCTGGACATCAACAAGTTCTGGTGTGACACCAGCGGTAAGTTTCTCTGGTGTTGTAAGAACTGTGAGGTCAAGATCCGGTTCTACCGGGACTGCCATCTGGGCAGCAAGATAAACTTCGTGGCTGTACCTTCTCAGGTTTGCATTCTGCTGTGCCTGTGCATCGTAGTCCCAGAATGGTGAGAATGCTCTGTCGTTGTTATCATCGCCATACTTGTAGGCGGTGATGTAAAGTGGAAGAACCTCGTTCTTTGCGATTACGTGGTCCGCCCTGTCATTTATGATCTCGCCACCGAAATCAAGACCGACTGTATCAACAAGACCGGTGCTTGAATCGAGCTTGAACTGATAGTGTCCGTTGTTACGCTGGAAGGTTCTGCCATCAATGAGACCGCCTGCCCATGTATTGGTGGCCATGTCATAGGTTCCGATAATTTCGGTTTCCCAGTCATTGAAACGGATCTTTCCATCTGGCTCGCCCTTCGGGCCAGTGATGTCATTGAAGTCTTCATACTGTGGTGCAAGATTGGTCTTCCTTGAGGAAGTTGGTGTTCCGGTTGCCCAGCCATCGCCAGCTCCGAAGAGCAGGTTGGCGGTTCCGCGATGCTTTGTTCCCCTGTCCTGCCACACATAAACGAGTGCGTCATTGCAATATGTTATCTCGTTGCCTTCAGCATCAAACCATTCGCCTTCGTGCTTCTTGTCGCCAATGTGGTGCTCAAGGAGCTTGACATTGAAGGTCTGTGGCTTGTCGAGGTATGCAACTTTACGCTCTACGTCCTCTGCAATTTCATTCTTGATATCAAGGGCTATTACGTCAATTCCGTCAACTGGCGGCGCAACGCAGCAATCCTGATACATCTTGAATGTTCCATCCCAGAGGGTGACGTAGATGAGGATCTTGCCCCAGTTCCATGGGATGAGTTCGTCAACTACAAAGAGGTTGTCTTTTCCACCTGGTTGCGAGCAGGCACCGACCATTGTGTAGTCGAGTCTACCTGAATACTGGAGCTGGCCGTTTTCTGGCGGAAGAACGACATCGCCAACAAGTCCTGATCTCCTTGTGAAGTCAAGGGTGACGCCGTTGCCGTTCTGGTCAACACCGCTGTACTCATACTGTTTCCAGTTTGTGGAGTCGATTACGATCTTTCCTGACCAATCATACTGTATCGGAACGTTTTCGAGGCCCCATGCTTTGTATTTTGGAAGTACCGTGTGGGTTGTTGCATCCCATTCCCTTGGACGGGCAAATGGTCCAACAACTTCGATTCTCTTGATCCTCTGGTCAACTGGCCAGCATGGATCGAACGAGAGATGGTTGCCTTCGCCGTCTTTGAGGATGAAGAACACACCATAGTCAGTGAGTGGGAAGAATTCAGTTCCAAGCTTGTAATATTTCTCTTTCCAGACTGCTGGGTAAGAGTTCCAGCCTGAGGCTCCACCTACTCCGAAGGAACCGCCAAGAACGCGGCCGGTGTGGGTCTGGCCACCAGGATAACATCTGAACTCGCCCTTAGAAGTCCTAAGCACTGGGTTGTACGGGGTCTGGATCTGTGGGGTTGGTATTGAAAGCCTTGAAAGTGGATCATTGCCGGATGTGTAGTTAAGTGAGGAATACTGGAGACCATGATCAACAATGGACCACTCTGCAAAGTTCACGTATGGGTCTGGCTGATAAACCTTAATGTCAACTGTTCCACAATAATCGATGCCCTGGTTCCTGACTGGATCGAGGACAAAGTATGGTGAACCAGTCGATGGATGTGGTATCGAGGAGTTGTAGTCAAAGAGTGCGTTTACAGTGTACATCTGGAGGAGGAGATGGCTTGATCCATCACGTGGAAGAATTGCGACGAGTGCCTCACCACCAGCATCATTTGCATCACGCTGGCCATAAGAGGTAACCACTGTCTGCACGCCATAACCTGTGGCCCATGGGCCTGTCCAAAGCTGGCTGTTTGGATACATCTGGTTGCCTGGCCATGGTGGGTTGATACCAGCTATCCAGGCTGCAACTGTTGTTGTTGAATTAAGTGGTCCAACTCCATCAAATCTTCCGTAGTAGTCTGACGAAAGTCTTGCTGGAACTGTTGAGGTCATGGTGCGTGCTGCGTTCCACATCACATGGAGACCGTTGACATCGCCCATTTCTTTCATGCCATCAATCTTGCATGACTGGCAATTTGAGTACTTCCTGCCTTCAACTGTGGCTGAAGAGCAATCAGTATCATACCATGTTGCTTTGTCTTTAATGATGACTGGTGTCCTGCAGGTTCTCTGGTCTGGTGGGATGTATGGTCCACCATTTGGACGCCAGTTAAATGTTCCAGTGAAGTCCTGGCCAATAAGGATATCGTTTGAATCAAGGGCTCCTTCAATCTGTGGCCTTGATCTGTCATTGCCTGCTGGGTTAACCGGCTCGAGCCAGTACCAGTAGAGGTATGAACCGTCTGTGTTGACCTGGACAATGTACTGTCTGCGTGCCTGGCCTGGGTTGTCATCAATTGCTGTACCGATCCAATCAACACCGCCGCCATGGGCATTGTATGTTGAGATGAGATACTGCTCACGACCATAGATCGGGTCAACGTTGGTGTCGCCAGTAAGTAGCACTGAAACCATGATTCCGTTTGGATCATTTACATCGTCTGGGTTGTCATCATCACGGAGTTTCACCGAGAAGTTCGGGAAGCGCTGATCAAGTGTCTGCAAGCAGGCCACTGACGGCTCAATGTCGAGTTCTTCTGGTGCAATATCATACTTGGCTTCCTGATAGCAGTCATAGCCATTTGCAAGATTGTATGGCATTGGTGGGGTAAGTTCTGGTTTTCTAACCCTTACGCCATAAGAGGCTAGTTTATATGGACGTCCCCATCTTGCATCTGTGCTAGTTGAATTTCTCTGCACAAACCATGGATCGTTGTAGTCTCTGTCAAGCGGGGCTGGATTGTTTGTTCCACCAAGATCCCTGAAAGAACGGATTCTAACACGATATTCGTTGGAATCTTCGAGGTAGTTGAGCTTGTCGTTGTTTCCACCATTGGTGCAGGAACCACGATATGGTGTGAACTGGAACTTTGCCTGTGCCTGACGGCCTGAAACTACGCGGTAAATTTCGTTTATTGTTGCATTGTTATTCGGGATGGAAAGTCCGAGGTTACGAATGAATACATAAATGACTTCCTCTGGGTGATAAACGCCCTGGTCATCATAATATTCTTTCTTTGGTGGCGGATCAAAATCAATTGTGATCTCAGAGGTCTGTTCAACCTTGAGTGGTTTGTCAATTGTGACTTTCATTCCGGTTTTGCCCGGGAGCGCCATCATATCAGCATAGTTGTAGTCGCAGTTATAGCCCATCGAAAGTCCATAGATCGGCATCTGGTAAACCCAGAGGTCTGGATCTGGAACAATCGAACCAGCTTTGTAGACTATTCCACCAAGGGTAACATCCATGAGCCTCTGGAATCCAGGGCCAACAATGGAGCTGCCATTGTAAGAGCAATCATAGATAACTTCATTGATGTCATACTTGCCATTTGGCGGGAGATAATGACCAGGATTGAGCACATCTTCGATGAGCTCATCATAGAATGCTGGCCAATAAACAACACGACCATTGGTCAATATCGGAACGAAATCTGAGAGGTCATTATTCGCGCCTCCCCAGAGATCAATGTCTGCATCACCGGCGGTGACATATGAACCCTTTTCATACTTGACTATTTCGGCAAAACCCATAGCGCCACGCTGAACGGTGACGTCTGACATACGAAGGTCGCCAGCGTCGATCTCGTAGTTGCCATTGTTGTCAAGATAAATTGATTCACCAACACCGTAATAGTTCTCAATGCCCCATCCGCCTGGGTTTGTTGTGTCATAGAAGCGTGGACCTATTTCATTTGGTGTTGCCGGGCCATTTGGCGGGAGTGGGTCGGCATTTGCCGGCCAGAACTGTGTGAGCATTCTACCAACGTCTTTTGCTGCATATCCATCTTTCATACCGATATGCATTTCACCAGTATGTCCCTGGCGATAATCGTCGGAGAGGTTGAGCATGAAGAGGTTTTCTCCTGGCGGAACTGGGCCTGCATACTGATATCCCCAGTTGCAGTCCTTGTTGTCGTCACGGAAGACTTCAACTCCAACATACTCTCTGTATCCAAATTTCATGTCCTGGAAGACTGTGGACGGATATTCAAATTTTGTCCCGGTTGGGTCAAGAACAGCATTTTTCTGGATATTCTGTGCGGTCCTGTCAAACTCTTTGTTTGGTGAACGAAGTGCAGCAACGGTTTCGGACGGGATGACACCCTGCCAGAGGTCAGTCTGGACTGAGAGGTTGTATTTCGGGGCAGAGCAGCCGCCAGTAACAAGCTCTGAAAGGATAAGGACGTCACCAGACCACATTCCACCGACCTTCATGATCAATGGATAGAGTGAGGAAGCAACGCCACCACCAAGGCCAAGCCATGACTCAAGACCATAAGAATTACCATTAAGGTTTGTCATACGATAGTCACCAGAGACTACGTTTGCAGTTGTCTCTGACTTCATATAAATGCCTTCGTATGGGTCATAGATGTCATCGCCAGAAGCGCAGCGTGGATTGGAGTTGTAGTTTACGTTGTCAGCATGGAGCTGGCAGTACTGGGTAACATTGATCGGTGCAACTTGTCCTGGAACACCAGAGAAGTTCGCCATAGAAACTGGGAAACGATAAAGGGTGTGCTGCTGTGTTGGAGTAGCTGGATCATTGAGATCAACGTCATCACCAGCATCATAATATCCATACTGGCCACCATTGGCCGGGCCTCTGTCACGAACGATTGTGCCAGGTGCATAGTTAAAGAAGAGGCCATTAAAGAACATTGTGACCGGGGTAAGACGGGTGGTGCCATAATACTGGTACCACTGGATGTCCTGCTGGAGCATATAGTCGTAACCGGCTGGATAACGGCTGTTCAGGTTATGGGCATTAAATCCGGCGCGATAGATATATTCACCTGGATCATAGATGTCCATTGCCGGTGATGGGAACTGGGTTGTGTCTGGAGGATCAATAACTACATTTGCGGAGTGCCATTCTTCGCCGTAGTTAAAGATGTCGTTGTCTGTCTGGAAGTATGCACCGACAGTAATTGTTGGTGGGTTGGTGTATGGAATTGGGGCTGGTGGAAGTGCATTTATAACAGCACCTTCCCAACCATCCAAGAAGCGGACGAGTGGAAGTCCAGTGATTCCATTGCCAACATCATCACGGTCCCAATCAAGGATTGGGCGGGTTGTGTATGGAAGAACTGTGGTGTCAGTTATTACGTTAGTCTGACCAACAGTTGTATCAACAAGATTGGTTCCAATCTGCTCAATATTGGGTCTTGAAACACCCTGGAGCTGGATTGGCGATGCGCCGCCCCTGATAAGCGGGAAGTCTGGCATGTCGACAAAACCGACCTGGAAAACCCTGCCCTGTGAGGTGCGGAAGAAGAGGCCTGTTGAGTTGAAAAGCGGATACTCTTCTTTTCTGGTAATACCATTCATGATGAAGTTGCCATAGATGTCGGTGGGCATGTAGATGTATGGGCCCTGAGTATTGTTGGCGACGGACGAGTCAACCTTCATGTATGGGTTGTTCTTGCAGTTGTCAGAACCAGAACCACCGGTTATTGCCCTGTAGGCCTCGGTTTCTGGATCAGCGGCTGCATAATAGCGGCTGTCATTGAAACGGCCATCCGGGTCGAACCAGAGCTGTCCCATGTTGTCAACAACAGCATACCAGTGGTCATAAAGCTGTGAAGCGCCTTTATCCGGTATTACTGTGAGATAGAACTCGGTCCAGTAGAGGGGTTGTGAGGTGAGCTGCTGAAGCTGGACACCTGTTGGTTCCCTCTTGGCTACTTCGTCAGGAGTAGCATTAATCCTGAGCGGACGGGCCGGATCGATAACAGCGATGTCAATGTAAGCGCCTGGGCCTGGCATCTTGTATTCCGACCTGCCCCAAGCAGTGCCAACGCCGTTAAAATAACGGTTGCGATCCTCCACCAGCGTTGTGCCGTTCCACCTGGTGCCGACGGGCTGCCAGCGGTTGGCGATGAAGATTGCTGGTGTGTTGGTGGCATCGGCAGCGCTTACGTTCGCTGCGGTACTGAGATTGCCCATGAAGGGGACGAATCCCAATACCATGATCGTAGCGATCACAATACTCAACAGTTTCTTCATCACAATGTCTCCTTTCAATTCACCGGTTGTAGCATCAATACTAGCAACCGGAACGCCGCAAAAAATACTAGCGGCGTAGTAAACAGCAAGATTACTCACTGTCCATATCTACTACAAATGAAACGAGCAGAACCAAAAATAAGAATGACTGGAGGGTTTGGTTCTCCGATGTCATATTATGCAATTATCATGCCACAGGAAAAAACCTAGCAATCAACGATACTTTGTATTAAGGTTCTCGTTTTGGGTCCATAGGGGAGGTTATCAAGCAAATGGAGCATTTTGAGTAAATGCTCCACGTAATGAGTATATGAAACACATATTATGCATCAACTACTCATGTATGTGTAATATAGAACCAAGTTCGTATTTTTTGATCATTGCATAAAGCGTTTTTCTGGTGATGCCCAACTGTTTTGCAGCATGAGATATTTTGCCACCGGACCTGGCTATTGCCCTTATGATGGTCTTTCTTGTTACATCCTTGAGATTAAGTGTTTCATTTGAAAAATCGAAAGAAACAGATTTTAGCATTACTTCGGTCTCCTCGACACCAACATGTTTTGCTATTTCACTTATAAGGCTGGCCTTCAGAGTGTCACTGAGAACGTCGGATTGAATTTCCATATATCACCTCAAAGGGTTTTATAGCATTTAGGGTAAAGACATGTCAACTGCCGGGCATATTTTTCTTATGTGCATATATGACACATAAGAATATTTTTCACAATCAAAATAATCATCTACAAGACAGCATTTGATTGACTATGAGCAACCTTTGCATTAGTGGGAACGATTTATAAAAACCATGAAATTGGTAATAAATATACATATTTGTATATTTTAATCATATTGACAGATCAGCTTTACTGCATTTTAATACCAGTAATGAAACGCATTACTTTTGCAATAATAATATTGTTATCAATACTATCATTGGTATCTTGCATTCAGCAAATAAACAATGAGGAAATATACCAAAAATCCCTGTCAATAACCAAAAGTATAGACGATATTCCATCAATTTATCCTGTACCAAGTAACCCGGAGATTGATCCCGTAGCCGGGATATATATTGAAAACTCATACCCTCCAACCTTCAATGGGAGCCTCAAAACGCAAGATGACTATAGTAATGTATATATGGCCCTCAATCGTGAGCTAAAAACAATGGGCTGGAAAATTGAGGTCCAAAGCTCATTCATAAACAAAGAGTTTGGTATGGCGCAACTGGTTGCTTTCAGAGAGGGGTTATGGCTCTCGGTAAAAATATATTCCGAATACGGCCAGACAAAGGTCACATACCAGAGCCAAAAACGTACAAACTAGAAGATTTAACTAGACCTAAAACCATTTCCTTTGTTTGGTGTCAATGTATAATGTTTCAAAGAGACAAAGGAGGAATTAAAAATGGCTGAAAGATATGTTGAAGGGAATCCGCGCAAGAACAATACAAAGAATATTCTTTTGATTGCTGCAATAGTTCTTGCAGTGATTATTATCTGGAACGGTTTTGTTGTCATCCCAGCGGGTAGCGTCGGCGTTGTCCAGAGGTTTGGCGCAATCACGGGTCAAAGGGGCGAAGGACTCAATTTCCTTATTCCGTTCGTTGACCAGGCAAAGCTGGTCAGTGTGCAAACCCAGATGTACCAGGGCAAACTGGAGACTTTTTCAAAACAGCAACAGGATGTCATTATTGACATCACTGTAAATTACAGGCTTGACCCAATAATGGTTCAGGACATGATCAGAAGGTTTAATTCCCTCGATAACATATCGGCCAGGGTCGTCGAGCCAAGTGTGTCCCAAGTGGTCAAGGAAATAATCCCAGACTACGTCACTGACCAGATTCATCTGAACAGACTCAAAATAAGAGACTCAATAATAAAAGAGCTTAATATCAGGATGGACCGTGAAGACAAAGACCCGAGCAAGAGAATAGGTGTTATTTTTGAAGATGTTAACCTCGTCAACATAACATTCTCGAAAGAGTATACAGATGCCATTGAGCGCAAACAGGTTGCCGAACAGGACGCGCTCAGGGCCGAATACAAAAGACAAGAAGCTATGAAAAACAAAGAAATTGCCCAGGTCAATGCAGAGGCAAAAAAGATTGAACAACAGCTTGTCAACCAATCGCTCACGCAAGCCATACTCCAGAACAGATGGATTGAAAAATGGAACGGAACCCTGCCCCAGGTAATGTCTGGTGATGGCGGCGGAGTCATACTAAACCTCGGAGACTTAAAGAGCGGGAAATGACAAACGAAATCGCAATAAGCGTTGAAAACCTCAAGCGTTTCTATGGGAAATTTGAGGCTGTCAGCGGCATTACCTTTAATGTCAAAAAAGGGTCTGTATTTGGTTTTCTTGGCCCAAATGGTGCAGGAAAAACTACCACCCTGTATGTTCTTACCGGTTTGCTGAAACCAAATGCTGGAAGTGTAAAGGTTCTTGGCCTCGATCCTGGAAGTGACGGCAGTGAACTCCGTTCAAGGATAGGGTGTTTGCTTGAAGAGCCAGGTATTTACGACACCATGACGCTCTACGAAAATCTCTTGTTCTTTGGAAGAGCGCAAAACATGAACGAAAAAAAGATCAGGGAGAGGATAAAGGATGAGCTTGAATTCTTTTCTCTCTCTGATTACTCCAAAAAAAGATGTGCGACGCTCTCGAAGGGGATGAGGCAAAAAGCCGCACTTGCACGCGCAATGCTCTGCGAACCTGAAATCCTGTTTCTTGATGAGCCAACAGCAAACCTTGATCCGGTCTCGTCTGCCGGATTCAGGGACCTGATACTGGAACTGGCCAGAAAAAGAGGGACAACGGTTTTTCTCAACACCCACAGGCTGGACGAGGCACAAAGGGTCTGTGACAGCGTTGCCATCATAAAAAGCGGCAAGATACTTGCCTGCGGCACTGTTGAGGAGCTAAGGAAAAATTCTGGCAAACATTCGGTTGTAGTCACAGCAAAAAACATTAGCAAAGAAATCGCATCAAAAGTCACTGGCGACCTTGGCAGGCTTTCCAGGACTGATGGCGATTTTTTGTACTACGAACTTAGTTCTGAAGAGAGAATACCAATCCTAATCCAGAAGCTCGTGGCCGAGGGTGCACTGATATATGAAGTGAGGCAGGAAAAGCTCTCGCTTGAAGATATCTTTATAGAGCTGGTGGAGGAAAACAATGTGGCGTGACATCAGGCTTGTGGCGTGGAAGGAAAGACTTCAGACCATGGCCAACAAGGAAATAATGATAGGTGTTGTAATACTCCCTGTTATTTATGGGATAATGTTCCCACTGACGGCACCGATGCTGTCCCCAGACAAAAACCCTGCACTTCCGCTCCTTTTGATGCTTGTTGCAGCGCTTATCTCAAGTATTGAAACTGTCTATGCTTTTGCCGGTGAAAAAGAGACCAACACACTACCAACGCTTCTGACAACAAGACTCTCTGACTCGGCACTGGTCCTTGGCAAATCACTGTTTGCCGTTATGCTTGGTGCAATATCCTACATATCAACAATCCTCATATACATCATCTCATACAACCTTCTTGCAAGACCGGCAGGCTCACCAATATTTCTCTTTCAGGACAACCTTCCGCTTCTTTTGGTTTATCTGCTAATGCCAATGGCTTTTTGTCTGTTTTCCACATCGATAGGCATGCTGATCTCTACCAAGGTCAAAAACACCAAAATGGGCGCGGGTCTTTCGACCCTCCCGGAACTGCCATTCATAGGCCTTGTCGCATGGGTTATTTTTGGAAACCCGCTCAATATCCCACTGATGCTTTCCTACACAATAATCGGCGTTGGCCTCGCCATTCTGGGCATTGCCATATTCCTTGCAACAATCGGCATGTTCTCAAGGGAGAAGATGGTCCTCAGATAAAGAAAAAGCAATTCGCCAAAAAAGAGACCTTTTCATAAAAAAGTGGAAAGGTCTCTTTTTTTGTTTTCCACCACTTCAAAAAATGAACTCGCATGCTATCATTTCTTTTATGGTAGAGAGCTTCTTCCAGATAAAAAACTTTGCACTCAAAAACAGGATAGTTGTTCCTCCATTTGTCAGAAATCTTGCAACAGATGATGGCATGGCAACAGAAAAGTTGCTTGATTCATACAGGCAAAGCGCGCTTTCCGGGGCCTCGATTGTCATTGTTGAAGCAACATACGTCCACGAACTAGGCAGAATATTCGGTTTCAAACAGCTTGGTGCAATCAGCAGTTTACATCTCGACAGCCTCAGACAAGTGGCCAGTTCAATAAAATCCTTTGGCATACCGGCAATCATCCAGCTCGTTCATTCAGGAAGGATGAGCCTGAATCCGGACTGCATCGCCCCGTCAGCCATTCCCTTCGAGAACGGCCTGACACCAAGGGAGATGACGCTTGATGATATCAGTTTTGTCAAAGAGTGCTTTGTAAATTCTGCCAGAATGGCCATTGAGGCCGGTTTTGATGGTGTGGAAATCCACAACGCCCATGGCTATCTCCTCTCCCAATTTCTCTCGCCGTCATCAAATGCAAGAAATGACGCTTATGGCGGCTCTTTTGAAAATAGATCGAGGCTTGCAAAAGAAATAGTGTCTGAAACCAGAAAAATAATTGGGCCAGAAAAAATCCTGTCAGTGCGCCTCGGCGCATGTGACATGGTAAAAGGTGGCCTCAATATCAACGATGGTGTGAAAGCGGCAAAGCTTTTCAAAGAGGTTGGTGCAGACCTGATTAATGTCTCGGTGGGCGTAGCTCCTTCGAAGCTTGGTGGAAGCCAGACTTCAAGAAGGCTGAATTTTGCCCCTCTTGCCAGGGCAATAAAAAATGCTGGCGTCTGTCCTGTTGCCATTGCTGGAAGGATAACAACAAAAGAAGATTGCGAAGTTGTCCTCGAGCAAGGCATCGCTGATCTTGTTTGTGTGTGTCGTGCCACTCTCTCCGATCCACTCTGGACAAGAAAAGTGCTTGGTGAAATTGAAGCTCCAATCATAAAGTGTTTGGGGTGCAAACCAAAATGCAGCCATTTTGCAACCGGCTGTCCAAAAAAATCATAATCCTATTCAAAAAAGCTTTCTAAAAACAAATTTTTCTTCAAGCGTTCAGCTACAAATTCATCAGCTTTGATGGAAAAGCTTTCACTTCAATTATATTTAATTCCTGGATCCAATATAATTTTCCGCTATTGACCGCTCCTTTTTATGGATGCGCCATGAAATAAAAAAGCCCCCGTTTCCGGGGGCTTTTTTTGTTGGTTGTTACAATCTCTCTTCTATCAGGGTTTCCTGTCGAGGATTATCATGACTGTCTTGTCTGCATCATTTACCTGGGTTACAAGACCCATTTTGGCGCAGATGTCAACTGCCGGGACAACCACCAGGCTGCCGGAAAGCGTTGGGGCTGACTGGATTGTCTTCTCGTTGCCATCAATCTGGACCTTGTTTGATCCGATTGTTGCAATGAGTGTATGGCTGTTGATTTGTATCTGGACAGTATTTGTTGCCGGATTGAAATCCACTGTTCCACCAAGGAGCTTGATGAAATCGACTGGTGTCGAGAACTCTGTACCTTTTGGAGCAAGTGGGAGAGCATTTGGTGTGTTGCCAACCATTGCGTTCACGTCACCCTGCTTGAGTGTCATGATGACCCTGTCAATGTTGGTGATTGTGACCATGACCGAGCTGGTGTTGCCAGCGAGATCTGTGGCTTCAATCTTGAACTCGTTCTTGCTTGGGGCTGGAGCGAGCTTTACATTGTCAAGGATCCACATATCGTGCACAACGGTGGCTTCGCCAACAACTGCACCTGACATGTCTTTTACGGTAACCTTGGAATCAGCATCAACTCTGCCTTTGAGCTTGATTGAGTCTTTTCCATATACGGTATTGTTTTCACCAACTGCATCAACCATGATGGCCGGACCCTCTTTGTCAAGGGTTACGTAGACCATCTTTGTTGTGGTATTGCCCGAACCATCAGTTGCGACGACTACGATTGTGTTTTTGCCATTCTGGAGCTTTGCAGTTCCAGTGAACTTGTCGCCCTTTGTGGTTGCTGGCTTGCCATTGATTGTGACTGTGGAACCACTTTCAGTAGTACCAGTGATCTGCACTTCGTCTTTGTTGGTTATCGGAACAACTGGATCGATTTCGAGCATTGGTGGGGTCTTGTCTGAACCAACCATGATCTTTGTTGATGATCCCTTGAAGTTGTCTGCAGTTGCTTCAATCTTGAGGAACCCTGTTGCATTTGGAGCAACTTCGATCTCAACTTCGCCTTTGCCGTTTGTTGTTTTGGTTTGATCAACGCCAAGGCCAGAAACTTTTACCTTTGCGCCTGCAACTGGTGCACCGGCACCATATTCCTTGACTGTGATGAAGATCTTGCCATTGGCTTTTGGTGTAAGATCTTCGATTGTCTCTGCTGTAATCTCAAGTCCCTTGCCAACATCAAACTTCTGCACCTTCACGCCATAGAACTCAGGCTTAACCATCTTTATGACCTGGTTGCAAACATCTGAACCTGCGCAGAAATACTTGTTCTTCTGGAGATAGAACATATTGATGGTTGCTTCACCAAGACCTGTTGGTGTGAATTCAATTGTGGTTTCCATGACTTTTTCGTCTTCGGCCGATGGTTTTGTCCTGCCGTAGACTGCCTGCTCATGCTGGTTGCCAACCATCATGATGTACCCATCTGGGTGCATCGGGACGTCTCTCTCATCGGCTGGCCTAATCTCGCAGATCAGCTGGTTGGCCCAGTTGTAAATAAGATCATAGTTGTCGCCGTTGAGGAATTCCTTGCCGATTTCTTCCCTGTTTCCGGTTGATGCATCAAGCACCTTGACCTTTGGCGGGGCAACCTGAGCAACATGGTCTGGCCAAGCTTCCCAGTCAAGATAGAACGTCTGGTCATTGGATACTGTGTACTTGAATCTTCTCTGGATTTCCCTTGGATCAGTCCTGAACCTTGGTGGATATCCGGCCACGTCAGCCTCATTGCGGCTGTTGACGTAAGTGTTGGAACCGACAAGTCCGCCAACGAAGCATGCGTCCTCTGCGAAGAGGAAGAACTCTGTTTGTGCATTGACATCAAGACCAAGTGCATCGTGATAGTCAAGCTCGCCATTGGAGTCGATGTCTGCAAACAGTGCACCACCCCAGTATGGATAGTTGTAGATATTTCCAAGTCCCCAACCTCTTGCGAGTGGCTCGGATGCTCCAGTGAGCGAGAACTCGAGGTTTGGTGGGATTCTCTTGTTGATTGCCCAGCCCTTAAGGGTCGGGTCTTTCGGGTTCACATAGTCAACTTCCCATTCGTTCTTGTCTCTGTACCAATAGCAGGTTGAGTTGTACTCAACATATCCACTCTCAACTCTGTCACGGCACTTCTGATACTCAAGCCTTGTGTTGAGTGTGAATCCACCAAACTGGTAGAGTTCCTTATTACCTGGGTCAATTGCGTTTGTGATTCCGTCTTTCTTTTCTGAAGCATCAAAATCAAATCCAACATGTGGGTAGATCTTTGTTCCACATGGTGTTCCCTGGCACGGGTTGAAATCGAAGTCGAAGCTGTCCGGCCTGGTTACAAATGGAGTGAACCTTGCTGTGTTCTTGACACCGCCACCACAAACCGAGACGCCCTTTGTGACGCCCTTTACAAGGCGACCTTCTGCATCAGTGATTGTGACTCTGATTTTGTACATGCGGTTGTCGCCAGCGGTCATTACGAAGTCCGGGTCTCCAGGTGAAGAGTAGAACGTGAGATTCGGGTCTTCGGCGTTGACGATTTCATATGATACCTTTGGTGATTCAATTGGTACTACAACAGTTCCTCTGTGCTTGCGGTCCGGTGTATAAACATGGACGATGAACTGGTGGTCTTTGAGCCACTTCTCTTCGTCTGGCGAGCCTTCTTCACCCTTCCATGTGGTGACGTCGTTGGCACAGAAACCTCTGAAGATATACTTGCCATTCTTTGCCTGTGAGAAATCAACCTTGATCGGGCGGAATGGTATGGAGATTGTTTCATCACATGTGCTGGTATTAAGGGTCCTGACAGAGAAGAGCTCTTCGTTATTGTCAACACCGAGGTCTCTATTGTGCAGGTTGGTTCTGACAAAGAAGTACTGTGGTAGTGACGAGCCTGGTCCATAGTAATAGAAGTCATCAATGTATGGGTCTTTGAAGAGGTAATTCCAGATGTGGTCTTCCTTGACCAGGTTTTCATTGTAGACGTCCTTGATGCCTTGTGAGAGGTCAACATTTCCACCCTCTGCATTCTTGACTTCGAATGTGAGTGGTGTGTCTGGGGAGATGAGTTCAGGGGTGATACCTGCTGTAAGAAGTTTTGGTGAAGCAACAGTGACAATGAGGTCATCAAGCGGCTCGACCGGAATTGCAATCTGGCCGGCAAGATAAACTTCGTGACTGTATCTCATTCTGTTGGCTGATGGGTTCGACTGCTGGTATGTGTCCTGCATAGGAGACGGATCCCAGAATGGTGAGAATGCCCTGTCGTTGTTATCATCGCCATACTTGTATGCTGTTACATAGAGCGGGAGAAGTTCTTTATCAGAAATGATATGGTCTGGTGGATCGCCAATGCCTTCCTCACCACCAAAATCAAGACCTGAGGTTTCAACGCGACACCTGTTGGAATCGGTGAGTTCAAACACATAGATGCCATTGTTGCGCTGGAATGTACGAGCATCGATGATACCAGCATTCCAGGTATTTGTTGCCATATCATAGCTTCCGCAGATTTCGGTTTCCCAATCTTTGAATGTTACCTTTGAGTCTCCGTTAACATCTATCGGTTCATTGTCCCATGTTGTGTCATACTGGGAGCTGCTTCCATCTGATCTGCCATAGTAGAACCTTGTTGATCCTGGTGGGTTGGTGATCCAGCCATCGCCAGCACCAAACATAAGATCCTTACCAGCTCTCTGGACACCCCTGTCCTGCCAAATATAGACAACTGCATCATTGCACTCTTTATTGGTCTGGATCGGCTGGTTCTCTGAGAGTGTGACTTCAACCTTGTTGTCTATTCCAAGCGGTGCATTCCTTATTGCCGGGTCATCGGAGATGACATAATTAATGCCAAGAGCGTGCACATCAACACCATCAACCGGCGGTGCAGTGCAGCAATCCTGATACATCTTGAAGGTACCATCTGCCAAGGTGACATAGATGAGTATCTTGCCTGGCTGCCATGGAATAAGTTCGTCAACAACGATAACATTGTCGGTGTTCTCAACCATGCCTGGGCCAACTGGTGTTCCATAGCCTACTGATGAGAAATTGAGGTTATGGAGCTTCTTTATAAGATCATTTGATTTCCTGTACTGACGGTTTTCGTTCGGGATTCCTTGATATGGTGTGAACGGATCTGATCCTGCATCACCATTCCAGTCTGCCCTGACTTCCTGATATTCAAAGTCCTTGTAGTTGGTCTGGTCGATAACGATCTTCCCTGTCCAATCATACGAGATCGGGACTTGTTTGAGGCCATTGTATTCATACTGGGTGGTAACAGAGCCAGTGGTTCTGTCTATAACCTTTGGACGTGCAAATGGTCCAACGATCTCCATCCTGACCATTCTTCTGTCAATTTCCCAGTCAGGATTAAAGGAGAGGTGGCGGCCTTCGCCATCTTTAACGATAAAGTAGAAACCATAATCAGTGAGCGGGAAGAACTCTGTTCCAAGCTTGCCAAACTGTTCGTTGGTAAGCCTTTCATTCATCTTCTTGCTCCATATTGCTGGGTATGCGTTCCATCCAAATGGTCCGCCTCTTCCACCCCAAACCTGACCAGTAACACGGCCGGCGTGGGTCTGTCCACCAGGATAGCACCTGAATTCGGTTGAGACATAGCGAAGGATTGGATCATACGGGGCCTGGATCTGTGGAGTTGGAATATTGAGTGGTGAAAGCGGTCCAAGATATCTAGCAGTTGTTGTTCCAGCGGTGTAATGAACATCAGAGAACTGGAGTGCGTGGTCAACAATTGTAAACTCTGCAAAGTTGACGTATGGATCTGGTGGGTAAACCTTCATATCGAGGGTTCCGCAATAATCAATGCCCTCATGATATGAACCATTGATCATCTTGTCGTACACAAAGAATGGTCCACCATTGGTGATTGCTGGATGTGCAATGGTCGAGTTGTAGTCAAAGGTTGTCATGTTGGAGTAGATACGGATATTGAGGTGTGTTGAACCATCTTTCGGCTTGACTGCAAGGAGGCACTCTCCGCCTGTATCAGACGGTGTTACCTGACCATAGCCAGTAACATAGGTTGGGACACCATACTTAACAATGTATCCGAATGTACCATCAAAGATTCCAATGCGGTCTGAACGGAGTGGATACCCAACATAACCAGTGATGTCGCCAAGCTTCCTCAGTCCTGGAACCTCGCAAACATCACAGTTTCCAGTTCCCTGGGAGCAATCAATGTCCTCGAGTGATACCCTGTTGTCAACGAAGACTGGGGTTTTCTTGATTGCAGTGGTATTTGGTATCGGGAAGGTTCCGGTGTACTCTTCACCAAGAAGGTAATCATTGGGGTCGAGTGCCCACGGTACCTGTGGATACTGAGTATCTATCGGGTTTTGCGGTGGCTCGTACCAGTACCAATAATAGTAAGTGCCATCAGTGTTGTACTGAACAATAAATTTGTGCTGCGCTGAGGTGTTTGCTGGAACTGCTACTGCCATCCAAGCAATTCCACCGCCATTGCAGTTATAATTAACTATGTTGGCATGAAAACCTTCATACTGCCTTGCGGTAAGATCAAACGGGATGGAGAACGGAACACCTGCTGGATCATTGACATCATTCTCATTATCAGCATCGGTGAGCTTGATTGAGACGTTCGGGAAACGCTGGTCAAGTGTGGTAATACAAAGTCTGTTGGCTGTTAGAACGAGCTTTTCTGGATTTACTTTGTCATAGAACACGTCGAAGCAATCATAGTTGTTCTGGAGGTCTGCAGGAAGTGGAGGATATGGGAGATTTCCTTCTGGATAGTAGAAGTTGTCCTGTGCCCACGGAACAAAGCGACCTTTTACGCGCTCCTTGAAGGTTTTTCCGACGAATTGGTTGGATGACATGCCATGGAGATCCCAGAAGTAGTCACCATAATAACCATCTGGTGGTGCTGGTCTCTGGCCACCGTTGTCTCTGATGACGTAGGTGGTAATAAGACCATAAGAGGAACCTGGACGATCGGCCCTGCCGGTCTCGTCACATGAACCCCTGTAAGGTGTAAATTCAAATTCGGCTGTTGGGCGGTTTGGAGTGATCTCGAAGAGCATGTTGTTGAGATTGCGTGGTTCACCCTTACCCATGTCATATTTGCCGATTCCCTGGAAGAGGACATATCCTCTCTCATCAGGAATCCAGGTGTTTCCATCCCAATGTCCTGCTTTTGGTGCTGGATCAAGTGTAATTTTGACGTGTGAGGTTTGCTCTACCTGGAATGGCTTTGACACTGTCATGGTGGCGCCGGCCGAACCTGGAATGACTTCCATGTCCATAAACCTCTTGTCGCCATTGTTGCCAAAAGTGATTCCATAGACCGGGGCATTGGTTCTCCACTGGTCATAGATTGAGCATACTGTTCCACACTTGTAATACTGGCCAGCATAAGAAACATTGGTCAGACGGATGAATCCATCCTGAACGTTCCCATATGCAGTAACAATTGAACCAGCGTAGGTCCAGCCATTTGTTTCAATGTTTGGGCCGGCATCATAAATAAACTCGCCAAGGTCATACTGGTTGTTGAGTGGGATCCACTTTGTTGCATCAGATGGATCCAGGTGTTTCCAGTCGAGGAAAACTGGCTCGTATGGATTCGGGAAGCTCCAGCCAGCAACATAAGCATTGTATTCCTGGATGTCATAATATTTGTCGTAGAAGGCAGAAAGATCATTTCCACCAACATAATCTGCTACAACACCAGGATGGTAAAGTACGTTTGGTCCGGTTCCAGGCCTGAGGTTGACATCAGCATCACCTTGGGCAACTGTTGAACCTGCCTCATAAGAAATGATTGTTTGTGCACCAGTAATCGGGTCACGGCGGACAACTGTGACATCAGAAAGACGAACGTCACCTGGGGAGATTTCGAAAGCACCAAGTCCACCAGTTGTGGCGGCAAGGAGATAGTCAATATCGCGATAGAGGGCCTCTCCACAACCATAATAGTTGATTATGCCATAACCACCACCCTGGGCATTGTTGGTGTCAAAGAAACGCACCGGTGCACCAAAGTTCGGGTTGCCAACTGGATCCTGCTGGTAGAAATCGGACATTGGAAGAACGGCCTGGTCAGTTACACGACCGAAGATGGCATCCATTCCAAGACCAATATCGGTATCTGCGATATTATCCTGGCATCCAAGGAAGAGTTCTCCAACAGAGCCTGGAACGTAATCATCAGAACCGTTATTGGGGAGACACCTATTGACGCCATCGGCCCCAATGTTGTTGTCCACACCATCATCATACCATATCTCAACACCAAGATATTCTCTGTAATCCAGCTTTATGTTTTCAAAGGAACAAGCTGGAACAGCGAATGTCTGGGAATTTGGTCCAAGGACGGTGGCTTTTTGTATGTTCTGGGCCTGGAAAGTTACCTCTCCATTTGGGGTTCTGATGGCTGCCATGGTCTTGGAAGGAACAACACCCTGCCAGAGATCAGTTTCTATAGAGATATTGTATACCGGGGAGGCACATCCACCAGTGAGAACTTCGGACATAATGAGGGCATCGCCTGGCTGGATGTATGCTGTCGGGTTTGTTAAAAAAGCTTCGGCACCTGTGGACCAGTGAGAGAGTCTTAAATCATACTGTTCTACGGTGTTGGCCCTCATGCCATCTAGGCCTTTTTCATAGATGCCTTCTGCAATGCTTATTGTGCCCGAAGGTGAGATGACTGTGGTGTAGTCAAACATGCCATTGACACCCCATGTGAGCTGGAGGTGAACGGTATCGCCAACAGTCGAGCCCGGCCATGCATTTCCGCTGAGTGAAACTGGTGGATTTCCAAAAGCACTGAAGTTGGTGTCTGAAAGCGGGAAACGATAGCATGGGGTCCCAACGTCGAAATCGTCACCTGCATCACGGGTGCTGAAAGGAGCTCTGTCCCTTACGGCTGAACCGGCTGGATACCTGATCACGCGACCAAGTACGTTCTGGGTAACTACCGGAACAAGACGGGTGTCGCCGTAATAGTGCGGGAAAGAAGCCTGGCCACCTGCACCAGTCTGGGTGTAATCATAACCTGAAACCAGATTGTTGGCGCCGTTGGCTCCCCTTCTGTAAATCCAGTCACCTTCGACGTAGGTCTGCTGGTTGTCGTGTATGCCATCGAAAGGACCCATTTCCCTGTTTCCGGTAGCATTGACGGCGTGCCATTCTTCGCCAAAATTCCATGAGTCAAGGTTATTGAGGTAGAAATAGCCACCTATGTTATAGTAGACATTCGGCACTGGCTCGGCCGGCGGAACCGGCGGTGCACCAGGACCATAACCATCAAGGAAACGCTCCAGGGCCATTCCCTGGTCCCACTCTGGTGCTGGGTTGCTGACCAATGGGTTTCCAGTTGCCGGATTGATCCAAGAAGTGCCTACCACACCCGAGTTACGGGCAACAAGGTCTGCTATTCCAATCCTGAACGTTCTGCCAGTCTTTGGGTCCATAAAATAAGTCGGGTTGGCACCTTCACCGAATGGGGTGATGGCACCGGAGATGTTGTTGCCCCTCGGTACCTGATATGGTCCCTGTGTATTATTGGCAGAGGTCGGGTCAAACCTGGCATGCGGGTTTGTTTGGCAGTTATCTATTGTTGAGGCTGCGTCGGTTCCGTAATCCGGGTCTTCCGGGTCTGCATATTTATAATACCTGCAGTCATGGAAGTTTCCGTCCGAGTCAAACCAGAGGTTGCCATCTGTGTCAATTACTGCATACCAGTGATTAGACTCAGTTGACATGCCAGCAGCTGGAACTACATCGAGATAAAACTCGGTCCAGGCATGGATATTGGCCGGCATTGGATACTGCGGTGGTCTTCCCCAGATGATTTCCTGGTTTGGCATAGTCACATGGCTATTACCGCTGAATCTCCAACCGGAAGCTTCGAATCTCACAGCCACGAAAACACCATTGGCATTAGAGTTCTCGGCTCTAGCCATTGAGGCATTGCCAAAGACGGGCAGAACCGTCATCAGCATGAGAGTCGCAATCAGAATGCTGATCGTCTTTTTCATCACCAAACTCTCCTTTCAATTTGTTGCAAAAGCGGCTTGCGGCGTTCGCAAAGCCACCAACGCATGGACGCACAAGGAATGAATCAAAGTGCGCAAAACCAAACGAAGCCACACCATGAATCTGTGACTTCATCAAAGCACCATATAAATCCAACTCCTTATAAAAACAACATGACAATCAAAAGATGTTTTCTCACACCTATTGATCATCACCGTTTTGTTATCATGCAATTCCCATGCCACGGTTGATGTGTTGCATTTTTAGGCCTTTTTCTCGCTGACCGGACAAATGGGTCCTGCCATTTAAATCATTTGATACGGTATTATTTGAGACTATATCGCACTTGAGGGTTGAATGCAACACAATGGGGATATAAAGGTTACAAAAGTGTATATATAAGGTTAACGTTGACCGGGCCATCTGGTTTGCTAATATAATCCACATGAACATTTGGCAACAGGTCCTTCAGGTTATACAGCAGGACGTAACAAAACCAACTTTTGAAATGTGGTTTGCAACTTCCGAGCTCCTCTCGGAGACCTACGACAGATTGGTTGTCTCTGTCCCCTCCGAATTCGCTAAGGATTGGCTCCAGTCAAAATATTACAACACCATCCAAAACATCCTTCATGACCTGACCGGCAAGGACATTGATATCACGTTTGTGGTGCAGAGAAGCATGGAACACGTTCCAGAAATGGAAGAACCGCAAACAAACGACCATACCCTAAACCCCAAGTATACCTTTTCGTCCTTTGTCGTGGGCAATTCAAACAAGTTTGCCCATGCGGCCTGTCTTGCTGCCGCCAGGGACCCGGGAAGGGCTTACAACCCACTCTTCATATACGGTGGCGTCGGTTTGGGGAAAACCCACCTTTTACAAGCAATAGGGCATGAGATTCTGGCAAGAAAACCCGCCGCAGATCTTATCTATACGACGACAGAGAAGTTTACAAACGAAGTGGTCTATGCGATCCAGCAAAACAGGATACCAGAGTTTCACGAGTACTACAGAACCGTCGAAGTACTGCTCATTGATGACATCCAGTTCCTCACCGGCAAGGAAAGGACTCAGGAAGAGTTCTTCCACGCATTCAATGCCCTTTATGACAGGAGCCGTCAGATAGTTGTAACCTCGGACAGGCCGCCCAAAGAACTCCAGGGGATTGCGGACAGATTAAGATCCAGGTTTGAAATGGGTCTCCTTGCAGACATCCAGCCACCTGACCTCGAAACGAGGATAGCAATCCTCCAGAAGAAGGCCAGTTTAGAGCATGTGGATATCCCCCAGGAAGTAATCAATTATGTCGCGGGGCACAGCTTCTCGAACATACGAGAGCTCGAGGGGTCGCTCGTCAGGCTGGTTGCGGTGGCTTCACTCCAGAACAGGGAACTGACCCTTGAGGTTGCAAGAGAGGTGTTAAGAGACATTGTCCCAAAGGGAAACCGCAGAATAACTATAACAAGGATCATGGAGGAAGTTGCAAGATTCTTCAAACTTGACGTCAAGGACCTCACTGCACGCAGGCGCACTCACGATATAGCCATACCAAGGCAAATAGCCATGTATCTTGCAAGAGAGTATACAGATGACAGCCTCATAGCCATTGGTGAGCAGTTTGGGGGCAGGGATCACACCACCGTAATGTACGCCTATGACAAAATCACTCAGGAGAGGCGGTCGGACCAGACGCTTGATGCTGCGATACATGAGATCCTTTCCATTCTTGAAAGGTAATCCACACTTTAGACAAGTTATGAGAAAATTTTTCTTAGGACAATTTGCAGTAGGTTTGTTGCATAAGGCAACTTATGCACCTTATCAACATACTTATTATGATTATGAAGTTTTTGCATCCAAGAACATAATTCATAATAAAGGTGTTAACACTGTGGAAAATTGGAAGAAATGCAGGAGAAGAAAGGGGAGGTTATGAATACGGGGACAGTTGGGAACATGTGGGAAAAGTGGAACATTGCGGGAGGCTATGGTATAAGGCCTGCCTGCAAGATATTTAGAATAAACATGCTTCCAGGAGACGAAACAAAAGACATGGAAGCACTGAATGATTTCTTGTCCTCTAGGACTATTCTTTTGGTACAACCACAGTTTGTACCATCAAAGGTAGACCACTGGCTTGTGTTCGTTATTTATTACGACGTTGAGCACGGTAGACAAAATGGCGGCAACCCACAAAAAACTGAGGAGATCCTAGACGAAAGAGCTGAAACGCCATCAAAGCTGGACTATGACGAAAGCCTGGCGGAGAAGCTCAGGGCCTGGCGATCAAAAGAGGCGAAGAGCAGAGGATGGCCAGCCTACATTATCCTCTATAATAAGACGATAGAAGACATAGCAAGAAAAATGCCAACAAGCCTCGAAAACCTCCTGCAGGTTGAGGGTGCTAACAAAAAGACAATAGAAGAATTCAGCTCCGAGATATTAGGGATAGTCAGAGAGCACATCAAGGAGATGTAATGAAAGCACCACAGATTTTGTCAGGTTTCCAAGACTTGCTTCCTGGCGACATGATAGCCCGTAACAAGGTGATGTCCATGATAAAAGCCGTTTTCGAGTCCCATGGTTTTGAACCTATCGAGACCCCTTCCCTTGAGTACTATGAAACGCTTACCGGAAAAGAGGGTGGCGAATCCGAGATGCTCATGTACGATTTCACTGACCATGGCGATAGACATGTTGGACTCATCTATGATTTGACTGTTCCGATCTCGAGGGTAATGGCAACTTACCAGGACATACCAAAACCGTTCAAGAGGTACCAGATACAACGCGTCTATAGGGCCGAACGCCCGCAAAAGGGAAGGTTCAGGGAATTCTACCAGTGCGACGTGGACATTTTTGGGACCGCCTCGCCACTTTCTGACGCGGAAATAGTTTCGATACTGTCTGATTCTCTTTTCAGAATGGGTTTCAAGGATTTCAACATTCTGGTCAATCACAGGGGAGTAATGCAAGGAATAATGAGAGCTTGTGGTGTACCCAAGGAAATACTCAAAGAATCGATAATCATTGTGGACAAACTTGACAAGGTGGGGCCAGATGGAGTGGCCAAAGAGCTTGAGGCAAAGGGTATACCGTCGGCTGGGAGAATAGTGGAGATGATATCTGTCCAGGGCGACACCAGCAATGTGATTTCAAAACTTAAAGGAATGCTTGCTAGTGATGGGGAGGCCGTCCAGGCGCTGGACAACATCAGACAAATCATTGAGCTTGCCGGTGCAATGAGTGCAAGGGTGAAATTTGACCCATCCCTTGCAAGAGGGCAATCATACTACACTGGCCCGGTTTTTGAAGCAAGGCTTGAGACGCCAAAGATCGGCTCAGTTGCTGGCGGTGGCAGGTATGACAACCTGATAGGCATATTCTCCGGGAACCAGGTGTGTGCAACCGGGGCTTCGCTTGGAATAGACAGGATCATGGCGGCCATGAGGGAAATAGGCATGATAAGTGACACAAAGACCATAGCAAAAATCCAAATCTGCCACTTTGGCGAAGGTTCCCTATCCCTTGCACTTGAATGTGCAAAAACCATCCGTGAATCAGGTATTCCGTGTGATCTATATTGTGGCGATGGCGACATCAGGAAACAGATAAAATATGCCTCGAAAAAGGGTGTCCCATACATTGTAATAATCGGCGAAGACGAGGCAAAATCATCGACAGTACTGATAAAAAATATGGAAACAGGAGAACAGGAGAAGGTTGAATTTTCAAAGCTTGGGGAGGTTGCCAGCCAGCTGGTCTGAGAGCTTTAAACAACCCTGATGGCTCTCCAGTTTGTTCCAGATAATTTATAACACCGGTTATTTTTTAAACCGGCAAGAACTATTGTCGGAACATGCTTTGGAAAATAAGTGGATAAATGTTAAAAATGTTATATGGTTCGAAACACTGATTTAAAAACTGATTTCTATGCGATGTGGGGGAAAATTTAGTTTTGCCATTTTCATCTGGAAATTTGAAGTAAATCGACAAAAAAATAGGTTTCAGCAGTAAATATCAAACATTTGAAATCAAAAAACAACCTATGTAATTTGTAAATATATGGCAAAATTTCACTTATGATTGTTTAACACTTATTTACATAATCGAAAGAATCTTGCATCCAAGGTTTCGGTAAAGTTTCCACATATCCACAAAATTAATCCACAACATCGCTGCTCCAAATATCAGATATTGGATTGATGAGTGTTTTATCTAAAACCATGTCACGCATGAGGCCAATTTTTGATGACAGTGGCTGATCAGCCTGTATATATGGAACTTTCTGCCTTACTTTACCAAGAATGGTCCTTGTTGGATATGAAATATCATTAATGGACAATCCAAGCGAGGAAAGCCTCATTTCAAGGGCCTGGAAGGCTGTAAGCAATTCAATGCTCACAATCCATGACAGGTTGTCCACAATCTTCCACAGTTTCCAGGCGGAAATCGGGGCCATGGAAACATGATCCTCCTGGTCCTCGCAGGTGGGAATGGAATCGACACAAGCTGGATGTGAAAGTGCTTTGCATGCAGAAACAAGCGAAGCTGCGGTGTATTGTGGAATCATGAAGCCTGATGAAAGGCCAGGGTTGTCGGTGAGGAATGATGGAAGGCCTGATAAATGAGAATTGATGAGTCTGAACGTGCGCCTTTCGGACATCGAACCAAGGTCCGTAAACGACATGCAAAGGAGATCGCAGGCCTGGGCAACCGGTGCTCCGTGGAAGTTTCCACCGGAGAGCACATCACCATAGATGAGCGGATTGTCGGTCACCGAGTTCATCTCTATCGAGAGCTGTTCAAGTGCAAAAGCAATTGCGTCCCTTACAGCGCCACCAACCTGTGGAGCACACCTTACTGAATATGCGTCCTGCACTTTTTCTTTGTCAAAGTCAATGAGAGCCGAATCCTTGAGTAGATTTCTTATGATTTCGGCCTGCTTCTTGTGCCCCTTGTGGGGCCTTGCAATCGAGACACGCTCGTCAAAAGGGCTTGATTTTGCAAGCAAGGCCTGGGCTGATGTGGCAAGGGCTATGTCCCATGCCTGAAGCGAGAGTATACCCCTCTCTATGGCAAGCAAGCCAAGCGATGTAGAAACCTGGCAGCCATTGTTGAGTGCCAGACCTTCCTTTGATGTAAGTTTGACTGGTTTTAGTCCGGCATCATCAAGGGCTTTCCTGGAATGTTTTTCTGTCCAGGAGCCATTTTCATGGCAGAAGACCATGAATTCCGGGTCGCTGTTGTCGATGAGGCAACAAGCAATGGTGGAGAGAAGTGCGAGGTCGCCAGAGGCACCAACCGAGCCATAAAGCGGGACTTTGGGTATGATCTCCTTATTGACCATCTGCACGAGCAGCTCGACAACCTCTGGCCTTATGCCGGAATGCCCGAGGCAAAGCGTGTTTGCCCTCAGGATCATTGCGCCCCTGACAACGTCCATCGGAAGTGGCTCGCCCACCGCGCATGAATGGGAGCGAATGAGGTTCTCCTGGAGTTTCTCCAGGTCGCCTGATGGAATTTTTACCCTTGCAAGACTCCCAAAACCGGTATTGAGGCCGTAAACTGCCGCGTCTCCCCTGGTAACCTTATCAACCATTTTTCTGCAATCGGACATCTTTTCCATGGATTCCTTGCCAATTGCTGATTTTGCGTGTCCGTGTGACAGGTCAAGGAAAGACCTGAAATCAAGATTTTCACCAAGATTGATGTTTCTCAAGGTTACCTCCAACGAAAAGGTTTAGGGATTAGATTGGTTTTGTCAATGAAACACCGGTTTGCCGGCAGTTAATGTTTCACGGTGTTTCACGGACTAAATCCATAATTTTTAAAAAAATATGTATTAGAAAGAATTTCACGCCAATATCATCAAAGTCAGTCAAAATGTTTCACAGTGTTTCACGCCTTTTTAGGAGAGTATTTTTGACCATTACTCAAAACAAGCTGCCAGGCAACCTAAAAGTATTTGCATGATTCTGGATAAAATTGTGAACAGTTTACTAGGTTGTTTTGGGGCACGTGGAGAAAAACTTTATGCGGACATCCATTTGGAGACCGGATGAAAAATGTTTCACAATGTTTCACACATTTTGTGGATATGTTGATAAGAATTTGAAAAAACCAAGCCTCCTTGACATTATGAACATTACTGGTATAAAATGTTTCACGGCGTTTCACAATAGCATGAATGAACTTTTTTGTGCAAAAGCCAATAATAACATCATGGGGGTGAAAGGTCTCGACACTTGACAATTGAAGGAACAGGCAAGCCGAGGTTGGTCCAGGGCCTCGTAAAAAATGGACCACGGCATAACTGCCACAAATAATTACGCACTCGCCGCCTAATTAGGCGACACGGCAACCGGTGAGAGTGGCGCTGGTAACCGGAAGCCGACGCACAAGTGCCCCCAAGTCATCTGCCGCCCGGGCGGATGGCCCATGGTACAATCTGGGCAACCCTCTGCCAAAGGGCAAGCCATAGGCTAAGAGGGTAAACGGCTTGCAAAGCTTGTAATCCCTGTCTTTCGAAAGGCAAGTTGGACACGGGTTCGAATCCCGTCACCTCCACCAAAAAAAGGTGAAAAATGGGCAAGATCCTTGCGCTTTCAAACCAGAAGGGCGGAGTTGGAAAAACAACTACCGCCGTAAACCTCGGCTATGCTCTTGCAAAAAGGGGCGTAAAGTGCCTTATTTGCGATATTGATCCCCAAGGCAACGCAACAACCGGTGTTGGTGTTGACCGGATGGATGTTAAAAAGTCCACTTATGATCTTTTGATAGGCCATGGCACACTCGATGAAATAACAATCCAGACCCAGTACCAAAATCTTTATATAGTCCCTTCAAAGGTCGATCTGGCTGGCGCAGAAGTGGAGCTTGTCGACCTGGAGCAGAGAGAACACAGACTAAAAGAGGGCTTGAAGACCGCAAAGGAAAAATTTGAGTTCACTCTCATTGATTGTCCACCATCACTTGGACTTTTGACAATAAATGCCCTTGTTGCATCGGACCAGGTGCTTATCCCAATACAGACCGAATATTACGCGCTGGAAGGGTTGTCCCAGCTCCTTTCAACCGTAAACCTTATCCACAGGACACTTAACCCCACGCTTTCAATATTCGGGGTTCTCCTCACCATGTACGACGAGAGGACAACCCTCTCCAGGCAGGTCGCCTCTGAAGTAAAAAAATATTTCGGTGACCAGCTTTTCCAGTCAGTAATCCCAAGGAATGTCAGAGTATCCGAAGCCCCTTCCTATGGCCAGCCAATCTCAGTCTATGACCCTACCTCAAAAGGGGCATCATCATATGAACAACTGGCCGAGGAGGTGCTCAAAGGTGGCAGGTAAGTTTGGACTGGGAAAAGGTCTCGGGGCCTTGCTCCCGAGCGAAGAGGTTTCAAGCGGTGTTGTAGAGCTCTCAACTGACGCAATAACTTATTCACCATACCAGCCAAGAACCGCGCTTGACGAAGCGGCACTGCAGGAGCTGGCGCAGTCGATAAAGAAATCTGGCGTAATCCAGCCTATTGTCGTCAGAAGGGTCAGGAACGGCTTTGAGCTCATTGCAGGTGAAAGAAGGCTTAGGGCTGCAAGACTGGCGGGTTTTGAGAAAATCCCCGTTGTCATAAGGGAGATATCGGACATCGATGCGGCAGAGTTTGCCCTTGTGGAAAACATCCAGAGGGAGGATCTCAATCCGATCGATATAGCCAGGGCCATGAAGAGGCTCCGCGAGGAATTTGGCTACACACAGGAGTCGATCGCAGACGGCATCAAGAAGAGCAGACCTTACGTTGCAAATCTTTTGAGGCTCCTCGATCTTCCCGATATCGTCCAGGACGCAATACTCAAGGGAACAATATCAGAGGGCCATGGAAGAACGCTCCTCTCCCTCAAAAATGATGGGCTCATGCTGGGCATGATGCAAAGGATCGTTACTGGCCAGATGTCTGTAAGGGAAACAGAAAAGGCTGTAAAGAAAATACAGGAAGAAACCCCGGCAAAGAAACCCCAGCCGCGGGAGGAAGAGAAAACCCATGAAGCAGTCCTTGCAGAAACTGCACTCAGGGAAACCTTGGGGACCAAGGTAAGGGTCTTAAAAGACAAGATAGAGATTGAGTATTATGGTAGGGAAGACCTGGAAAGAATATGTGAGGTCATTGCAAAATGAATGATAGACCAACACTGATATCGGATGGCGAGAAAATAAAGGGCATCCAAAGGTTCTCTTCAAAAAACTCCAAGTTCAGGTATTTTACGATAGCACTCGCATCTGTAATCATCGTTGGCATTTTTCTCCTGGTGGCACTCAACATCCCAAAGAGTGATATTCTGAAGGTCAAGATAACCTCAGAACCAAAAGGTGCTGAGGTTATACTGGATGGCATTTCAAAGGGCACAACACCACTGATAACCAGACTAAAAAAAGGCGATGTAGAAATCGAGCTCTCGCTGGCCGGTTATGCACCACTGAAGTCTGTAGCCACAATTAATGAAAACAACCAGACCATAAACTATAAGCTTGCCAAATCCACTGGAGGAACAACTATTCTCTCATATCCGGATCAGGCGAGAATATATATTGATAATGAGTTTCTTGGCCTAACTCCCTTGCAACTAAAGGAAGAGTTTAAGGGGAAGCATGTGATAAAAGCTGTTTTGCCAGGGTTTGCAACAAAAGAGCAAGAAGTTGATTTCGACACTGATCCGAGCGTATATTTTGACCTCCAGAAGAAGAGGGTAAACCTCAAGATTGGCTCCGAGCCACAGGGCGCAGAACTGTACATCGACGAAGAGCATTATGGAAAGACCCCATGGGAAGGCCAGATTGAAACAGGAACAAAAAAGATCAGACTGGCCATGGAAGGCCACAGAATGATAAAGAGAGAGGTCGTCATAACCGACGATTCTCAAATAAATTATTCTTTTGAATCCAAGGACATATCGTTTGATTCACAGGTGGACAACGACTCTGCACCTGGTGCAAAAATCTATATCTGCATCCCAAATGGGGAGACAATAAACAAAGCCATACCACCACTTTTTCTTGGTTCCACACCGCTGGTTGCAAGCGCAAACACAATCGGCATATATTTGACCGGCAATGAAAAGATGCCACCATATGGGCTTGTGTTCTCCAATCACCCAACATATGGCGCAACTGTTTCCTCGTTGCCAATGGATGAATCCGGATCAATACTAACAAACGACGTGATTTTGACTTTTCCAGGTTACTCTTCAATGGACATCATAGGCCAGGACCTTTCAAGCATAAGCTATCCGTCCCTCATAAACGAAAAAACAAGGCGGCCCGGCACTCTTGATATGAACCCAAGATACATAGTTGTTGGAGGCTCTTTTGTAGACAGGGACAACCCAAGCAAGAAAATAAATATTGGTCAGAACATAGACAAGAACGACATCATTGTGTCTTGGGACGAAAAGTACATGGCCTGCTATCAGCCAGGACAAGTAAAACTCTTCGATCTCAAGCAAGGTTCAATAATCAAGACAGTGCAGGCAAAAAATCCAGAGTTCTCATTCACCCAGGATTCAACGTACTTGATGGTGCTTTCCGGCGGACTTATGAGCAAAATCTCTTGCGTGGCCGGGCAGGTTGAAAGCGCAGCCTGCCAGAGTTTTGGTGTTCTTGTGCCAATCACAGACAACATTCTGGCCGTGTCAAATTCTGGAAAACTCTCGCTGTTGTGGGATATAGCTTCAATGAGAGTCACAAAGTTTTCATCGATAGGAAACGGCAGTTTTTGGGAGAAATATTTTGAACCGCGCTCAATAATACAAAGATCAGTTTCAGGGAGTGACAAGGTAGTCGTCCTGGGAGAAGTTTTTGGACTCAATTGTGCGATTGCTGTCAACCCAAAACCGGCATTGCTAAACATCTGGATGCCTGAAGAGAACACAAGATTACCCTGATCACATTTTTGATATCCACATAGATTTCCACATGTTGATAACTTTTTTTGCAATGATTCTTCTTGCAGATTATTTTTCCTTTGATTGTTAAATTGACAGAAACCGACAATTGTCTCATAAAACCAAAGACACTTGGCAAAATGGCATGAATTTGTCCACAGGGTTTTCCACACACTGCACAAAACCAAATTGTTCTTTACCAGAGAGTATAATTTTCTATTATTAGGGCCAATGATCAAAAAGTTTCTGATTTTTGCACAAATCACCGTTTTACTTGTGCTGGTTTCTGGTTGCGGGGGAATTACTGTCTGGGGCACAAAGGGTGGTATACCCCAAAGGTGGTATTCGGCCAACGAGGGCACCAGTAATAACGTTGCTCTGGTATGGGACATCGGTTATGAAACCCTCGCGCTCACGTCACCAGTATCTGATGGCGAAGGTATATACATTGTCACAACGACCGAAAATGGTCCGGGAGTTGTTGTTCTGGATGAACACAGCGGAAAGCAGGCAATTGCTCCGGTGCTTCTTGATGAAGCTTTTACCTATGAGCTTGCACTTGATCAAAATTACCTTTTTGTAACAAGCGGCAGCAGTCTCAAATGTTTCTACAAAAGAACAATGCTGGAAAACTGGACCATGGAGTTTGATGACGAAGAAGTGGTCTCGATGTTTGAACACAAGGATTCGCTCTATGGCGTAACAAATATTGGTACAGCTTTTTGCATCCACAAGGAAACAGGCGTTTTTAAGTGGAAAACCGATATTGCAAAGGATTATGTTTTCAGATGGGTCACACTTGGCGAGCGCGAGCTGTTTGTAACAGGTGGCCCAAAAGGGTTTGACTATACCCATATATTCGCACTTTCATTTATGGATGGCAGCATTTTGTGGCACCTGGAGTTTGACGGTCCCCCTGACTATCCACCACAGGCATCAGCCTATACGATACTTGTTAACTCAAGGGCCAGGATGTATGCCTATGACACCAGGAGCAGAGAAGAGATATGGCACTATGCCATAACCAGTCTTGATGGCCAGCCGAGTATATTAGGTTGCAATCCCTGTATATATGGCGATTACGTCCTTGTGCCGTCAAAATCGAAAATCGCAAAAATTGGTTTGAAGACGGGAATTGAAGAGTCGAGAATCATAGTTCCGAACACCCTTCAGATGAGGGGCATTGTTGCATCAAGAGACGCCCTCTTTGTTGCATTAAACGGTGATCCGATGCTCTATGTTTTTGATATGAAAACCGGCCTGCCAGCAAGGAAAATTGAAGGCAAAAGGACCATACTTGGAATGGCCCTCTGCAAAGGGCTTGTAATCCAATCCCAGGAAGCGGTCACTTTGTTGAAGTAGAAACGGGGTCAGTGAGGCTGTTCCGGTGATTTTGCTTTTGAGTCTTGTTTCTCGAAAAAGTCTTTTGTAGGCCCTGGGAGCATGTAATAAAGCAGAAGATCCCTATGATTATTGATGAATGGTGGTGGATTGAAGCCATTTTCGGAAGTGAGCGGGACGTCATCCACATAATGGCCTGAACGCTGAGTATATCTTTCAGTGCTTCCGGTCACCATTTTCAGGAATTCTTCAGATATCGGGCCTGGTCTGCCATACCTTCCCCTAACCATGTCCTTGAATTCCCGTGAGACGATCTTGTAACGCTGACCTGTTTGTACATTGAAAGCTGCCTGGGAGCCGACAATTTGGGATGTTGGAGTGACAAGCGGAGGGTATCCTGAATCCGCCCTTACTCTGGCAACTTCCTCGAGAATTTGAGGCAGGAGCTGGAGTTGGTTAACTTCCTTGAGCTGGTTGCGAAGGTTCGAGAGCATTCCGCCTGGCACCTGTGCGTCAAGCTGGGCCTCGTCCGGTTTTGGGTAGCCATAGGAGGTCATCAGGTCAACAATAGTTCTCCTTGCCTCGTCGAAATCGCCTTTTCTGACTAGTTCGATTGCTTTGTCAATTTTGTCTATGTCTGTCTGTGGGAGCGGATTGGGAATTGGCTTCGGGAGATTGTTGGCACTGGAATCAAACTTTGCCAGGGCTTTTCTCACCTCAAAGAGCTTCTTCTGGGCCCTCTGGATCGCTTCGTGGTTGAGCCTGTGGTCAATGCCGAGTCTCTCTGCCATTACTGCAACAAGCTCCACTGGTGGATGGCTCGAACCTCCAGCAAACGGACCAACCGCGACGTCTATCCTGTCGGCACCAAACATCAAACCAACCAGTGCGGTTGTTTCGCCATAGCCAACCGTTGAATGGCTGTGGACCGTCAATGGAACGGAAATCTCTTTTTTGATTGCTGGTATTATTATTGCGGCGTCCTTGGGATTGAGGAGACCAGCCATGTCTTTGATTGCTATGATGTCAGCGCCTTCTGATGCGTAGTCGGCGGCAAGCTGGACGAACTTTTCTGTGGTGTGTATCGGGGAGGTTGTATAGCTGATGCAGCATTCAGCTTTTCCACCAAACGCTTTTGAAGCGATGAGTGAAATCATGACATTTCGTTTGTCATTGAGGGCATCAAATGCTCTCATGGTCGAAACGCCAGATCTTATTGCAGCCTTGCAGAAAGCTATGACAAGGTTGTCCGGATAAGGAGAATATGCAAAAAGGTTTTGGCCCCTTATCAGGGCTCTTATATTTGCTCTTCCTTTGGCCAGTCTGTAGAATTCGTCAAGTCTTCCCCATGGATTTTCATTCAGAAACCTCAGTGGAGCATCGATTGTGGCCCCTCCCCACAGCTCCAGCTCCTTGAAACCTGCATCAAGCAGATCTGGAAAGGCTGAAAGCGCCTGTTCGGTTGTCATCCTTGTTGCAACAAGGCTCTGCTGTCCATCTCTTAGTGTAAGGTCTACAAGTTCGATTTTTCTCATATCCAGTTCATCATATTGGTTGGGCAGGCTAAATACAATTAGGGTTTACATAAGACGTTAAGTAAAATAATATTGCGTATAAATGAAAAAAATCCTTGCATTAATGGCCATCGTATGCCTTTTTGCGTCATGTTCGGGTGGGGAAAATGGTGACAATTTGCCATTCCTCTCGCTCTCCTGGGCTTGGAGCGACCTTGCAGAACCTCTCTCCACGACCGTGAGGGGAAATGGAAAATATGTTGCTTGCTGCGGTCTCAATGGTGTCGAAGTGGCCCTTCTGAATGAGGCCGATGGTGTACCGGTCTGGCATATTGAGCAAGACGAAAAACCAACGAATGAGACCAATTTCCCTCCAGTATTCGCAGGATCCAGACTAATCGTTTATTGTTCTGACTCCCTCAAGGCGTTTGAGCTGGTTTCAGGATATGAGGTGTGGAAGTTCCAAACTGAACAAACCAATCTTGGCCCGGCGAGTTTTTTTGAGCCATCATACGATTACAACCAGATTTATGCCGGAACTGCCTCAGGTTTTTTGTATTGCATCAATGCTGGTTCGGGCATAGGCAACTGGAAGCAAAAGAGCAGGTACGAGGGTTTTGGTGAAACAGTCAACATGTATGACAAGGTTCTTGTCAGGACGCTTGGCTCAAGGATTGAAGCCTACAACAAGAGCACAGGCAAGCTCGTCTGGAAAAACGAGAGATGGGTGCTTCCTGATGGAAGATTTACAATCGATGACAAGAACCTCTATCTTGCAATGCCAGGACCCTTTGTTTCCGCCATAAGACACAATTCTGGCGAGCTTGTGTGGACTTCAGGGAAACTATCCACAAGCAAGGCACCCCTAAAGTTCCACCCGCTTGTCTGCCAGGGCAAGGTGGTGGTTTTAGAGGGTAAAAAGGCGACCCTTTTTGATTCTGCCACTGGCAAGGAAGAGACATCGTTTGACTTGCCGGAGGAGCCGGAAACTTTCACAACCGAGGGCAGCTCCCTTTATCTAACAAAAGGGAAAATGCTGTTTTGTGTTGATTGCACCGGTAAAGTAAAGGGAACATTCGAAGAAGTGCAAGGTGACAGCTTGCTCGGGGTGAGTTTTTCACAAGGACATGTAATAACTTGGAGCCCAAGAACCATTTATGGACTTAGAAAATAAATAGTTCTCCACATACTCACAGTAGATATAAACAATTTGGAAACAAATCGTCAACAATTGTCACGCAAAGCTTATGAGCCACGTTTCCCCTGAATCAAAGGTTGTGAACTCCAGCGTTTCGTTGAATATAAAAATCGGCGGTTGCGGGTCCCTGAATTTGAGCTGGTATTCGTAGGTTTTCATGTTTGGGCCCATGCTTTTGGATTCTACCGGGTAAATATAGGCAATAAATTCACCCTCATTGAAACTGGTTTTAAAGTCGTCTTTTTTAAAGAGTTTTTCTTTGCCCTTTGGGATCCTGATAAATTTCAGCCTTATCTCGTCATCGGTGAGTTTTTTTGAAAACTTGTCCATTTGAGGCCTCCTTAAAAACCATTATACATCTCTTGTCCATTTTTTAAACAGGGTTTATCATCGAAACGTGCCGTATATCAAGTCCGAGGCGATAATACTTGCCAAGAAGACCTTTGGCGATGCAGACAAGCAGCTTGTGCTTGTAACTGATTCTGACACCGTTATTGAGGCAAAAATACGTAAGGCAAAGGACACAAAAACAAGGTGGGCCTGTGTAACAGAGCCCGTTTCCATTGTTGACTGCGAGCTTTACGAAAGATCGCAGAGATTCACGATAACATCGCTGTCGCTCCAAAAATACTATTCAAGTTTTGGTACATCATTTGAAAAATCTGCTGTAAGCGAGTTTATTTCAGAGGCCGTTTGCTTTTTTGTGCCCCAGAATATAGAAGAAAGTGGCATATATGAATTGCTTCTGAACAGCTTTGAGTGCCTAGACACATCAAAGAATCCGCTTTATTCAATGGGCCTTTTTCTATCAGGTTTTTTTGCGCTTTTGGGATACCCGATTGACACACAGTATTGCTCGCTTTGCTCCGAGAGTATAGATGGAGGGGCTTTTTTTGACTATGGGTCAACATCCTTTCTATGTGGTGAGTGCGCAAAACCTGGCATGCCAAGCGTTCCCGGGTTTGCGATAGGAGCATTGAGAAGAATGCAATATGCAGACTGGAAAAACTGGGAGATGGACGAAAAACTGGTCAAGGGTGTGTGCACACTTCTTGCAAGAGCACTGGAAAGAAAGTTTGAAAAAAACCTTCATTCTACTTTACATGTAATCGGACTGTAGTTAGAATCCAGAGAATGGCAAGCCTCCCCGTAAAGCTTCTACTTGGCATCAACAAGCTGTTTCCAAAAGGACAGAAACACCCCTTGGACCTCGAAAAAGAAAACAAGGGTTCATACGCGGCCTGGGAGTACGATCTGGCAAAGAAGACAATCGGATATTTTCCATCAGATTTTGCAGTCGAGGAGCTTGTTAAGGACAAAGACATCCTTGATGATTGTTGTGGCGCCGGAGGGAAAGCTGTCTATCTCCTCGATCTTGGCGCAAAATCCGTAACCGGTGTTGATATTGGCCAGGAATTTGTAGCAATGGCAGATGACTTTGCAGCAATAAGGAGAGCCAAAAATTGCAAGTTTGTGGCAGGGGACGCAATGTCATTGCCTTTCCCGGACAAATCTTTTGACCTGGTTTTTGCGTTTGATGCTTTCGAACATGTGAAAGATCCGGTATTGATGTTAAAAGAAGCCAGAAGGGTGCTCAGACCCGGTGGAAAAGTTGTAATGTCATTCACAACCTGGGGCAGACCCGGTGGCCACCACCTTACCGATGCAATAAGGTTCCCCTTCGCACACCTGTTCTTTAGCGAAAAGACACTCCTTGGTGCATACAGGACATTGGTAGATGATGAAAGGTATATTTTCAGGGCCGGTTCGCTGGACTCAAAAAAGATTGAATATGTGAACCACATGTCTTTTAAGAAAGCGAAAAAGATAATTTCTGCCTCAGGGTTAAGGGTACTCCTGTATGAAGGGGTGCCATATCCGGGGATTTTCAAGTTCCTTGCAAAAATGGGACTTGGTGAGTATTTTTACAGAGTAGTTACTACAATACTGGAGGAGCCAGATGGACAAGAAAAGCAGAGAAATCCTTGAAAAATCGAAAAAAGTCAAATCGAAAGCTGAACTGGAGAAGATCGTAAAGCAGGAAAAACAGGCAAGAGCCCAAAAAGACAAGTTGCTCAGAAAGAAAATTTTTACAATTGGTGGCATTTCTCTTGCGGCAGTGGCCGTCGTTGTTTTGGTTGCAATACTCATTTCTTCATGCTCTTCAAATGGCAACACCACAAAAGAAGAAGAGAAAAAGACAAAGGCTGTTGTAGAAACCACAAAAGGGTCCTTTACAATACAGCTGGACTATGACAATGCGCTTTCTGTTGTGAACAATTTTGTAAAGAATGCCGAAGCAGGGCTTTATGATAATTCCTATTTCCACGAAATCCTGCCGGGCATGAAGATACAGGGCGGATACCCTGAAACTGACAAGAGACCACAGGGTGTTGGCGCCTATGATGTAATAGAATATGTAAGCAATGAAGTTACTCATGCAAAGTATTCCGTGTGCGCTCCTGCCATGGAAGAGAAAGACAGCAAGGGCAATGTGACAAAATCTGGTTTGTCAAAAACCCAGTTCTATATGCTCCTTTCTGACCAGAAATCTCTGGATGGCAAAGACACAGTTTTTGGTAAAATTATTGATGGTGCAAATGTCGTGGAGGAGTTGGCAAAGCTCGAGACAGTGGAGCAGGGTGAAAAGAACAAATACAATATTGATCCAACTGAGAAATCAAGGCCAAAAAATATTGAACAGGCCAAAATAATAAAGGTGAAAATAACACAATGAACGCAGAACAGTGGAGATTGCTTGGCAGACTAGAGAGCCGTTTTGAAGAAAATCAGCAGGATGTCAGCCGGGCGATTGACCTGGCCGAGTTCCTTAAAGGGCTTCCCGAAGGCAGGGGGGCCCTTTTGAATTTCCTTGCCCAGATACAGCAAAAGTTTCCTGGCTCGTTTAAAATTGCAGAAATATCATATCGTTCCTACAAAGAGATGGGAGACAAGGAAAAAGCTGCACAATTTGAAAAAATACTTTTGGACATCAAACCGGAAGACCTGCAAGACCTGAGACGCAAACTGCTTATTTTTAAAGAAAAAGACCAGCCTGACAAAGCCAGTGAAGAGATTGAAAGCTATGAGAAAGACAAGGGCCGGACAGTCGAAACACTCTGGATGGCAGGCGATCTTTATGCAACCACTGACAACCAGGAAAAACTCCTGAAAGTAATAGAAGATTTGAAGGTTTTAAAAGACCAGCCAAATGCTGAAATAGCCATAGCAGCCCTGACTATGGCAACAAAGGGCGACCAAAAAGAAAATTGGGAGGAAGCACAAAAGCTCATAACCCAATCCCTCAAAAAAGACCCCTCCAACATGCTAGCCTACAGGGTATTTTTCCTTGGGTCGGCTAAATTTGCGCCATCAGCAGAATCCATGAGCAAGATTGTTGATGCGTCAATAAAGGCCAATATCACTGAACCCTTCATTTTTGTTGAAATAATGCGCCTTCACCTCGAATATACGATCCCTCTCCACAACAAGGAGGTTTTCGAAAAACTCATCGCTTTGCTGTCAGAGACAGAGAAACCGGTAATAAATACAATACATGCTCTCTGTTGCTATTTTGACAATATTGGTCTTGCGAGAAACGTCATGAGAATGTGGCTTGATCCACAAGGTGACGGCCCTGACTTCAGCGCTTCACTTGCGCAGATAAATAATGACCTCATATCGTCAATTGAAAGCAGGGTTGGAATTTCGCTTTCGGACAACAAAGACAAACTTGACGAGCTAAAGAAATTCTTGAAGGAAAATTCAATAAGTTGCATGCAGAGGCTCATAGCGCAGGCGCCCGGAAACCCGGATGCGTATTACCAGATGGGCGTGCTATTGCAGGGATTCAAAGACGAGAGGGCGTACCAGTATTACATGAAGGCCTTAGAAATAAGGCCGGATCATGTTTATGCCCAGTTCCAGATCGCAAAGATAAATGATGATGAGCAAAACGACATCGAAGCCTACGAGAGATACAGAAAAATTGTGAACATGGTGGTTGTAGACCCAAGCATTGCTGTAGATGCGATGATGAGGGCTTCAGAGATAGCGATAAAATATGGGTGGATAGAAGAAGCAGAGGAAATGCTGGAGAAGGCAAGGACTATTTTGCCATCTGACCCCAGGGTCGTTACAATGCTTGCAAAGATTTACCTCAAAGAAGCAAAGATAATTGGTTCTGATTATGCCCTCGAGCAAGCCATGAGGTATTTCATGCAGGCCATATCTATTAACCCAAGGAACATGGAAGCCTCTTATTATCTTGGCCACGTCTTCTATATAAACCACCAGTATCTTGATGCGATCAGACAGTTCAATGACACGGCCCAGAAATTCCAGACTGTTTCAATACTTTGCGATTTCTGGATATCCAGGTCATACCACCAGCTCTACAAAAACCTTCTTTTCTCCTCGGAAGACTTCCTGACTTCTGCAATAAAGTATGCCGAATACCTCAGGGTGATGGGGGAGAAAGTACCTGAAGCGCTGGAATATTTGGCTGAACTTTATGAAGAGGCAAACAGAAAGAACGAGTCGCAGGCGCTTGTCTCGTCAATACAGGGGAGACTCAGAAAAAAAGATTTTGTGGCTCTAGAATCTGAAAACCCTGGAGAATGCAGGGTGCTTGCAGTGTATGCTCCCCAGATAGTGAGAAGCCCTGATCCTGCAAAACCGCCGGAGAGGCTTTTCTCAAGAGGGTCTCTTGGAACGCTTGAAGTCTCCTACATCCCAGGTGGTGGCGGATTACTTGTGACCGGCAACCTTGGCGAATCTTTCCAAAACAGCATTGAAGTGGCCTATGCCTTCTTCAAGAGGCACCTTGAGAGCCATGGTCTTGTTCAAAATCCTGATATGGACATACACGTTGATGTTCCTGGCTGGCTCCCGAAGTATGATGGCCCTTCGGCTGGAGTCGCTCTTGCCTGCTCAATGATCTCCGCATTCACAGGCAAAACGATACCCAAAAATGTCACCATGACTGGCGAGATATCAATGCATGGAAAAGTGATGCCAGTCGGCGGAATAAAGGAAAAAGTCGAGGCAACATATGGGAAAGGCATCGACAAAATATTTATTCCGAAAGAAAACAAATGGGATTATCTTGACATGTTGCTCAAGGATACAACCCATGAAATGGAATCTGTCGAGGCCTCTCAGGAAGAGGTAGGCAAGAACCTCCCGGTAGTGATTGCTGTTGATAGGATTGAGCAAATAGTTGAGAACCTTGGAATTGGCATTGATGAGTCAATGATACCCAAAGAGAGCACTCAGGAAGAACCTGAGAAATAAAAAAAGGCCCGGTCCAGGCCGGGCCTTTTTGTTTGTTTCGGAACTACCCAAGATTTGCCGCAAAACTATCAATAATATGACGGAGCTGGGAGGCGAGTTTTGTCGCCTTTGCCGGGTTCTGCCTTACAGTCCTTACATATCTTTCAATCTCGTCAACCAGCAACAGGAGGTCTCTTTTTCCAAGATTAGGCTGAATCTGCTGCATCCTGGATATCTGGCCATCAAGCCATGGAATGATGTCCTCTCCAACATTGCTTTGGGCAACCTTTTTTATGCCGTCAAGCAAAAAAGCCACTTTGCCTGAAGGACCTGTTACAACAGTTGCCTGCGGTGAAGATGGGGACGGGGCTGGTGGTTTGACTGGAATGCGGGTGGTTGGTGGGTCCATGATATTTTGTGGCTGTTGCTGTGGCGGCTGGGTGGCAGCAAAAGACGGTGTCTTTGGTGGTTCTTCGTGCTGGGGTGGTTTTTTTACCTCGTCGTCGAATTCTCCGTGTGGCCTGAATGGGTCTATATCCTCATTGGAGAAATCAAGCCTTGGCCTTCCTGATGGTGTTGGTGATGGCTCAACTTTTTTTACTGGCGGTTCCACAGGGGTAGGTGTGGGAGTTGCTGCTGGAGCTTGGGGTGGCTTGTACTCGACTTTTGGCGGGGCTTCCTCCACCTTTGGAGCTGCAGAAACAACAGGTTCTGGTTTTGGAGCCTCCGGCTTCTTTGTCTCTATGACGGGTGTAGCCTGCTTTGGTGGTGGCGGTGTTTCTATCCTGGGAGCTGGTTTTGGTTCGACAACTTTTGAGACAACAGTCAAAACCTGCTCCAGATTTTGTTGAGAACCACTCGAGCTTTTGAAGATTTCGACCGATGTGCCTTTTTTAGAGAGTGTTTCATTGAGACGTTCGGAGGCTGGCTGGAGCTCCGGGTGGCCATCAACAAAATGGCCCCTCACCGAACCCGAATCAACATATATAAACTCAGAAAAATCGCCTGATTGTATCCTTACAAGGCCATTCAGCTTCTTTTCCCCAAGGGTCTCCATAAATTTGGGGAAATCAATGAAGTAAGATTCCATTGGCGAGTAGAGCTGATTGCCCTCAAAATACCATTCAACCATTGTGCAGACATCTGCAGAGGTTTGGTATATAGACAGAGTACCTTTTCTTTCCTGAATGGCAAGCGTTGTTTTTGTCAGTGCATCCTGGCCTCTTGAAATATCTCCTGCTTCAGACGAGAACAAGGAACCGGTGACGCGCCCTTCCCTAAAGAGAATGAGTCCTGTTTTTGAATCGCTGGAAACATTAATATATCCGGAGAAATGGTCACTTCTGAGTTTTTGTGCCATTTCCTCCCAGTTGAGAAAAACCGTTGGCAAATCCTCATAAAGGGGCATTCCACGTGGTAAGTGACGCATATTACCTCCTGTTAACAAGTAAGTTTATCCTAAAATAACATTTGTACAATGTCAAGCGGTTCGCACCTGATTGAATCGGAATTTTATTATTAAATTGTCAGCTGGGGATCTTTAGGGAGTGTTACAGTAAAAGTTGTCCCGACATCTACCTGTGAAGATACTGATATGCTCCCACCATGCATGATGACAAATTTTTTGACTATTGATAAACCAAGACCGGTGCCTTGCACCTGTTCTTGCTTTGCATTCGGGGCCCTGTAAAATTCGGAGAAGAGTTTTGGTATTGACTCAGCTGGAATCCCAATGCCATTATCGACAATCTGAATTGTTGCTGTGCCATCATCCTCAAGAAGTCTGATTGTCACCTGACCACTGCTGTGGGTATATTTCACAGCATTGTCCACAAGGTTTTCAAAAATCCTGAAAATTGCTTCTTCGATACCTTTTATGATTACATTGTCTCCACAAGTAAACATTATAAGCCTGACTTTTTTACTGTCAGCTTTTGGGGCGATTTCTGAGATGATCCTTGAGAGGAGCTCCTTCAGATTTATTGGCTCGAAGCTGTCCTGGGTCTTTGTTGTCTTCTCAAGCTCAAGGAGCTCTGAAACCAGCCTCAGAAGTTGGGTTATCCTGTTATTTGACCTGGAAAGAAGTTGCTTCTGGTTTTCTGGCACATCGCCAACATATCCGTCCAGAATTATCTGCAAAACGGATTGGACAGCCGCCATGGGCGCCCTCAACTCGTGGGTGGCCATTCTTATAAAAGCGTTCCTGGAATTGTCGAGTTTGACCATCTTGTCATAAGAGACTGCATTTGAAATGGCAAGGCTTGCCTGGGCGGCAAGAAGACTTAAAAATTCGACATCTTCATCAGAAAATTCGTGGTAATCTGAAGTGTAGCACCTTATAATGCCAATGGCTTTTTCATTGCTAAACAAAGGGATGCACAGCAGGGATCTGAGATTTTCACGCTCTGCTTCTGATTTGTAAAGAAATCTCTCGTCCTTTGCCACATCACTCACAAAAACAGGGCATTTGCATTTGATTGCCTCGGAATCAATCTCGTCATCTTTCAGGGCCACAGAGCCCCTTTGGGCGTATTCGGACGAGATTCCTTCAGCACTGGCGATGTTAAGGGTCAGCCCATCTTCCGACAACAACCTTATCACTGTGGCATTTGAAAGACCTGTTTCATTGAAGCATTTTGTTATGATCGCAAGCACATTCGGAAGATCAAGGCCAGAGTTCATTGCGAGCGCTGATTTGTACACCTGGCCAAGCCTGCTGTTTTCTTTTTCAAGCGACTTGCGCAAAAAATCTGAAAGATCAAGCTGTTCCCTGAGCTGTCCTGATGCCCAGATGCCAATGGTTGTGCAGAAAAACAGAACTATTATGTAGAAAAATGCTTGACCAATAACATAGGCCAGTGGAGATGAAGTGACCCATAGAGAGAGAAGCCCGATAAGAAGGGAGCCAAAACCTGCAATTAGGTATGCAAGTTTTTTTGGCAGAAAAAAACCTACAAGAATGGAATAGATCGGGAATAAAAACACAGCAGGGCTTGAAATAGAGCCGGTCCAGAAACACACAAGAAAAAGGAAAATCCAGTCGCAGGCAACTTGAAGTGTGAAAAATCTGTTCCCATCCGGGCAAGAAGACCTCAGATAAATGAGAAAAATATTAAAAAATACAATAAGAGCTGAAATTATTAAGAGCGGGAATGGCCACAAGCTGGGTAGGAAAACCCATATTGCGGCAGAAGCTATGAAAAGGGCCCCTGCCGCAATCCAGCGAAGATTTATCAGGGCATCGCTCCCTGAGAGAAACTGAGAACATTCCCTTAGGTCAAACCTTTGGAATTGTTCTTTTGGCACTTTAGCCTAAGTACTGTGACACCTTTTGAAGCAGTTGCTGTGGCCTGATTGGTTTTTCGATGAAATCGTTGACCGGAAGGAACTCCTGGTCCTTCTTTGGGTCAAACTTCATCTTCTTCTCAGATGAGACAGATGTGACCATCAGGATTGGAATGTTTTTGAATTTCTTGTAGACGGAGGAATCCTCGTCTGATCTGATGGCCCAAGCGACATTGAAGCCTTCAGTGTCGGTGTCCATCATGACATCGAGGATGATAAGGTCAGGGGCGAACTCAAGAAGGGTCTTGAGCCCCTGTGTGCCATTGGGGGCGGAAGAAACTTTGTAACCAACGGCCTCTAAGGCGATCCTCATCGCCTCAACCATATCGGTGTCATCATCAATAATAAGTATCTTCTTCAATTGACTACCTCCTTGGTGAAGTCGAGAATGGCGGAATAAACGTACTCAAGGATGTTCCCCATCTGACCTGTGACCTCTTCGGAGAGTGAAGCGCCGGGAGCGATCTTTTTGGGCTCGATCCCGATAAGCAGCATCGGGGGGAGACTGGAGATGGTGGAACCCAGCTTTAGCACCTGTGGGAGACCAAGGTCATGGAGGGAGAACTCGGGGCCGTCAGGCATCTGGACGTTGTCGAGAGTAAAAGACCTCACAGATCCTGGAACAAGCCCCATCTTGGCGGCATCAATAATAACAACGCGGTCGGACTCCAGAATGTCAGGGAGAATATCAAAACCTGAAACCCCGCCGTCTTTTAGGACGACGCTTTGAGGAAGGGGCTGGTCCTTGAGAATATTGACAATATGGACACCAACCCCCTCATCACCCAGAAGGGTGTTTCCGAGCCCGACCACGAGAGTGTTCACTTACTCAAACCTCACATTGATAAGGTGAGTGGAGCAGGAGATGCATGGGTCGTATGCCCTGAGGAGCATCTGCAGAAGAAGGGAAACTTCCTCTTGTGATTTTCCGATGATGGTTGGAACGAGGGCCTTCATATCTTCATTGATATTGCGAACGTTCTGGGTTGTTGGTATGACGCAATCGGCCCACTGGCAGATCCCATTGGAATCGTACTTGTAGCTGTGGAACAGTATTCCCCTTGGGACTTCAACAGCACCAGCGCCTGTTCCTGCCTTTGGCTGGTACTTGTTGTTTTCTTCCTTGATTCCTTTTGTGAGCACTTTGTCGATAAGATCAATGAGGTCGTATGCAACATGCACAGCTTCGACAACCTGGGCCATTGTGATATTGTACGGGTTGTGGTTCGGGGCCTTAAGGTTTAGCTTTTCGGCAGCTTTTTTGGCCTCTGGCCTCAAAAGGTTATAGTTGTTGTTGAACCTTGCGAGGGCACCAACCTGATATGATGGGGCTTTGTGCCTGCAAAGCTTTGCAGTGTGTTTTGGATCAACTTCTTCATTGCAAACCTGCTGATAATTGGATGGTCTGTATGACTGGCCAAGGGAGGAGATGATGTCACCATCATAGAACGGGTATTCTTTATCTCCACCAGTTGGCCCAAGGGAGATGTACTCGGTTTCCCTGTAGAGTTCTGGGACCTTGATGGTCGAGAAAAGGTCTACAGTTGCCTCAATGTCCGGCAATGCATCAATGACCCGCTTCTGGATTGCCTTTAATGCGGCTGGGTCTGGAAGCTTTGAAAAGCCGTTGATCTTGAGGGTTATCGGATGGACATGTCTTCCAACGATTGTTTCACTGATGTCATTGCCGAGTTTTTTGAGTTTGAGAGCGCGGACAACGACGTCTTTGTGAGACGAGGCGAGCGGGATTACTGAGCCAACACCAAGGAAGTCTGGGGCGGCGAGAAAATAGGCATGGAGAAAATGGGACTGGATGGTTTCGCCGTGGAGGACAATCTTGCGAAGATCAATGGTTTGCTCTGATGGTTCGATGGACATTGCAGCTTCGCTTGCCCTTAGGGAAGCGAGGGCGTGTCCGCAAGCACAGATGCCACAGATCCTTGTAACGATGTCCTTTATTTCATAATGGGCCCTTCCAACGCAGGCGGCCTCAAAAAACCTTGGGGCTTCGACAACATTGAATTCGGCTTTCTCAACAACACCGTTGTTTGTCTTGCATACGATGTCGCCATGGCCTTCGACCCTGGTCACATAATGCACATGGATGTCATGATCAGGCATGTTTTTCCTCCTTTTGGAAGGAATTGAAAATGGTCATGTACTTGCTGATGTCTTCTATTGTAAGGCCGTGCTTTTCAAGCATCTGCTTGCATGACTCGATATTGGCTTCAGAAACAAGACCTCTGCACCCGATGCAGGGTGAACCAAAGGTTGGTTCGATTGCATCACAGCCGCCCCTTGTGATTGGGCCCATGCATGGAATGCCGACTGTGAGAAGGCACTCGTTTTCCCTGAGCCTGCATTCCTGGCAGACAGGATAATCGTGGTCCGGTGGCTTTTTGCCAACCAGGAGGGCCTGGACTGTGCGCAGGAAGTCTTTGCGGTCAATCGGACAGCCTGGGATGTAGCCATCAACCTTGATCACTGTGTCAATTGGGCGGGCAAAGGTAGATTCAAAAGCATCTTTCTTGTTGCCATAGACTATCTCTTTTGCTTTGTCAATCGGCATTGCGTTCCTGATGGCGTTGATTCCGGCCATTCCTGAACAGGCTCCGATGGCGATGACGAGCTTTGCCGCTTCCCTGATTTTTTTGAGCCTTGGCTCATCCTGTTCCCTGGTTATGGAACCCTCGACGAATGCGATGTCAAAGTTCCAGTCTGCCTCTGTCATTGCCTCGCGGAACTGGACAATGTCGACGAGGGCGAGAAGATCAAGGAGCTCATCTTCGCAATTCAGGACCTGGAGCTGGCAGCCTTCGCAGCATGAAAAGTCAAAAAAAGCTATCCTGGGTTTGCTCATAGGGCCTCCTCAAGGTGCTTGATTTGAGTATATGTGAAGACAGGTCCGTGCTGGCAGCAATAGAGGCCATTGATCTGGCAATGACCACATTTGCCAAGGCCGCACTTCATTCTTCTTTCAAGAGATGCAAGAATGTGGCTGTCCGGGATGCCAAGGACGCCGCATTCGAGGATGACGTACTTGTACATTACCGGCGGGCCACAAACGAGCGCATAGGTGTTATCAGGGTTGATCTTGCCGACTTTCTTGAAGAGTGTTGTGATGACGCCGGCATTGCCCTTCCACTCCGGGGTGGGCCTGTCAACTGTTTCAAGGTAGGTAACATTGGGATTTTTACGCCAGCCTTCAAGTTCATCCTTGAAGAGCATGTCCGACGGCGTTTTTGCGCCGTGGATTATTGTGAACTGGCCAAAATCGGAGCGATTGTGGAAGATGTAGTTAATGACAGAACGGAGCGGGGCAAGCCCGATTCCACCCGCAACTATTATGATGTCGTGGCCTTTGAGCTGGTCCACAGGGAAACCATAGCCAAACGGTCCCCTGATTCCGAGCTTGTCACCAGGTTTCATGGTGTGGACAACGCCGGTGACGTCTCCAACCTTGCGGATGGTGAGATGGAAATTGTTTCCATCAGTTGGAGAAGAACAAATGGAGATTGGAGCTTCGCCAACACCAAAAACCGTCATTTCTACAAACTGTCCCGGGCCATGGCCAAGGCGCTTTCCATCCGGGAGCTCGACCTCAAACATTTTCTCGGTTGGCGTGAGCTCTTTCACGGACTTGATTGTTGCGATCATTGGTTCATAAAGGTTCAGGCTTTGCATTCGGCCTCCCTTTTGAATATCCTGTTGGAAATTTCAACGAGATTGATTTCTACTGGGCAGTGGACCCAGCACCTTCCACAACCGGTGCAGAAGGTCATTGAGTGTGAGTCAACATGATATTTGAATTTCCTGTGGTAGCGGTGGCGGACCCTTGCGCCTGGCTCTTCCCTGAAGTTCTCTCCAGAGCCAACATAGGCAAAACCTGCAAGCTGGCAACCATCCCATTTCCTCACCCTATCACCCTTTTTCATTGAAAGGGCGAGTTCATCAGTGACATCGAAGCAATAGCATGTCGGACAGACAAGGACGCACTGCCCGCAGGAAAGGCATTTTTTGCCCATGTCTTCCCAAACTGGTGCTTCCCACTGGCCTTCGAGCTCAAGCGGAAGGAGCTGAGCAGGGCCAGTGAACTTTGCCGTAAAGAGTTTCTTTTTTGCTTCAAGAAGCTCATCCTGTTTTTTAAGGTGGGTGCTGGAGGCTGGTTTGGTCTCAATCTTTGAGATTACTTCCTTGCCTTTTTCAGTAAGGACGTCAACAAGCACCTGGTCTCCTAGGTCCGTAAGGAAGATATCAAAACCATCGGTACATCTCAGGTCCATGACAGAACTACAATAGCAATACTGATCAGGAACGCAGTCAATACCGATTATTACGGTGTGTTCTCTTCTCTTGTTGTAGTTGTCATCTGGATTTCCACCCTTCATGATCATGTCCAGGAGTTTTATTGCCCTGATGTCGCATGGGTGGACACCAACAATCACCTGGTCTTCAAATTCGACAACCGATTCAGCCTTTGGACTTGGAGGCATATCGAATTTCATTATGCACTCTTGCTGAGGCATCAGGTACTTTTTTGGGGGGAGGATTGATCTGGTGTAGTTAAACTTTGCCTCGCCTGCATCCTTGAGCCTGTCGAATACAACGCTCTTTCCCTTGGCAATAGGGCCATAAACGGCGGGATAGAGCTTAATCAGCTCAGCGATGAAGGATTTTACATCCTTCTTCTCCATCACACGTTGTTCCATAGGGTTTTCCTTTCATGGAATTTGGCTGTGATAGTATAAACAAATCTATTGGTTATATCAATGCCAAGTGAGTAATAAAACTTTGTTAAAAAGAGAGAATAGTAATAAATACTAATAAGAATCTTGATTATGTTTCACGTGAAACATACTGACCAAGAATTTGGATATCTGATGGAGTAACACCATCCACCCTCATGGCCTCTCCAAGAGTCTTTGGCTTGATTGCCGCAAGACGGAGACGTGCCAGTTTTGAGAGGAACATATTTCCGGCATAATCTATGTCTTCGGGGAGTGACAATTTCTCCCATCTCTCAAGATCTCTCATCCTTGTCTGCTCTCGCTGACAATAGGCTTCAATAGCAATATCAGTCATTGCGGAAGTGACAGCCCTCCTTGAGAGTGATTTGAACATAGCGGCAACAGCAATCAGTTTTGTGTAATCGAAATGCGGTCTTCTAATCAACTGCGCGAGTTTGACGGGCTCATTTATGTCGCCAATGCCAATGTCCTGGAACCAGGCCTTTGTGTCCTTGTCGGGATAGTAAATCAGACCCCCGGATTCTCTTACGAATTCCGCTTTGTCTGACTCAAGTTTTAAAAGATCGGCGGACCGTTCCGGGTCAAGAAGGCCAATTTTTTTTGCTATTGGACCAAGCCTAAAGATGGCATTGTCGGCCCTCAGAGACATCCTGAATTCAACATGGGAGGGTGTTATCCTGTACGGCTCTGTTATACCCTTGTGTGCGAGATCATCAATCATTACTCCGATGTATCCATCCATGCGTCCCAATATGAGTGGAGGGAGTGACATGGATTTGAGTGCGGCATTTGCACCGGCGACAAGCCCCAGTGCCGCCGCCTCGTCATAACCGGTTGTTCCGTCAACTTGCCCTGCTAGGAAAAGGTTATCGTCATGTTTTGTGGAAAGGTCAGGATTCAATTCAGTGGGATCTACAAAATCGTAATCAATGGCGTATCCGGATTTTACCATTCTGACATTTGAAAGTCCCGGAAGGGTTTTGAGTGCCTCGAGCTGGTACTGGGGTGGAATGCTCATGTAAAGTCCCTGAAGATAGCACTCGTTTGTAAACCTGCTTTCTGGCTCCACAAAGAAGAGGTGCTCTGTTCGGTCAGCATACCATCTGGCCTTCTCTTCAAGTGAAGGGCAAGACCTGGGGCCTGTCCTTACCATCATGCCTTTGACTGATGGTGCTAGGTGGACGTATTTTTTGATTACGTTCATGGTGTTGCTGTTTGTGTGCCCAAGCCAGCTTGGAAGCTGGTTCTTGAATATCCTTGGCTCAGAGACAAGAGCTATCGGCTCAGTGTCCCCGTCCTGTCTTGCCAACTCTGAATAATCAATTGATTTTGCATCTATTCTGGGTGTGGTGCCGGTGTTGAATCTCCTGATTGGAAGCCCAAGCTCTTTTAGTTGTTCTGAGAGTCCGTTGACTGAGGGCTGTCCCATCCTTCCCCCTGGAGTGCTTGTATCAGCGTAGTGTACTTTTCCGGACATGTATGTACCGCAGGACAGAACGACAGTTTTTGAATAGAATTTCCGTCCGTCAAGAAGGACAACACCGACAATTTTTTCGTCTTCGATCAGGAGGCTAGACACTATCCCCTGTAAAAGGGTGAGATTTTTTGTCTCCCCTATCAATTTGGCAGCCAGAAGTGAATAAAAATGTCTATCTGCCTGTATTCTTACCGATTGTACCGATGGGCCTTTGGAACGATTGAGCAACCTTATGGATGTTGCCGATTCTTCAGAAAGAATGGCAGAGGCGCCACCAAGGGCATGCAGCTCGCATAAAACCTGGGTTTTACCCGGTCCACCCATTGCTGGGTTACATGGCATGTATGCCATCTGGTCAGTATTTATTGTCAGAAGAAGTGTTTTGGCACCAATGCGACAGGAAGCAAGAGAGGCTTCCATTCCTGCATGTCCGGCACCAACCACAATAACATCGTAGTTTTCCATTTCTCTATTATGATTGACCGCCTTGTCCTTGAAAATCAAGATGTTTTTCATAAACTCCATTCCCGGAAGGATGGCCGAGCGGTCTATGGCGCTGCACTTGAAATGCAGAGGGTGAAAGCCCGCGGGGGTTCAAATCCCCCTCCTTCCGGAGGAAAAATTGAGAAAACCCCTTGCTATTCTGGCGCTTTTTTCGCTAATCTTGGCCATATCTTGTGGTGGCCCTATTGGAACAGTCAAATCAGCCAAGGACGAATATACAATATCTTACTTCAGGGGCTGGAAACCGGTAACTGAGTTCAAACAGCCAAACACCGACAACCTTGAGGTAGTTTTTGTAAGGGAAGATCTCCCTTCGTTTATTGGCGTCAAGGTAGCCAGCCAGACGAGACTTGATATTCAGCAGGGTCATATCAGGGAAGTCACTGCAGAATATGCGAAAGACGCTGAAAAGAAAGTCCCGGGCTACACCCTTGTTTCCCATGAGTACAAAAATGTCCCTAATGCACTTGGCGATGAAAGACTTGAACTTGTCTTCTCGGCAATAGAGGGCGGACAGTCATATACAATTATTCAACATATTTATGCAATAATCGGCAAAGTGTTATATGTCACAGGCACCTACCCGGAAGGCGACGAAGCACTTGCAAACCAGATCAAAGACACAATGGAAAGCTTCGTTGTAGCGCCTAAAAAGTAATTGACAATAAGAATTTATTAAATATACTCCAAAAAGGTTAGATACACCTTTTTTATTTGAAAGGAGTAGCAATATGCGCAAGCTGTTAATTGTCGCGCTTCTTCTGAGCATATCTTTGACTGCGGTCGGCTGCGGATGCGGCGGCGAATCTGGTGGAAACGGCAACGGTGGGAAGATTGATTACGGTGACAAGAACCCTAATGAGGGAAAAATCATCAGCAGCACAAGCACCGATCCAAACGCCCTTAAACCGGCAAAGGACAAAGAGCTTGTTGGCGAAATGAAGATCCCGCCACACCCAGTTCTAATCTGGACCCTGTATGCTTTTGAAGGGCTTGAGGTTGCAGGAGAGCAGTATCAGGGCTGGACAGAAGTCCCGCTTACAAAGGAAATGTATGATAGCGGAACTTACAAGATGTTCACCTGGGACAAAAACCCGAAGGTAACATTTAAGGTCGTTGCATCAAAGGACAAGGCAGTGACGAACTCAGACCCGGCGACAATAAAGCCGCAGCTTGAGAACTACATAGCCTCGATCCAGGCCACAAAAGACAAAGATGGCGAATTTAAGCACACCCAGTCCCTCATAAAGGGCATTTGGCAGTCCTATTCCTACAAAAAAGACGGGGCCGATTATAAGGGCAAAGTCCTTGCTTACTCACTCAGGGGAATCAGGGTTTCAGAGACCGAATTTGGCCCAGGAACCTTCCTCAAGATCATCGGCGAAGGCCCGTCAGCAGCCTATGATGAAGCAGTGAAAGACACAATGGATTACATGATCCAGCAGGTAATGATCACCCAGGTTTCTGAGTGATGATTGTTTCGAAATCTTCAAAGGCCCCGCGAAAGTGGGGCCTTTGTGTTTTATTGGCAACTTTTTTTGCACTGTTTTTGATCTCCTGCTCCGGGCAGTCTGTAATCAAGTGGGGTGGGGAGAGCTATTATGTTTCTTATGACAAGAATTTTTTTGGGGTTGTTTCCGAAGCAAATGACGAATTGCAGCTCAACATATTGGATGTAAAGGATAGCCCTATAATCAAAATAATTGCTGTTCCAGATTTCAAGCTTTCTGAAGGTGTTTTGGTATCGGACCTTCTTGATCAGGCAAAGATCGAGTTTGAAGATTCATTTAAAAAAATAACCAATAATATTGCTGATAGATCATCATCTGGTGGAGCAGAAGAGGTAAGAATAACGATTACCGGCTACCAAAAAGGAAGCAAGGAACTTTCGATTGGAATGACCAGAGTTCTTATTTCAAATGATGCCATCCTTCAGGTCAGAGTGGTTGATTCTGCAGCGAAAATAGAAAAGTTTATACCACAACTTCAGGAGCTTTTTGATTCAGCCAGGGTGTCTCCAGAAAAATGAGTAAAATGCCTCAAGCTTTTTGGGAATGGGCCTTTGTCCAGAGGGCGAATTTCATCAAAAAAATGATGGACAATCAAAAGATGGACGAAAGGGAAGTCTATTTGGGATTTACCAGGCATACCCCAGCGATGGTGACAAATGGCCCTGCAGGATTGAATGCTTCCATAAAAGGTTTTGGATTTGTGCCGAAGGAAGAGTTTATAGAAAAAATAACCTTTGCGCTCAACAAGGAAATTGAAGAAAAGGAAAATAAACCCTTAAAGGCCCTTTGGGACAACATATACAGCCCAGAGGCATCAAGGAATATCGATAAAACAAGACTTATTTCCCTGGAGCTTGCCAGAAAACATACTTTTGAAAATGTTTCACCTGGAAAAACACAATGCACCCTCATTTATTATCAGCCCCCAATGGTTTCATTTGAAGTGAGGGGTGAAGTAGAAGTTGCTTGCGATGACAAAATCATTGATTTTGCCAATGCTATTCATGACGTATATCACAAGCGACCAAAGGGTTCAAAGAAAAACCTTGCCTACACTTTTTTTATAAAAGAGGTTTTTGATAATTCTGTCTCATCTTTTGGCAAAAGGCTTGATGAAGGACTGGAAGATAACTGTTGATTCTCTGCCTTTGCCGGCATTTGTTATTGGAAGCAAAGCCAAAATAATATTCTCCAATTCAATTTTTGCTGAAAAGATGGACTGTCCTGCAGAGATGAAAGTAGGAATTGCCGGCGATCTTCAAAACAAAGGTATCGCCTGCACAGAAACCATATCCTTTGGCAAAATGACCCAGGATGTTTTTCTGGTTGAGAAAAATGAAGATGAGGTACTCTTTGTCCTTGGAAACTGGAAAACCAAGAACAATAACTCTGCTCCATGGTTTAAAGAAAAAAAGGACATATTTCTCATTTTGTCTGATGAATATGGCAATATATCGTATCATACCGATGGTCTTACCGATTCATTGATTGGGATGCGAAGGGCAATAGATAATGTTGAAAATCTCCACCTTTTTTTTGCGTCGGATGATTTTGACCTCCAAAAATACAAAAAACTGCTTTTGGATGGAGAAAAGTTTGAAACAAAAGTAACAAAGGGTCCCTCTGCAGGTTGCAATGCAACCTTTGATGTGGCTCAGCAAAAATCCCCCCAGAGTGGCAATAATGCAAAATTCATAATTTTCTGGATTGACAAGGAAAACAGGCGCCCAAAAAAATTTGAAGAGATGTTGAAAGTCCATGAAGCATTTGATGAAATATCATCCTTTGCCTTCATGGTGGTTACTGGTGATAATGATAATGTGTTTTTTGCTAATAACCAGGCAAGAGAGCTTTTTGGGCTTACAAAAAATCCTTCTGATGAATTATTTGTGTCAAACTACTGCGTCCTTCCTCCACAACTAAAAGATGCCCTTAAGGATGAACTTAAAAACACGAAAGATATTGCCTCGGGCCAGATTGAGTACAAAACAAAACTGGGCAAAATAAGACATTTCAGGGTGGTTTCTAAAGCATTGGAATTATTTGGAAAACCATCAAAAATACTTGTTCTTCATGATGTAACAAAATTAAGCCAGATGGAACGAAGGCTTGCCAGATATGAAAACCTGGAAAAGCTTATCGAAACATTGGGATCTGAGATCTCTGGCAAAGATAGTCTGGACAAATATCTTGAGGTTACCCTTGAGTTGATTTGCAAGCATTTTGGTTTGGCATCAGGAGTGATCTATTTTGAAGAACTTGGGGACTTCGTCCAGAAAAAGATATATGGGGAAAAAATCGGGCCAATGTCTGAGATCCACAAATTTGCGATTAGAAAGGTTTTTGAAAGTGGGAAGCCGCAAGTAGTGGGGTCCGCTTTTGCAACAAATGATGATGTTTACTACTTATTGCCGATCTTTGGTTCAGATGGCTTAACAGGCGTATTTTCTTTCAGGTCCCAGACGCTCGATGAAAATATTATCAATCAATTTGACACAATAATGCCCGTGGTGGCTTCAGGCATCGAGCTTTGCAGGATGAAAACAAGAGAGTCCCAATACATAGAAGAGCTCGAAAGGCTGAGTTCTTTCAGGTCGGATATCCTTGAGTCTGTCAATCACGAGATGAAAACACCTCTGACCTCGATTTTGGGATATGCAGAGTTAATACTTTCTGGGACAATAAAGGGCAGTGAACAGACGATAAATGCTGCGAACTCGATTTATGCTGCAGGAAAGCAATTAGAAACCCTTATAGGGGAACTTTCAAAGCTTTCCTATAATACAATTGTGGTACCAGAAATGGCTGTGCAGGAAGTCAATACAAGGGAGGTCCTTAAAACAGCCTCGAACCTCATGCTCCCAATATTTGAAGCAGCAGTGCTGTCTTTCAGGGCAAACATTCCGGAAGACCTTCCATGGGTCAAAGCTGATCCCACAAAACTTAAAGAGATCCTTCTGAATATGCTTTCGAATGCTGCAAAATATACAGAATCTGGTGGAGAAATAACCCTTTCAGCATCTGTTATTGGCGGAAATTTTATCAGGATGGAAGTAAAGGACACAGGCATCGGTATTTCAAGCGAGAAAAAACGTTTCATATTCAAAAAATATTACAGGCAGGCAAATGAAAAGACAGGTAAAGGACTTGGCCTTTACCTGTCTAAAATATACGCCGAAGCAATGGGTGGGAAGATCTATTTTGAATCTGAAGGGAGAGGCAAGGGGGCTGCCTTCTACTTGTTGCTCCCATCAATAAACTCAAATCCCAAATAGCCTCTAAGAGCATCTGGCACCCTTATTCTTCCATCTTTTTCCTGATAATTCTCCATAATGGCTGCCATTGTACGCCCTATTGCCAGCCCTGAGCCGTTTAGCGTGTGGACGAACTTTGTTCCTTCGCCTTGCCCTTCCTTAAACCTTATCTGGGCCCTTCTTGCCTGGAAATCGGTGCAGTTGCTGCAAGATGAAACTTCCACATAGGCATTGTAGCTTGGCATCCAGACTTCCAGGTCGTAGGATTTTGCTGCCGAGAAACCAGACATGTCTCCGGTGCACATGAGACTCAGCCTGTATGGAAGGCCAAGTCCTTCGAGTACAGCACCTGCAGAATCAATCAAGTGCTGGAGTTCTTTGCCAGATTCCTCTGGTTTGCAGAACGTCACCATCTCAACTTTCTCGAACTGGTGTACCCTTATCAGGCCCCTGGTGTCCCTTCCTGCTGCGCCTGCCTCTTTTCTAAAGCAGAGGGCAAATCCGGTATATCTCACTGGAAGGTCTGATGCTTTGAGTATTTCTCCCTGGTGCATGTTTACAAGGGTTATCTCGTTGGTGGAGATGAGATACATGTCTTCGCCCTCGACCTTGTACATGTCTTGGGCAAATTTCGGCAATTGACCAGTGCCAAGGCAGGTCTTGTCTAGAACAAGAACGGGTGCAAAAACTTCTTTGAAACCATGCTCCCTTGTGTGCATGTCTATCATGTATGATATAAGTGCACGCTGGAGTGCGGCCAGTTTTCCCTTGAAAACATTGAATCTTGCACCAGAGAGTTTCGCTGCCCTTGTGTTGTCCAGGACATCTAGTGCATCGCCCAAATCCCAGTGGCCCTTTGGCTCAAAGTCAAAGACCCTTGGCTGCCCAACTGTTTTTACATGGACATTTTCAGCGTCTGATTTTCCGTATGGTACGTCCTCTTCTGGGAGGTTTGGTACAGTGAGAGCGATCGAGTCAAGTTCTGATTTTATATGGTCAAGCTCCTGATCAATTGCGGCAATCCTTTCACCCATTTGTTTTGTTTTGGCCATGAGCTCGGATGCGTCCTCACCCTTTGATTTGAGGAGGCCAACCTGTTTTGATTGCTCATTCCTCAATCTTTTGAGCTCATCACTTTCCTGAACCAGTTTTTTTCTCTTCTGGTCAAGTGTCGCCATCTCATCCACAATTGCTGTTTGAAGGCCTCTTGATTCCAGGGCCTTTTTTAGTCTGTCCGGATCGGAAACTGCAAGTTTTATATCAATCATTTTTTCTCACACTCCGGGCTGAGATGTTAACACTATAAATATATATGTCAACTATCTGGTATACATATTTGTATAGTTTATAAATATTGCGGGCCATATTTTTTCATGATGACATTTATTTACCCATAATAACGTGTGATTTTAGGTTTATACCAAAGAGTTCAAAACAAAACCCAAACCTTTTTTACCGATCTTTAGCGCTTTTGATTCATGGCATGGGAATTGCACATAGTGAAGGTGGCAGTGCTTAACTCGCATTGCGAATTTTGTTTATTTGATATTGATCCCAGGGCCTGTGCAGCTAATGGCAGGTTGCTTTTGGGATCGTTGGGTTTTATGGATTCATAATTTGTGTCATGGGCTCATAGTGTTGAGCTAAAAAGAGGCTTAGTGTGGACAGAGCATTATGCTTGTGTGCCGCACAAGTGTGGTGTCGGTTGTTACCGTCACCAACCACCTCGAAAGGAGAAAGGGTTGATGAAGAGAGTAGTTACCTTGATCGTTGTGGCATTGATGTTTGCATCCCTTGGAACCTATTTTGGGACTGCAAGAGCCGAAGAGAAGGATCTTTCCACCGGCAGAAATGCTGTTTATATTGCACAAAGGTGGGCTCCTGTCGGCTATAACTGGAGCGCAAACAAGCTCTATGAAGACAGGACAAGGAACTTCGAAATCGGCGGAACATACACCGGCTGGGGTCGTGAAGACTATAGAATGCCGGCCTGCACCGACAATCCGGTGAACGGAGCCGTAAGAACCCACGACAACAATCTGGAAGGCCCGCTCTACAACATCCCGGCAACAGCCGCTACGGACGTTGAGCCGCGCTTCTGGTGCGAGTTCTACCTGATCGTTGACCCGGATGGACCAAGGTCCCAGGAATATGAGCATTGGTTTGCAATGATTGATTCTGGCGGAAACCTTTGGTTTGACCCGGACGGCTACTTCAATGACAGCCGCTACTATGCTTATGCTGATCCACTTGATATCCACTACAACCAGGATGACTCATCCCTCTTTGATAGCTGCCAGAGAAACCCGAATGCCCTAGTCGACCCAACTACCGCAAATAATACCCAGGGACCGTACCCCCTTCTCCCAACAAACGAGAATGGCGATCTTAATCCTGGTTATGTTGATAACTATCGTGTCACCCCATTTGTTACTGGAACTGTTCAGAACCCAGTCCAGCTTCCACCATCGGAAAGACTTACCGGTATGGGTTCCACTCCCATGTATTTCATGGAACCAAACACCAATAGAGTGTTCCGCATTGGTTGGGTAGACATGGTTGACTTCCCGCTCATATATCGCTCTGCTGATGCAAATAACCCACGCAACCGTCAGCTCAGCTGGACTGACACCACTGCCATGACGGTGGTTGGAAACACCCACAGGGAAGATGTCGCACTCACTCAGGCGTCATTCTGGAACATTGGACAGAACGAGTTCTGGGGACACCGCTATGATGACTGGGACATCAACCACAATCTTTACCGTTTCCGTGATGCTGCCGGTGGAGACGTTGGGCCGAATGGTCCATTCTGGGTCAACAACAGTGATGCCAATACTGGCAGAAGAGACCAGAATGGATATGCTTGGCTTGATGATCCAATCTGGGACTATGGTGAAGAATGGCACACCGACAACGTTGGTTTTACAGCAATCCCACAAAATGATCCAAACCAGAATAACCCTGCAAGGTATCAAACATACCAGCCTGGTGAGTGGATCTACAGAGGCGGTTATAACAGATCCATATATGTCAGGACTGCTGCAAACCGTAACTTTGTCATAGGGTATGACCCGCTTATCCAAATTGAGGATCAGGGTGAGGGTGACGAAAGGCTTACACCAGTTTCTGTCCATGTGAATCTTATTACTTATAACTATGCTCCATCGACCTGCCCGCGTGACAGAGGCCAGCTCTCAGGAACTGGTCAGTTTGGAGTCTGGGATCCTGGCGATGACTATGATATTGGACAAATGGATAGGACTAGTGCCACAACTGGCAGTCCAGATCCAACCAATGCTCCAAGATCAGCATCTCCATTCAGGCTCTCCATCGCAAACATTGGTGTTCCAGATCCAGGCGTTTCACCAACGCAAGGTGACGAGCTTCACGCAGACAATATAAACAATCATACATTCAACGATATCAGACTTTATGATCCATACGAGCACATTTACCAAAAAGGTTACACCGATACCACAACAACCAGGGTTCCTAACACTCTTCCAAGGGTGCAGATCGGTGACAACCGTCTTACTAATGTAAATAGCAATTCCCATCCATGGGCACTCCAGAATTATGTTAGTGATCAGCCAAATAGGCTTGGTGGTCTTTGGGTTGGAGACGTTCTGATTCTTTCAGAAGTCCTCACTACTGTTTGCAATGACAAGGATTTCTACAATCTCTCAGTTGAATCAGATCTTTGGGAAGGTGTCATACCATCCACAACCACAGCAGTCCTCAGGTCACAACTTGGTGAGATAACCGAGAGAGGCCAAACTATCAACAAGAGCACAGTCCTTGGCCCAACCGGCACAGCTTTTGCAGTTCCAGCTACAACATTCATGGATTGCTATCCAAGGTCAAGACAATATCTCGGTGTTGAAATTTTCAACGACAACGGGAAAGACAATAACCTTGGAACCCAGCACTATACTGATATCATAGGAACTCCACCAGCTTCTGACCTCCTCTATGCAAATAATATGTCAGATGACTATCGTCCTGGCAAAACTTGTGAAGTATTCCTTGGCGCACAGGACCCGAACCCGAACCTCTTTTCCAAGCCATGGTTCCTTGGCAGCACAAGTGACTACTATCAAAGAGGACTGATTACAAAGGATATTGGAAGAATCCTTACCAGGTTTGACAACCTTGCAGTCCCGGTTCGTTTCCTTGACACCCAGCCGGGTGGAGCAGGAACAACGAGACTATTCGGTTGTGGCAAGGGAATATATCTTGATGTAAACAATGATTATGAAATAGGTATTGGTGACAAACGTCTTGCTGATATAACAATCAACAGGAATGCTGGGATTATCACCTACAAAGCGGGTTCTTATGTAAATGCTGGCGATGTCGATGTAAACGCTTTCGCGGGCGCGAACAACGACCTTAATGACTTCAGAGCCATTCTTACCAATGGCCAGTACCATTGGCCAATGTTCTATGATGAGTACATGATTGACCCGGAGAATTCGACAAGACTCCTCCCGCCAAATGGTACATACGACCCAGGCGAAATAATCTATGATACCAACATGCCATTTAACGGTCTTATTGATCAGGGTGTTGTTCAGCCAGGCTTCCAGAGAATGACAGCAGGCTGGATTGGCGACACATGGTATGATTGTGGATCAATCGTTCCTCCATTTGATTTCTATCTCTATGCATCAGTTCCATATGGTGTTACCTCAGGACTCAATTGCGATTCAAGATATATGGACTGGGAAGTCATTCCTGGAGACATCAAGCTTGATGTCCAGATCGACAAAGAACTGATGGTTGAGCAGACCTCTGACATCACAGTTTCTGTTAACCCGCCGCCAAGAGAAGGCCACTGGGTTGACAAAGGCGATCACAGATTATGGATTCCAGACGAGGCCGTTTATGTGCTCGTTCGTGATCCAGGTGGAATAGCTGGTGGCATGTCTGACACTAACATCAATGCACAGTACAGGGTGCTTACACCAAAGTCCCCGAAAGTTACTTTCACAATGACTCCTTATAGGGGTTCTTGCCATCCAGAAAACTTCAAGCTTGGAAGACCACAACAAGATGCACTCAAGGTAAGAATTCAGGCTTTCAAGGCCAACCCGGAAATTGGTCTCTTTGCAAATCGTACGCTTATGGCAGATCTCATGATTGTGCCACCGGACCAGCACCCAGGATATCAGAGCCCAATCACCCAAAACTTCTTCCGTCAGGACACCATGCACTTCTATCGTGACCTTTTCTGGACAGGCGACTGGAAGAGAATGATGAACATGATTGGTAGCCACGGTGGCAACCACTGGGGTAAGAGGTTCCCGCGTTCAGGCAAGAAGTCACCAGGACTTTATCTGACAGATGCTGACAACAAGGGATTTGATCTTGCTCCTGCACCACCACTCCCAATGACCCTTTCAGAATCTTATGATTGTTATGGTGAGAAACACTTTGAGGTTCTTCCGGAGCAGCTCAAGGTTGACGCAAATGTTGCTTGTATCACCACACTAGACCAGCGCTTCCCGAACATTATGCTCACCCTTTCAGATATCGATAATCCAAACGATGTTAATGATCCGTATGGTGTTAACATTTCAGTTCCAAAAACTGACAGCCCGCTTATCGCCGTTTACAATGGCCATGGCGGTGGAGTCAACTGGCTTGCAGTTGCCGAACTTGCAAACCCGGCAGTCCAGGGTGAAAAAATCATTATCCAGACCAATATCGACGGAACTTATGAGTATTGGTACTGGTATGAACCGGCCAACACCGATCCAAATCTTGGTCCACAGGTGCCAAATGCCATTGATGCGAACGACGTTATCATTGGTCAGGAATGGACAACATTCCCAATCCAGTGCACCGATAAGGTAAAACGCACAGGCGTCAAGGTTGATGACAGGGCATCCTGGGATGATGCAGATTGCTCTTCGGCCACCAATATAGCCTGCAGGGTCAACATGCCAGAAGGCATGAAACCAATCGGCGACATAACCGGCCAGTGGGGCAACCCGCTGGGTTCAGACCATTATGGAATTATTGATGGAGCATTTGCCTGGATCGTCCAGTATGGTGTTCCAACCTATGTTACTCCATATGGTGAGCTCACCCCGTCTGATCCAGGTGGAGAGTGCCTCGCAGTTATTCATCCAAAAGATGGATCAACTCATCTCAACATCCACGTTTATCTGACCAATGCAATCTTTGATTACAACTCGACAATAGCTCACCCGGTTACTGGAAGCCCGTACTTCAGGACTGATGTTCCAACCGGAATCAACCAGAACAACCCAGGTTATATAAATCTTGGTGAAACAGTAAATGGAATTGATTATGCTGGTACCCTTGATCTCAAGGTTTACCCGCCAGACCCATATGTAAACTTCGCAGAGTGGCTCATCGTTGATAAAGCACTCATGTATTCCAACGTTAACTATACTGTTGCATCATCTACTAACCCGGCACTTTCACAGCTTCCACCACCAGCACCACAGATTCAGCCACCATACTGGCCAATTCTGCGCACTTCACATGGTGGATTCAGGGTATACCCTGGTGGACAAACACATACCGGAAGGGTAAAGGGCCAGAACTTCAACCAGAATGGTGGAGCTTTCGGATGGAACGCATATCCGGCAATCTGGAGTGAAGAAGGCAAGAAGAATGCAAAATCCGAGATGTTCTACAAGCTTGGAACTGAATTCTTCCCACTCACAGATTACGGTCTATATTTCATCCTTAAAGATGGCGAAGGCAACCACCTCTCGTTCAAATCTCCAACCCTCGACCGCACTATCAAGAGAATCGAAATTGTTGGACCATTTGCACGTCCAAAAGTTGTCGATGTGACAACGAACAGAGTTTTGAACTGGTATGCATATAATGGACTCCAGAATGTTCCGATACAGTATGACTATTCAGGAAAGATCGTAATAGATGAGACCAACTGGTCATACTTCGAGCATATACCAGGTGGAAACTATATGAACTGGTCTGCTCTCAGCGATGTTGATTATGGCTCAAACGAGAATATCCGCATCAAGAGAACAGGCAAGCTCAACTATTGCTCCCTTGATAACGTTTTCGTAATTGACGAACTTATCCCGTGGAATTCTGGAAAGATATTTATCTACGTCACCCTTGCAGATGGCACCTTCAAGATGTACCAGGATTGCTGCACTGCACCGCCGGTTGACGGAATTGATGTCAGAGCCCTTGATCTCAAGCAGACCGAAGGCGACGAGAATTATGAACCAATTGACCATATCACACTTGATTCTGGCAGAAACATGATCCAAAAGCTCTCCTTCACACTGAAGGAATATGAGCCGATGCAAGTCGAGCAGCTTTGCAATGACGCAGTCATGTACATCTGGCAGGACAGGGGTGTAAAAGACCTCCGTGACACCAAGAGCAATCTTGTAGTTGGTGCAGGCGATGGTTGGGTAACTAACCCACCAACTTCCTCAAGAGCCGAGAATTATCATACCCAGTACATCCCGGACAACGACGTCAACGGCGACAACAAGATTAAGTTCAATGATTATGAGACTGAAATCTGCGGAACTTATGACATGGTAACAAATACCTGGATGGGCGGTATCATTGATGCTCGTACCTTCCAGCGCAATACCGGCAGATATGACTTCGAACTCTCCCAGGCAACCGGTGCAAATATCGACACAGTAGGTCTTGATTTTGGTGGAGAAAATGGAGTTGCTGATCCACAAGACCATATCATCTCGGACAACGAAACACTGCCAGTCTATATCACTGCCTACAAGTATGGTGATGACAACAACGACAGATCGTTTGGGCCATGGTGGGATTTTGATGCCTACTACTCCCAGTACGATGCGTCTGTTGGCCAGTACACAAGGACACGTTACAGCCACGAAGTTTATCTTGCAGCCCAGGTTGCATTGCCAGTTGAGCCGTACGATGACCTTATCGTAACCTATACACCAAACCCACTCACAGCCGGTATCACCCCAGAGCTTGTTGATGTTAACTCACCACTCACATTCGTTGTTAAGAATGAAAAGGGTGACCCAGTCAACCTGCTTGATGGAATTATCGACCAATGGGGCAAGAAAGATGTTGATCCAAAAGTTGGTTGGAACTATCTCTTTAAGGATCCGCACCCAGACAACACCTATTATTATGGAAGAAATTCAATTCTCCCGCAGTACTACTTCCTCAGAACAGACCTCCACAACTATGATGGAACAGATGTAAATAACCGTGAGCTTTACTCATCAAGAGGAAGAGACTCATCCTACGATTGCAAGGAAACAATTCTCGAAGCATTTGAACCAATAACACCAGACTTCTCCAATGCAAAATCTGGTCTCTACATCTTCAGAGGTTTCTGCGCCAACGATAACAACATCTGGATGAAGGACGAAGACCACCCAGACAGAGAGCAGTGGGAAAAAGAGCACTTGGTCAGAGTCTATATCTACACACCAGACCGCAAGCACAGGGGTTCTGTTGATGTTAAAATTGTCAACCCACATGCTGAGTATTCAGTTGTCAACACGGAAGATCCACAGCTCAGGGCTTTCACAGTCCCAGGGGAGCCGGACTTTATAATGACCGCAGCTGACAACCGCATTTACAAAGTAACAGTAACAATTAGCAACGCCCAGGGCCAGCTGGTCAAGGGTGTAACGAAGGGTGTCTCAGTCTGCGGTGGTGGCGTAAAGAATACCGCAAGGTTCACACCATTCACCACAAGGCCACAGTCCTTTGATTTCCGCAACCAGACATGTGACTACGTTCCATGCTCACAGGTCACCTACCCGCACTTTGGTTATGACTTCGTCGCCGATGGCAACATCACATGGCAAGACCAGGAACTCTACAAGGCTGGCGGATTTACACTCAGGCCAATTAACAACAAGTGCTGGGATCGCCAGGGTGTTGGTGAAGTCTTCTACAACACAACAAATGAATACTTCAGGGACGACAAGACCTGGAGAGTTATCAACGAAGGTACAGCCGGACAGCGTGTTGAAGTACTTAACCTGCTCCTTCCACCACCAGCGTTTGGATGGGGTCTCGGTGCCATCTACAACTGGCCATATTGGGGCGGTTTCCTCTTTACAGATATCGATCGCAATGGCTCGCTTGATTACCATGATGCACTTGGTCTTGATGTTAATGCCCAAACTTCATTCTACCTCTGGGCCGAAGACCTGTTCTATGTTGGCGGACTTGTTGGAGACAACGTCTATTGCAACACCCAAGTCAAAGCAGACCTTGTAGGCTACCCACCATATTCTGACAAGACAAACCCAAGGTACATGGTCAAGAGATTTAGGCATGGAGTAACCAACGACACAGTGTTCTTCATGGATTGGGAAGCAATTCCGGACAAGGTTGCCCAGGTTTCATACCCGAGAATCGAACTCTTCTACGCAGAGAACGGCAACGAAGTCTCCAAGGATCTCCTCAACGTCGACAATTACGACATGGTTTACAACTACGACAACCACTTCATTGCAAGGGTCTACCCGGCATTCAAGGAAGACCTCCCGCTCAAGGAAGATGGAAGGGTCTATGTCTCCGGCAACCAGGCACAGCAGTGGATATATGGACAGACCAAGAAGTCAGAAGTTGATGACATGGCAACCGAAACCACGTTCCACTACACTCCAACCGGAACCGGTCAGTCAACAACCTTCATCTCCTATCTGGCAAAGAACAAGTGGTACTTTGCAGATCCATACCAGCTTGACAATCCAGAGTGGTATTCACTCAAGAAGATCTACCATCTTGATGTTGGCAAGGGACTTGAAGTCATGATCGCTTCCGACAACCTTGCCCCGAACGCCACCTCAGAACTCACAATCTACGTCAAGGAACTTGGCACCGAAGCTGTTGTTCCAGAAGCAACCGTTTATGTCGAAGGCCCAGGAATACAGCAGACCTCGCTCACCACAAACGCAAAGGGCGAAGTCAAGGTAAAAGTTACTCCAAAGTCACAGGGCAAGATTGTTGTCACTGCAGAGCGCGATGAATACATTGCTGGTTCCGCATGGGTCATGATTGGAAAAGACACCTTCCCGCCAATATTGGATGTTGATCCGATCGCACCATATGGAAACAAGACTTCCATTGATGTAACCGGAAAGACAGAGCCAGGCGTCAAGCTGACTGTCAATGGAACTTCCGCCAGGGTTGATGACTCCGGCAAGTTCACAGTCAAGATAACACTCAAGGAAGGCGTAAACCCAATCGTAGTCGAGGCAATTGATGCTGCTGGAAACAGAAGCATGAGGATACTCTCAACAATAGTCGACATTACACCGCCAGCCTTCATCATCAATGGCGAGGTCGATGGAAAGATTCTTGTTGCGAAAGATCAGACAACGATTAAGCTCTCAGGAAGAATTGATCCAGGCTCCAAGGTCACGGTCAATGGCGCACCGGCAAAGGTCGTCTATGACATCTGGGAAGTCGAAATAACAATGGATGCAAACCTTCCAGAACTTCCACTCTCCTTCCAGTTCATTGATGTTGCCGAAAACCAGACAACACACGAAGTAAAACTTGTAAGGCAGCCGTAAGAAGCACTAAACCGTATACAAAAAAGGCCACCCTTTTGGGTGGCCTTTTTTATTTTTATTGGAGAGAGGAACCAAATAGAGGGATTTTAGAATTAATTTTTTGCGGTGAATGCCATGTTTATCGTTGATTTTGTTTGAGAAAACTCACCAGCTCGGCGAGTATGGTTTTTGGGTCTGCACCTTTTTCCTGGCACAGCTCATCCGGTGTTCCCCAGAAGGCTTCTCCACATATATAACACACAAGGCCCCTTTTGGCAAAAAAACTTGAAGATGAAGGGTAAGTCTCGAGGATTTTTTCTATTTTTGTGTCAAGTGTTATTTCCATGCATGAATTATGGTTTACCTCCATATTTTGTGCAAGTGTTGACCTCGCTTGTTTGTAAACATACAATCCTTTTATAAAGAGGTGAAAGCCATGAGATTAATGATTGACAGATTGATTTTTTCTCTTTTTGGTGGCGCACTTGGCGGATTGACCTATACATGGGTGCTTCGTCAGTATGTTGTGGGAGAACAAACTGGGTTCATAGTGATGGATGTTGTTTGGGCTTTTGTCGCATGCATTCTTGGAGGTGGGCTCTTCTATCTTGTCTGGCCAGAAATAGTTGCTTTTTTCAGGATGCTCTCAAAATTGTTCCAGAAGATCATGAAAAGATTGGCCATTACAGATTTGATGATCCTCATCTTCGCGCTTTTTGTGACAGTTGTGGTTTATATATTTCTGGAGCCAATCTACAGGTTTGCCCTTGAGCCAAAAGTATATATCCTTGTCACATTCCTAACGACACCAATACTCTTCATAATTATCTGGATGCTGGGTATCGGGAAGAGGGAATCCATAATTGAATCCACAAGGCAACTCTTTGGCTCTTCCATATCCCAACCCTGTTCAAACCAGCATATTCTGGATTCATCATGCCTTATCGATGGCAGAATAGCGGAACTGATGACTACAACAACACTGAACGGGCGTTTTGCTGTGCCGAGTTTTGTGCTGTTTGATCTGCAAAGGATCTCTGATTCACAGGACCCGATACTTTCGCACAGGGGCAAAAGGGGAATGATGACCCTTGAAAAATTGCAGGAAATTATGGGGCCAAAGCTAGAGGTGTTGCATACCTCAAACAGAGGCAGACAGATTGACCTCTTGCTCAAGATGTCGCGGGATGGCTATCTCATAATCAGCTGTGACATGGAACTGACGCTTGACCTTAGACGACAGGGTGCAACAGTTGTAAATCTAAACGAGGCGGCATCGGCCCTCAAGACGATGATTGTTCCTGGCGAAGAGACAATGATAGCGGTCATAAAGGAAGGAAAAGAGCAGGGTCAGGGCGTTGGCTTCCTGGATGATGGAACAATGGTTGTCATTGAAGACGGGAAAAAAGTCATTGGCCAGACAGTGAGAATAATTTGCACATCTCTTCTTCAGAATCCACAGGGTAGGATTGTCTTTGGCAAGATAATAACACGATGAAAATATCATGCATCATTGCAGCTGGTGGGTCATCAACCAGGTTTGGCTTGGACAAACTTGAAGTGGACCTGGGTGGTAAACCGGTCCTTGCCTGGTCTGTTGCTGCAATGGCGAACCATCCTGGTGTTTCAGAGGTTGTAGTTGCGTGTTCTGACCCAGAGAAGTCAAAAAAACTTGTATACGGCCACGTACCCTCAAACGTAAAATTTGTCATGGGTGGAGATTGTAGGGAAGAGTCTGTAAAAAAGGCCTTTGAGATAATTGGGAATTGCGATGTGGTTTTGGTGCATGATGCGGCAAGGCCATTTATAAACCAGGAGATGATAGACAAGGTGATAGGCCGGGCAAAAGAGGCTGCTTGCGTGATACCCGTGATACCACTGGTTGGCGCACTAAAAACCATAAAAGGCGAGTTTTTGGAAAAGAGCATCGGTGGTGCCTATCATATTGCGCAAACGCCACAGCTTGTCTGGAAAAAACCCCTGGAATTTGTATTCGATAGATACAAAAACAGACTCGCCGAGTTTCCCGACGAGTCTGCAATGATTTCAGAATATGGGCTGACTGTGGCAACTGTTCATGGATCAGCTTTCAACCTGAAAATTACCAGCCCGGAAGACATCAAGATAGCAAATTGCTATCTTTCGATTTTTAAATCTCCTCGAGTACAAAAAGTGGAGAACCGGCGTCGACTTCCTGACCGCTAGTGTAGTACATATCAACAACTCTGCCCTTTTTGTCGGTCACTATTTCGTTCATTACCTTCATGGCTTCGACAATGCAAAGGGTGTCTCCTGGATTTACAATCTGGCCAAGGGTAATGAATGGGTCCGCACCAGGGGCAGGCGAGGCGTAATAGGTGCCAGAGAGCGGGGATTCAATGGCGAAAGTGTTTCCACCAGATGAAACCGGCTTTTTTTCTTCAACCATTTTCTGCTGTGGAATTGAGATTGGTTCAAATCTTTCCTCAAAATGCTCGTGGACACAACCCTCAAGTTCAAAGGCCACATTGATGTCTTCGTCTTCATAGCTGAGCTGTGCGACACCAAGCTCTTTTGCAAGAACAATCAGCTGTTTTATAGATTCAATTCTCTCTTTATCAACCATTATTTTTCCTCCAGAAGTATAGCTGAAAGGCAGGCAATGCCTTCCTTGTTCCCCAAGGGGCCAAGACCCTTCGGGGTGGTGAATTTCAATGATATTCTATTTTGTGGGGTTTGTAAAACCCTTGCAATATTGGCGCGCATCTGTTCCCTTTTGTCAGAAAGTTTTGGGTATTGTGCAATTATTGTACAGTCCAGATTTGAAACAGTCATCCGATTTTCACCAATCAGGGGTGTCAGCCTGGCAAGCAGGGAAAGGCTTTCCACGCCCATCATATCTGGTGTGCCTACACCAAAATATGAGCCGATGTCGCCAAGGTTCAGTGCACCAAGAACCGCGTCGATAACCGAATGGCACAAAACATCTGCATCACTGTCTCCATCGAGGCCAAATTCGCAAGGAACAATGACCCCTCCGATTACAAGAGGTTTTCCCGATTTTGTGTTGTGGACATCAAATCCAAGCCCGATCCTCATACAGTCTTTGACTCGCAATGTCTACTTTACGTTACCTTGCCATCAGGTGTAAACTCTTTTCAGGGTGGAGTGTCTATCCAAAGTGAAGGAGGCAGTGAAAAATGCAAGATATCGATGATGTCCTTGAGGATGTTGAGAGCCATAGAATGTCGCCGGAGGAGGGTGCAAAAAGGGTAAGGGAGTTAAAAATGAGAAAACGTTGGTCAGGTGGATTATTTTTTGGCGTATACCTTGTTTTGCAAGGTCTTGCAGTGCTTTTTTACCAGCTTGGTTATTTTCCGGGGACAGGCTCATGGTGGAACATTGTATGGCCAGTGATCCTTTTTACTGGCGGACTAAAAATGATTTTTTCAAAAGGAAGACGTGGTGGATTTTCGCTTATGGGCACTGTGCTGTGCTCTATTGGTATAGCCAGAATGATTGTCAACGCCGAAATAATAACACTTGGCCAGTGGTGGTCATGGTTCTGGCCGATTGCACTTATAGTAGCCGGAATTGATGTTTTGTATCATTCACTGACTGGTACCATCAGGGAGGACTTTATCCATTATGGTGAATTCTGAGGTCGAAAAAATACTTTTTGAACTCTCCCAGGTCTTATCACAAGGGAACAGGCAAAACGGGTAATTTTGGGGCTGGAAAAACGTCCAAAGCAAAATAGGATGATACATGTCATCATCAGAGACTCGAAAGGGAAAAACATAAACCTCAAGGTCCCATTCTCCATGGTGGAAACGATTTATCCCTGGATAAAGTTTGAAGTAAGTGGGGTAAATGTCAGAGAGGTCCTGGAAGAAGCAATCCTGGATGAAAACTTTGTGGGCGAGGTTGTAAACATCGAAGGTGACTTTGGGGAGACTTGCACAGTCAGGATAGTATAAGATTTGACTTGACACCGACAGGGCAAATCCGGATAATTTTGCCCTGTCAGGAGAGTTGGCTGAGCGGTCGAAAGCACCCGCCTGGAGAGCGGGTAACTGGGTCAAACTGGTTCGGGGGTTCGAATCCCTCACTCTCCGCCAGTTTCAGTATGGGGATCCAAAAATAAACATCAGATTATTTTTTCGCATCAACACAATGTTTTTAATCGCACATATTTCAAGGAGGTCATCACAACTTCATGGGGAAAACTGTAGAAGAATACATCGAAAGTCAAAAATCACCACAAAAGGAGATATTAAGGAGGCTCAGGGAGATATTCCTGAAAACTCTTGAGACACCAGAGGAGAATGTTGGTTGGGGTGTTGTTATTTTTGGTAGAGGGAAATTTTATATTGTTGCATTGAAAGATCGGGTTCATGTTGGTTTTGCCATAACCGGTCTGGACAAAGACGAGATAAGATTGTTTGAAGGAAGTGGCAAAACCATGAAACATATAAAAGTTTATTCGGTGGATGATATTGATGAAGAGAAAATAGTAGGGCTGATCAAAATGGTGGATAAAAAAACTGTTTTTACAGAAAACATTGGAAACTGATTCTAATGTTACTTTTTTGACAGCTCGCCAGAAATAATTCAGTGAATCCAATAGATTATCAAGACAAAAATTTGAGAAATACAACAACCTCAAAAAGTTGATTTTGAAAAAACGGATCGGGAACAACTTGACAATGTCCGGTGCTTTGTTACTTTACAGCCATGAGCCCGACAGGGCTTAATCAATTTGCAAAAGAAAGGGGCTTAGTAAAGGCCATGAATGATAACAATAAAAATATTGAAGAAACCGGGTGTTGCCCAAGATTTGATCCCACACCATGGGACAACAAGGAATTCGACTGGAAGGATAAAAAGTTTATAAAAGACAAGGTGTTTACGATGTTTTATGCGCCTGTCAATTTTGGTCCGGTGATACGCCGGATAACCAAAAAGGTAGAAGATGCCAAAGGACAGATGCCTGACTGGTTGTGCCTTTCCGACCATACTTCAAAATGGAACATGGACCTGTATCTGGCTGTGGACAAGGAAATCCCTGGGGCTGAAAACATTACCCTGAGCGGAAAATATCTGAGCAGGGTCTACGAGGGAGATTTCAAAGACACTGGAAAATGGTGCAAGGATTTTGAGGATTACGTCAAAGGCAAAGGGCAGGAAGTCAAAAAATGGTATATGTGGTACACAACTTGCCCCAAATGCGCCAAGGTTTATGGCAAAAATTATGTGGTTATTGTTGGGAAAATAGCATAATAAAGACAATTATCACTGAAAAAATTATGAAAATTTGAAGGTTGGTGTGATTCCAGAAACAACACCGAATGCAATATACGGAGTTGAAGGAAACTGGATTTTTCTAATGCATACTTTTTTATGGTTTCATGGAAATAATCATGGCTTTGTTTCCAATCTTCACAAATAATTCTTACCCATCCATAACCTTTTTGAGGAATTTCAGTCTAAGCTCAATCTGGTGTATCTGTTCATTTATCGAATTGCTTGAGTGTCCTTCGTCATACCAGTATGTTTCGATGTCCTTACCAAGTTCCTTTCCCTTTTCAATAAATAGCTCTATTTGCCGCCTTGGACATCTTGTGTCATGTTTGCCAGCAATTATCTGCAATGGCGCATTTAAATGCTCGATATATGTTATTGGTGAACTCTGTCTGTATAGCTCTGGCTTATCATAAAGAGAACCACCAAATAAGTAATTATCCGATTTCTTGAGAGATCCATTTTCATCTTCATAGGCAGCAACGAAATCAGCAATCGGCACACGAGCAAGTCCTGCTTTCCACAAATCAGGCCTTCTTACTAAACCCCATAACGTCAGATACCCGCCATATGAACCCCCCATAAGGAATATCTGGTTTGGGTTGGAAATACCTTGTTCGGTTAGCCATGATCTGGCAGCCACCATGTCTTCTAGTTCAAGTTCTCCCACCCTGCCGATGATCGATTTTTGAAAATCATAACCAAAAGATGATGAGCCATGATAGTTAATTGTCAATTTTGCAAAACCATGGTCAAGAAACACGTCGGATTCATAACAACTATATGCACAGCTAGGACCTCCTGGTAGCTCGATAATTGTTGGAAATGGTCCATTTCCAACGGGGATTCTAAGCCATCCCTGAACTTTGTCATCTCTGGCACCTATAAACCTTACATCTCTAGCACCGCTCGCAGGTATCGATCCTGAAAGCTCCAGCAAAACCCTTTTGAATTCTCCAGTATTCAAATCATAATTCAATATGCGTGATTTATGCTGTGAGGATGAATTTAATAATAGCACCTCGTCTTCCAATATGTAGGAATAGCTTGAAACACCATCGAGGCTATCGAGTGAAAGAAAAGAACCATCCTCTAGTTTGTATACAATATGGCTATCTCTAGCTTGTGAACTTGTCTGAATGAGGAGTTTCTTTCCATCCCTGGAGACATCCACAACTCGAATCTCTGAGTCTATATTTGCAAATATTTCCTTTAGTGCATCATTTTCATAATCCCATAAATAAAATTTCTTATGATCTCCATCTTCTGTTGAAATAATCAACTTGCTGCTGCAAGGAACGAACAAGTGGGCGTATGCAGATGTTTCGCAATCAAGCTTGAGTTGCTTATATTCATCTCCGGTGTCCACACTTAATACAAGCAACTTTGTTTCATCATTTCTATTGCTTCTGGATGAAGACACTGCTACCATATTTCCATCTCTTGACATTTTTACCCAGCCAAGATCACCCTTTGTTTTGAACAAGATCTTCCTATCAACAAGCCCCCCTTTGTTATTAAAAAATAATGCATAAAGGTTGGTTTCATCATCAAAATAAGCAGGAAATATACATCTTTTCGAATCATCAGAGAACTCAATTCTATAAGCATAATAATCCGGCAATTCAGGGGTTAGATCCTCAATCTCACCACCACTTGTTGGCATTCTGCATCTATGGCCATGCTGGTTACCTTTAGTGTCTTTATGGAAATGCAGGAAGTGACCATCAGGGCTTAAAACACTATAATAATCTTTATCTAGACTTTGTATTACATCTAGATCGCCAGTTTTCATGTTTAATAAATATGTTTGCGCTGCACCATCTATATTGGCCTCGATTACAGCAACAGAACTGTTGTTCCTGGCCACATGAAATCTGATTATTCTGGGTGCTCTTGCACGTTTTTTCCATAATGAATTTTCTTCAAGAAGTAGTTTCATGCACCTCCTACAACATGTATAATACTGAGATCAAAAGCAATAGCTACCGAATTGTTGCAGATGCTTGTTGCTATGGCGATTTCATTTATCATGTAGTGTTGGAATTTGGAAAGGCAACGAAAAATGAAGGGTTTGTTTTTGCACGGCGTAAACTGTACGTCCAGGATCTGGTCGCAGATGCAGAATCACCTTGTTGGCATTGACGCTGACTATGTGGAATACCCCCATGCGGTCACTGCCGCTGCAAACTGTGTTTCGGACATTACAAAGTGGGTTTTTGGTGAGTGTGGGAACAATCATTATGATTTTGTGGTTGGCCACAGCATGGGCGGCATTATCGCACTGGAGCTTGCGGCAAAATTCAACTTGGCATTTCGCCAGATAATACTGGTTGATTGCAGTCTCAGGCCTGCAAACATGTTTTATCGCAATTTGATGACAGAAGGGCATATGGAACAATATGGCAGCAAGATTATGCAGATGATGCAGGAAGAGGCGCCATATTATCAAGACGACCTGAAACAGTCACTTAAGGAGGGATTTGACTATACGCAATACCTCAAGGTGTTGAATCAGAATGTCTATGCGATCTATGGAGACCGGGTACAGAAGAACTATCCAGATAGAATCAATGATTTGTGCCTTGATGAGGAAACATTGGGAAGGATCAAATTGTTGTTTGTTGAAAATGCCTGCCATATGCCAATGATAGAGAACCCGTCAGCGCTGGCATTCATGATTTTGGATATTGTCTATGGCAGGCTGGTTTTGGAATAGAGGAGATAAAATGAGGATCAGTTTTGAAGAAAACGAAAAAGATGTGATATTTCTGATAGGTGATTTTGATGAGAAGTATGTTCCAGTTTTCAAATCATGCTTCTGGCAGGAGGAAAATGGCTCATATTTCAAAAGCTTTCCAAAGGACTCAAAATACATTGACAATGCCAAGGAAAATTTCAGACTCCACTCAAAAGAGATGTTTGACCAGCTTGGCTATTTTTCAGAATGCAAATGGGAAGAGGCGTTGTATGATTTTGCGCTCAGAATGAAAGAAAACATGATTGACTGGTGGCTCACAGGGAGCTGTGCCGCTTGCATAAGGGGGATTGCACTAAAACCGCATGATGTTGATGCCATGTTTGGTTCAAAAGATTTGGACCGTATTACTGATGTGTTTCCAGACAAGATCATTCATCCCATTCTCAACACAAACGGCTGGGTGACCAGGAATTTTGGTGTTCTGTTCTGGCACGCAAGAATTGATCTTGCATCTGACCCTGTGGCCGAACTGGACAAACCGGAGCCGATTGATTGTGGCCCATACGCAAGGAGACATCTGGAAACCATAAGATGGCGTGGCCTGGACATCAAAGTGCCACCAATTGAGCTGACCCTGGCCGCCAACAAGAGAAGAAAGAGATTTGAAAGAGCAAAACTGATCGAGGATTTTTTGAGATCCAAAGAGTGATTTCCATTCAGCTTGACATCACTTGCTGACAACTGTAAGTTGTTGTCAAAGGAGCCATAATGGAAGAAAACATTTTGAGAGAAAAGCTTTCCAGGAGGGGTTTTGATGAAAACAGGATTGAGCAGGCGCTTGAAACAATCGCCAGTTTTGAGAAGTATCTCAAAGCAGCAGCTTTAGACCCTTCGGACAAAAAGCCCCTTGTTGATTATTGTTCGAAGCTGATCAGGCAAAATAAAAACAACTGGTACAATATCTTTGCCCTTGCAGTCTACGGCAAGTCGATCGGGTGCGAAAACCTGACTATAAATGCGCTTGAGTTGTTGGATGGCTCGGAGGCCCTGTGGAACCTGAGGGACAAACTTGACGAGGCTTTTGGTGAGATCGTGGCTTCAAAATACTACGAGGGTGTCAGGTTCCCTGAGCTTGGCGAGCCAAACGAGATCAGGCCTGAAGCAATGGGGGCTGTCATTGGCAGGGTGGGATCGGACCTCGGCCAGGAAAAAACAGCTTCCCTGATTGGCGGGTGCCTTAGAAATATTAAAGATTCGTGGTATGAGGAAGATGTGAAGCTTTTTGAGGAGTGCGGGAAAGATATTGACAAATTCATCAAGACAAGAGGAGATCGGTTTCTTTCCGAGCTCGAAACGCTCAAAAATGAGGGGAATCTCTATTTTACCCAGCCAATCACCGATGAGGTCATCGAATTTGTGAAATCAAACCCTGAAATCCATTATGGTGTGAGGGCCGGAAATATTTTTTATGACACAAAAATTCCGCACCAGGCCGCAAAAATGCTTTCAGAAAGTGACCCGGTCAAAAGACGCTACCACTATTGCCACTGCCCGTGGGTCAAGGAGTCGCTTGCCAATGGGAAATCGCCTGTTCCGCCGGTGTTTTGCAATTGCAGTGCGGGGTTCCACAAGAGGATGTGGGAAGTTGTCCTTGGAAAACCAGTCAAATGCGAAGTTCTTGAATCAGTCCTGAAGGGTGACGACAGGTGCAGGTTCAAAATTGATCTGGGCTGATTCGCTTTTTTCTGGCGTTCATTTTTGATTGAAGCAAAATTGCATAGGGCCTGCTGCTTTTTTCTGTTGTCTTTGAAAAAGTCTCCAAAGACTGTTTGTCTTTGTTGCCACAAAAAAGGAAAAATCAAAAAATATCTGGTTCTGGAGATGTTGCGCACCGTGCTCAAAAGGGCTAATAATTGGAGTGAGGCAAAAAGATGCAAAACAGCGAGAAGCCAAAAAGCATTGATGAATACATCTCCAGCTTTCCGGAGGAGACCCGCCTTCTACTTGAGAAAATGCGGGAAGTGATAAAGAATGCCGCACCTGGGGCCAAAGAAGTGATAAGCTACCAGATGCCGGCATTCAAGCTGAACAAGGTCCTGGTCTATTTTGCGGCCCACAAAAACCATATCGGTTTCTATCCGACATCCTCGCCGATCATTGTTTTCAAAAAAGAGCTCTCATCCTACAAACAATCAAAGGGGGCCGTCCAGTTCCCCTTTGACAGGCCGATACCATTTGACATCGTGAAGAAAATTGTGGAATTCAGAGTAGAAGAGGACAGGCAGGAGGCTGAAAGCAAGAAGAAGTCTGTGCCCAAGACGCAAAAAAGAAACGCTCCAGCTCTTGCTTTTGCCATTAAGACACCATGCAAATTTCCTGTTGAAAAAGAGTACACCCGTTGCATCGAAACCTTGGCAAAATCCGGTGTCATTGGGCCTCTCCCTAAATCGGGAAGTATTGGTGCGATTGGGATTGACGGGAAAGAGTACCCGGTGCCAACGCTTGGGCAGGTTCTGGGGCTTTTCTCTGGCAACAGAGAGCTGGTGGAAAAGAAATTTCCCCAGGGTTTTGACCGACTGGAGCTTGTTCCAATGGCGGCCCCGGTGCTTTTTCTTGCCGACTTGATGAGGGCGACAATCCTCAGGCGCATGGCGGAAGGAAAAATTTTCCGCACCAGGCGAGGCCCTTTTGATCCTCTCGTGCCAGTCCGCGTCAACAAGGAAAAACACGTCTGGATTTGGGAGACCCTGAAAGAAGTCCTGGACACTGACGGGCTTGTCTATTTTCCGGAGGAGTACTTGGTCAGCCACCGCGGGCAGACCAAACTGGAAGTGATTGCCAACAGGCGGATTTGTGCTGTTCCTGGCTGGTCCGTTGGGCTCTCGGAGAGCTTGCCCATCATGCCCGGCCAGGGTGAAGGCAAGATTGTTGCCGGAAGAAAACAGCTTGAGATAGGATTTTCACCGAATGAATACAGGAGCATCTTGCAGGGCCGCGCCTATCAGGGCGAAACTGGAAACACACTCGAGGACTTTATTGTGAGGTTCATCTCCCGCCTTGAGGAGACCGGCGAGGTAAGCAACGACATCATTGATGAAAATGCCCTTTGGTGCCTCGCACAGTATGTAAAGATCCCGTATGCAGACTGCGTGCCGGTTGGGCGCTGGCACCGCACCCTCGGGCGCGCCCGCCTGGACATGCACCGGTCAAACAACAAGCTGTGCACAAAAAACTGTGGCGGCGCCACCGTGGTGAGGCTGACTGGGAGTTCTGATTCGTAAGGGTTTTGGGAAGTAGCACCACCAAGGCCCGGAAACAAAAAATCGCACAATGGTTTCAAGGGTTTGCATTAAGTAGCGATTTGACTAAATATATGGGTAAACAGGCATTGCGAAAGGCAGGGTGACCGGATGGAGAAGAAATCAATCAAGGCCTTGGTTATTTTTGACACAACTTTTGGGAACACGAAAACAATCGCAGAGGCGATTGCAAAGGAGCTCGGGAGCGGGGCAAAGGCGGTGCAGGCCTCCAGCGTTGGCGCTTCCGAATTGAAGGGGCTGGATTTGCTTGTTGTCGGCAGTCCGATCATTGGCTGGAAACCTTCTGAGAAGATGGAGGCGTTTCTCAATGGCCTGGCCAAGGAACAGCTAAAGGGCACCAAAGCAGTGGCTTTTGACACGAGAGTGAAAATATTCATCCACGGGGACGCGGCCAGAAAGATCTCGGAAAGGCTCGAGGTGGCCGGTGCTGAAATTGTTTCCAAGCCGCAGATGTTTTATGTCAAAGGCAGAGAGGGCCCGCTTTTTGATGGTGAGGTGGAAAAGTCTGTCGAGTGGGCAAAATCTATAAAAAGCCTGCTAAAAACAAAGTAGTTTTGGCCCCATGAACAGAGAAACTGCCATTCTGGCCAAAAAAACACTGCTGTACTTTGCCCTGTTCCTCGTGATCATGGGACTGGCAATCTTTTTGCCGGCGTGGTCGCTTGCTTACTGGGAAGGCTGGGTCTATATTTCCATCTATTTTGTCCTTGTCCTGCTTGTCACGCTCTACCTGCTGAGAAATGACCCGGAACTGCTAAAACGAAGGCTCCGCAGGGGGCCATTTTCCGAGAAGGAAAAAAGCCAGAGAATAATCCAGACCTTTTCAACATTAGTTTTTTCCGGAACAATATTGTTTCCTGGGTTTGATCACCGTTATGGTTTTTCCATGGCCCCCTGGTATGTTCCTGTCATTGGCAACCTGCTTCTAGTTGTTGCCTACATAATCGTTTTCGTTGTCTTCAAAACAAACACCTACACATCGGCCATTATCGAAACCATAAAGGACCAGAAAGTCATTTCTACAGGCCCTTATGCCATTGTCCGCCACCCCATGTATTCTGGTGCAATACTTGTTTTTATTGCAACACCGCTTGCACTTGGCTCCTACTGGGCGCTGTTTTTTGTTGTACCGATCATTCTTGTGGTTGCCTGGAGAGCAGTGGAGGAGGAGAAGTTTTTGTCCAAAAATCTGCCTGGCTATGTTGAGTATTGTCAGAAAACCCGGTACAGATTTGTTCCGTATATCTGGTAGGGTTTAGAAGATACAAAAAATCAAATCTTCTGGCACTTTGGGCAAAAGTACGAGGCAGACCCGGCAATTGCGGCTTTTTCTATTGGAGTGCCACAGTTTTGGCAGGGCGCACCAAGCGTTTCCTTGTTTAGAATCGGGACGTAGTTGCCTGGTTTGTCGAAGAGGTCACTCTCTGCCAATCTGCCGTGTTTTGCGATGGCCTCTTCCATGACCGATTTGCATGCCTTGAAAAGGGCTGTTTTTTCTTCCTTCGTCAACAGGCTGGTTTTTCTCTTCGGGTGTATCCCTGACAGGAAGAGCACATCTTGAAGATAGCCATTTCCAATACCTGCGACACCGCGCTGACCCGTGAAAAATTCTTTTATGGTTTTTTTGTGCTCATCCAGGAGAGCAGATAGGGCCTCGGGCGTGAATTCTTTTTTGTCCAGCGGATTGAGCCCCAGTTTTCCGGGGTAGGCGTGTGTTGCCAGCTCTTGCTCGTCAACTATTTTGAAGAAACCCCAGCCAACGATTGTGTAATATAGTTTTGAGCCATTTTCAAAACCGATCCCGACACTCCATTTGCCGGCCGGTTTGCCGCCATCCCTGAAATAGAGAATTTTGCCTGCAGTTTCCATGGTGGAGAGCAGGTAATGGCCGTCGTCAGTTTCGATGAATATCCACTTTCCCTTGCTATAGGCTTTTGTGAGTTTGTGCCCTTTAAGTATTTTTTCGCTTTCGGAGCTCGTTTTATTTGTGAACCCCTGCCTCTCCAGCGAGTCAGTGTTCATATACTCTACAGAACTGACTTTATGGGTGCTCTTTGATAAGATATCGTTTATTTGTCCCGAGATGACAATTGCTTCCGGCATTTCAAATGGCATTTGTTCCTCCTTGCCAGAAATCATAATCCGAATACTCTTTCGGGCAACCACCCGAGTTTTCATTGTTTTTGTGCAGTGATGCACCTTCTAATTTATCTTCCAGTCAAATATCATACCAATTGAACCGAAACGCTTTTTGGAACGTATGGATTTTTAGATACAAACTTTTTCTATCATTTGCTGCCTGGGAGGTTTTGGTGAAGAAGCTGATTGCTCTGGGTTGTGCTCTTGTCATTGCGCTGGGTTTTTACTGGAAAGCTTCAGGTGAAGGATGCAGCTGGCCGTGCTATGGTGGCAACAGCAGGCATAACTTCTATTCTGATTGCGGCCCACAGGGAAACAATCTGGGTCTCTTCTGGAAGTTCGAGACAAAAGGGCCAGTCCTTTGTTCTGCCTCCTATGATGGCGATAGTATATACATTCCATCAACAGATCACAGGCTGTATTGCCTTGATCCTGAAACAGGTGAGGAAAAGTGGAAATTTGAAACCGAGTCGGAGATGAGATCCCAGCCTTATGCCACCGGCAAGATGGTTTATTTTGGCTCGCAAGATCACAATATGTACTGTTTGAACGCATCAAATGGAGACAAACTCTGGAGTTTCAAGGCAAGGGGCGGTATTATTTCAAGCCCGACAGTATATGGGACAAATTGTTATTTTGGCTGCCTTGGCAGGTATCTTTATTGTGTCGGTGCAAGCCTTGGCGAGCTCAAATGGAAGTTTGAGACAAAGGATGGCATTATTTCAAGTCCACTGGTTTTTTTAAACAAGGTTTATTTTGGGTCAAAAGACCATTCCCTTTATGCCGTAGATTCCGAGACCGGCAAGCTGTTCTGGTCATTCAAGACTGATGGCAGCATCTATTCTTCAGTTGCCGCCCAAAACAACAAGATATATTTTGGCAGTGATGATGGCAACGTTTATTGCCTAGAATCTGAAACTGGCCAGCTCCTTGCACAGTTTCAAACCGGCGCCACCGTCAGGACCTCTCCGGCGCTCATGGGCGACTACCTTTACGTTGGTTCTGGCGACAATATCTTTTGCCTGGACAAAAATACAATGGAAGAGATCTGGCGTTATACCGAGCCTAAAATGCAAGTCACAACATGCACTCTTGTTAGTTCCAAGGTTTATGTCGGTGTGGGCAGTACAATCTGCTGCCTTGACTCAGAGACTGGTGAAAAACTCTCAGTCTTCCAGGCAAAAGGTTCCATGTGCCAAGCAAGCATTGCCACAGACAGAGTACTTGCAGGTTCTCTGGATGGTAACCTCTACTGTTTGGGTGATATCAGCCCGGAAATTGAAATAAAACCAGAAAACATAAACTTTGGCGAGATGTCCAAAGGTGAGCAAAAATCAGTTTCACTGATCATAAAAAATAAAACAGAGAAAGACCAGACGGTTATACTAACCATCAATAAATCATGGCTCAAGCTTGATAATACCGCTATTTCGCTAATTCCTGGTGAAGAAAAAACAATCACCGCCTCCATTGACTGGGAGAAAATCACAGATGTTGGAATGCAAAGGGCATCGATAAAGCTTGTCTGGGGTTCAAGCCAGAGTATAGTGCTTGCGAAAGCTTATGTTCTTTATGAGTTGAATGCCGAATTCAAAGGCTGCGGCTGGGGGAACAGCAAGGCAAATCCGCAAAGGACTGGATCTACAGGCGCAGAGTGCGGCCCCTTGACTGACTCTGTGGCAAAAATCTGGTCAACAGGTTTTAGTCAGCCTTTTGGGAATTCTCCTTGTGTTGTGGGTGATTGGATAATAGCTGGCCCAACATGGGGAAAGATGATTTCCTGTTTACTGGTCGAAAATGGCTCTGTAGTGTGGAACACTGAACTGGACAAATACATTACTTCATCACCGTCTGCAACAATGGATTATACAATAATTGGTGCCCAGGAGATGCTTTATTGCATGGACACCGAGTCTGGAAAAAAATTGTGGGAGTTTCAGACTGAAGGAGACATCCTCTCCAATCCCATGATAATTGATGACAGGGTGTTTTTTGGTTCGAAAGATGAGTATGTTTATTGCCTTGCTGTCAATACAGGCAAGCTCCTGTGGAAATCAGACGAACTTTCGCCGATTGTAACTTCTGGGACCATTTGCATGAACAGGATATGCTTTGGTGGAAGCGACGGGAAACTCTACTGCCTTGCGACGGAATCAGGCAGCATTCTCTGGACATTCACAGCCAAAGGAGAGATTGCAACCGCAGCATATGAAGCCAACAAGCTCTTTTTTGCAACAAGAGAAAAGATGGTTTATTGCATAGAGGTAACAACTGGCAAAAGAGTATGGATTTATGAAGCAAAGAGCCAGATACAATCCTCTCCGTCGGTCTCTGAAGGCCAGGTTTATTTTGGCTCCAATGATGGCTCCGTGACCTGCCTTGCCCAGTCAGATGGTAAGAAGAAATGGGAGTTTGTCACTGGGAATTATGTCACTGCTTCACCCTCAATCTATGGGAAAAGGGTCATTGTTCCTTCGCAAGACAAATCCATCTATTGCCTAGATTCATTTACAGGCGAAAAACTCTGGTCTTTCAAATGTCAGGATTCGATAAAATCTGAAGCTATCATTTATAAAGGCAATATCATCTTTGGTTCTTATGATAAGCAGGTTTATTGCCTTTCTGATACCAAGGAAACTTTAACAATTGAGCCAAAGAAAGTTGATTTTGGCTCGATCCAATCTTATGACCTCTATGGTTCCCCAGACCCCATCATGCTTGAGGTTGGCAACACCTCCGAGGAAGAGATGGTTGTGGAACTCTCCACGGCCTCAACGTGGTTTGTGCTATCAAACAAAACACTTGTCATTGCCCCAAAGAGCAAATACATTGTAAAAATTGGCCTCACGGCAGATGGCATTACAGACCAAGGCAACTATTGGGGACAGATAAAACTGAAATCTGGAGATTATGAAGACCAAATTGATGTCAGGGTCTACATCTCAGGAGAAGACCAGGATGAAGAAGCTTCGGGTTGTGAGTGGATTTGTTTCAAGAGGAACCCGGCCAGAACAGGTTTTGAATTTGACGGATGTGCCCCTGCAGCTACAGAGCTTGTAAAAATATTCTCTGTAAAGATGAGGGACATGGTGGAGTCTTCTCCAGCAACCTTTGACGGCAGGCTTTTTGTTGGTTGCATGGATGGCAACCTCTATTGCTATGATGCAGAGAATGGCAAGGAGATATGGAATTTCGAAACTGGAGGGCCGATCTATTCCTCACCGGCGATATTTGAAAAAAGGATTTATTTTGGCTCCAATGATTCAAACGTGTATTGTGTCGATTGGGAAGATGGCTCATTGCTGTGGAAATTTGAAGGGCCATCTGGTTTCCAGTCATCTCCGGTGATAACGGGTGATTTTGACAACAAACCAAGGGCATATATTGGTTGCAATGATGGCTACATGTACTGTCTCGATGCCAAGACGGGCGAGAGGATTTGGAGCTATAAGACTGCTGGTGCTGTCAGCTCTTCTCCGGCCGTTTCCTTTACAAAAACATCAGGCAAGCTTTCAAAGCTGGACAGGGTTATTTTTGGCTCTATGGATGGCAAGATTTACTGTCTTGACGCCATTTCTGGCGCCAAATATTGGACATATGATTGCAAAGCTCCGGTAAAATCAACTCCCTGCATCAAGGATGATAAGGTCTATGTTGGTTGCCATAATGGGATGTTTTACTGTTTGAACGTTGCGACTGGTTACAACATGTGGACATACAAAACTGGCGTTGTGAACTCGCCTTCATTTTTTGGAGGGAATATTTATTGTGCAACATCCGATTCTCTCCTCATATGTCTTGAGGGGAAAACTGGCAAAAACTTGTGGTCGTACCGAGCCAGTGGTGGTTTTATGACTTCACCCGTGGTTTGTGGTGGGAAGGTCTACCTTGGCACTCTGGACAAAAAAGCAATTTGCATTGATGCCGGTTCCCCTGAGAAGATATGGTCAGCGGTACTTCCGGAGGAGGTCATTTCCTCCCCGATAATTTCCATGGGAAGGCTTTATATCATCTCAGAGGATGGGACATTGTTCTGCTTCTCTGAAACAACCAGGGAAGTTTCTGTAGAACCTGATAATGCTGATTTCGGGCTTGTGGAAGAGGGCAGAGAGCCCATAATGCCAATAACGCTGACCAACAGGATTGCAAAGAAGGTCACCGTTTCCATCACAAAAGAAGGTGACTTTTTCTCAGTGAAACCTGCAACCTTTGAGATGAAGAGTGGCGAAAAGGTGAACTTCAATATATCGATTGATCCGCAAAAAGCCCAGAAGGGCCCGAACAATGGGCTTGTAAAAATTGCGTGGAATGACAGAGTTGTCGTGCTCCCAGTAACGATTATGATTAAGTGATATCAAGCCAGCCCCTTTTTGGTTATAATTACCAAAAGGAGGCATTATGGAAAAACTTGAAATAGCACACAAAAGGCTTTTTGATGCAGCTTACTATGCCGCTGAGGCCATAAAAAAGGCAATCGATCTAAATGTCTTGCCAAAAAATCTGGCCGAAGAGATGTCGCAAGCCTTAGATGACCTTGATGTTGCCATGGAATCATCTAAAAAGCATTTTGTGGATCCTGGCTGTTAAAAAACATACAGGCAAAATACATCCCTCTAGCGTATAGTGGAGTATAAATGAAAAAAATAACTGCAAGGGCGCTTGCGCTTTTGATTGTCATGTCGTCTGTTTTTGTTTCTGGCCCTGGCGTTGCTGCCAGCTGTGATTGCACAAGGTTCAAGTTCGACCTTGGCAATAACGGGGTTTTCCCTTCTGAGTGTGCGCCAGAAAACAATGACCTTGTAAAGCGCTGGTCATATATGACAGGAGGTTCTGTTACCTGTGCACCACTCGTTGTCTCTGGAAAGGTTTATGTGGCTTCGTGGGACAACAAGATGTATTGCCTAGATGCAGAGAAAGGGACTCTCTCCTGGTCAGCAAAGATAGGCGGGGTCCTTAACGGGATATGTTATGATTCAGACAGGGTTTATGCTTCCTGCACCGACAAAAGGGTCTATTGCCTTGATGCAAAAACTGGGAAGCAGCTCTGGGTTTTTACAATGTCATCCGCAAGCATCTCCAATCCCCTGGTTTATTTGGGCAAGCTCTATGCAGCCTGCGGCAAAACAAATGACAAGACAAACAAGGGTGATAATTACATTTATTGCCTGGATGCCAAAACGGGAAAAGCCATCTGGAAGGTAAAAAACCAGGTGGGTTTTGAGGCTTCCCCAGCAATTGCTGGCGGGAAAATTGTCATAGGATCAAACGACAATTGCATGTATTGTTTTGATGCGACAAATGGCAAACAGCTCTGGAAATCTGCAAGGGTAGGCAGTGAATTTGATGCCCCAGCATCAATATCAGTTGCTTCCGGCAAGATATACGCTGGGAACTGGGACAAAAAGCTATACTGCCTCGATTTGAAGACTGGCAAAACTCTCTGGACCTACCTTGCTGGAGGGCCGATACTTACAACGCCAACAATTGCCGAGGGCAAAATCTATTTCGGCAGTGACGACGGGAACCTCTACTGTGTTGACGGATCATCAAAAAAGCTCTCCTGGAAATACAAAACAGCCGGGAAAATTAACAATTCATCACCTGTGTATTGTGCAGGCAAAATATATTTTGGCTCCTACGACAATAAGCTCTACTGCCTTGATGCAAAAACCGGCAAGGAACTGTCGTCTTTTGAAACAAAAGATGAGGTATGGTCAACACCTGTAATCTGCAATAAAAAGATATACTTTGGGTCAAACGACAGCAATATTTATTGCCTTGAAGCGCGTGTTGAAAAACCAGTGAGAATGACCATAAAACCAGAATTTGCCGTGCTAAAGCCTGGCCAGAACATACTTTTTACTGCCACAGTCTACAACAATTATGATGAGGTCATGAAAGACCAGAAAATAACCTGGTCTTTGACGGACCCCAAAACCGGAACGCTTGATTATGGCGGTCTCTTTGGTGCCAAATCGCCAGGGCTGACTGATATTGTTGCCACTTCCGGCCAGCTCTCTGCAAGGGCAAAAGTCTATGTCTATGACGAGGGGCTGAACCTTGAAAAGCAGGGTTGCGACTGGCCATGTTTTGGCGGTGACCCGAGCAGGACTTCATCCACAGAGGCCGATTGCGGTCCAAAAACCGACAAGCTGAAAATATTGTGGAAATACAATGCAAAATCGCCTCTCACCACCCAAGCAATTTCTGTGGATGGGATGGTTTTTGCGGGCGCCCAGGACGGCAAGTTCCATTGCATGGATCTTGAGACGGGCGCAAAGATCTGGGAGTTCAAATCGGGGGCGCTTGCCTACACGCCGGTTTACTGGCAGGGAAAACTGTTTGCGCCGTCATTTGACAAGAAACTCTATTGCCTCGACGCAAAAACTGGCAAAGAGCTCTGGTCTTTTGAGGCTGGCGGAGAGATAAGGACATCGCCAACTATTTATCAGGGAAAGCTTTATTTTGGCTGCGGCAAGGTCCGTGACGACAACGAAAACAATTCCGGTAAAAACGCCCTGTATTGCCTTGACGTCCTGACTGGCAAGCTAGTATGGGAGAACCCGAACAAGATAGATTTCGAGTCATCACCGACTGTTGCCGATGGCAAAGTATTTATCGGGTCCAGTGATGACACCTACTACTGCTTTGATGCAAACACAGGCGATATTTTGTGGACAATCGACAGCAAGAACGATTTTGACGGTGAAACAACATATTTTGATGGCAGGATCTATTTCTCCACATGGGACGGCATTGTAAGGTGTGTTGATCCCCGTTCCGGTGACGCCATCTGGACGAGTGAAATAGACAAGGCAGTTTTTGGCCCTCTGGCGATAAGGGACGGCAGGATTTTCGCCATTTCCACAAACAAGAGGATGTTCTGCCTCTCGCTTGTGGATGGCAAGGTGCTTTATGATGTGCCAATGGAAGGCTCATCGTTTTATTCCGTGGCCTGCTACGGGAATAGGGTGGTTCTTGGCGATACCGGTGGATTGATCAAGTTGCTTGACGCTTCTACAGGCGAGGAAAAATTTGCCTACAATGTAAAAGGCGGGAAGGATTTTGTGTATCCATCAGTTTGTGGAGGAAAGATACTCTTCACAAACACCGATGGCTTCCTCTACTGCTTTGTTGATGATGACACTGTCGAGCCTGAAAAACCATATCCGGCCAGACTTGTTGTCCAGCCGAAGGAATCAGTCCTGAAACCAGGCGAGACCCAGCAGTTTACGGCCACGGTTTTTGACCAGTTCGACCAGGAGATGAAAGATATCCAGATAAGCTGGGAATGCTCTGATGCTGAAATCGGGTCAGTTGACCAGAACGGCCTCTTTACTGCCATCAAGGATGGGGAATGCACCGTAACCGCTACTTACCTTGAACTTTCTGACACCGGAAAAGTGAAAGTGCTCAAGATCGCAAAACCGGAAGAAGTGACTTGCGAGTGGAGCCAGTACAGGGGCAACCTCCAGAGAAATGGCGTTGTTCCTGATGGTTGCGGGCCTGACCCGGCAAAGACGGAACTTATCTGGAGCTTTGAAACAGGTGATGACATCTATTCTTCGCCAACCATCTCCGATGGCAGGGTTTTTGTCGGTTCGGACGACAATCATCTCTATTGCCTCGATCTGGCGAGTGGGTCAAAGATATGGGACTTCACCGCTACAGGCAGGGTGTTCTCTCCGGCAGTCGATTCCGGAAGGGTCTATGCCTGTTCCTATGACAGAAACCTCTACTGCCTGGACGCAAAAACAGGTAACAAGATATGGTCATTTATGTCCCAGGGCCCAACATTCTCCTCCCCAGTGGTGTGGGAAAACAGGGTATATTTTGGGTCAAAGGACCATTTTATGTACTGCCTTGATGCCACCACAGGGAAACTGCTCTGGAAGTTTGAGGCACCCGACCAGGTTGATTCATCGCCTGCGCTCTGGGAAGGCAAGATATATTTTGGATGTGAGGATAAGAGCCTTTATTGCCTGGACGCGCTAACTGGCAAGAAAATATGGGACTTTAAGACTGGCTATATGATAACCTCAACGCCTGCCATCTGGAATGGAAAGGTCTACATTGGTTCCGATGACAAGAAGCTTTATTGCCTGGACGCCCAGACTGGCTCCCAGGTGTGGATGTTTGAGGCAGGCGGTGTCCTCCACTACTCTTCACCTGCGATCTGGAACGGGAGGGTGTTTGTGGGTGCGACTGATTCCTTCCTTTATTGCCTGGATTCTGAAACTGGCAAAAAGCTTTGGACGTTCAGGGCGGAAGGGTGGGTAACCAGCCCGGCAGTTTGTGGTGACAAGGTCTGGTTTGGCAGCCAGGATTATTATTTCTACTGCGTTGATTTCAACACTGGCGAGAAGATATGGTCTTTCAAAACAGAAGGAGCCGTTTCATCACCTGCCATTTCAAACGGCCATATACTGGCAGGCTCTTTTGACAACAAACTCTACTGTTTTGGTGCAAAATAACCGGGAACACACAAAGCTTCAGATACGTCGAGGGGGAAACCTTCGGCGTATTTTTGTTTATAACAATTTGTGCATAAATATGGGATTTCTTTATTTTGATTGGAGAAAACACTGTAATTTTAATGTAGATTTTTCAATAAATTGACCTTGTCCAAGTCTGCGTTCAATTGATTGATTTAATTTATTGTGCTAATATCTCTCTCATGAAATCCAGACTGATTACAGCAATGTTGGCTATTATACTAGCTCTCCAGATGCCTGTTTTTGCCATGGCCGAAGAAGGAAAGTGCGATGATTGGGTAATGTTTAACCATGATCCTTCGAGGTCTTGTCTGACAACGAACCAGGCGGCACCGCCGCTTCTTGTTGGAGAGGCCTACAAAGCCACGGCCGCCATCCACAGCTCAATTGCAATGACCGACAGGTACAGCGTGGTTGGTTCTGATGACATGAGGATATATTGCTACGACACTCACTCATTCAGGATAAGGTGGAACTATCTGACTGGAAACAAGGTCCGCTCGTCACCAACAATTTTTGGAGAAGTAACAATCTGTGGCTCGGATGACGGCTACCTCTATTGCCTGAACCTTGAAACTGGAAATGAAGTCTGGAAATTCAAAACTGGCGATATCATAAGATCGTCACCCCTTGTTGTTAACGGGAAGGTCTATTTTGCATCAAGGGACATGAAGGTTTATTGCCTTGACGTCCTTTCTGGCCAGAAAGTCTGGGCATTCCATACGGGTGCTTTTGTTGATGCCTCGCCGACCTACAATGAGCACAATAAGACTATCCTCATCGGTTCATATTCAAAGAAGCTTTATTGCCTCAATGCCGAAAATGGCAGGCTGACCTGGGAATTTGAGACCCCTTCTGAGGTTTTTGCGGCCTGTTCTGTCAGAAACGAAAAGATATTTTTTGGCACAGATGGCGGTCAGTTCTATTGTCTGTCCGATGATGGCAGGCAGATCTGGAAGATAGATGTTGGTGCCCACGTCTGGGCAACGCCAGCACTTGTTGAAGACAAACTCATAATTCCAACTGGATACGACAAGATGGTCCGTTGCCTCTACCAGGATACCGGCGAGGAAGTCTGGAATTTCAGGACGGAAAACTGGAACTACTCCTCCCCGGCTGTCGGCGGAAAATACGTTTTCTTTGGGTCGGATGACCAGAATCTCTACTGTCTGTACTGGAAAACGGGCCAACTCGCCTGGAAGGGCAATCTTGGATACATTATTGAGGCGTCGCCTGTAATCTACTGCGAGGCAGTTTATGTCGGCACATGGGGTGGAACAGTCCAGGTCTTCCAGCCAGGGCCAATTCTTGAAGTTGAGCCGCAAGAAATTGATTTTGGTATTGTGACCCATGGAACAACACCTTTCAGGGACATCATCATCAGAAATGCCAGAAAAGACCAGTTCCAGACGAAACTCGAAGGAAAAATGGTTACTGATGAGAAACATCTTTCTTTCAGTGCGACCGAATTTTTTGATATAAGCAATGGATCTGAGCAAAAAATCAGGGTAACGCTTGATCCCGGTGGGCTTGATTATGGCAACCACCAGGCGTTGCTCAAGATATCTTCAAATGGCGGCGAGTTCACCATGATAATCAGGTGGCGCATTGTTTCACCAGCACCACCATGCCTGAATGTTTCTCCATCCGAACTCAATTTTGGGTTCATCAAAAGGGGTGAGGAAGTCTCAAAGACGCTGACCCTTTCTTTTGATACCGATGAGGAAGTCTCCGGCATAGTGATGGGTGAAGACAGGTGGATTGATGTAGAACCAGTCTCTTTCACCTCGATAAATCGCAAGTTCCTTCTAAAGATCACACTCAATGGCAGTAGAATACCGGCAGGCAACGAGGCCCAGGGAAGGATTGTCATTGCCACGAAAAATGATGTTTGCCAGCAGGTTTCCGTCATGGTAAAGGTCGAAACCGAGCCCAGGATAGAGATCTCAATGGTCATTGGCGACAACACGGCTTTTGTAAATGGCAGGCCTGTTGACATGGACGTTGCCCCGTATGTAACAAGCAAAGGTAGAACAATGGTTCCGATAAGGTTTATCTCCGAGACCTTTGGTGCCGACGTCAAATGGATTGCCGACAAGAAAGAGATACAGATAAACAGGTTTGACAATAGGGTCAAGCTCTGGGTAGGTCGTCCTGAAATGGACGTCAATGATCTCATAAAAGCCATCCCCTCCCCGCCAGAGATAAAAGACGGCAGAACAATGGTTCCGTTCAGGGCAATAGCCGAGGCCTTTGGCGCCGATGTAGTGTGGATTGCCGAGACAAAAACAGTAAGGATGGTCTTCAACCCATGACCCTTGCCAATGCGCTCTCGTGGACAAGCGGGCGCGCAAATGGTGATGCAATAAAGGCCCTTCTTTCTGCGTCCGCCTGGCTCTCTCAATCAGGCATCCAGGAGCAGGAAGGGCCCCATGCTGGTGGATTTTACGGCTGGTATTCAACACTTGAGCACTGCCATTCCATCATGTTTTCTACCACCACTGGAAATGCAATCACCTGCATGCTTTTTCTGGACAGGATGTTGCCGGGCTGGCCGAGGCAAAACCCGACAGAACAGGCGGCCTTTTGGTTGCTTGACAAGGCATGGGTGGCTGATGAGGGTGGGTTTATGGTGGGCATCAATCCCCAAAATGACTCCCAGATCAGGCAAATAAAAACGCTTGATGTGGCAATGATCCTGAATGCTTTTGTGCATCTGCATTATGAAACTGACAACTCTTTTTGCCTTTCTGTGGCCTCAAAGGCAGTTGATTTTATAACCCAGCGCATGATGGGGCCAAACGGCGTTCCTTATCCTCTCCTTGATGTTGACAGTGCAACAGTCATACAGGACACATCGAACTGGCGCGCCGACATCCAGCCGTACCTAGCAAAAATTGCCATAGGGCTCATGAACTACGCGCAGGCAATAAGGTCTGAAAGGGCCAGAACGCATGCAATAAGGTTGCTTGACTGGGCGTGTCAGAGCGCAGAGGAAAAGCAGGAAGGGGCAATAACCTCAACTGGAAGATCGGTCCATCTGCTTCCAACAATGCATGCTGTTGACGCACTCCTTGTTGGTTCGGTGATGCTGGACAGGCAGAGGATGCTTGAAGCTGCACTGAAGACATGGCGTTTTGTTGCAGACTGCCAGCTCCAGGATGGTGGTTTCCCGATGCTCGTGGGCGAGGGCGAGAACTACGAAAGGGCCGATGTGTGTGCCCATTTTATCAGGGCCGGAAGGCTCATCGAGGCCCTGGGGATGCTTCCGGAGGGCTACTGCCTGAAAATAGACAAGGCAACAAAAAGGCTTTGCGGGGAGCTTGCCAACAGGCAACCAGACCCAAAGATGTTTGGAGCATTCAACCATTCTGGTGCAGAACGCCCTGATTTGCAGGACGCCAACACCCAGGCCACGATGGTTGCCATTCAGGCGCTATCGCTTGAGGCAGGCATGCCGAATGCGGCCTCTGCGATTGCCAGAGATATGCTGATTGTGTGATGTTTAGTCGATAACCCCGAAATATATAGATTTTTTCAACACTCTCGAACAACATCATTACAAAAATATACAAAAACCCCTTCTTCTCTGCTATAATTCTTGACTGGTTCTGAGCAGATAAAAAGTTTTTCTGGGGGTTGCTTAATGAAGAAAATGGCCAGAGTTTTTTATGCAATAGGTCTGATTTTGGTGTTCCTTGTCGGTTGCGGGGCCTCAAACGAGGGGATAGGGCAGATTACGCCACAGGGAGAGAAACGTTTTTATACCCTTGGCTATGGCGATGACTGGGAAACCCAGATGAGAAAAAGAGAGATTATCATCTATTCCGCCCAGCTTGACTGGAGTGATTTCACGTCGGCATTTAAGGTAAAGTTGCCAAGAATCAGGGACCCTTACATGGAGGGCCTGCTAAAATACACTGTGGCGACAAATTTTGGCAGTGCATTTTATTTCTATCTGGAGGGTCCGCACACATGTAGCCTGGAGGGGCTTTCACCTGACAAACAATGGGCCCTCCTTTCTGCAGGGACCGGGTTTTACTTTGAAATACCACACAAAGAAGACGGTAAATTGCTAAAAGAAATATCGGCCAAATATACCATTTTGTATAACCTGAAAAACGGTTCATCAAAAAAACTTGGTGCCAGATATAGAAGATCTTTTTACCATGATGATCTTGGGGAGCTGGTAAAAGAAAGTGGTGTTCTTTACTTTCCTATTTATTGGGGGGAAAAAGAATTGTTGCTTGTTGAACAGACAAAAGAAAACAAATTCTTTGGCACCAGTGGAAAATATTGCGACCCAAGGGTTGTGACAATGGACCTTACTCATGCACAGGTGCCTTATGCCCATGCCCGTGGAGTCAGACTTTCCCTGGACGATCTAAGCATTACCACAACGGATAGAGTGAAACCCATTAGACCATGGGTCACGTTTGCCGATCAAACCACCGGCATTGTTGGCTATGTTGGGCCCTATGACAAAACATACCCGGAAAGTAGTGATATACCAAACATCACAAATGTAAATTGTGAACGCAATACATATGCTATTGCTGACATGAGTGGTAAAAAAATATGGATATTCCAGGAAAAGTTGAAAAATTTTGAAGATAGTGAATATAAAACCTGTGAATATGCAATAGTTTCAACTTCGAAAGATTCTGTTTTTATCTTTGCCGGTTACATGAAACCAGGTTTTGGGGAGGCAGTTGCACCAAGATACAGGAATTATTTGCTCAGGCTGGACATGAACAGTGGTGAAGTGAAAAAAATAAAAGAGTTTGATCAAAATACGTTTTCTGATGGCTGTTTCATAAGAGCTTCTCATCCAGACAAAGCCTATATTTTTGCGGGTATCCATAATGAAGCAAAAACAAAAGTCGAAAGAGTATTGATGGAATACCTGGACGGCAAGCTCTTCAAGGTGCAACCCCAAAATGAAATACCGAGGATTGGAGAGGATTACTATATCAGGTAATTAGGATGTTCGGAATGGACAGACCCAATTCTCTTTAATCGACTATAAGTCAGCTATTTTCTACATTTTTTTACACGAAACCATTCCTTAATCTTATACTATTGACTGTAGTACTATTGATTGTAAAATACCCACCATCATGGAAGACAAAGTTATAAGGGTAACGTCAAACAGGGTCGGTGCAGGGCTGGTTCTTGGCTCCCTTGAGTACGAGGTCTACAAGGCTTGCTGCGCCATCGGAAAGGCAACTGTAAGGGAAATAGTAGACCACCTTTCGACCGATCATGCCTACACGACCATCATGACAACCTGCGACAGGCTCTCCAAGAAGGGTGTCCTCAAAAGGGAAAAATGCGGCAAGAGCTATGTTTACATGCCGTCAGTCACCCAAGAAGAGATGGACGTTAAAAGCACGTGCAAGGTACTTAACTCGGTCATTGGCAGCCTTACCGAGCCTGTCATGGCAAATTTTCTGGAAATGCTTGAGAATTCGGACTCGAACAAATTGGACATGCTTGAGCGTATGATAAAGGAGAGGAAACAAAATGGAAAATAGTCTTGTTTTTGCCCTTTATCTGGTTGTGGCGTGGCCGTTCTTGTGGTTCCTGCTTGGCAGGAAGCTCTCCCCAAAGGGGTTGGGCTGGTCAATTTTTGTGTCACTGGCGTCCCTCTTTGGGTTTTCTGCCGGCTTCATAATGCTCTCCAGTCTTGTTCCGGAGACAGTAAAACTCACCCTCACACCAACAAAGCTCTTTTCCACAGAGGGTATTATTTACGGAGCCAATGTCACGCTGGAGCCGACCTTCTGGCATTATCTTCTCATCGCTGCGCCGTGGATCGTAATCGGTTTTGTTACTTTCCGCCTTGGGTTTGGGCTGTTTCTGCTGTCCTCAAGGACCAGAGGGTACCGTGTCGCACCAAAATCTTTCAGGGAATCGCTTTCTCGTGGATTTGGCGGGCAAGACACCAGGAGCACAACTTTTTTTCTTGGCAATTCAGGTTCCGAGGCCTTCTCGACCCTAAACTCTGTTTACATTTCAGAAAATTTGATAAAGGGGCTTTCAAAAGAGCAACTTGATGCAGTTGTTGCCCATGAGATGGCCCACATAAGGCGCAGAGACATAATCAACATGTGGCTCTGGACGCTCAATGTTGCACTTTGTTCGTATCTTCCAGGAAAGTTTGCCTGGAAGAGCTATTCGCTGGAGCTTGAAAAGGAGACTGACCGCCTTGCAATAAAGGCGATTGGTTCACCCTTCCCGCTTGCGGAAGCACTTATAGGTGTTGCAAAGCTCTGTTCACCGGTAAGAGTGGCCGCAAATCTTTCTTCTGGCGGACTCGAGGAGAGAACCATGGCTTTGCTCGAACCAAAGAAAGAAAAACTTGTGGCGCACAAATCTCTTGCTACAGTGCTCTGCTTCACACTGTTGCTTTTGATGCCCCTCTGGCCGGAAAAAACAAATTCCCTTGTAGAGATGGGGATTTCAGAGGTGCAGGCGCAAAAAATGATTGAAGGAAAGATGGTGGCCCTTGTCAAGCCAACTGGTGATGCCGGAAAGCCTTACCAGGTCAACTTTTACCCTGAACAAGCCATAAAGATAGACGGTTTTGGAAACCTGATACTGGACAAGAGGCTTGTCATAAGAAAGCTATAAGGAGGAAGAATAGATGTTATTTGAGGAAGAGTATAACTATACCCCGATAGATAAAACTGAAGAGCCGGAAACTATTGATACTGAGTACAAGGAACCAGCTCATGAGGAGAAACCGCAGTATTCGCAGATGAATATAAATGGTGGCAGACAGGCAGACAGGCAGAACACCCCGAGATGGGGCGGAATTATTGCCCTTGCTCTTGTATTCTCGGTGCTTTTTGGTGGCCTCTCAGGGTTCCTGGGATACAGGCTTGCAGACAACAAAAATAGTACCGTGGTGATCCAGCAGCCGGTGCCGGAAACCCCGATAAATCAGCAGATGTTCTACGACGGTGTTGTTGATGTGGTAAATAAAGTATCTCCTGCTGTTGTCTCGATAACTGTTGACAAGGAAATTACAAACTCCATATTGCAGTTTGACAATCCTTTTGAGCAGTTCTTCAACAACGACAATAACGTCAACCCATTTGCCAGACAGCAGCCTCAAGTAAGGGTCGAGCAGGCGGCAGGTTCTGGTGTCATAATAAAAAATACCTGGACTGATGAACAAGGTTTTATCCTCACCAACAACCATGTTGTGGAGAATGGCCAAAAGATCGTTGTCCACCTCATAGACAAGAGGAATTTTGAGGCCCAGATTGTCGCCACAGATTCACTTTCCGATCTTGCTATCCTCAAGGTGAAAGAGAAAAATCTTCCAATGGCCGAGCTCGGGGACTCCTCAAAATTGAAAGTTGGTCAGCCGGTCGTTGCAATAGGCAACCCATACAAGTTTGAAAATACAGTCACAACGGGCGTTATCTCGGCCCTTGCCAGAAACATACAGGTAGATAAAAGCCGTATGCTGGTCGGAGTTGTTCAGACGGATGCCGCCATCAACCCAGGCAATTCCGGTGGGCCACTTGTGACACTGGATGGCAAGGTGGTCGGAATCAATACAGTCATTATTGAGGGTGCACAAAATCTAGGTTTTGCAGTCTCCTCAAATGTTGCGTCAAGAGTTGCCAAAGACCTCATCAAGTTCGGCAAGGTGGGCTGGCCAGTGCTTGGTGTCAGGGGCGCAACACTCACACAGGACCTCTCTTCGCAGCTTGGTTTGAAGTATGCGTCAGGTGCATACATAGCAGTGGTTGAAAAGGGTGGTGCCCAGGAAGCAGGAATACAGAGGGGTGATATCATCACCGCAATAGATGGAAAGGAAGTTACAGATTTTGAAGGACTCCTTGTTGAGGTAAGGAACCATCAAGTGGGAGATGTCGTCAAGATCAGGGTCAGCAGGGATGGAAGAGAGATGACCTTTAACGTTAAACTTGGTGCTGCTGCGGAATAGCCATCACCAATAAGTACCTTCTGGAACAAAAAAGGCGGGGTTGCCCCCGCCTTTTTTGTTTGTCTTCAAAAAAAGATTCTATTTTTTATCAAGACATCAGCACCCTCCCCAATTTTGAACTTGACCCCAAGATTTCGTGTATTTGAAGCAAATCAGCCATGAATGCATCGAAAGGAGTTTCAAGATGAGAAAGCTCTTGGCTACAATGCTAACGCTCGCGGTGGCGCTCACCGTGGTTCCGTTTTTTGGCGAAATACCACAGGCTTATGCCGAAACAAAAAACATACTTTTTGCAGTAGTCAGGTGGTCTCCGCTTGGACAGGACAGGAGCGGCCAGCCACTCTCCGGCAGGGTCGTTCCGTGGACTTCCGGCGATATTTCCACCTGGTGGGGCAGGCAGCAATTTCCGATGCCGTCCCAGCCAAGGTATTGGTCGGAAGTTTATCTTACCGTTATTGGTGCAGGCGGGCAGTCCACTGAAAAAGACAAGATGAACTGCATCCTGGACTCAAACGGCAACATCTGGTTTGACCCGGACGGCTATTTCCACAATGCTGCCGAAAGAGCAAGACCAGACCCGCCAGGTCAGTGTTACGACTACAACTTCAAGACAGACAATACTCCGGCCAACAACACACAGGGCCCATATAGGGTCGGCGACTATGCAAACTTCTTCCACAACAAGGGCTACTGGTTCACGCCGATCAGCCATCAACATGGCCCATACACCTTCCCGCGCAATTTTTCAGGGAGGCTTTTCAAGTTGGGGCAGGCTGCGCTTCCTGGCAATGGAATGGCTCTTGTCATGTCAGAGACCTTCCTTGCATCTTGCGATCCGAACACCTCCTACAACCTCTCGGTTGAAACCGATATGTGGGAAGGCGTCAATCCGGCCGTTACCGCTGCATCAATCTTTGACCCTGAAAACCCGACACTCAGAAGATCGCAGAGAATCCAGAAATCAACCGTGCTTGGCCCTACTGGCCTGGATTTTCAGGTCCCGGCAACCACTTTTTTCAATGTTAAGCCGTCTTACAGGAGCTACGTAGGCATTGAGATATTTAGGGATTCTGGTGAAAACAATATCAACAACCCGCAAGGTCAGTGCTTTGCCCAAAACCTTTCTGATGACTACAAGGCCTTGTATGCCTGTGAGGATTTCATTGGCGCCTCAAATTCAGGAGTGAATGATTCCGATACCGGCCTCCCACTAAAACCCTTCCCGGCAAGCTTCAGGTATTACGACAGCGGCGGAACCGGTTTTGGCTGTGGCGAGCCGATATATGACAACCTCAACACCGCCCAGGACCCGTTCATGAACGACATCGTCAACCCTGGCGACAAGCGTATGACCACCGTCACGTTTAGTGTTGGTGGAGCTATAGTCACCTATGAGGCTGGCTCGTATGTTTCAGCCGGTGATGTCGATAATGGCTATATTATTCGTCCATTCACGAACGTTGGCTGGTTTGATGCCAACAATAACAACGAGTTTGAAGAGGGTGAATGGATTTATCAGGACAATGATCTTTCCAACTCCGTAACTGCCGGTGACGTTCGTCTGACGGTGGTCAACAAGAATGGCAACACCTATCAGTGCGGAACGGTTGTTGCCGGCCCTGAGCTTTACATAAGGAGCTATCCGATTTCTGGTATAACTGTTGGAAGGTGCGGCAATTTCCGCTTCATGGACATGGAGGTCCTGCCGGGTGTTGCACCTGTGCAGGTGAATGTCTCGAGACCGTTCAAGGTCGAACAGACCTCGGAAGTCAATTTGACAATGAACCCGGCGCCTGACGAAGGCAGAATAGCCTACATAGTGCTGACTGATGCCTCAGGCCAGAGAAACGTTGCTGGAACGATAACCAAAGATCGCCCAAGAGCCACTGTCCAGATAACTCCCTATGAAGGCTCTTGCGACGAATTTGGCAGGATTCACCCATATCTTATAGAGGTTTATTATGAAAAGGGTACTGGCAAACCACAAGACATTGGTTGGGGAGGCCCGCCAGATGGAACTTACGGATATTGGGTTGTTCCTTCCCCGCAGATCCTGAACAACACCATTATTCCGAACAACTATGACTGCTACCTGGCAAAAGAGTTCACGGTGGAGCCGGAAGACATGTATTTTGACTGCAGCACCGTCTGTCTTACAAACATCTCAACCCGCTACCCGAACTTTGTTTTGACCCTCAAAGATTTTGACAACCCATATGATGTGAATGACCTCAATGGCGTCAACATCTCAACCACGGCTTCTGCAGGCAATATTATTGCCTACTACAATTGCACAGGGGCCGGCATCGACTGGATGTTTACCGCTGGCACTGGCACAAACAGATACATAGTCCAGGTCAACAAGGATGGCACATACTATTACTGGGCCTGGAACGACAACCAGAGCCCGACGCCAGGCATTGGTGCCATTGGCGCACTTGACCAGGAAGACACTGTTGTTGGGCCGACACAGGGCAATATCAATTCAGGCAGTCTTGTTGATATAGACTGCTCTGGAAGATTTGCAGAATGCGACATCTGTGGCCAGGGCTTCGAAAAAATGGGTGTTGTGACCAAAGGCGACACATGGGGCCAGTTTGACGGCGTCAATTTGCCAGTCATTGAAACGTATGGTGTGCCATGCTTTGTCACCACATACAAGACGACCCCATGGGCCGATCCAGGTGGAAGCATAATGGTGGCCTGCTGGCCACCAGACCGCACCTCCAGCCTGAATGTAAGGGTGCACACTGATAATGCACTTTGGGATTACAACAGCACAATCACCCACCCACCATACTTTATCACCTCGCCTGCCAAGGGCACCGACTATTGTGGTGTCCACGTCATCCCGCCAACTGCCTCCGGTGGAGGAGGCGGTGGAGGCGGAGGTGGTGGCGGTGGTGGAGGAGGAGGCGGCGGGGGTGGTGGCTCCGGTGGTTATGGAGACATCAATTTCGTCGAATTTACCGCAATTGACCACGCCCTCCAGTACTCCAGCGTCAACTACACCTCTGGCTCTGGTGCCCTGTCCAGGATGCCACCCCCGGCCTCCCAGATACAGTCACCTTATGACCCTGTTCTTTCAAATCTTGTCAGGGAATTCAGGGCATATCCTGGTGGACAGACACACCCAATCAGGGTGCAAGGTGGAATGGGGGACGGAAGGAACGCATATCCTGCCATATTCCGCGACCAGGTGTGGAAGCTTGGAACAGAGTTCCTGCCTCTCACAGATTATGGTCTTTTCTTTATGCTCACAAATGCAAGGAGCGAGTTCCTCTCGTTCAATGCAACAGACAGCGACCACAAGATACAGTGGATAGAAATAACCGGGCCATTCATGACGCCAAGATTCCCGATCACCGACTATACATACAATGGCCTCAGGAATGTGCCAGTACAGTATGACTATTCTGGCAGGATTGTGGTTGACCAGACCAACTGGAGAGACTACGAGCTTGCCCCGCAAGACTTCACCAGGATCATAAACCCTGGATTCAAGGACCGCTATGTCTACCAGCAGGCCAACCAGAGGCTCCTCCAGAGCAGAAGGCTGGACTATTCGATGGTCAATGGCAACGTGTTTGTTTTTGACGAGATAATCCCGGTTGACAGAGGTGTCATAAGGATCGAAGTCAAGCTGGCAAACGGCCAGTCAAGGATCTGGGAAGATTGCTGCCAGGAGTACAGGATACAGGGAATCCCGGTCCACGGGCTCCACATAGAAGGTGCACCCGGGACACTCGGAATCATTGCCGACAACGTCCTTGATGTCAAAATCACCGAATGGGAAGACATCCAGGTGGTCAGGGAATGCAACGATGCAATGGCCTATGTCTGGCAGGACAGGGGTGTCCTCCAGCAGATGGGCGGCAACGTTTTCTTTGGCGCAGGCGATGGCTGGGTGACAAACGGCCCGTCATCCTCTGTTGGCTCCGGCTCGGCTGGCGCCTTCAGCAGTGACATGGACCTGAACGGTGACGGAAGAATTTCTTTTGATGCCTACGAAACCGAGCTCATTGGCGCCTACAACCTGGCGACCAACAGCTGGGTGGGCGGCATCATTGATGCAAGGACTTATCAGCGCAACAACGGCAGGTATGTCTTTGACATGAGCCTTTCAAACGGCTGCAGGATTGAAGATGCCGGCCTTGATTTCAACAATGACCATGTTATTGCAGAGGACGAAAGATTGCCGGTCAATCTGACCGTTTACAAATATTATGATGATAACAACGACAGGAGCTTTGCCCCTCTCTGGAACGTCCCTGGAACCAGGCAGTACTACTCGCACGAGGTTTACCTTGCCGGCCAGGTAAGCATGTATCCGGAGCCAGGTGGCGGGGTATCAAAGGACCCCAACATCATCATTGAAGTCAATCCAGGCATTGTGACTGCGGGCGTTTCCCCCGAGGTTGTCAATTCGAACCAGCCACTGACCTTTACCATAAAGGACATAAACGGCAGGCCGGTCGACCTAACCAAGGGTGGGAAGCTGAAGCCGGAAGAGGCAGTCAGCTTCATATCTGATGCCAGACCGGAACGTGTTGGTGCCTATTACTGGACAGTGACCTCACTGCGCAACAAAGATGGCACAATATCGGACAATGAGCACCTGTTTGGCGAGTTCAAGCCGATAGGCTACGATTTCTCGCAGGCCTCCAAAGGCATATACAAGTTCACAGGTTTTGTGGCCAATGACGAGGGTGAAATACAGATAAAAGTACGCTCGTCCGACTACAAGAGTTGGGGTGTAGGTTCAATCAAGGTCGCAAGACCAAAGGTTACCTATTCGATAACCAACGTGGCAACAGGCGATGCTGTCACAATGAAGTGGCCGGAGGAACCAGAGGCCTGCATGACCGGCCTTGACCGCCGCGTTTACAAGGTTGTTGCAACACTCAAGGACGCACAGGGCCAGCTGCTCAAGGGCTCGTCAAAACTGCCGGGCAAGTATGGCTCTTCGACAGATTTTATCAGGTTTACCCCGTTCCTTGTCCTTGACGCCGGCGCTGATCCGGAAAAATTGACTTATTTCAACAGGTTCGGGATTTCATCAACAGGCGAAATCTCTTCCACTTCAAACCTTGTCAAGCCAATGTCTGTAAGATGCAAGACGAGCGCAAAGCTCGATGGCTCAACAATAGACCTGAAGAGCTGGGGCAAGGGTTGCGTGTACAACTCCGAGATCGCAGGCAACTACTTCTTCTCTGATTTCAACGGTGATTCGAGGATTGACTACAAGGATTCGCTCAACCCGGATGAAAATGGAAATGTTACCTTCTACGTCTTTGCTGACCAGGTGTTTATGGTTGGCGGCCTGCTCGGTGCCAACAAGGCATCGGTCATCAAGGGAGATGTTGCCGGCGATGCCCCAAGATCACAGTCGATGGCCTTCAATCCGCTCCTCAGGTACAAGGGCGATGGCACATTTGCACTCGACTGGGACACCCCGACAGTAACCAATGTTCCGATAAAGCAGCCTGTTATAAGGCTCTATGACCAGAACGTCGGCGATGAGCTTTCCACAGGGTTCCTGTCGCCTTCCAATTACGACCTTGCCTATGGCACCGACAATGTTTTTGTGGCAAGGGTGACGCCAGCATGTCAGAAGGAAACGGACCCGATAAAGCCTGGTGGAATAATTGAAGTCGCAAGCGTGGGCGCAAAGTCTGAAGTAAAAACCAGCGTCGAGACCACCCAGAGCAAGGTTGACCCAAAGGCCTCCGAGGCCATTGTCCACTACACGCCGACAAGCAACACCGGCACATCGGTTGCAACCCTCAGCTATAAGGCAAAGGCCACATTCGGGGAAGACGTTGTCATAGCCCGCAAGTCGCTTGAGTTTGATGTTGCAAAGGGCGCAAGCCTCAATGTTGTTTATGCCGGCACCTTCTACCCCGGACTCCAGAAGAAGATCGCCGTCACGGTTGAAGACGTTGCCTCCAGGGCGCCACTCTCCAATGTCACTGTAACGGTGCAAGGAGCAGGCGTCATGATGGAGGCCAAGACAGGGCCAAAGGGTGAAGTTGAATTTGATGTCCTACCGACAAAGCCAGGCAAGATAGTCGCCAGGCTGGACAGCGGAACATACATAACGGTGAACCCGCAGGTAATAGAAGTTGTTTCACCTGTCGCCCCGCCGCCTCTTGAGATTGAAGAGGTGCCATCTCTTACAAAAGAAGACCAGATAACAATCAGGGGCAAGACAAACTCCGAGGCAGTGGTCTCTGTTGGTGGAAACCCGGTGAGCGTTGGCGCTGATGGCGTGTTCTTTGTCACTGTCACACTCAAGGAAGGTGTAAACGAAATCGAAGTCATTGCCGCCAATCCTGTTGGCACAAAGATTTCCAAGAAGATCACCATCACAAAAGACACGACCCCGCCAGTGGTTGAATTTGTCCAGCCGAAAACAAAGCTTGTGAATGCAAAGCAGGTTGAGGTTGAAGGCAATGCCAGCGAGAAAGCAAAGCTGGCCATTGATGGAAAAATCATCGAAGTCGGGCCGGGCAAGTTTGTGGTCACACTCGATCTTGTGCTTGGCAAAAACACATTCAAGTTTGAGGCAACCGATGCCCTTGGCAACCAGTCCAGGCCGACCCTTGAGCTGTACAACTGGCAGATAAAGCTGGTTCAGATGAAGATAGGAAACGATGTTATGCTTGTCGATGGCCAGATAAGCAAGCTCGATGTGGCACCTTATGTTGACCCGCAAACCAGCAGGACACTTGTGCCTGTCAGGGCGATTGCCCAGGCCTTTGGCGCAAAAGTGGACTGGAATGCCCAGGTCAAGCAGGTGACCATAACCCTTGGCAAGGACCTGATCATGATGACAATCGGCTCGAAGGTCGCCATTGTGAATGGAAAGATCTCCCAGCTTGAACAGCCGCCGTTGATAAAAGACGGCAGGACAGTCCTCCCGTTCAGGTTCATAGCCGAGGCGCTTGGCGCAGAGGTGCAGTGGAACGGCGACGAGAAGACGATAACGATGACCAGATACTACTAGAATTCCTCCTTTTGGTTGGAAGGGGCGGAGAAATCCGCCCCTTTTTGTTTTTGGGAACTATTTGCTATAATAAAAATAAAAAGAGGAGGAGAGATGGTTTGCACAATAAAAGCTGGTGAAACCGCCCCGCAGACTGGCTACTACGTCTGCAAGAAGTGCGGATACAAGATCATGGTCCAGGAGGGCAAGCCTGTTCCTGTCTGCCCGGCCTGCTCGCACGACATCCTTGTGTACGAGAGCGAGTGAGAATCAGCCCTTTTCTGCCCCAATCATAGGCAGGGATCAGTAGCAAGAATTATTAGTCTTCTGTCACTTCCTTGAAGCGGTAGACCCCGTGGTCCGTATAAAAATATGCGACCTCGTATACTTTGAACAATTCACTGTGGTTTTTCAAAAAGAAACCTTTCACCCTTCCAAATGGGGTACCTTGCATCCTGTAAACATAATATGTCACTTTTTGATTTTCTCTTATATTGCTCCATACAAATACCGGTGAGAATGTGAACAGGTTATTTTTTACCAACATAAAAACTTTGTAACAATATAATAAAGGCAGTGCATAATTGAACCTGTCATTGAAAACTGTTGAAGATTCGAAAGTGTAGAAGTGGGGTTTGTTGCCAGTGTCTGTATTTGAAAATAGAATATTGGACACAAGTTTATCTTTGCAGACAAGGAAATCTCCTTCACAAAGGGATTTCTCCACATCCTTAAAGGGGGCTTTCTCGATATAGTTGAAATATTCATCAAGATAATACGCATTTGAACCGTCTGTAAAGCACGTCTTTTCTGAGTGTTTCTCACCATCAAGTGATGCTTTGGAGACGTCCCCTTTATCAGGCAGTAAAATGCTTGTTTTCTGGAGAACATCATTTTTGTCAATTGTGAATAAAACCAGCTTCTGGCCATCATATTGGACAACATTTTTGCCAATCATGAAAAATGCAGATTTTTTGGCAAATGTTTTATTGCAAAAAACCTCTCCACTGGATTTGTAAACAGTTAGTGTCTTGCCTTCATTATCTATGCACGCAAGAAAATTATCAAAATCTTCTATCGGAACTATCTTTGTCCCCTTTGTCTCAATTGAAAATTTTTGCTGAAGATCATATTGTGGCTCATTGTTAGACCTGTTGCTCAAGAAAGCTGTGATATGATTCTTGCCATTATTTTGGGTCAAAAAGTAGTATTGCCAATTGCTGGCGCTAGAATTGTCTTTATCGTAGAAATAAACAAATGATTTACCAATTACATTCCCAGGGAGTTCAATTTCTCTTGCAACTTGTTCAAGGTTCTGGTCCTGATAAATCAAAATCTTGTTGCCAGATGAATAAACTGGATGAAAGATATCTCCAAAGCCGATGTATTCTGTCAAATCATTCTCCACCTCAAGCACTCCCAGATATTGTTGGTTGAACAAAAAGCTGGTATTTGGAAGTCGAGCAAAATCTTTATAGGTAAATTTTGGCTGGAAAAATTCTCTAATTTTGTTAAAAAAGTCGTTGTCTGTATTCGTAGAGCATAGAGCAATCAGGGTAATCCCAGTTGTTATTATGAATATAAAAATAAGAACTAGCTTAAGCATTTCCTTGAGAATTGCCTTCCATCCTAACTGTTTTTTCTCTTCCATTTCCCCGTCCATCGCGCCACCTCAAAAGGCAATATACAACAATCCAGGTTTTATAACAATAAGCAAGAGATTGATTTTGAATCATTTTTCCTGGTATTTGTACACCCCACGATTTGTGTAGAAATAAACAGTTTTTTGTTGTCTTCCAAGGTTGGTAGAAAACCCTTTAGGTTTTATTTGCTCAATGACAAACAATATAGTTGTGAGATGCTGCTACCATTTGGAGATTCTACCCAAATTATATTATTGCAGTAAATCCTTGCAAGGCGCTTTTTCATCGATCCATTTGTTGATTTATCAATGTATTTGCAGCTAATAGACCCATAATTATCAACGTTCAATATCAATAAAACGTTCTTTACAATTAAAACTATATCCCTAGCTTGTGAGCATCCACTATTGAGTTCAATAGAACCAGGCATATTTATCTCAGAAAGATATTTATCAAGGCAAAGTACTTTTTTTGTAAAAGGATCGTAGCACATAATATTTGGAGTGCCATGATCATCACCCTGGGTACTAAACATGAGTAGATCACTATCAGGGTTATTTATTAGGCTAATATGAAGCCCCTTTTTTAATTGATAAATATTGGTGTATTCATGGTTCTTAATATCATAGCACATTACATTTACAGTATCATTTGAAGTGGAACTGGATAAATAATAGACATAATTTTTTGTAACGTGAGGGTTAGATGCAAGAAAAGTATCTTGTGATATTTTCAAAGAAGTACCCCTGTCTAGATCATATAGAAATATAGAAGGATTACCATCATCATCAGTAGCTTCATATACTACTTGGTTATGGGATAACCTGGGTGTGGTAGAAACGCGTGCTTTTTGAGTAAGCAAAATGTATTTTGGCTGTATTTCTGATAAATCAACAACGTACGAGCACAGATTTTCATCATTTGCTTCAACATACGTCACATAGCTGTTATAAACATTGGCATTCTTCCAAGGCAGTCTTCCTTTGGAGATTTTTATTTCAGAACGATTATTATAAACCTTGCTACCCTTTATTACAAACGCATTGGCTCCCTTTCCCTCAATATTAATCCAACAACAATGAGCTATCCCCAGATAAATGTTGTTATCGCCCGGCATCTCCATCAAAGAATCATCGGTAGCGACTTCTATTAAGTTGCCTGTAATTGTATCAAAAGATAATATTTTGTAAGTGATGCCGCTCTCGTCTTTGATATGTTGGGACCAGACAATGTATCTAGAATTAATAAATGGATTATTTATCATATATTCAGATTTGAATATCACTTTTTTTGTGGGTAATGTATTATTGGAACCTGTATTCTTCGGAAATAGTAATAGTGTTGTCCCAACTAGAAGTAATATTGCATGCTTATATATTGGTAAATGTTTTTTTGGCATTAGTTATTGTCGCGCCACCTCAAAGGGCAATATACAACAATCCAGATTTTATAACAATAAGATCTTACCCTCCCTCCAAAAATAAAAAAAGCGGGGCAAAACCCCGCTTTTTCCACCAAGTCTCTTTGAAATTATGGATATTTTACACTAAAACTGATCTGCTTTTCCTGCCCGCATGCCGGTTTTATCTTGAAGCTCCAGTCCGATTTTGACTTGCCACCCTGGGACGGCTGTTTGATGGTCACGGTGATTTCAAACTTTTTCCCGGGCTGGACAGTGAAGCTTTTTCTGGAAAAACCGAGTGATGATATGTTGCTTGAGAGCTGGAAATCGATTGGGGCCTCGCTGCATTTGTTTTCCACCACAAATTTGAACGAGCAGGTTTTGTTCTGGGCAACCTTGAAGCTTGCAGGCTCCTTTTCCCAGGATGTCTTGTAGGAGCAGCATTCCTCCGGGTAGTGGACATGGAATTTGACCGAATAATGCCTGCCACAGTCGGAGGTGATCTTGAAGCTCCAGTAGGCGACCTTCTGGCCAGACTGCCTCTTTGGCATTGTGATCGTGATTGTCATCTCCATAAAAGTCTCGTTTGAGTAGAAATCGGTCTTCTGGAACTGGATGTTTTTGTCTGATGTTGTGATGACAAAGTGCATTTTGTCCGGATATTCCCAGTTGGTGATCCCAAACTTGAACGTTGCTGTTTTGCCTTCATTGACGATTGTTGTCCCCGGGTCCTTTCTCCACCAGACCTCAAACTGGCATTGTGCGTCCCCTGGGAGGTTGCTTATTATCTCGCTTGTCCCGTCTGCTCTTGCTTGTGGTATCCATGAGGCGCCAACTGCCAGACTGGCAATGGCCAAAAATATTGCTATTTTCTTCATCTTCTGCCTCCTTGTGTTATTTGATTTCTTATACGGGGCGTTTTGGCGTTTTGTCTGTTGCGCCTTCCCGTGCTTGCTCTGGCCAGATTTGTTCCCAAAAAGTTTACTTTCCTTGCGGGCTGGGCTATCATTTTTTTAGAAAACGGCCACAAAAACAAAGGAGCAGATAATGGAAAACAGCAAGAATATTTCGTGGGAAATAAAGGTGCCACTCCTGGCCAACACGGCGATACTCACCGACATACTCAAGGGTTTTGGTCTGACCTATCTCATCGTTGTTTTGCTTATGGGCTTTATTTTTCTGCTCCAGGGCGAAATGGAGGGATTTCTCCAGATTGTCTGGATGTTTGCGCTGATTGTCGGCGGTCTGATGGTGCTTTCTGCCCTCGTCATGCTGATTGTTTTCCGGAACTCCTACCACATAAAATACACGCTTGATTCCGAGGGCGCCACCTTCGAAACGCTGGACAGAAGGGTGAAAATGGCAAACAGGGTCGCAATCGGCGCCGGGTTCCTGGGCGGTGGCCAGGCGGCCGGCGCTGGGCTCCTTGCCAGATCGCAAGAGACAATCTATGTTCCGTGGAAAAACATCAACCAGGTACTCTACAATGAAAAACGCGGCAGGATAACGCTCCGCAACACATGGCGCAATGTCATGATCATCTTTACCGGAAGAGGCCCCTGGCAGGAGGCCGCAAATGCTGTCAGGGAGAATGTCAGGGAGGCATCCGCAGAGAAGCCGGCAAAGAAGGGCAATGCGCTTGTCAAAATGCTTCTTGCGACAGTCTTTGTTGTGGCATGCGTCGCAGCAACATTTGCCGTGCCTTTTGAAACAGAGCTTTTTGTGAAGATCCTTGTCCTGTGCTTTGCCCTTGCCACGGTCTGGCTCTCAAGGCTGATGGCTTACCCGGTTTTGCTTGGGCTTGCGTATATGATCTACGAAATTTTGGTGCAGGGTTTTGAAGTTTCAACGTGGACACTAGTAAGCGTCCACACCTCGACAGGCTTCGGGTTCCTCTCCGGAGACGAGTGGGCCGCGCTTGTTCTGGGCTTTCTGGGCATTGCCGGGCTGGCGATATACTGCATCCTTTCTCTTACTGGAAGGACAAGTTCAGCGCTTGAGGGCGATGAGGCCGGGGAGAACTAATATATTATTGGAGACAAAATGAAAAAAATGTCCAGGGGATTATCTTTGTTTGGGGTTATATTTTTGTTTTGCTCATCTTGTTCCTTTGCAAAACCATATGAGGTCAAACTTGTGTCCGATAAGAGACCTCCAGGGAAAATAATTGGTATCTTGAGCGATGAGGGAAAGGTTCATCGTGAATTGTTTTTTCCAATACTCGTAAATGACCAAGAGGTAACAACATACAAAGATCCACTGTTGCAGCAACCAGTCAAAACAATCAACCTGCCTGGTGAAGTTTTGTCATATTCCCTAAAAAATAACTCAACAACCACGACAGAATCTGGGGGATATCACAATAGTGAGTACGATAAAAACTATTTAGTATTCTTGTGTCGCGGCAACACCTCTAATACAATTGTTCTATATCAGTTTGATTATTCTAATCTAATAAAAGGTAATGCAAACGAGACAAAATCAGCCAGTTTCTCAACAAAAGCTGATAAAATAATATCAATTTCTCATAATGACAAGGATCATAAAGCTCTGCTTGTCTGCCAGTCAAATGACAATAAGTTGCTTTATCTAAGTGATCCGTGGGGGAAAACAGGGCATATAAAATCTCTTGAATCACCAATGCTTTTTGCAGATCTGAGATACAACGAATTCAGCCCTACGTCACCAACAATGGTCGGATACGATGGCAAAATTGTTTATTTTTACAAGTTTGTTGATGGCCAGTTACTTGTTGATTTTAAAATAGACCTGGGAACGGAAGGTGATTTAACAAAGAGTGTAATTAATGATTTGAATAGCCTTGAGGGATATGGTTATGGTTGGCTTTTCAGTCTGTATGATGGTAAAGCGATCCATCTTATAGATAGATTCAATAAATCAGTAATTTATTCAAGAGAGTTCCTGGATACAACTTTCACAAAGCAACTTGATTACGAGTTCTATTTTGGTAGTAATGCTATGTTTTATATAAGTACTAAGCGTGTATTTGACAGCCGTATGAATAATGCTGGAGATTTTATTGCAAGTAGATTGTTCGAGGTTGATTATAAACCATTGTCATATGTACGGACTCCGGATATCAGTCTTTATTACTTTTGCCAATACAATCCAGATTCCACGTTGGTCTATGATATGCAAACAGTCCGGGATAACCAAAATAGATTGTTTAGAAAACATTCTTACAGGGAAATCCCTGGAAAAGTTGTAAACGTTCTGTTTCTCTCATACAAAATCTATTTTTACACAGAAGATTCTGTTTGGGAATGTGACTACATGAATACAGCAGAAGGCCAATACGATCTTATCAAGATGGATCTTGGGCCAGAATATGAAGAAAAATAGTTTGATAAATGACAAAGCCCCCTCGGTAATCGAGGAGGCTTTGTCCAAAAGAACAGAATAGGGTCTCACCTGATTGTAAAGCAGAGCACCTTCCCGTCGGTGCAGGTGATGATGGTGCCGTCAGAGATTGCGATGTTTGCGTTGATCGGATAGCCGCAATCCAGCTTTGCAAGCTCCTTGCCGGTTTTTGCGTCCATGCAGTAGAGCGTCTTGTTGTCGCTGCCGAAAAACACCTTGTCGCCACAGATTGCTGGTGAGCCAAACACGTTGTCACCAACGGGTGCATTCCAGACTTCCTTGCCGTCTGCAATATTCAGGCAATAGAAGGTGTCTAAGTCCGAGCCTGTAAAGACAAACTGGTCGTAAACGGCTGGTGCGGTCACCTTGTCGCCGCTCTTGAATGTCCACAGCTTTGCGCCAGTGAGTGCATCGAAGCAGACCAGATTGGCGTCACCAACGATTGCCCAGACTTTTCCGGACGAGGCAACAACCGGGTTGACTATTCCGTCATCGGTCTTGCTCTCCCAGACCAGCTCGCTAGTTTCCTGGTTGAGGCAGTACAGTTTCTGGTCCTGCGAGCCAAAATAGACCTTGCCATCCAGCAGGGCCGGTGCAGAGGCGATTCCCCTCCCGGCCTTGAAGCTCCAGTATTCATAGCCGCTGTCGGCGTTCAGGCAGTGGAAGTTGCCGCCCATGTCGCCAAAGAATGCCACTCCACTACTAACTGCTGGTGAAGACTCGATCTTTGAGGAGAACTTTGATGTCCAGACCGGGTTTTTTGACCTGGTGTTCACACAGTAGAACTTTCCAGCTTCATCGGCAAAATAAATCTTCTCGCCAGAGATGCACGGTGTGTTCCAGATTTTTGCGTCTGCCTGGAAGCTCCATTCTTCCTTGCCTGTCGGGATGTCCAGGCAATAAAGCTTGTCACTGCCAAAGTACGCTTTTCCGTTTGATGCAACCGGTTGGCCCCTCAGGGGTTCCTTTGATTCAAACTCCCACGCCTTCTCGATTGCCGGCTGGGCCGAGATTCCACCTGTTGCGGTGCCAGTCCTTGACATGTTCCCCATCATCATTGGCCAGTCCTGGTGTGTTGCCACTTGCTTGCCAGTGTCTGTGCCGCCACTATTTGCCCCATCGCCGCTTCCACAGCCTATGAGTGGGAGGGCGAGAACCATGAATAATACTGTCAAAACAGCGAATTTCTTCATAATACTCCTTTCCATGGCATTTTTGACACGGAAAAACAGGATATGTTTTTTTGGACACTTCAGAATGCTTTATGGAACAGCATTTGTCATTGCTTTAAGAATCTTGGTTTTGCACGGGTCCACTTGAACTTATCCAGCTTGGGGGATAAATTAGGGAGGATGAAGACGCTTGATTTGTTGAGTTTACCATGGGAGGGCCCTGTCGGTTTTGGGGAGTATCTTGAGGAATCGGAGCTTTGCGACCTGTCTTCAAAGTCCGTCGTGCAGATGACCGAATCGATACTGGGCGGTGTAACAAATCCAAATGACGCCGCAAGAGTGATCTACCATTTTGTCAAAGACAACCTGGTTTTCATGTTGCCGCCGTCAATCTTGACCAAGGCGTCGCAAGTACTTGCGACAGGTGGCGGGGACTCGGTTTCAAAATCCGTTTGCCTTGTCTCCATGATGAGACTTGCCAGGATACCAGCGAGGTTCAAGGTTTCCATCGCCGACAGCTCGTACCTGAAGGGGCTTTATGTGGGTATCGTCGAGAGGTTTGTTCCGAAGACCATGGTCCACCTCATGCCAGAAATCCACCTGAAGGGCAGGTGGATAACGCTTGAGGGGGTTGTCCTGGACAGGATGTATCTGGAAAAGCTTTCAACAATACTCAATGATGACAGGCCATGCTTCAGTCTTGGGGTTGCAGACAAGAGGCCGCTCCTTGTTCTCTCAAAAGACATAGAGAACTGGGATGGCGAGAGTGACACTTTCTGCCAGTCCACATGTGTTCTTGAGGATCTTGGTGTTCATACTAACGTGGAAGAAATTTTTGCTGAACACATACCAAAGAAGGTACAGTCCTTTATTTTTTCGACAGTTGTTTCGCCATCGATCACAAAGAATGTATCGAGATTGAGAATGATATGACAAAGGGCTTCTACAGGCCCCAGGGCCAGCGCTCAATTGAAGTGGTCTCAAATCTTGGCATCCTCGTGCCGACAGTCTGGGAGTTATTTAATGACAAGGCCAAACTTGCCAGGGCTTGGGGTGAGGGCCTGGAAATTTCAACAATTGAAGGCTGTGAAGGGCAAATATGGGGCCTTGAACCAAGTTTCTCGGCCTCGTGGCATATAGAAACCCAGGAATCCAGGCAGTATGAGAGCCTGAAGGCAATTTTTGAGGGCAATCCGTGGCACCACAGGCCTGACCTCTTCGAGTTAGCCGTACAGTTCGAATTTGGGGAGATATGCAAGCTCAAATTGTCAGGGTTTGATCTGACGCACACCGGGGACGCCCCCCTGCTTTCCGCCTCATCATGGGCCTACACAAAAATGGCCATGTTGACAAAGTTTTTTGGAAAAGAGCCTGAAAAATGTGTTTCTGGCACAAGATCAATCGAGGCATCAACAATTATAAAGGCGACACCAGACACTCTCAGGTCGATGCTTTTGCGTGCCGATGAGGCCGTGAAGTGGCTTGCCGACATGGTCCAGATTGAAGCCAGGGAGAGCGGCCAGTTCCAGATTGCATGGCAGAGGCCATGGGGAAATATTTTGCTTCATGGGGTTGTTTCTGAATTTGAAAGCGACAGGATAACGCTTGTTGCAAAAGACAATCCTTTCTCACCAGCATCTCCGCTTTCCTTAAGGTTCTCCTTTTTCCAAGAGGGCGAGAACACAAAATTATCGGTTGTCTTTGATGGTTTTGATGTGCAGCCCTGGGCATCATTTTCGGTGCTTCTATTTTCTGAGATTGCCCAAGTTTCGCTTGCAGGACTCGGTTTGATTGTCAGTGAACAGTAGATATTGATAAAATCAGGGCTTGCCTGCCCAGACCACTACATATCTTTCCCCAAATTTCTTGATGAAGGCCGAAAGGCCCTCGCAGAACCTGTGTTCGATGTATCCATTTCCGGCATCAAGCCATGTCCCGTCTGAATCATAAAAGCTGGCATTTGCAATTTCTTCTGGTATCTCAAGCTTGCTTCCATCGGGAAGGACCGTGATTGTCTTTGATAGGCCATTCGAAAACGTCATTTTCAGGGCCACCGAGCCAGAATACTTTATGGCGGTTATGTTTGTAGGAAAGCGCTTCAGGGGTTCAAAGAATTTTGCCTGCCCGGAAGTGGTATCAAAAACAGCAATTGAGTAGCCAGTTTCTGTGGCAAGCGCTGCTGCAACAAGGCCATTTCCGAGAAAACAGACTGGTGAGGCCTGTTTTTTTATGTGGTTGAAAACACCAAGCCCGTATTCGCCTTCCCAGAGGATTTTTGTTTTGGTGCCATCATCAAGGAGCAGTTTTTGCCTTCCCTGATCGTCAACGTAGGTGTAAACAATATTTACACCCATTGATTTTCCGAGGAATCTTGCTTTTCCAGTGTAGCTTGCAATTTCTTTTGTTCCGGAGAAAAGGGTGAATTTACTGCCATCATTTTTTGGGGTGACGGTTTCCTGTTTGGTCTCGCCTGTCAATTGCTGTGGTTTTACTGATGGTTTTTTCCAGCCGTCTTCAATGAGGGAAAGCGAGATGGCCGGGTCAGCATTCAGCCTTAAATAGACAGCCCCGTACGCTTCGCCATTTTTCAATACCACTAGACCTGAGAGATGGTTGTAGTCTCCCGGGACACCGGAAATCCTGCACATCTTTTCCCAGTCACCTTGTATTGGTGTTGTCTCCAGATCAAGCTCTTTGCCGATTTTGCCAGTTAATGGATCATAAACATAGAGAAAGCTGTTTGTCGATTTTGGGGAAGTCCTTATCCTGACGGCCTTGTCTACCAGAACGGGTTTTATTGAGTCTGATTCAACAGGTTCTTTTGAGAGGCTGATTACAAATCTGTCTCCCTGCCCTTTTTTGTACAGGATTTCTTCCTGTGCTGGCAGGTACCCCGTTACCTTTGCTTCTATCTTGTGGACACCTTCTTCAAGCTCAAGCTGTGCTGGAGAAGTATATTCCTTGCCTTCAAAGATGATTGTTCCACCCTTTGGGTTTGTCTCTATGGTAACTGCCCCGCCGCCACAGCCTGCAAGAAACAGTATGGCGAGGATTATCGCCGGGAATTTATTTAGCAAAGAGCGATAGGAGAAGGCTGTCATAATCCTGCTTAAGATCAACACCCTGTTTGTTCTGGACATAGGTTATAGCATAGTATTTGTCGTCTTTTGTGTAAACCGTCTGGACCTGTTTTATTCCGCCATCGGAGTAGACAAACTGGTAACCGATGCCTGAGCCAAGCTGTACGGAAACGGGAGTTGTGCTTCCTTCAATTGAGGAGGTCATTATTTTGGCGATGTTCTCTGCCTTTTCTGTGTTGCCAGTCTGAGTGGCAATCATGATGCTCCCCTGTGTCTTGTCTGGCGGGAAAAGGGTGATGAGCATGTCCGTTGTTTTTTCTACTGTCCAGTTTTTTGGGAGGATTATCTTGAAATAATCATTTTCGAAAGACTCGCCAGTTGGGAGCTTGTTCGGAACTTCAACATCTGGTTTGCCTACTGGCTCATTGCCGCCTGTCGGCTTTTTTTCCGGATCGGTAGAGGTTTGCTGGCCAGATGGGTTTTGCGGGTCTGTTGTTTTGCCACCGTTTCCTGATGGTGCTTGCTTTTCTATTTTTGTTATTTTTGCAACAAAGCTTGCTGCCATGTTGCTGGCGGTTTCGATGACCTGATTTTCGTAATCGCCCTGGGTGAGCTGGATGTTATAGACAATGCCATCAAACGGGAACAGGGCTATTACTGATTCCGGATTTTGTGTTTCAATCCACCATATTTTATTTTTTTCAAGCTCTACTGGTTCATTTTTGATTATTTTGCCTGTCAGTGTCTGGGTAAGCGAGGAAACGAGCTGATTTATCGAGCTTGTGTCGCCAGTTTTTGATGAGGCATCGGGGGCGTAAGTTATAGAAAATTCGACATTCTCTGATTTTATAAACACCACGTTGTCTTTCTCTGCCACCTGGTATAAAGACGGGTAGGCGATTGAAAGATGGCTGTTTTCAAAGGTTTTGTCCAGCGCAGGCGCAGATTTGCCGCACGAAGAAAGCATGACGCAGACTGATATAAAGACCAAAGCGGGTGTGTTATGTAATCTTCTTGATATGTTCATCATTGTTCTCCAAGAGACCTATTTTGCAATCATAGCTATATATGTCAACATCGTATTTTATCCAAACAATTAAGTGATGGTTTAGTCGCATCAATACATCATACATCCCATATCGTGATTTTTATCCATAAAAAATGCCCCCTCAAAAGAGAGGGCATTTTGTTGCAGCAGGGAAATTGTGGCCTAGTTTGTTTTTATAGTTTCAAGCATCTTTTGTATGTCGCTTGAGAGACCATCCTGGATCATTATCACTATCATGATGTTGTTTTTTTCTCCAACAAGGTCGGTCATAGCGGTTCTGCCATCCATTGTCAAAAAATCAATCCTGTCATATTCGATTTCACCAATTTTTTCGGTTGATTCTTTTACCTTCAAATCAGCACTTTGCTTAAGGCCTTCTCTTAAGCTTTTTGTATAGTCGTCCTTTTTCATTCCTTGGCGATCAAGTATCACCATCGAGAACGTTCTGTTGGCCGCATTTGTTAATGTTATTGTACTGGTGAGTTTTTCATATTTGGAAGTCCAACCCTCAAGCGGTGTGATTGTAATTTTTTCTGCCACAAGCGGCTGGCCAAATTTTGTCTCTTCGGTTTTTGGAGTGGTTTCGGTGTCCTTTTTTTCAGGCTCTTTTTTTGTGAAGTAGTCAGGTTTTGTTATCTTGAAGGACTCAATGGCCATTTTTACAAGATCGAGCTTCTCCTGCCCTTCGACCTCCGCGCCAACACCAACCATGAGGACGGCCTTGTCGACGGCCGTAATGAACATAAACCCGCCCTTTTCTTCCTTCTTGCTCTTTGCCAAGAGCCAGACACCCTTCTGGCCATTTATTTCCTTCTCCTCGGTTGAGAGGTCGAAGTCCTCGTTTCCACCAAGCTCTTTGAGGAGCTGGTCTGAATATGTCTTGATCTCGGCAACATCATTTGCTTTTATTTGCTCGTTTGGAACGGACTCGATCATTATTCCAACGCCGTCCCCACTGATTGTTGTCAGAGACGGATTTTCCTCGACCTTCCAGGAACCCGGGTGGCTTATGCTGAAATAGGGCCCTTCATAAGTTTCGTCCAGTGTGGTTTTTCCGCATGAAATAAGGGTCAACCCTATGATGACTGTCAGCAGAATGTTTTGGAGTTTTTTCATTTTTTTCTCTCCTTATTTTTTTATCTTGATGCTTTCAAGCATCGTTTCGATGTCTCCGCTTAATTCCCCTGCAATCAGGGCTTTTATTATCTTGCCATCTTTTTCGCCAACAATATACATAAGTGGGGCACCGTCTTTTTTTGCTGGCAAATCATACCTGTAATACATCATTTCGGCAAACTTGAACGGTTTTGGGCCAGCGACCTTGTCTTTGTTTACCATTGCATTTTTGAATGATTCCAGGAACTCCTCCAGTGCCATTTGCCCTTTGTCCATGATCCCAACCTCTATGTTTGGTGCGTAGGGTGTCTGTTTTGCTTTTGTGCTGTCAGGAAGCAGGCGCAACCTGACATTGCTGTTTTTCAGGTCTTTTTCCCCTGCCCACTCTTTTGCTGGTGTTATAGAGAATGTCTCAGTTTCGATTGTCTTTGATGATCCATTGACATTGTAATTCTTGGCGAAATCTTCCACCCTGTTTTTGAAATAACCCTCGTCCTTGATCCTGAAGCTTTCGGCAATTCTTCTGGCTTTGTCCATGCCGGTTTTAAGATTAACTGGTTGTGCCAGGCCCACCCACACAACGACATTTTGTATTGGTACATACATTATCAAGCCGCCTGTGCCCTGGTTTTTGTTTTCAACTTCAACCCAGATACATGGAATCGAGCCGCATTTGCTTTCCCTTTCGGTCACGGTGTTTGATGTATCTTTGCTCATGCTCTCCACGAGTTGTTTTGCAGATTGTCTTGCGACCTCAATCTTCTCGGTGTTTGAATAGTCCATGTTTGGCTGGACTTTCATAAATATTTCATCATCAAAAACCATGAATGTATCACCCTCGGCAAGAGTTTTCATGCCCTGGTCATATTCTATCTCGAACCATCCGCCATCATGTTTTGTGGGTGGTTGTCCGCCACAGGAAATGGCAAAGAGGGCCAACAGCAAAAAAGCAACAAGTTTCTTCATTCAAATTCCTCCGCATAAAAAGTAGTCCCAAAAATTGGCTTGTCAAAGGTCATTAAAACAAAAAAACCGGCTGTTTTGAGCCGGTTTTTTTGTTGGTTCTTTAAAATGGTTCTTACTTTGTTTCGACTGAATTGAGCATTCCTTCGATTTCGGCATCAATATCGGTGCCATTAAGGCTAATATTGATAACCTGGTTACCCTTAATTCCGAAAAGACTTATTGCTTTGTTGTTTTCTACGCTGAAAGTAAGTGTAGTGTAGTCAATGCCTGCGTAGGAAGCTTTACCTTCTTCAATTGAAGTTGCCTTGCTTTCGACCAGATTTTTTTTCATTTGTTCAACAAAATCTTCTATCTTGACAGGGATTTCTCCGGTTTTAACACTTGTTACGGTAATTGCCTTCCCATCATCACTCATAAGCGATATTATGTCTATATCACCATTCTGCTGATCCTTTGGTGCTTCGGGAGTATTGTTTTTCCAACCCTCGGCAATGCCAATTTTGAGTAGCTTGGTCTCGGCATAGTTGGCAAATGTTGCGGCCGGGGTCTGTTCGTTGTTCTGGCTTCCGGTCTGGTTCTCTGTCTGTTCTATGTTCTGGCCTTCGTCGGCTGGCTTTGTGCCCTCGTCATTTGATCCGCCACCGCAGGATGCGAAAACGGCAACGCCAAGCACCAGTATGATAAAAGTTGCGAAAAATTTCTTCAAGTTGAGACTCCTCTCTGTCCTTTTGGGATTTTCAAAAGCACATACATCATATGAAGCGAATTTGTTCTTTCAAGACGTTAAAAGCTTAATAAAATCTCAACAAAATAGTAATGAGTCATGGATGCTTGAAAGACATGCTTCCAATTATTTTTTCGGCGATCCTGGAGGGTTTTCCATTAAAAGATGTTGAAGACAGAAGAAAAACCTTTCCTTTTTGCCCCGAGAACATCGAAACCATTTTGGTCTGCCCGACTGAGTACTCGAACATCCAGTAGTCGTTCCCTCCGATCCTTGTTTTCTGGATTGTACCGCCTGAAAGTGATGATGACATTGACTGGCAGGCACTTTTAGGGTCCCTGTTTTCTCCAAAGACCGTTACCGTAAAACCCTGGTCGAATTTTGCAATGTCTTTTGGACAAACAAGCACAACGCCGTCTCCACCGGCCTCCCAGCCTGACGGGAGCATCATGGAGAGGTTTTCATTTTCAAAGCGCGTTTCAAGTTTTATTTCTCCCCCATTGCCATTTTGAGATGGTGTTTCAGAGCCAAGATAGGAGCTGTCTGTTATTCTGAAAGAAATGATCATGTCCGAGGCCGATTTGAAAAATGGCGATTCGGCAGCTTTTTCACCCTCGAAAGGCTCTTTGAGTGATACCATGGCTATGTTGTTTTTTAGTGGAACGCAAATCCTTTTCCATGCGATATTCTCGCCTGTCATATCGATTACGAGGCAGGGTGCGTCACCAAGTTTTGCCTCTCTAAAGCTGGCTTTTGCCCCAAGCTCGTCTGCCATTTTTTGGGACTGTTCTTTCAAAAAGGCCACTCCCCCAAAATCCCCCGGCTTGAGGCCTTCTGAAGGCTCTAATTTTACCTCAACAACAAATTTGTCGGTGACTATGCTTGTGAGGTTTCCGACAGGCTCAATTTTTGCGTTTTTTGGGAAGTCGATCCTGTAGAAGGGACCAAAATATGTTTCAGTGAGAGGCAATGGTTTTTCTTCAGTTCCACAGGAAAGAAGAGTAAGTATTGCACAAAGTGCCACAAAAATTCTGGTTGTTTTCATCTCCGCCTCACTTGAAACGGAAGCTCTTTACTATGAGCCCTGCAAGTCTGGCGTCCTCGGCACTGGCCCCTTTTCCTGGGAACATCATGCAACTTACCACGGCATTGTCGAGTGGAACCATAAAGGCCTGCATTTTGCCCATGCCAACTTCACCCTCCATCCAGAGTGCCTTTTTCCCGGATATTTCGCGGGTTTCTATTGTTCCCTGCCCTGTTTTTCCTATCGTTTTTTCAAAGGCCTGCGACAGCTCGCCTATGCTTGATATGTCGTTTTCTCTGGAACCTTCATAGGGGAAGATAGAGAATGGAATTGTAATGGATTTGTCTTTTTTGAAGATGTTGACCCCGCCGCCAACCGAGGAGAGTGTTTCCCACCCATCCGGGTAGTAGACCTCGAAAAGATCGCCATCAAACTTGAATTTTAGCTCCTCAGGTATCTGGTTGTCTACTTTTGGGGCGCCGCAGGAGGCCAAAACAAAGAGGCACAGGCAGGCCAAAAACATTTTTTTCATGTCATGCATTATACACAAAAATGGTGCCGTTTGTTTCAAAAAGTTGTTGTTGATCTTACGACCTGGATGGCCATGTCTGCCGTTTTCTTCAGCGGCATTTTGCTTGTGTAGATTGCTGCCACTTGCGATTCGAGAGGGAAAATTGCCGCATAGAAGACATTTTTTGCCCCGCTTGAATTGACCGTGATGCACTCCTTGCCGCCGATGTTTTCCACCTGGACTTCTTTTTCCTGTTTGAGTCCCTGTGTGATTTCTTGTATTATTGGGGAGAGCGAGTCAAGGTCGCCTTCCTTCAGCCCCTGGCAGTCAAAGAGTTCAATCTTGATTTCAAAGTCGCCCTTTATTGTGGCGCTGCTGTTGCCAACAGTTTGCCAGATAAACCCTTTTGGGACGACAATTGAAACAGGACCAATCTGTTCTTTTCGCTCTTCTACCCGGGGAGTTTCTGGTGTGGCGGTTTTTGAGCATGAAGAGAGGAAAATAAGTGCCAGCAAAAGTGCAGTGATTGCTTTATGAATGGCCGATTTGTTGCTTCGCATTATAGACCTGTTTTTACACCCACGCAGGGAAACAAACCAGAAAATTGGGCTAGACCTTGCCCCTCTCCTTGAGTCTTGCAAGTACCCTCTGGGTCCCGCCAAACATGTCATGGAGCGTCAGGTAATCGTTGTAGATTTCGTTGTAAAGCTTCTTGTTTGCCTCGTGTGGTTTGCACCAGTCGAGGGTTTGTGGAAGCAGGGCCTTGAAATAGCTTTCCCGCGATTTATGGCCAAGTTTTTCCATTCCGACCGACAGGCCGCCAATGATTGCGGCACCCCTTCCGGTTGCGTTGTTTGTGTCTGGAACGGAGATTGGCATTCCCAATACATCAGCATATATCTGGATGAGGCTGGGCGAGGTGATTGGCAGTGCGCCTGTTGCGACAACCTGCTTGATTTCCACGCCACCAGCCCTGAATGTTTCAATTATCTTTCTTGTCCCGAATGCAGATGCTTCTGCCAGCGCCTTGTACATGTCTTCGGCCCTTGTCTGCAACGTCAGGCCAGCGAAAACACCGCTCAGTGACGAGTCGAGAAGAACACTCCTGTTGCCGCCCATCCAGTCGAGCGCCAGGACACCGTTTGAGCCTGCCGGCACCTCGGAAAGGTATCTGTCCAGGATGGTTGCAAACTCGGTTTCGTCCTCGTTTGCCCTCTCGTAGAACGATATTGGGGCAATGGTGTTCACAAACCATTCGAGCATGTCGCTCATGGCCGGCTGGCCTGCCTCGTAGCCCCAGTATCCGTCGAGGATGCCGTCTTTTACGACGCCTGCATATCCAACAAAAAGCCTCTCCTGTTTTGACATGACAAGGTGGCAGTTCGAACTGCCCATCACGATTGTCATTATGTTGGGTTCGAAAACACCGGCGCCGGCGACGGCAGACTGGGCGTCTATGACTGCGGATGCGACAGGTATTCCAGTCCTCAGGCCCATCTTCCCGGCCATGTCCTTGATCAGCTTCCCGGCCGGTCTTCCTGGTGGCAGCACCTCTATGCCCCTCGACTTGTCGGAGAGGTCGGCCAGCTCCTGCGAAATCGAGGCAAAATAGTCGTGACCCGGATAACCGACACCTTCGACCCAGCAGGCCTTGTATCCGGCCGCGCACTGGTTTCTGACCTGATGGCCTGTCAGTTGCCAGACAATCCAGTCCCCTGCCTCGATGAAATATTCAATTGACGGAACAAGCTCCGGTGCCTCCTGGACAAGCTCCAGCAATTTTGGCCAGAGCCACTCTGCGCCCATCTTTCCGCCATAAAAATCCAGGAAGGGTTCGCCCCTCTCCTGTGCGATTGTGGTCAAAAGATTGGCCTGTGGCTGTGCTGTCGTGTGCCTCCAGAGCTTTGGCCAGGCATGGGGATTTTTTGAGAGGTCGCCTATCATGCAAAGCGGTGTCCCAAAGACATCAACGGGAAGGACAGTGCAGCTTGTGAAGGAGACACCGATGGAAATTATCTCTTTCTCGGGTATCCTGGTTTCCTCGATCAGTTTTTTTGTGGCCTCAAAGAGCCCTTCCAGCCAGTCGGAGGGGTCCTGGAGGGCAAAACCCCTGGGCAGTTTTGTGCCATCGGGAAGTGTTTTTTCGATCACGCCGGATTTGTATGGTGATGAGGAAAAGCCTATTGTCTGGCCAGTTTTGACATCAAGCGCCACGACATTTACCTGGGAAGTTCCGAAGTCAGCTCCTAGAAGAATTCTACCCATGCCCAGATTTTAGACCATTTAACCTGCCAAGGCAAACGGCCTTGGCAAGACCGCGAGTTTAATCACAAAGTAACCAATGAAGATTACTTTTTAAGTGTGACAACGGCAAGAAAAAATGGCGGATAAAAAAAGACCTTCTGGCCAAAAATCCAAAAGTGATTCTCTCAGCTTACTCCCGCATCGTTATAGTTGATAGCGAAGGGCTGGTTTTTTGCGGGTATTGACTCCTGCTTGTAAGCACACTTGCACTTGTTTGTATATCAGAAAATGCAATTTTGCTTGGGAATGGCTACTTATCTAAAGCACTCTCATTTAGAGGTATAATTTCAAGATCGTCTTCCCAGTCAGGGCCTTTATTATAAAAGTAAATTAATGTTTCGCTATATAGCACCAGGGTTCTCTTGTCTTCAGAAAAAGAAGTTATTTTTTTGGAGAAAGGTCCAAAATTATGCCTGTATATAACATTTTTAGGCGAGTCAGTTGTGTAATAATATATTGAGAATATATAGCCTTCCTCGGACCAGTAACCTGTGCAGTAATGAATAAGATCATACCCTGAAGAAAATATTTGATCAAATTTTTTATTGGTATCCAGAACCCCGTCTTTAACGTAAGACTGGTCAGCATTACTCTTTAAACTGTAAATATTATCTTTTATGTCTGAGAAGAATAATTTGTTATCGACATAAAGGAACCTGCGATCGATTGAACAACCTTTAAAATCGGTAAATTTATAAGTTTTTTTAAGATATTTATTATCAAGCAGGTATAGATATTCCCCATCATATATAGATAACTGCAAATTATTCCAGACATCAACGAGTCTGTCACTGGGTGATATCTTGAATATTTTTGAATAAGTGTCTCTTAAGGTGATTTTATGTTTTAAGGTCAAGCTGTACTTGTCGATTGAATAGAAAAATACATCTTTGCCGTCAAAACCATAGATGTCTAATGCATTATCGTGTTCAAAGGATTTTGATAGGGCAGTTGGTCTCTGAAGGTTCATTTTTTCTCTTAATATGCCACTTTTATCAAAAAATGACACGCTGGTCTGGCTTTTGTTCTGGCAAACATATGTGAAATTTTCTATTCCATCATTTTTTGCAACAGCTATTAGATTCAGGTCCCCTATTGAGATGTCCTTAATCTTCTCCATCTCAAAATAAACACCAATAGAATCTTCCCTATCGGGACGCTTCAAGACAGATATGTAATTATTATCAGGAGTTTTGCTTAAAAAGAAATAGTATATCATAAATGGGTTATCAACTTGATCTTCGTCTATAACATAAAGTCGATAATATCCAAAATACTCTCCTGGCAGTTTTATATGCTTGGCAACCGATTTTAAACGCCAGTCATAATATATGGTTAATTCATTTTTGTTAATTGTGAATGGTGGGACCATCATATTAGACATGTTGGCTGATATGTCAATCGGTATGACTTCCCCAAGAGCTTCGTTTACCTCAATAGAATAGGGTATTTTATCGTTATAGGCTTTGTTCTTATTGCAAGAAATGGTATTTACGATTATTACTGTGGTGACTATCAACAAGGTATAGAATATCCATTTTGCTTTCCAGGACACTTTCGCCTTAGGTGTTTTTGCTGGATCTGTCATTATCTTGTCTCTCCCAAGTTTTTATATTTAATTCCTAGGAACCATAAAAACTACACACCAATATAATTCTTATTGGTTTAATTTTACAGCCACCCTTTGCCCTTTATCCACCACAGCATGAATGTTGGTGTGCCAATGACAATCAAAAGGCAAAATGCAAATGCCAGAACGCCTGTCCAGGGGCCAAGAGCTGACGATACCGGCTGGAAGAAGTTCATCCCGAAGAACCCCGTGACAAAAGAGATTGGCATGAAGATTGTCGCAATGATTGTAAGCGTCTTCATGATGTCGTTCATGCGGTTGTTGACCACCGAAAGATAGGTGTCCAGTGCGCCGCCGATGAGGTCCCTCATCGATTCTGTGATGTCATATATCCTCACAAGGTGGTCGTAGATGTCCCTGAAGTATATCCTGTCTTTTGCGTCAATGACCGGGTATTCGTCCCTTGCCAGCTTGTTTAGTACTTCCCTCTGGTGGCTGAGTATCCTGCGCAGAGTTAGCAGGCTCCTCTTTTTTGAAAGGATGTCTGTGACGACTTTGGAGTTCTTTGATTCGAGGATCTTGTCTTCGACCTCGTCTATCTCTTCGTCCATGTCTTCGACCACCAGCATGTAGTCGCTGACTATCTGGTCAATCAGATTGTATAAAAGAAAATCAGGCCCCCTTTTCAGCATCCTCGGGTCTTTCTTGCTCTGGTGAAAAACTTTGTCCACAGCTTCGATTGTGCATTCGTGGTATGTCACCAGGTAGTCCCTGCCAAGGAAGATGTCCAGCTCTGAAGTTTCGATGTCGTCGGAATTCTCGTTTTTTGCCAGCGAGTGCAGGACTATGTAGAGGTAATCAAACCAGTCGTCAAGCTTGGGGACGTGATTTTCCTGGATCGCATCATCGACGGAGAGAGGGTGGAACTTGAATTTGTCAATCATCAGGGACTCGACTGCTTCCTGGGGTTCATTGTAGAAATCAACCCAGAGCAGTGTCTTTTGGTCTGCAATGTAGCTGTCCAGCACTTGTTTTTGCGGAACTTCGATGATATCGCCTTGCTTTGTGACGAATATTGCCCTTATCATTCACTTGCCTCCGCTAAATCTATAAGGAGTATGTCGTTTTTTGTAAACATTTGGCCCTGTGGCGTGTTGAATTTAATGGCCAAAAGACCTATGAAACTTTGGGCTCGTTGTTTGGTGGGCATTTTGGTTTATAATCTTATAGCATTAGGTTAGGAGGATTTGAGAGATGCCAGTTCGAATTATTTGTGGTTTGCAATGGGGGGATGAGGGCAAGGGCAAACTCACGCACCTGCTCTCGGACGAGGCGGATGTTGTTGCAAGGTATGCTGGTGGGCCAAACTCCGGGCACACAATCATATCTGGGGGAAAGAAATTTGTTTTCCATGTTGTACCTGCCGGGATATTCAAGCCAAACTCAATCAGTCTCATAGGACCAGGCACCGTTATTGATCCTATGGGTTTAATCAATGAGCTGGAAGGCGTTGCTTCACAGATCGACTACAATGGCCGCATTTTCATTTCAGAGTCGGCCCACATGATACTTGAGTACCATCGCTACAAAGACAAACTGGACGAGATTGCCAAAGGCAAGGCAATGCTTGGCACGACCCTCCGTGGCATTGGCCCAACCTATGCCGACAAGGCCAACAGGACAGGCATCAAGCTTGGGCTCTTAAAGGACGAGGCCAAGCTCAGGGAGGCCATCTCAAGAAACCTCGACAACAAAAACAAGTCATTTGTTGCCTTTGGTGCCGAACCATTGTCGTTTGAGCAGGTCTTTGGGCCTGTCATGGCCGCAAGGGACAAGATATTGCCGCTTTTGGGTGATGTCTGTTCAATGGCCCAGGACTATGTAAAAAGGGGCAAATATCTCCTTCTGGAGGGCAACCAGGGCGTTTTGCTGGACATCGACCACGGGACGTATCCCTTTGTCACCTCATCATCGTGCGTCCCTGCATCAGGCCTTGCCACCTTCGGGCTTTCGCCGCAAAGCCTGACAGACATCATAGGTGTTGCGAAATCATACCAGACAAGGGTTGGAAAGGGTCCGATGCCAACCATTCAAAATAATGAAACGGGCCAAATAATAAGGGAGAGGGGCAAGGAGTATGGCTCTTCAACTGGAAGGCCAAGAGATTGCGGTTTCCTCGACCTCGTTGCGCTCAAGTATGCGATCCAGGTCTCAGGGGCAACCAAGATGGGCCTCACCCTGCTGGACGTTCTTGATGTGTTTGACAAGATAAATGTTTGTGTTGCTTATGAAACCCCATCTGGCACAACAGACAAGTTTATAAACGATGCGGATTTCCTCTCGGCAGTAAAGCCGGTCTACAAAGAGCTTGATGGCTGGAAAGAAGACATCTCGCAGTGCAAGAACTACAATGTTCTTCCCGGCAAGGCCAAAGAGTACATAAAATTCCTTGAAGACTATACCGGAATACCAGTTTGCCTCGTCTCGGTCGGCCCGGATGAAAAGCAGACAATCAGGAGGGCAATTTGATAGAGCGCTACAGCGTCAAGGAGGCCGCAGACATCTGGGAACGCCAGCACCGCTATGATATCATGGCCAAAATCGAGATGGCGCTTGTTGAAGCGTGGGCCAGAATGGGCGAAGTTCCCTATGACGCGGTCGACAGGATAAGACGTAACATGTCTTTCACCCTTGAGAGGGTGGACGAGATCGAGAAAGTGACAGACCACGACATAGTGGCTTTTGTAAACGCCCTTGGTGAAACGGTTGGCGAAGATTCATGCTATATCCACAAGGGGGCCACATCATCGGACATTCTTGATACTGCAACCTCAATCCAGATACAGGAAGCCGGAAAGCTCATAATCTCTGAAATAGACAAGCTTATTTCAATTGTGCGCAAAAAGGCGGAGGAATACAAATACGTCCCGATGATGGGCCGCACGCATGGTGTGCATGCCGAGCCAATAACTTTCGGACTCAAGCTCCTTTCCTGGTATCAGGAACTGAAAAGAGATAGGGACAGGGTTGCGCAGGCAGTTGAAATCAATAGTGTTGGAAAGATGAGCGGTGCCGTTGGCACCTATGCAAACCTCCATCCAGACCTTGAAATGCTCGTGTGCGAGAGGCTTGGGCTCAAGCCTGACCCACTTTCGACCCAGGTCATCGCCAGGGACAGGCACGCAGAGTATCTGCTTGTGCTCTCCATGCTTGGCGCATCGCTGGAGAGGTTTGCACTCCAGATCAGGTTGCTCCAGAGAACGGAAACTGGAGAGCTTGAGGAACCCTTCAAGGCCGGGCAGACAGGTTCATCAGCCATGCCGCACAAGAAAAACCCAAAAACCTGCGAGCAGGTTTGCGGACTGGCCAGGCTCCTGAGGGGCAACGCGATGGTTTCCCTTGAGGATGTTGCGCTCTGGGACGAGAGGGACATATCACACTCCTCTGTTGAAAGAATTATCCTTCCTGATACATCTGTCCTTGCAACATATCTTGTCAGGAGGTTTGCCAGAATAGTTGACGGACTCTTTGTGAATGCAGACAGGATGCGCAAAAACATCGAGGCCACCGGTGGCGCCATTTACAGCGGAAGGCTCCTTGTGTCCCTGATGACAAGGGGCATGGGCAGGAAAGAAGCCTACGAGATAGTCCAGAGGCTGGCAATTCCGGCCTCCAAGGGCGGGACGCCATTGAGGGAAGCTTGCAAGGCTGATGCTCAGGTGGCATCCCTGCTTTCTGCGGCTGAAATAGACAATATCTTTGACGTTGGGTTCTACCTGCGTTATGTTGATGACATATTCAGAAGAAACCTGGAGGAGTGATATATGGAAAAACTCTATGAAGGCAAGGCGAAAATAGTCTACAAGACTGATGACCCAGATGTGCTTGTTTGCGAATACAAAGACTCGCTGACGGCATTTGATGGAACAAAAAAAGATTCAATGGAGGAAAAGGGCGAGCTCAATGCCAAAATTTCCTCTGCCATCTTCTCTTACCTCACAAAACAGGGAATTCCCAACCATTTCATCGAGTTTGTTCCGCCAAGGACGCAAAAGGTCAAAAAGGTCGAAATAATACCGGTCGAGGTTGTAATCAGGAACGTAATGGCAGGCTCAATCTCAAAGAGGCTTGGCATTCCGGAAGGAACTGCACTTTCAGAGCCGCTTATTGAATTTTACCTCAAAAATGATGACCTCCATGACCCGATCATCTGCGAAAACCATGTAACAGGGCTTGGTTTTGCAACAAGGCAGCAGCTTGATGTCATCAAAGGCTTGGCGTTCAAGGTAAATGATGCAATGAAAAAGTTTTTCCTGGACGTGAGTTTGCGCCTGATTGATTTCAAGCTCGAATTTGGGACCCACAAAGGGCAGGTTATTCTTGCCGATGAATTTTCACCGGACACCTGCAGGCTCTGGGATGTGAATACAAACGAAAAAATGGACAAGGACCGCTTCAGGAGAGACATGGGCGGAGTCATGGAAGCGTACCTTGAAGTTGCCAGGAGGATACATGTACAAGATTGAGGTTTTGGTCCATCTCAAGCCGGACATTCTGGACCCGCAGGGCAAAACTGTGCAAAATTCGCTCAGTAAGCTTGGATTCAAGGACGTGAAATCTGTAAGGGTTGGCAAGAGCATTGAGCTGGAGATTGAGGCTGGGAGCCAGGATGAGGCCGTAAAGATTGCAACAGAGATGGCAGGAAAGCTCCTTTCGAACCCGGTCATGGAAGTGTTTGCGGTGAGGCCAAAGTGAAAGTAGGAGTTGTAATATTTCCAGGCTCAAACTGCGATATGGACGCGTTGTGGACAACCGGTGCAGTAAAGCACCACGAGTCGTTTCCGATATGGCACCAGTCCCAGGACCTCAATGGCGCAGAATTAATAATACTCCCTGGCGGTTTTTCCTATGGCGACTACCTGCGCACTGGTGCGATAGCAAAATTTTCCCCTGTAATGGAAAAGGTCATTGCCCATGCAAATTCCGGTGGCCTCGTGCTTGGGATTTGCAATGGTTTCCAGATCCTCACTGAATCGGGCCTGCTGCCAGGTGCGCTTTTGCGCAATGACACGCTCAAGTTTGAATCCAGGTGGGTCGAACTCTCGGTTGAAACCACGCGCACAAAATTCACAAAAAATCTTTCAAAGGGCGATGTGCTTAGAGTGCCGATAGCGCATGGAGACGGAAGATACTACATTGACAATATCGGTCTTGATAGTCTCATATCCCACGACCAGATTGTTTTCAGATACAAAGGCAAAAACCCTAATGGTTCTGTGCATGCCATAGCCGGAATCTGCAACAGGGATGGCAATGTTTTGGGAATGATGCCCCACCCGGAAAGGGCAGGAGAAGACGTCCTCGGCTCTTCCGACGGGCTAAAAATACTTCTTTGACAAGGAGGCATTTTTGGAGAAAAAGTTCACCAGAGGTTCACCAAACGCTGACAAGGTGGAAGCGACAAAGACCGCACAGTCGCTGTTGAAAAAGCTGAACACCCTTTTGGAAAAAAGAAAGATTGTGGACTACTCCGTAAAACTTCAAAAAAACAAAGTTTTGCTTGTTTTGCCAACAATGCTTGAAGAAGGAAAGAGAGAAAAGCTTGTACAGGCGATCATGGAGCTTCAGGGTTCCGACAACATCAAGATTCAGGACAACAAAGGGCCTGCCAGGTTGCTCTCCGATGAGGACATTGAAGACCAGTTTAGAATTTCCCTTCAGAAATACATCCCCAAAGAAACAAAAGTCAGTGGTTCTGTGAGGGATGGTGTCATGACGGTTTATGGCACCACAACCTCGGCCTATGCCAGAGAGGCCATCCTTGATCTGGCGAAAGAAACGCCAGGTGTGAAAAAGGTAGCTGATCAGACAAGGTTGCCGATGGCTAAATCGGACATTGATCTGGCCAATTCTGTGATGCTGGAGCTTGGCAATGAGGCCGGCATCTCGGTTTACCACCTTCAGGTGATGGCCAGGGGCGGGAATGTTTTTGTGACGGGCAACGCAAAGGACGACAAGTCTGTAAAGCTGGCAACAGATGTAATCTCCAAGGTTTCAGGGGTGAAATCTGTCGAGAATGCCATCAGGATCCCTGGCGAAACGATTACTACAGATGACAAGCTGAGGGACAAGATATTTGATTCCCTGATAAGGTCGTCTTCCGTTAGGGCCAGGGACATAAAAGTGGCAGTTGTTCACGGGAACGTGTTTTTGAGGGGCTACGCCGCCTCAACAAAGGAAATTATTGCCGCAGAGTCAATGGTTTCTTCGATGCCTGGCGTAAAAAAAGTCTACATGGAGCTGGAGCCAAGATTGTGAGCATAAAAACCCATATTTCAAAGATATTTTCAGACGCCCTCGAAAAGATGGGCGTCTTTGATGTCGAGGCGGGCATTACCCGTCCCGACTCGAAAGAACACGGTGATTATTCCACCAATGTTGCCATGGGGCTTTCAAAGCAGTTGAAAAAGCCGCCAAGGGCGATTGCGGAAGAGATTGTTTCATTGACTTATCAGTCATTGACTGGTAAGTCAATATTTGAAAAGGTCGAAGTTGTCGGCCCAGGCTTCATAAATATTTTTCTCAAAAAAGATGTTGTTTCAGGTTTTGTAAAACAGGCCCTGGAAGACAGTTCTTATGGCAAGTGGTGTGTTGGTGGTGGGAAAAAAGTGCAGGTGGAATTTGTTTCTGCAAATCCGACAGGGCCGATAACCGTTGCCAACGGAAGGGGTGGGCCTCTTGGTGATTCGCTTGCCAGGCTCCTTGAGTGGACGGGTTATGATGTTCACAGGGAATTCTATGTAAATGACAGGGGCGCCAAGGTTGTGCATCTAGCCGGATCACTGGAAGCCAGATACAAACAGGCGCTTGGCATGCCGCTTGTTCTTCCCCCAGAAGGCTATCCGGGTGAGTATCTGCTTGACATAGCAAAAAACATTGCAAAAGAGTTTGGAGAAGAGCCACTCGGCTGGGATGAGGCAAGGAGGCTGGAATTTTTTGGAAAGCAGGCTGTAGAGAGGATTGTGGCCACCCAGAAAGCCGTTTTCGAAAAGTTCGGAATAAAGTTTGACAGGTGGTTTTCAGAGCGTGAGATGGCTGAGCGTGGGGAGATAGACCAGACGCTTTCAATGCTTTCTGAAAAGGGTGTTCTCTACCAGCAGGATGGCGCAACCTACATGCGCTCCACCGATTTTGGCGACGACAAGGACTTTGTTGTTGTGAAGTCGAATGGTGAACCAACCTACACAACAACTGACATCGCCTACCATATTGGAAAATTCAAAAGGGGGTTCGGGCACGTCATAGATGTCATGGGTGCCGATCACCACGGGCACACCGGGCCGATGTTTGCTGCGCTGGAGGCGCTTGGTCAGCCAAAGGACAGCCTCGAATTCCTGCTTTACCAGCTTGTCCACCTGTTCAGGGGTGGCCAGCAGGTCAAAATGAGCAAGTCCAGCGGAGAGTTTGTTACGCTTGACGAACTGCTCTCCGAGGTCGGCACCGATTCGGCCAGGTACTTCTTCCTGATGCGCTCTTCAGACACCCATCTGAACTTTGATCTCGACCTGGCAAAATCGCAGACAATGGACAACCCGGTTTACTATGTGCAGTATGCCCATGTCCGTTGTTGCGCAATAGCCGATGATCCGAGGGCCTCGTCTGCAAACCCGCTAAAGGCAGACGCATTCGAGGGTGATCTCGAAACGGAGCTTGCAAAAGCAATCCTTGATTTCCCCGAAGAGGTTCTCGGTGCAGCAAATTCCAGGGCCCCAAACCGCATTGCGGCATACGCCGAAAAGCTCTCCTCATGTTTCCACAGCTTTTATCATGACTGCAGGGTCCTTGGAGAGGAGCAAGAGGTTGCAGATAGAAGGATGCTTCTAGTGCTCTCCACAAAAAAGGTCATAGCCAGCGCGCTGTCAATTCTTGGTGTTTCTGCGCCTGAAAGAATGTAATAAAACTTTTTAGCGTTGCCTGGTCAACAACCCCGCGTTTTTTATGATGGCGCGGGGTTGTTTGTATTTTAGGCATGAGCAGCTCAGGCCTTTTGTGCGGCCTTCTCTTCTTCCTGCTTTTTCTGTGCTTCTTTTTTCTTCTCCGCGTAGGTTATCTTGAGTAGGTCTTTTATGTTGTATTTGTAGCTTGCGCACTTCTCAAGCTTCCTGTCGGTCTGGGTGAAATCTGTTGTCATCGGGAGCCATTTCGCGGGGCAATTGGCAAGGCAGCATGGCATGAATACGCAACCATCGCACTCCTCCTTGTCGAATGGGTTGAAAAGCACCCATTTGAAATAGTTTTCCCCGTTGATGGCCTTCATGTCCATTATGTTGCCATATGATTCCTTCTCCTGGCCAACCTGGTTCCAGCACCTGACAAGAGACCCGTCCGGGCAAATGACTGTTGAAGTTGGCCTTGTGGCACAGCACGATGAAGACATCGAGCGGACGTACCAGGAGAAACCGAGGTTTTTGTCTATGGCCGACTGGTAGAACTTTGTCAGGACCTCGGCATATTCCTGTACATTCAGACACATGTTCTCCACAGAGGCACATGCCTTGGTTGCCTCGGAGGTAAGGAGTCCTGGGTAAATGGAAATGTTCTTCTTGCCAGCAAGTATTTTGATGCTGTCAAAAAGTGGCGTGAAGTCTTTTGCTATCTCTTTATCCACGTTTACTCTGACAGCAATCGGAATAAATTCTGATGCCTCAAGGACATTCTGAACGATCCTGTCGAATGTTGGCCCTCCCCCACGAAGCACCCTGCGCTGGTTGTGGATCTCTGGTGGCCCGTCGATTGTTGCCTGAATGTGGGTGACATTTCTTTCTGCAAGTGCTTTTGCCTTTTCCTTGTCCAAAAGCCAGCAATTGCTGATCATGTGCGATGAGTACTTGACTTTCCTTTCCTTGCAGAGATTTATGAAGAAGTCCGAAAGCTCGATGACCGTGTCGTATCCCAGGAGGGGCTCGCCGCCAAACCATGTAATGGCAAAGTACTCAAGGAAAGAGCTTTTGAATGCCTCAGTCGTCATTTCCTTTATTTTGTCGACGACCTCCCTGGACATGCTGATAGGTTTTTGTTCCTCAAAACAGTAGGTGCATTTGAAGTTGCAGGCCATTGTGGGGAGCAGGGTATAGCCCAGTGAATTTGGACTGTATGTTGACTGGAGAAATTTGAGTTTTACCCTGTCCTGTTCGTTGAGCGTGTCCTCGACAAGCATCCCGCCTTTTTTGAACTGCTCGTAGGATTCCTTTTCCTTGTCTGTAAAATTGTTTGGATCAATTTTATTTGATGCACATTTCATAAAAAATTTGTATGTTTCCTTGTCCAGCTCTGCAAAGCCGCTCGCAAAAGCATTATAGCAAAGCTTTGCCCCATTATCGCCTTCCATCCAGATGTTGTACATTGATTCTTTCATTGAGATCGCTCCTTTTGTTTTTGAACAAGGGGGATCGAATGATCCCCCTTGGAATTATTTTCTAACTCAACCTTGCAGGGCAGGGAAGATCATGTTGATAGCAGGTCTTGCCGTCAGTGCAGATCCAACCTTTTGTCGGGCAGTATGTTGAGCAGTATGTGGGGCAGTATGTTGGACATGTATTGTCTGTCTGGTAGCATTGACCCCAGTAATCCTTGCAGCTTGCACCAGTGCAGGTGTAACCACCTGCAACACAAGTCAGCACTTCACAGTGTACGGCATTGCAGCTGTAGGTTTCAGCACCCGCACAGTCCTTGTAAAAGCACTGTCCTGGCCCATCTGCTTGACAGTATGGCGCAATATCGCCAATTGATCCGGGTTTTACGATCCAGTTCATTTGTTTGCCTCCTTTTTATCTCACGGATAGAATGACGGACAATCCTGCAGTGTTGGGCAAGTGGTTTCCCAGCCTGCAGGGCACACTTGATTGGTGTAGCAACCAGTGTAGCCCTCAGGTGGAAGACATTCATGGTCTGGACAATATGCAGTACAAGTTTTTGAACAAGCCCAGTCACATGGTCCCCCGACATCATCAAAACCGCTTACACATGTATTTCCACTGCAATATGCTGCTGGTGGGTTGCATTGGTTTTGAACACACTTGTGGTGATTGCACTGTTGCTGCGTACAATTGATTACAAACTCATCCATTGGATTCACAATCCATTTCATTTCGTTTGTTCCCCTTTCTTGGATATTTCTAGATATTCTGATCAAATTTACTAAAGTTACTTCTCATTTGTTTGAACGGGGGTGGTGATTTGCCCACCGCATTTTTAGTTACTTTTTCCTAGATTAGGGAAGGCTATAGATTGTGCAGGTTTTACCATCAGTACAAATCCATCCTTCTGTTGGGCAGTATGCCGGGCAGTATGCCGGGCAGTATGTTGGGCATCCAAGATCGGTTTGGAAGCATTGCCCCCAATAATCTTTGCAAGTGGCAACACTACACGTATATCCACCTGCAACACAGCTGAGAACTTCGCAATGAACGCCCTTACAGTTGTAGCTCTCGGCTCCTGCACAGTCTTTGTAATTGCATTGTGATGCTTCGTCTGATATGCAATATGGTATTACATTGTCGATTGGTGATCCGGGTTTTATTATCCAATTCATTTATTTACCTCCTTTTCATATTGTTTTATTAGGGCATGGGAAGTATGTTGGGCAAGTATCTAGTGTTGGACAATTAGATTCCCAACCCGCAGGACAAATTGCATTGGCAGAACAAGTGTTGTATGATGATGGATCTGGGAAACACTCATGGTCTGGACAGTATGCATTGCATACTTTTGAGCAAATCCATTCGCATGGTCCCCCAACATCATCAAATTCATTTGTGCATGTATTTAGAGTACAATATGCTCCTGGTGGGTTGCATTGGTTTTGAACACACTTGTGGTGGTTGCACTGTTGCTGCGTACAAGTGATTACAAACTCATCCATCGGATTCACAATCCATTTCATTTCGTATATTCTCCTTTCTTGATTTGTATGGCATAGATATCCCAGTCAAACTCGTCGAGTTCGGCCCAGGTCACAAGATTTTTGTATATTCTTGTCCAGTGTCTGACTTCTGCCTTAATTCTTCTGGTTCCAGGGACAAGGATTTCTGGTGTTTTGTCTTCACCATAATTAAACAGCATGAGATCGAAATCTTCCGGATTTTCAGGTGTGTTTTGCGTCCACACCACATTGTTTCCGTAAGAACAACCTCCGGCTATGTTCAACCTGCCAAAGACTTTTCCAGAGATCTCAAAGACACTATTTTTTGCCTGGTCAAAACCCAAAAGCTGGGTGTATCTTTTTTTGGAAAAACCAGAAACGAGCATGACAGGAAAGTTTGAGTCAGGACAATTCATCAGATCGATAGACATGACCTCATCAGGTACTGGATTCATAACATAAAATTTTTCGCCTGTGGCGAGGTTGTAGCTTTTTATTCTGTTTATTGCCCTGTCACCCTGGTAGGATTGTTCCTGATAGTAGACAAAATCCCCCTGTATGACTGCAAGGTATTGATGGTCAGGGCCATCATCGATTGGCACCACCTTGTCCTTTTCAATATCATACATCATGAGGTCAAGATTGCTTGAGTTTCTCACCTCATAGACGACCACTTTTCCATTTGTGACCGGATACGCTCTCTGCAGGCTATTTTTGAATTTATGAATTCTTTTTGGTTTTTCCCCGAGGCGTGTCAGGTCACAAAAGTAAATACCAAGGTCTTTGGACATATAGTCAGGCCATGTGGCGATGCCTCCCGAAACGTTGACATAGGCACGGTATCCGGCAGGCAAGTCGACGGTTTTTTGTTCTCCGGCCCTGATGTCTGCAAACCAGATGGAATTTTTCTTCTTTGTTTGCATGAGCTGCTGATCAAGCCATACGACATAGTTTTCTGAAGCATAGATGAAATTGTCGGTTGAAAAGGAAGGAAGCTGGTCCCCTCCTCCTCCCAGTTGACGTTTTCCCCCTGTTTCCAGATCCATGCAGAAAACCTTGCTTTGGCCATTCTCAGAACCTATCCAGACAACCTTGCCATCAAGCGGGAAGGGCGTATAGGAAGTTTCGTCTACCGAAACGGCTACTTGTATTTCCCCATCATGCTCCCCGCAAACACCAAAGCGCGCTGTGCCACCAAAATAAATTGGAAGGCAAAGCGCGACTACCATTAAAACAGCGATTTTTTTATATGCGTTAATGGCAATCCTCCTTTCTTTTTGCCAGACTTTGCTGGCCCCCAATGGCTCCTCAAGATCGACATTGGGGATTATCAAAAGAAAGGCAAACAGCAAAAACGAAGATATCTTTAAATAATGTAAATTGTCTAAAATTTACTTGATAATTGTTTTTATAAAAGTGACAAAAACTTATCTGGAGAGAGTTATTTTTGACGAACGCAATTAGCGTAAAATGTCAGATGCACCGGAAACCTCCGGTGCGTCCTATTAAAAATAAGTCTGAATTACTTGATTTCAGAAGTGCAGTGCGGGCATTTTGTGGCTTTTATAGGGATGAGGGTAAAGCAGAATGGGCATTCTTTTTGGGTTGGTGCTGGTTTTTCAGCCGGCTTCTCTTTCCTGAGCCTGTTGATCATCTTGACCACGATGAAGATTGAGAAAGATATTATCAGGAAAGATATGAGCGCATTTATAAAGAGCCCGAAGTTCCATGTCACGGCGCCAGCAGCTTTTGCCTCTGCAAGTGAAGCATATGGCGGAGGGGTCTTGCCTGATGAAATAAGAAGATACATGTTTGAAAAATCTATCCTGCCAAGTAAAAAGCCTATAGGAGGCATGATTATGTCGTTTACAAGTGAATTGACAATTGCACCAAATGCCGCTCCTATTACGACGCCGACTGCCAGATCAATGACGTTTCCCTTGAGTGCGAATTCTTTAAATTCTTTGAACATCTCTCACCTCCTCTTCAAATTTAGCATGGCTGTCAATCTGGCCAACCAAAGTTTATGTTTTCAGACAATCTTTTGAATATTTCAATATCAGCAACGACCTGAAAAGGAAGTCATTTCTGAGCATTGATTTGGTTTTTCCTGTTTCCAGCGATGAGCCAACATATGCTGACCAGGTAGTGAAGGAATGGCCACTCATGACTGATGAAATCCAGTCATCGGTTTGGTCAAAACTTAAAATGAGTTTTTGGGTTTGCTTTTCAAGATACTTGATCCTTCTTGCTAGCCCACACTTTGCAAGGTGTTCCATTCTCTGGAACCAGCAGAATGCAGAATCTTTGTCCAAACTGTCAAAATTTCTGACGAGTCCATCAGTAATCGACCAAGCTGGTGAATAGGCAGTGTTTTTATGAAGCTCATATATTTTTGATTGTGGAGAGTCCAGCAACAAGAGGTTTTCTGATGACTGGACCAGCATTGAAAGGTTCTCTTCATTCCTCCAAGAAGATGTGTTTGCAAGGATGAAAAGGTCATAGTAACAGGGGCAACAAAAGCCTTTCCTGAAAACAAATTTACCCCTCCATTGTTCTGTAACCTCATTCCAGTTGGAAATGTTCTTTGCCATTCTAAATGATTCGAGCGAAGTTTTGATCTGCTTCTTGACGACTTTTTCGTTCTCTTTTCCACATTGCACTAGCACCCTGGCAATTATCATTTCGCTTGCACTTGTTTTTCCACCATCGCTTTCATCAGCCAAATTGCTCATCTCAAGAGGGTTTTTAAGGGCCATCTCTTTTGCATATCTGGCCGCTTTTTCTATTGCCGGATGGCTGTATTCGATGCCCTTCTCAATGAGAAATTTTGTTGCGACCTCTAGTGCGTTGAAGCGATTGTTTGAGGGTGCGGTATGCAACCTATCTCCAAAACCGCCACTTTCTCCCTGGAGTGACAAAACCTTTGTAATAAGTTTTTCTGAAAGAATTTCTTCCTGGAGTCTTTTCATTTCGGCATCATGCCCTTTGCCCAAAATATCTCTTCTTGTTCTATATTTTATTGAAGGGCCGGCATTTTTGAGCAGAAATTCAATTTTCTCATCAATACCTTTCATTTTTGCCTCCTGAAACAACAATTTACTTGCCATTTATATACTAATTTTTAAGTAAATGCATTATTTATACATTTGTTTACATTTGAAATATAGCATCAGAAACAGTTATCATCCTCTTTTTAAAGTGGTAATAATAGCCAGAACTAATAAACTGCTGTGTTCCATTTCAAATGATTAAACCAAACTTTCTGAAATTGAAACAAACCACTATAATTGCAGAATTTTTTATACTAAATAACTTTTTACTATGCCCTATCGTATTATGAGGCATGAAAGGAAGGAGGCACTAAGATGAAAAAGGTTTTAGCAACAATAGCAACAGTAGCGCTGGCTCTGGGAATGTTTACCACCGGAATGGTAGGAGCTGCTCAGGAAGAAGATAAGGGAATGGGTGGCATGTTTATGGGAACTGTCCAGCAGATCGGACAGGATAATCTCACCATGAAGATGGCATTCTCGGAGTTTATGACCGCAAAAGTAATTCTCTCGCCTGATTGCAAGTATTTAGATCTTACAAGCCAGCCAGAGGAAGGCAAAGAGCCGCCAGCATTGACCAAGGCAGACATTAAAGTTGGAGACAAGATTGTCTGCAAGGGCAAGATAGCAAGAGAAGAAGGCAAAGACGCAGTATTCACAGCTCTAACTGTAGGCAAGGTCAAAGAGTTCCCAAAGCCAAGGCCACCGCAAGATGACAAGGGCGATAGGAAACCCCAGATCATGGGCGTGTTTGTGTCTGCAACCGACACAGCTTTCACAATGAAGGCGCCAGATTCTGACAAGACAGGGACTTTCAACTACAACGAAAAAACCAAATTTGTCCGTATCGCGGAAAAAGATGGCAAGAAAGAACGCCAGAATATTACAATCAAGGACATAAAGTCAGGCGACAAGCTCGTTGTTGTTGCAGTACCACTAAAGGACAAAGAGGGCGATGACAAAGAGCGTGTAATGACCGCCGTTATCGTCACCGTTGTTGACAAGTTCCCGGAACTCCCGCCACCAGGAGAAGGCAGACGCGAAGAGCGCAGGCCAACGGCCATTGGTTCAGTAAAATCCTTTGATGGGAAGAACCTCACTGTTGAGCTCTGGAAGAACAAGGACATAAAGACAGCCGGATTCACTGTTGATGAAAAGACCAAAGTTCTTTACTTCCCAAAACAGGATGGAGACAAGAAGCCGGAGCCAGTCGAGAAGAAGCTTGAAGACCTGAAGCCAGGCCAGAAAGTCATGGTTGATTTTAGGCCGAACGAAGACACCAAGCCGGAAGATGGTGTGATTGCAGGGTTGGCCATCAGGATAGTTCTGATTGACGAGTTCCCTCCAGAAGTTGCAATGGGCGAAATTGTGGAGATAAGCGCATCATCGGTTACAATCAATGCCAGGATTGACAAGGAAAACACCGAAAAGGTGACAATCCAGATCACATCAGACACAAAGTTCGTCATCATGAAGAGGGGCGAGAAACCCCAGGAAGCAAAGCTCTCAGATTTTGCAAAGGGCGACAAGGTGGCCGTTGACTACCGCGATGGCAAGGCGCTTGTCATAAAGAAAGTCATGGTCCCCGAAAAGAAGTGATTTGACAGGACCAGTAGTTAGCATCATAAAAAAGGCCCGGAGCTAACCCCGGGCCTTTTTTATTTGAACTGATGAAAAAACAGGAGAATGGGCTAAAATGATTGGCATGAGCAGTGATGGTCTTTTGGGAAGGTTTGATGCGTTCTGGGAAGACAAGGCAAGGATAGAGTATGGCTTCAAGGTGCCGGAGCAGTGGTTTCTTGATGAGGCCGAAAAGATTGGTTCTGATGGCCTCAGGGTCCTTGACCTTGGCTGTGGCAACGGAAGAAATGCTGTTCCTCTGGCCAGGATGGGGTGTAAGGTGACTGGTGTGGACATATCAAAGGTTGCGCTTTCCCTTTTGAAAGAGAAGTCCCAAAAGGAGGGAGTGTCCGTGGACGTTGTCCAATCTGATTTTGCGTCCCTTTCATTCCCTCCGGAATCATTCGGTTTGTGCGTTTGCTACAATTCCATTTTCAATTGCCGAACAGATGAGCTTTTTGAGGTGTTTAGAAAAGTGAAAACCTGGCTTTCTCCAAAAGGCAAATTTCTTGTTACGTTGAGGAGCACCAAGACCCCGGCCCCGGATGATTCTGTTTTGCTCCCCGGGGAGAGTGGAACATATATAACTAAAAGAGATGGGTTTGAGCATTTTGTCCACTACAGCGATTGCGAAGAAGTCGAAAAGCTTTCTTTGGGCTGGGGCCTGGCTTCACTCGATGAGATAGAAGAACTTCTGGGGATGGGAGACAAGAAACGCAAAGTCTGGACCTACAGATTGACATTGGAAAAGCAATAAGTCTGCCATGATTTTATTTAAGTAGTAGACTTACGAGTTGCCTTTCGTCTGCAGAGAGTTCCTGGAGTGTATCTGAAATGTTTTTTTGATGGGAATCGTTTTTGTTTATAAGCCCTGCGAGTTTCGCTATGGCCCTTATTTTGTAGGCGTGCGGGTATGCTCCGTACACCGGCGACAGCTCTTTTGGCGATGATGGATTGAAGAGCATTTCTGATTCTGTATTCACTCTTTTTTCAAAGTTTGTTGCAATGTTTTTGCCATTCTTTTGGGCAATCACCTTGGCGAATTTTTTAAGGAAGCGGTTTGCAATGACGCCAACGGTTTCGTCATAGGAAAAATCTATAATGTTGTCATTGATGAGTCTGAAAATTGCTTTCCAGAAAGATTCTGGATCAATCCAGTTCATTATATATTGAGTGGATACGCCATTGCCGATGCGGGAAAGGATCAGCTCCGCCTTGTTTGCCCATATTTTGTTTGACCTAAAGGGAATACCTGTCGGAAAAACAAACATTCTGCTCATGCACGGGTACGATGTTGCAGATATTTGTGGCAAATCCTCCAGGATATCTTCAATGTCTGGCATCCAGCCGTTGTCCTTCTGCGCAGAGAATGAAGGATTGTCATAGCCTAGGATTGATAGTTCGCCAGATGTCCTGAAGAGGAGCTCGTCAGTTTTTCCATTTGGCGGGCCCTGGATTATTCGGCCCGATTTGAATGCAAACCTTGCACTATCCCCATCTTCGAAGCCAAACTTGACCATACCGGTCAGTTTTCTATGGGTGAGAACAATGAGTGAGGTGAATAAAAACACGTCTTGGAAGTGGGCCATGGCCTCTTTTCAAAAAAATAGACGAATTTTATAAAGTTAAGCTTATTTTAATGATATCTAGTATCAAGTCAAATAGACAAATCCTTATTTATTCAGCCTAATCGTCGAATATGACTGTTGCCAGGTACTTTCCGTCTTCGACTTTCACCTCAAGCCCTCCCCAGGTAACGGCCTTTATCAGGTGCTTTGTCTGGTGCCTGTTTTTGTTGTAGATTTCACCGTAAATTTTTACCAGAGCGCTGTTCCCAGATATTTTGAGTTCCATGTTGCGGGTGAGGAACCCCTCGCAATCAACCAGATAGACCAGCTTCGAAAGTGTTCGAACCAGCAGCTGCTCCGGGGAATCGAATTCAACCTCAAAGCTTTTTTCCTGGTTTGCTTCCACGGTTGCCGGATCTATTGTGAAAAAAAGAAGGGCCAGCGCGCCCTGGCGCACCAGCCCTTCCAGAGAATCTGCATTCAAACAGGCCCCTAGGTCTGCCGTATGGTCAAATGGCTTAAACCAGTCCTGGTTCTTCAGGTTCTGCCAGCTCCTCTTCCACATTGTCCGTCATCCTTGAGATTGCGGTTACTGAGTCGCCCTGCTCGAGTTTTATGAGCCTGACTCCTGTTGCGTATCTTCCAAGCTCCGGTATGTCAGAGGTTGAAATCCTGATTGTTTGGCCGCTCGTTGTGATTATCATGAGCAATTCGCCAGGTTTTACGATGTTGCAGGCAACAAGTGGGCCGGACTTGTCATTTATGTTCATGGCGCGGACGCCCTTTCCGCCGCGCTTTATGAGCCTGAATGTGTCGAAGTCGGTGAGCTTGCCATATCCGTTCTCAGAAACACAGAGCAGGCAACCATCTTCTTCTTCAACTTCCATGCCCATGACCATGTCACCAATGCCCATCCTGATTCCGATAACACCCTTTGATGACCTGCCGGTTGGCCTGATGTCGCTTTCATTAAAGCGTACGGCCTGGCCATGCTTGGAGACAATTATTATCTCTTCATTAGGGTTGACCAGCCTTGCTTTCCTGAGCCAGTCATCGCCATCCAGCGTTATTGCTATGATTCCAGTTCTTCTGATGTTTGCAAAAGAGGATAGTTCAACTTTTTTGACAGTGCCCTGTGCCGTCACAAACATCAGGAAGTGATTGTCGTCCCATTGTTTGACTGGAAGTATGTAGGTAGCAAACTCCGATGGTGTAAGAGGAATGATTGCTGTTATCGGGGTGCCCTTTGCCGCCCTTCCGGTTTCCGGGATATCGTATACCTTGAATTTGTAAACTTTTCCGAGGTTTGTGAATGTCAGCATGTCCTGTTTGGCTGAAACGTGGAAGATGTCCTGGGCCTGGTCGTCGCCGACTGTTTGCACGCCAGTGACTCCCTTTCCACCCCTGCCCTGGGCCCTCCAGGCATCGACCTTTACTCTCTTGAGATACCCGTCTTTTGTGATTGAAACAATGAATGGGTCGTCTGGAATGAGGTCGTCGAGCTTGATGCCGGACTCATCAAAGTTTTCAATAACTGTGCGCCTCTTGTCTGCAAATTTCTTTTTAAGGATGAGGAACTCTTCCCTGACGACCTGCTTGAGTCTTTCAGTGTTCTCGAGGATTTCTGTGAGCTCTTTGATTTTTGCTATAAGTTCTGCTATTTCCTTGTCTATCTTGTCAACTTCCAAGGCGGTAAGCCTTGCCAGTCTCATATCGAGGATTGCTTTTGCCTGTATGTCGGACAATTGAAATCTTTGGATTAGGGATGTCTGGGCAGCCTCCGAGGTTGGCGAATTCCTGATTATCTTGATGGTTTCATCAATATTGGTAATGGCTGTCCTGATGCCCTCCAAGATGTGCTTTCTTTCCTCGGCTTTTTTGAGCTGGAACTCGGTGCGCTTCGTCACAACCTGGCGCCTGAAATCAAGGAATGTATTGAGCATGTCAATCAGTCCAACTTCCATCGGCCTGCCGTCCACAATGGAGAGCATTATTCCGCCAAATGTTGACTGGTATGCGGTGTGTTTGTAAAGCTGCTTTTCTATGAGCTGGGGATCAGCGCCAGATTTGAGCTCGATGACTACCCTGATGCCTTCCCTGTCAGATTCGTCCCTCAGGTCGGTTATGCCTTCGATCTTCTTTTCCCTGACGAGGTCGGCTATTGTGCTAACGAGTGTGGCCTTGTTGACCATGTATGGCAGTTCATTGATCACATAGCTCAGCTTTTTGCCTTCGGACTCCACCTTGCCAATGCCCTGGACGATTATCGTACCTCTGCCCTCTTCGTAGAACTTCCTTATTCCCATTGGCGAAACGATCCTGCCTCCAGTTGGGAAGTCTGGGCCAGGCATCATTCTCATGATGTCATCAAGGGAAGGCTCACTGTTGTCTAGCATATAGATGAGACAGTCAACGATTTCACCGAGATTGTGTGGCGGAATGTTGGACGCCATTCCGACACCTATTCCTGACGAGCCGTTGAGGAGCAGGACTGGAAGTTTTGACGGGAGGACAGTTGGCTCGTCAAGCGTGTTGTCAAAGTTGCGCATTGTCTGGACTGTTTCCTGGTCCAGCTCTTCAAGCATCGATTCTGCAAATTCGGTCAGCCTTACTTCGGTGTAACGCATGGCGGCCGCACCGTCGCCATCAATCGAGCCAAAGTTGCCCTGCCCGTCAACGAGTGGGTAGCGGCTCGAGAATTCCTGTGCCAGCCTTACGATGGAGTCGTATACTGCCGATTCCCCGTGGGGATGGTACTTGCCTAGGACGTCTCCGACGATCCTTGCCGATTTCTTGTGTGGTTTGTCGTGGTTGTTCCCAAGCTCGCCCATTGAGAAGAGAATGCGCCTGTGGACTGGCTTTAGGCCATCCCTGGCGTCTGGTATTGAACGGCCGATATTTACGGACATTGCGTAGTCGAGATAGTAGGTCTTTATTTCTTCCTCGACCTCGATTTCCCTTATGCTTTCACCAAGCCTGTTATGAAGGTCTTTGTCTTCCATCTCTCACCTATATGTCAAGGTTGCGGACATCGAGTGCGTGCTGTTCGATGAACGCCCTTCTTGGCTCGACCTTGTCGCCCATCAGGAGCGAGAAAGTGCGCTCTGCTTCTGCGGCATCCTCGATCCTTGCCTTGAGGAGTGTTCTTCTCCAGGGGTCCATGGTGGTCTCCCAGAGCAGTTCGGGGCTCATTTCGCCCAAACCTTTGTATCGCTGGACTTCTGATTTGCCGCTTACTTTGGAAAGCTCCTGCTGGAGCTGTACATCGTTGTAGACATAGGAATTTTTGCTGCCAACCTTTATTTTGTATAGCGGTGGCTGAGCAATGTAGATATGGCCGTTTTCGATGAGCTGGCGGAAGTGTGTGTAGAAGAGGGTGAGCAGGAGTGTTGCGATGTGTGCACCGTCGACGTCAGCATCGGCCATGATGACTACTTTGTGATACCTGAGCCTGGCAATGTCGAAATCTTCGCCAATGCCGCAACCAAGCGATGTTATGAGCGCCCTGACCTCGGCATTTGAGAGCACCCTGTTCAGGTTTGCCTTCTCGACGTTGAGGATCTTTCCTCTCAGTGGAAGAATTGCCTGGAATTTCCTGTCTCTTCCCTGCTTTGCCGATCCGCCTGCCGATTCTCCCTCAACGATGAACAGTTCTGATTTTGAGGGATCGCGCTCCGAGCAGTCTGCAAGCTTGCCCGGGAGGACTGAAGATTCCAGAAGGCTTTTGCGCCTTACAAGGTCCCTGGCTTTTTTGGCTGCCTCCCTGGCTTTTTTGGCCAGGATGCACTTTTCAAGGATATTTTTAATGGTCTGGGTGTCTTTGTCGAAGTAATAGCTGAGTTTTTCTTGGGTGTATCGCTCGACGCCGGACTTGGCGGTCATATTGCCGAGCCTGCCCTTGGTTTGTCCTTCAAACTGCGGGTCGGCTATGCGTATTGAAAGGACGCATACGAGGCCATCTCTGGTGTCTTCGCCAGACAAGCTGTCTTCCTCGGTTTTTATGATGCCAAGGAGCTTTGCCTTGTCGTTGAGCACCCTGGTCAGTGCAGCATGGTAGCCTGTTACATGCGCTCCGCCGTCTGCCGTGGCTATCGAATTGACGAAGGAGAAAATTGTTTCGCCATAGCCTGTTGTGTACTGCATGGCGAATTCGATGTACATGTCATCCTTTGTATCGTTAAAATGTATTATCTCGCGGTGGATTGCCTCTTTGCCTTCGGAGAGGTACTCCACGAATTCGGTGAGTCCACCATCAAACTTGTATTCCTCGAATTTGCCGGTGACCTCATCTTTTATGGCAATCCTGAGCCCCGAATTCAGGTATGCAAGCTCCCTTAGCCTGTGACTTAAGGTCTTGAAGTCGAATTCGACCGTGGAGAATATTTCAGAATCAGGCTTGAAAGTAACTATGGTCCCTGTTTCTTTTGTCTCGCCGGTAATTTCCAGGTCTGTTTCTGGGGCACCCTTGCGGAACCTCTGGCGGTGGACCTTGCCATCTTTTTTTATTGTGACCATGAGCCAGGTAGACAGCGCGTTTACAACTGAAACGCCTACGCCGTGAAGTCCACCCGACACCTTGTATGACTTTTTGTCAAACTTGCCACCAGCGTTGAGTCTTGTGAGTGCTACTGTAACACCTGGTATTCCAAGTTGCGGGTGAAGATCAACAGGTATTCCCCTTCCATCGTCACTGACTGAAATGGAACCATCTGGGTGTATCGTTACCTCGATGTTCTTGCACCATCCACCCATTGCCTCGTCAATTGCGTTGTCCACCACCTCGTACACAAGGTGGTGTAGGCCCCTCTCGTCCGTGGAGCCAATGTACATTGCCGGCCTTAGCCTTACGTGTTCTATGCCGTCCAGTACCTTAATATCTTGTGCGGTATAGTTGTCTGTCATTTCCACTCCTTTGATATCAACCAATCAAAAATAAGCCAAATGCAAGCAAAAATCAACAAAATATGCGATTAGTTGACAGTCTCTACTCATTGCGTACAAAGGGGGCATGAAGTATTTTGCCGTTATCGCTATGGTGGTAGTTATGCTCTCTGGTTGCACTGCTGGTTCGATCTCCATGGTCGAGTTGCCAAAGCCTGAGGACAAAACTGGCCTTCCATCTCCACTTCCCGAATATGTTCCGGTGTTCAGGCCATCTTCTGATAATCCAGCGAATCCATTGAGGGTGTTGAATGAAAAGGTAGGCCAGACGGACCTTGTGAGAGAAATCACCGGTACACTTTACACTTCCTCGAACCCTTTACGCATATATGAGTGGTACAAGGACGAGTTTGCGGCAAAGGGCTGGGCGACCAACTATGACCTTCCATACAGCGAAAAGTTTCAAACCGGCAAGCTGACTTGCATCAAGGGTGACCTTGTCCTTACGGTCACGATAAATTATGATCCAGTGCAGAGCAGGACAGAAATTTTATATCTTGGCAATAAGTTCACCAAACCACAGGATGGAAAATGAAAAATATCAGAAATTTTGCGCTTCTACTGGGCCTTCTTGCAACCCTGGCAAGTTGCGCGCAAGCATCACGCGAGCTTGATGTAGACAAACTTGCTAATCCGCTAAAAGCAGGCGACAAGCCGGATATTGAAATAGTAGAGCCGGTAGTGACCGAAGCACCCTTCAAAGCTGACAAGACAAGATTGAACGAGCTCTCTCCCTATGTTCCGATATACAAAGATGCCAAATTCGACTCCACCAGATCATTTATTGTGGGTGAGGACAACGAAAATATTGGCAAAACCAAAGTTACTGCCGAAACCTATCATAATGCAACGGCCGAAGAAGTTTACACCTGGATTGTTGACCATCTCACAGACACTGGCTTGAGGGTGGCAAAAAAAGAGGAAATCAATGACCAGGACCCACTCATCTTTGTGGAAGCAGACGGTACGGCCCATATTACCGCAATAGGTAAGGAGTCTTTCATGAAGATTGACGTGTGGACACTGACAGCCTATCCAGGCTGGGTGAGGGTTAATTATGAGGGCACGAGCGACAAGCCTTTTGGCAAGTAGCCTTCTTCTTGTTGCATTGCTTTCTGGTTGCGGTGGCAGTACCGTCAAGACCGAAAAACTTGAAGTAAAAAAGTCATACGAAATTATACCAAAAATTGCCGCCCATTATCCCGTTTATGATGGTGCATTTGAAAACGAAATCTATGGCAAAAGGATTGATGTCAAGACGGTTGCCGAAAAGGTTTTCGGAGTCGAGGTTTCCGGGCCACTGTTTGCAGGTGGCGACCCAGCAGAGATTTTCGAATGGTATATGCAAAAAGCCAAGGATGATGGCTGGGGGAAATTTGAAGGCGGCACCAGCTATGTTCCCTACGACACAGAAAAAGAATATGGCTTTCTGGCGATAAGCAAGGGTAGGCGCACGCTTAGCCTGGAGTTTAGAAGGAAGCCGGGCTGGGAATATACAAGAATCCAGTATCTTGGCATGGCATACCACAAGGATGGCGCCTGGCTCGATGACGGTCTTGAGTACCAAAAATAAACAGAAAATTTAGCTTGCCTCCATTCATTTTGTCGCTCCAATTTTTGAACCTTTAACAAGAAAGATTCGTATTTGTTTCAAATCCTAAGTTAGGGGTGCATAAAGATGGTTGCGAGAAAGTTTATGTCCGTAATTCTTGCAGGGGCCCTTCTTTTCGGGCTTCTCCCCATTGGCTCCGCACAGGCCGCATCGGTCACTGTTTCGGGAGTCATCTCGTCAGTTTCATGCTATTCTTCGATACAGGTTTCGTCCCCATCGCTTGGCAAGGTCTTTGATGTTGCCATTGTTGGCTCGACGATCATCACCGTGAATGGCGCGGTATCGCCGTGTACCGATTTGCAACCGAACATGAGCGTTACTGTTGTTGGAGTTGACAACGGGGGTCGCATAATTGCGTCGAAGATAGCCGCACAGGGGGCAGGCTCTGTAAAAAAGATAACTGCAACGGGGAAAATTGTTTCAACATATTGTCCGAATGCAATTGTTGTTGCGACCTCGTCCGGAAACATCCAATTTGATATTTCGAGGGCCATGATAATGGGGCCGACAGGTTCGCTGTCCTGCGAAGACCTGGAAGTTGGAGACCCGGTGATTGTTAGCGGCGAACAGAGAGCAGATGGCAGCTACTATGCCAGCTATGTCAAAGTAAATACGGGCAGTGTTGGTTTTGTTGCCACAGGTAAAATAAGTTCGATCGATTGCTCTTCAGGCGAAATGGTCCTCCAGGCGACGAGCCAGACAGTGAAAATCCTTATTGGCAGTGCAAGGTTTACGCTCAATGGAAAATCGGTTTCTTGCGATGAGCTAAAAGTCGGCGACTCAGCCCAAGTCAAAGGAACTGCGGACAAGGGTGTATACACTGCGCAGACCGTTGCTGTCACAAGGGAAACAGGCACATTCAATGTAACTGGCAAGATCGCCTCCATATCCTGCCCTTCAGTCATCTCCATCACTGTTTCTGGTGGAATGCTCACAATCAAGATAACACAAAACACCATCATAAAAAAAGGCGGTGTTGTTGCATCCTGTGGCGATCTCCAGGTTGGTGATTCAGCCACGGTATCGGGCACTGTTGAAAATGGCGTCTATGTTGCAGACATAATCAATGCCACTTCGCAGGTCCAAACTTTCACACTGTCTGGCACGATTGAAGCAACAAATTGCCCTTCTGAGATTACGCTGAAAACTTCTTCTGGCACGTTTACGATTGATGTATCGCAGGCCCAGATAAAGATTGGTGGAGTCGTGAAGCAATGTTCTGACCTCAAACAGGGTGATATTGCATATGTTTCTGGCGTGATGCAAAACGGGAAAAAGATTGCCCAGACAGTAACAGTGACCAGCTCTGGCCAGGTGACCGTTTCAATCGAGGGAACGGTGTTCTCGAAAAACTGCCAGACAAAGATGGTCACGGTAAAAAAACAGAACGGAATTATTGTACAGGTTGTCCTTCCGCAGTCATTTACAAGAAATGGCAATGCGGCCACCTGCGATGACATAAAGATTGGTGACAATGCTTATATAGAAGGAACTCAGTCGGGTGCAACGATAGTTGCAACCAAGGCTGAGTTTGCAGGAGAAACTGGTGGTGGAGAAACCAAGACTGTCAGTGGCAAGATAATCACCATTGATTGCCAGGCACTTCTGATGGTCCTTGAGACTGAATCTGGTACTATACAGGTCAGATTTACACCGCTAACAAAATTCTTCAGAAACAACATATCTGCAGAGTGTTCCGAATTGGTGCCGGGTGACACAGCAAGTGTTACTGGCATCGAATCGCAGGGCATTCTTGTTGCAGAGACTGTCTATGCTATTGGCGAGGGTGGAGCAATCGCGCAATTTGAAGGCAAGATAACATCGGTTGATTGCGTACTAATGAAGATGACCATCAAATACAACGGCCTTGATATTTTGGTCATGCTCCAGGGCGCAACAATAAAAAAAGATGGTGCAACCATAAACTGTGTCGACCTCAAGATTGGCGATACTGTTATTGTGTGGGGCAGCATTGTTCCAAACGAGGCAAAGGTCATCGCAGTAAAGGTTGAGGTTGTGACCTCGGGCGGTGGCGGTGATTGCAATGGGCCGTTTACCTATACCGGCAAAATTGAAATGGTCAATTGCCTTGGACAACCGCAAACAATAATCCTGGTTGTTGGTAACACAAAAAAGATCATTTTTATAACTTCTTCAACAAAAATAACAATCGATGGAAAAACCGCAACTTGCCAGCAGCTGAAAGCCGGCATGACTGTTACGGTCACAGGCAATTGCGTTCCAGACAAGGGCCTATACGCAACCGAGATAACCTCTGGCCAGAGCGAGTCAGAGCTCGGGACTGTCAGTGGAATACTTGGCGGGACCAGCTGCTATTACAAGAAGATTTCAGTCATGATTGATGGCGAGTATGACTACACCGTGTTCATGATTGATGATCAGACCGAAATCATTGTTGATGGCGTGAAAACCACTTGCGCAGCACTCAGGTCCGGGATGAGAATTGTTGTCACCTACAAGGCAGTTGGCAACCCGCCAACCCTTGTTGCAGTCAAAATTGTGGCAACCACGCCAACAAATCCTCCTCCACCAACCCCACCACCGGGTGGCGGTTCTGGCGGTGGAAGTGGCGGCGGGGGTACTCCGCCAACACCGCCTGGTGGCGGTGGCTCCGGTGGAGGCACAACTCCAACCCCGGGTGACAACGAAGGTCAAGGTTTTGAGTCTGTTCTTACAGTCACAAAGATTGATTGCGCAGGCAAGACAATTGAAGGTACTGACGAATACAATGCCGGAACCAAAATGACTGTCAAGTTGAGCGAAAATAGCACAATAAACTATAAGGACCAGCAGATAACCTGTGATAAGCTCAAGGTTGGCTATCTGATCAAGGTCAATGGAGTCAGGGGCAAGGGTACCAATGTAAATGCCACTACTTGTGAAATTCTTCCGGTTTCACCTCTCCCAAACAAGATCAACGGTCGCATTGTCGAAGTCGATAAAGTAAAGGGCTGGGTGAAGCTGGAGCCGGTCAAGTCTGGCATCAGCACCATGTCGGTGAGCGGCGGTGTCAAGTCAGATGGTGACTACGTTCTCGTCTACATTGACCCAACCACGACTTTTGAGTACAGGGGCAGGAAACTCACCATCCAGGACCTCAGGCCTGGCGTAATGATGGAGATTTCGGGGCTTGTTGATCCGATCAATTCGGTGATGACAACCAATACGATAACGCTCTCGGCCAGGCAGGCAATTGATGTTACCCAGAAGGGCCGCGTTGCCGATGCCTTCTGCGACAAGAGCATGTTCTGGCTCATAACCGATGATCCGGAATCAAAGTATGTTCTCATTAAGCTTTCAACTGATACTGCAGTGACCCTTGAAGGCAGTAAAGCCACATGTGCTGATCTGGTGAAAGGCACAGAAGTGACAGTCACTGGAAAATTGGACCCGTTTGATCTTTATGTTTCCGCGCAAAAGGTCGAGGCCCTTAAGCCCCAGATTGGTACAGCGACCATCGAGGGTGAAATGATGGCTCTGGATTCAACAAAACAGCAGCTCTGGATCAAGATTTCAGACGAGCAGGGCACGAGATTTGTTATGGTCAAATACAACACCGAAACCAAGTTCCTGGCTTTTGGGAAGGCCGGAACGGTGGCCGATCTTGTCTATGCGAGCGTACTCACGGTGACAGGCTCCTATGACCCGAGCAACCAGTTCATCTTCAATGCTGGAACAGTGGAGTCGCTTGGAAAGTCCGAAGAAAACCTTTCCTCAACAGGCACCGTTGTTTTTGCCGATTGCGTCGGGAAGATAATCTTCATAAAGACCCAGAAGGGTGTTGAAAGGTTCGAGCTTGTCTCATCCACAAAGATAACAAGCGGTGACAAGCCGGCCTCCTGCGCAGACATCAAGGAAGGCCAGCAGGTAACAATCACCTATGACCGCAAGGGAACAAAGGTTTTCACAACAAAACTCACGCTCCCGCCACCAAAGACAATCATCAAATTGACTGTCGGCCTTGGCGTCATATCGGTCAACGGCCAGAACGTTCTCATTGATGCACCACCTTACGTTAAGGGTGGAACAACAATGGTGCCAATCAGGGTCGTAACCGCATATTTTGGCGCATCGCTGACCTGGGGCCAGGCCGACAAAAGGCTCACACTCCAGAGGGGAAAGGACATCATCATCGTCTGGATCGGCAGGCAGGAAGCACTTGTCAACGGGAAATCAACCCCGCTGGCCCAGGCCCCGGAATACGGTGCAGCCGACAGGATGATGGTCCCGCTAAGGTTCTTCTCCGAGGTGTTTGGTGCCCAGGTGGAGTGGGACCAGGCGAGCAAGACGATAACGATAACCCTCTAGGAAATTTGCGTCTGGAATATTCAAAAAGGAGGGGGAAACCCCTCCTTTTTTGTTTGTGGCGGCCACAAAAAGACCCTCTCAGCTTTGTTTTTGCTGTTTTCTTGCCTTCAAGGCCGCAATTATCTGGCCCATTTTTTCCTTGTCCATGGTTGTCATCTGCTCGAAATGGTCTCTTGTTTCCTGCGATATTGCAAGTGTTTTTCCGAATTCCCTGCCGGCGTCCCTCATGAGTGCATAAACATCGGGGAATGTTGTTTCATCGTTGTCTTTGGCCATTCCGTCTGCAAAGGGAACAAGAAAATCCTGGGCATAGGAGCTGCCAAAAATCTGCTTCATTGTGGCCTTTAGCCCGTCGAAGTTTGACTTTTCCGGGAGCCCGCAGGGTGAGATCAGGACAAATTTTATCTTTTCAAGCCAGGTCTTTGAGTCCTTTGGGGTGGATGAGGTCGATTTGTGGAAAGTCTCCAGATAAAGGGGCAACTGCCTGTCCAGGTAGTCTTTCACTTTTCCGGGAACGGTAAAGAAATAAAGCGGTACGGAGAGCACAACGAGATCGGCATTTCTGTGGTCCTCGACGATTTTTGCCATGCCATCGTTTTGGGCGCATTTCCCGGGTGTTGCAGTCCAGCAGCTTTTGCATCCGGTGCAATGCCCGATTTCATAGTCGTTTAGCATGATTTCCTGGACCTGATGACCCACATCCTCCAGCCCCCTGGCAAAATTTGAACCAAGCCTGTACGAGGCGGAATTTTTCCCTCTTGGACTGCCATAGACAACTACTGCCTTCATTTTGCCTCCTTGTTTGTAGTTGCTCTAGCATAAATTTTTGTGCTTATCAAGTTCTGGCTTTGAACCAGCAATTGACAGACATTTGCATTGCTTTTCTACGAAACGCTGCCATCAAGGTGCAAATAATCCCAACTTGCGCCCAACTGGTACTTAATAGTAGACTCATCAAAGAGGAGGAGGTTGGGAATGAAGAAATGCTTTTCCTTGTTTTTATTGATGTCATTGCTCATCTTTCCACTGGCAACCGGCACATCAAAAACATCGGACTTTGGTGTTGCAACCAGAAGCCGGGGGAAACTGGATTTCAAATCAAGGAGCCCTTATGTTTTGTTCACTTGCCAGAGGGAAGGATTTTTTGAGGTAAGGTCGTTGCAAACAGGGAAAAGTGTTTTTTGCCATGGCTGGGTTGATTACAGCCATGGGCCCTTTCTCGAAGATGGAAAAATAACTTTTTATGATCCAGACAAGGGTGCCAAAAGCAATATGCGCATGGATTTTGACGGAAACGTGGAGTATTTTGACCCCACAATCAACCAGACCAATCCACCAACCAGACACAAGATTGTCCAGAACGCCGACAAATCCTATACTCTTAGAGTTTTATCTGTAGATGGCGATAAAGAAATCTGGACAATGACTACAAAATCGGGAGAGAAAATTGAATACAAAGATGGCTGGTTTTTGTATTCTGGCTCAGGGTTTATGAAGGTGCTCAACCCGATTACCGGGGAGATTGCCCTTGCTCTGGAGGGCAAGACTGTCCAGTTTGCAGGACAAAACGATGATTTTGGTGTTTTCTATGTTTTTGATGGCCCAAAGGATTTCGTTTGCCAGATTCTGGACTGGAAAACCCTGAAATTGCTGGTAAAAACAAAAATCCCCTCGGCTGTGACTCCAATATTTGGAAATGGCGAAGTTATTTTCGTTTGTAGAATAGACAGGCGGTTACCTGATGCCATAAAAATAGAGTCAAACTGGGGCTGGACAAGATACACCAGAGAAAAGGGCATTGAAAATTTCTCTTTTTCAGTCGAGGGTGTGTTTGAACCGGCAACAAATGAAGTGATTGATGCAAAAGGTTATCTCTTGTCATTTGCCACAATTGATCCGCAGAAGCTTGTGGTCGTTGATGCAAGAATCGGAAAGGCCGTTTTTGAGAGGCCGTTTTACCCGGAAATTGCCAATTTTTTTGGCGATGTTCTTTACTACCAGTCCTGGTTTGATTGTGGCGCAGTGGATACGGCCACCTGGAGAACGCTCTGGAGATTTGGTTTTGGCGGGGAAGCCGGAGAGTACGATGGCTACAAGTACTATGTCCAGAACATGGTTTTTGGGGAAAAAGATGAGGGGCCACTTCTCCGGTTTGAAGTTATCGATCTGAAAACCGGACTCCTGGAGCCTTATGAATATCTGGTTCCATACAACTGGTCGGAGATTGTTTTTACAAAGCACGGAATCGTCACCTTGCCAACTGAACAGAGCTTTTCAAGGGGTACCAGGCCAGGCTTTGCGCTTTTTGCCCCTGGCCTTGCCGAACCCATTTATTCATTGCACAAGAATTTGGGCGGATGGGTAAAGCACTATGAAATAACTGACAATGGAGAATTTTTGTTGTTGGAGGTGGTGACCCCATCAACAGGCGAGACTCGCAGATACAAGCTTGCTATTGCAGATGGTTCCCTTGAATTTTTGAAGTGATCGAAGCTTAAGGGTTTATGGAACTAATTGTTTTTGGGTTTGTCATTTTTCTTCCAGATATTCATACACTCTGTGGTGCAGCGTCACCTGTGCCCGGTTCCTGAAAGCTTCGGCAACACCAAACGACCAGACAGAGTTTTTTGAGTATAGCATGCAATTCTCGCCCTTGGCGTCAAAGAGTGCCGTCTCGACCTCCTCTGGCGTGTCTTCAAAATTTGTCCTTGAAAGGTAATGGATTTTGCTTGTGAAGTAGTCAAAAATTGTTGCTTTGTAGGCCAAAACTTTGTGTTTTCCGAGAGATTCATAACTGACAATGAAAATTGCATTTTCTCCGCCGTTTTCATTGAAACTCGTACAAGTCAGCAATTTTGCATTTTTTGTCTGGCTGATGCCGTCATATGCGAAATATGCAGCTTTTTGGGGCACTTGCTGTTTCCCGCCAAAATAGGACACACAGCCGTTCACAAAAAACAGGCCACCGTCAAAAGGAAAGAGCATGTTTGCCAGGCCGGGGCGCACACCGTCATGTTTTATTGAGAATATGAACCTGGATTCCCTCTGGTCGAACAAAAACAATTTTTGGCCGTCATAGATTGAGATGATTCCCCTGTCTGGGTTTTTGGTGTTTCCGCAAATGAAGGATTTTTCGATGTCTCCCTTGGTCCCAAGCGGGATTTTCTTGTAAGGGGTTATTTTTTCTTTGAACACGGTGTAAAAAATCAGGTTTGTGCCGTCATAGCCAATAAGACCACTGGAACCATTTTTGTAATTTTCCGCAAAAATGGTTTTGGGTTCAAATGGGTATGATGCCAGCTCGCCGGTGTTGCTGTAATGGAAAACTTCCCCTCTTTTGTTTGTGCAGAGAATGATTGTCTTGTTGTCGTCAAATGGCAGGTACCGGCCAATTATTGTGTCTGCGTATGTCTCCACATAAAAAGCGTTCTCGAAATGCTTGTAGTAGTCAGAAAAAACCGTGTGGACATTTTCAACCTTATAGAGAACAAGAGCATTGCTCGTGTCACTTTCAAAGATGGCCGCAATGTTGGTTGTGCTGGTGTCATGACTGCCTGGAATTGGGTCTTTCTTGATATTTATGCTTAGAAGTTTACCAGGCGACTCTATATTGGTCAGCGTTTCTTTGAGATTTTCCGTTAGAATGTACAGGCCGCAATCTGATTTGTCAAAGACAACCGGCAAATACCCCTTGCTCGTGTCTTTGGGGTCCTCGTACAGATAGCCGACGATTTCTCTGTCGGTGTTGCTTGCAACCAGCTTGAGTTTGGCGCGTCCCGGATCAAGAATTATCGCGGCCAAAACCAGCGAGCTGGTCACCAGAATTATTACCACCCAGTAAATCAAATTTTTGTTTATCCCTGCCCCTGTTTGCCCAGCTTCGCTCATTTTTTGCGCCTCCAGCTGTTTGTTGATCTATCCAAAACACCGTATATCCTATTTGACACCCGAAGTGATGGTTATTTTTTTGGTCTTCTGGTCATAGTCAAGTTTGCACCCGAGGTTTTCGGCAAGGAACCTCATTGGGACAAGCGTCCTTCCACCAGAGATTATTGGCACCACCTTGGGGTTCTTGGGGTCTATCTGGATCTCTTTTATGTTGACAGTAGCTTTTTCATGACCAATCCTCATTCTGATCGTGTTGCCATTCAATTTAACTGTAACTTCTTTCCATTTATCATTCCATAGCGTGTCGCCACCCATCGGTTCGGCCACAAATTTCGCAGGCAGGTATGTGATTCCCCCGATTGTCTGAAGCTTTACTCCCATGTCCTGCTCCGCTCCATCAGCCTTGAATTTGCTGCTGCCAATCTGGAACTCCAGCTTTTTTGCTGCACCTTCGGAAAAGCAATAGAGATAATTTGGTTTGTTGACCACGAAGAGATAATCTTTTATCGGCACGACGAAAGATCTGCGGTTGATGTAGGATTTTTTATTGTCACTGCTGCCATCAAAACAGAAATCAAAGCTTCCTGTTTTTGTATTTGTCAAAGTGTTGAATATTTCGAGGTTACTACTTTCAAAGAAGGAAAAATCCAGGGAAGATGAATTGCTTGCGTAAGCGTAGTCCCCGGACCTTGCGTAGCAAT
>ENA-UOWE01000040-UOWE01000040.1-activated-sludge-metagenome-genome-assembly--contig:-NODE-40-length-169622-cov-35.104967_pt1 | contig 169622 bp, 118 predicted proteins | sample MGYA00249841_ERZ761562 | MGnify/ENA primary metagenome ERZ761562 (study PRJEB28883, sample SAMN05720200) | activated sludge metagenome | isolation source: Anaerobic digester | place: Japan... | reverse complement strand
TCCGATCGTCATCGCGTCCGAGTATCGGGTCTATCTGCCGCTTGTCGTCAGGTGACGTATGACTTTGAGCAGTTTACCCTTGCAAAGGTGAGCGACCTATGACATCTTAACCCTTGCAGGGGTTTGAATAACTCAACTGTACATTTGAAGGGAGAATAACCATGAAATCCAATGTTTTTAACTTGTTAGCCGTTGTATGTATCGTGCTGGCGCTGGCCGGCGCGCTGGCAATCCGCTTGACCCAGGCCCAAGCACTAGACCCCTTGAATGGCAGCGTGATCCAAGGCACGACGCTTGGCGCCGCCTTCACGTACCAGGGCCGCCTGACCGACGCCGGCGGCGATCCCGTCCCCGGTCCGTGCGATTTCCAGTTCAGCCTGTGGGACGATGGTCTCGCCGGCAGTCAGGTGGGCAGCACGCAAACCAAGAGCAATGTGACCCTGGAGAATGGCTACTTTAGTGCCGCGCTGGACTTTGGCGCCGCAGCCTTCCAGGGCGAGGCGCGCTACCTGCAGGTTGCCGTGAGCTGCCCGGCGGGGAGCGGCAGCTACACGCCTCTGAGTGGACGGGTGGAACTGACCGCTGCGCCCTATGCGCTCGGCTTGCGACCGGGGGCTATCATAAGCGGCAATTCGACCGGGAACATTCTGAGCGCGCAAAACAGCAGCAGCATCGGCGGCGGTATTTATGGACAGGTGGCTGGACTGTCCGGATTAACGCCTCTCACCGGCGCAGGAGTTTGGGGTGATAGCGCCAGTGTTGCGGGTATGGTTGGCACCAGTAATAGCGCAGTTGGTGTTTTCGGCTGGAGCGTCAGCAATGCTGGTGTGAGTGGCCTAAGCAGCAGTGGCTATGGCGTGTACGGGGCAAGCATCACCAATAAAGCCATCTACTCTGACGGCGATGCCCACGTCGAAGGCGATCTAACCTGGAAAGCCAAGACCAGTTACATTTCTATCCCGGCTACCGCTTTTACGCCACAAAATAATCCTAGTGGCTACTACAACTATGGCTATATGGTGAGTAATTCAGCCGGTGGTACATTCTATGCTCCGGTGCAACTGCCCCACGGAGCAATCGTGACCGGGATGACTTTCTACTGGTTTGATAACGACATATCCAAAGCAATAACGTGTACATTGCGTCTGGATGCAATGGGGCAGGCAGGCTCGTTTGATTCCGCGATGGCCGAAGTGGTAAGCACAGGCAGCAGCGGCAGCGGCTTTGGCTCGACAGGTTCAATAAGCGAGGCCACCATCGATAACCAGCACTACATCTACTACCTGAAATGGGAGTGGCCCGTTAGCGGCGGCCTTGCGGGGCGCGGCGTTGTTATTGCTTACACGATTACTGAACCGTACTAGGTGGGGAAGGAGATTGCGATGAATATCAAGCGAATCGTTCTGGCGGTGTTTTTGGCCGCCGGCCTGACGACCGGTGTGGTGTGGCTGTTGGGCGACGGTCTGGCTGTGCGTGCTGCGCCGGTCTATGGGCTACAAGTCTGTCCCAGCGGCTGCGCCTTTTCCTCCATCCAGGATGCTGTAGACGCAGCCGCACCCGGCGAACTGATCCAGGTGGCTACCGGCGTCTACACAGGCGTCCACGCTCGCGGTGGCGTCACCCAGGTTGTTTACATCAGCAAGACAGTGACCGTCCGTGGCGGCTACAACGCCGACTTTAGCGCCTGTAACCCCATTTCTTACCCCACTACATTGGACGCCCAGGGACAGGGACGAGTGATTTGGATGAGCGGCAGCATCACACCTGTCATCGAAGGGCTGCGCATCACCGGCGGTAACGCCTACGGGCTGGGGGGAACCGACTGGGGCGACAATGCTGGCGGGGGAATATTTGTCGTGAGCGCGACCGCTTCTATTAGCGGCAACGTGATCTACAGCAATACCGGCGGCAGCGACAACAGTTTCGGCGGCGGCCTCTATCTGAAAAATAGTGCGGCCAGCCTGACGCACAACACCATCACCAGCAACACCGCCGCCCACGGCGATGGCATGTACTTGTTCTACAGCCCGGCCAGCTTGAGTCACAACATCATCAGCGGCAACGGCAGCGGATTGACGGGCTGGGGCGGCGGCGTCGCGCTGCGTCATAGCGACGCCAACCTGACTGACAACACCATCACCGGCAACCGGGGGGGCTATGGCGGCGGAGTCAATATGGACAGAGGCGAACCTCTCCTGAATCATAACATCATCACTGGCAACACTGGTTTTGATGGCGGTGGGCTATTCCTCTACGTCAGCAACGCCAGACTAACCAACAACCTCGTCCAGGGCAACGTCGCTAATCAGAATGGCGGTGGGCTGTGGCTTTACAAAGGGACGCCAGCAATCATCAACACCGTCGTGGCGGATAACCACCTCACCCAGGACGCCTGCTTTGGTACCGGCATCTACATCGAGGCCTCCTCTGTTCGCTTGCTGCATACTACGATTGCGCGCAACACCGGCGGCGACGGCAGCGGTCTCCATATTACCGGCTATGAGTATAGCGGCAGCTATTATCCTGGCACGGTGGCAATCACCAACACCCTCATCGTCAATCACGGCGTGGGCATCACCGTCACCGCCGGCAACACCGCCACGCTCAACGCCACGCTGTGGCACAGTGTCGGCACGAAGTGGAGCGACAACGTCGTGCATGCCAACGATCACGAGGGCGATCCGGCCTTTGCTGCCGATGGCTATCACTTGACGGCAAGCTCGGCGGCGATTAACAAGGGCGTGAACGCTGACGTGACGAGCGACATTGACGGCGAGCTGCGCCCGCAAGATGGCGGCTATGATCTGGGGGCAGATGAGGTCAAAGCCGAGTTCAAACTTTACTTGCCCCTCGTTTTACGCAATCGCAACTAAGCGATACCTGCCCCTGTCCTCCCGCCGCAGCGCGGGAGGACAGGGCGGGTGCCGTCAAAGCGCGCGGTTCATAACCTCTAAAAAATACCCCGAACAATGTTCCGTGGTGCCTATTGTCTAAATCCCCAAATAACCGTATACTGAAAGTGTGAATTGCTCGAAAAAACATCGCGCGCGCCTTCGGTGATACCCGTGTAAAGTGCGGAGGCAAGGCTGTGCAGTTCCAAAAAATGAGATACCTTGTGGCGATGAGGTGATAAAAGATGGGTCATAGGATTATCTTCAAAGACAACAGTTCTATAAGTTTAGTCGAATGACCTCGCGCATCAACACCACCGCCTTCCTCCATTGGATCGACGCCCATAACGTCTTTGATGCGCACAACTGCCTTGACTTCGTCATTGACGACATCGTCGTCGGGGCAGTGCATCGCAGCCGGTTGCCGCTGTTGCAGGAGCATCCCGGCATTTTTCATGTCGACGATGCGCGCGTGACGCTCGATCCGCGCCTGGACACACCCGCCGCGCGGACCGAGGCCGTTGCCGGTGTGCTTCACAAGTGGCGTGATGCGGGCCTGTTCCCTGCCTGGCGTGACGAGTTGTATCGCGTTTCGGCAGGATTCGACGCGCCGCCGTTGATGGCGCTCGAACGCGCCGCTGCCTCGACGTTCGGCATTTTGCGTTACGGTGCGCATCTGAATGGCATCGTCCGCAAGAACGGGCATCTGCACCTCTGGATCGCCCGCCGGTCGCTGACCAAGCCGGAGCATCCGGGCAAGCTGGATCATCTCGTCGCAGGCGGCATCCTCGACGGATTGAGCGCGCGGGAGGTGATCATCAAGGAGTGCCACGAAGAGGCGAACATCCCGCCGGAACTGGCGCAAACTGCGCGCCCGGTGAGCCTCATCAGCTATATGATCGATCTGGATTGTCGCCGTCACCGCGACCTGATTTTCATCTACGACCTGGAACTGCCCGAAACTTTCGTCCCGCAGAACACCGACGGGGAAGTGGCGGAGTTCTACCTGTGGCCTATCGAGCAGGTCATCGAGGTGATGAGCACCACCGAGGATTTCAAGATGAACAATAACCTGGTCATCATCGATTTTCTGCTGCGCCACGGCTACGTCGTCCCGGACGATCCGCACTATGCCGTCATCGCGCAGCGGTTGCGCAGTCCGGTGATGTGGTAAAATTACGCTTGACTATTCCTGATTCAGGCGGTATACCTATACAATAATTCGGGTTCACGCTATAGCAGTGTAAAACGGCCATGATTCAGGAACCTCAAGTTCTTAACGCAATCAAAACTGTGCGGGTTCAAATACGTTGGAAGCCTGGCAGCGCCTTGCGGCATTTGCAGAAACGTAAACTTCGAGGGCACTTGCCAACTACAGCAACGTTGGCAGATTACGAAGCCGTGATTCTCGCCGTCCTGCACGATAGGTTTGCCCAAGTGTATCGTTATTGGTATAATCAGGTCGCTTATGTAACCGTTGTGGGTTCAGTCGAAAACCGGGAATGGCTGATTATGTTTGCCTGCGAAGGCGTGTTGGAAAGCGCATTTGTTGTCGAGCGGCCCGAGCAATACTTGCATAAACCCGGATTCGAGTATCTTGGACTGTTGGGCGAGGTAGACCATGAACTATGATGAATTGGTTACAGCCTATGAAACAGATGTACGATTCCCCGAAGTGAGCGGAATGGAACACCTGGATATGTTGATGACGCGCAGCGAGATTGCGAGCATTGAGCCGCACTTGTCAGCCGCACTGCGCGAGCGCGTGCTTCAGGCCGATAAACAGCTTATGAGCCGGGCGCGTCAGTTCTATGATGCGATCCAGGCGATTGCCGATCTAGCCAGTTGGCGACGGAGTGAATTCACACCGATTACGCATTGGTGGTGGTATCTGGACGTACTTGCCCATTTGCCGGTATCGCTTGATACTAAAACACTACGGGCGGCGTTTCAGTTGATTCACGACGCCGATGCTGAGGATGTCTACAGCGTGGATAGCGACCAAGCTCTGGACGTTTAGAATAAGGTTGCGTGATGAATACAGAAAACTTGCTGACTGCGATTTCTGCTGATGAGATTGATGAGGTAGAATGGCTTTACGCGGCAGCTCATAACCCGGCCTTTGATTTTCTTCGTGACCCTGAAGAAGATATTTACACCCTGGCAGATGGCAAGATAAACACTAGCTTATCCCAAAATTCTATATGAAAGCGAGGTATACAGTATGAAACAGCCCACATTAGGTATCATTATCGGCAACCGGGGATTCTTCCCCACGCAACTCTGTGAAGAGGGACGCGCGAAGATTTTGCAGATCTTCGAAGAGGAAGGCATCAAGCCGATCGTCCTTTCGCCGGAGGATTCGCCCTATGGATCGCTGGAGACGAACGAAGCCGCTCGCAAGTGCGCCGACCTCTTCCGCGCCAACCGCGACGACATCATCGGCGTCGTCATCACCTTGCCCAACTTCGGCGAGGAAGGGCCAATCGCCAACGCGCTGCGCTGGGCCGAATTGAATGTGCCGGTGCTCGTCCAGGCCACACCCGACGACGCGAACTTCATGACCATTGCCCACCGCCGCGACTCGTTCTGCGGCAAGATGTCCACCTGCAACAACCTCAAGCAGATGGGGATCAAGTACACGCTCACCACGCTGCACACGGTTGATCTCGATACCGACAGCTTCCGCCAAGATTTGCGCAAGTTCGTGGCGACGTGCCGCGTCGTTCGGGGACTCAAGCACGCGCGGGTCGGCATGATCGGCGCGCGCCCGGCGGCGTTCAACACCGTCCGCTTCAGCGAAAAGCTCCTGGAGCGTTCGGGCATCAGCGTGGACACGATCGATCTCTCCGAGGTCTTCGGGCGCGTCGCGCGGCTCAAGGACGATGACCCCGCTTTGGTCGCCAAGTTGGAAGCGACGAAGGCGTACCTCAAGATCAAGGGCGTTCCCAACGAGGCGCTGGTCAAGATGGCGAAGTTCGGCGTGGTCGTGGATCAGTGGATGGAAGCCGAGGGCCTCATCGCCAGCGCGGTGCAGTGCTGGACGGCGATGGAGGAGTACTACGGCGTCGTCCCCTGTACAATGATGAGCATGATGAGCAACAATCTCATGCCCTCCGCGTGCGAGACCGACATCACCGGCGTGGTCGGTATGATGGCGATGGCGTTCGCTTCCGGCAAGCCCAGCGCGCTGGCTGACTGGAATAACAACTACGGCGACGATCCCAACAAGGGCGTGCTCTTCCACTGCTCTAACCTGCCCAAGGATTTCTTCGAGGAAACGCCGGATATGGATTACCAGGAGATCATCGCCGGGACGGTAGGCAAGGAGAACACCTTCGGCACGGTCGTGGGCCGCGTCAAGGCTGCGCCGTTCACCTACACCCGCGTCGCCACTAACGATTGGGAGGGCAAAATCCAGGTCTACCTGGGCGAGGGCGTGCTCACCAAAGACCCGCTCAAGACCTTCGGCGGCTACGGCGTCTTCGAAATTCCCAACCTGCAAGGCTTGCTGCACTACATCTGCGAGAACGGCTTCGAACACCACGTCGCCGTCAACATCTCGCGGACGGCGGATGCGGTGAATGAGGCGCTGAGCAAGTATTTGGGCTGGGACGTTTACTACCACAAAGGGTAGGGAATCGTTACACATCCTGGCAACGGGAGACACGCCTTGCGCGCGTCTCCCGTTGTGGTTTACATACCAGGGACTTTGTGTACAATTATCCAAAGTATGTGAACTGAGGGAGATACTATGTCGGCAGCGCCTATACCACAATCTTACCCGCGTATCAGCGACCCGGACAACAAAGCGTATGGTTGTTTGGATACAGACACCTTGAAACCGCATCCCTACAAAATCCCTGTCGAGGTTCTGACGCAAATGATTCGGGAAGCGATTGACAAGGCCAACCAGAAATCGAGCCGTGAAAGCGTCGCTATCCCGCCAGATGCGACGGCGGAAGACCTGACCAGAGCTTATCGGCGCGCCGGGAAGGATCTGTTTCGATACTTCAAGCGATACTATGAGGACCCGGCTTCGACAGCGCATCAGGTACACAAAAAGCATTACCGTGATGTCGGCGCAGAACAATTTCGCAGTCGCGTGATTCAGAAAGGGCGCATGAATTCCGGGTGGCGGTATCAGTTCTTGTTGTTGGATTGCGCAGCGCATAGCCAACGCTTCAAAAGTGTGTCTGATTTGGGGTTGGCGGAGGCGGATTTCAACGCAGTGATTGAAGGGATCAAGTCTGATACGCTGCCGTTAAGCCTGTATGTTTCCGTCAAAAATAGACGGAATACATTGGGTGGACAAGATTGGCCCAAAGCAATCCGGGCATTGGAAGTTGTTGCAATGAATGATCGTAATCGTGTTGGCCCGTATTGTTGTATTTTTGGGATTGTTATGGATCGTGGACAACGACATATCAAGATTGAACAGAAAACAGGTCAGGCTTATTCAAACAATACAGAAGTTTGGTTATCGGATTTCCTATGGCCTTTCTTTGCAAACTATTCCTACGAAGAAATAATGCGGTTGGTATTAGATGTGTTGCTGAGTGTGCAGGAGTCCGAGGAACTCGCTACACAGATCCAAATACCGGCCGAGGTATTAGAGTTCTTTGGTGCAGAATGTCGCAAGGCTGGTTTGATTAACGCGGAAGGTTACTTCGACGACCCTTACAAATTGCTCAAATTTTTCTGTAAAGTATAAAATTTCGATTGAAAGGAATTGTTGTGCAGCAGACTTTTTTATCGAAACCGAACAATGGGAGTCAACGCAATACCCATTGCACTGTCATTTTTGGCGACAGTCGAGAAGAATTAAACTCCTTCAAAGGAAAAGTTGATCTCATTGTTACATCGCCGCCGTATGCCGATGCGCGACGCAGACATTATGGCGGCGTTCACCCGGATGACTTCGTTGATTGGTTCCTTACGTTTCATCAGGCTTTTTGGGATGCATTGAAACCAACAGGAAGTCTAGTTATCAATATCAAAGATAAAGTAGTGGATGGCGTCCGTCATCGTTATGTCTGGCATACGATTGAGGCGCTTTGCGAAAGCGGCTGGTTAGCCATAGATGACTATATCTGGCATAAACCCAATCCTATGCCTGGTTATTGGCCTACACGCTTGAGCGATGGATGGGAATACTGTTTCCATTTGGCGAAACAGAAAAAACCTTTCTTCAATCACGAAGGCGTCAAAAAGCCCATTGGTGAATGGGCTGAAACTCGTTTGAGCAATTTGAGTGAAAGCGATCTTAGCCGTCATAATTCAGTCAATCAAAGTGGCTTTGGGCGTGATTTATCGCGTTGGGTAGGAAAGGACAAGGTTCTACCAAGCAATGTGATTACTTACGCTGTGGTAGGGAAAAATAAAACACACCCTGCTGTTTATCCAACAGCTTTGCCTGAATTTTTTATCAAATTGCTTTGCCCAGAGCATGGAATGGTTTTAGACCCTTTTGCTGGCAGTGGGACAACCGGTATCGCGGCGTTATCCTTAGGCCGCGACTGTATTTTGGTTGACAATCAAGAAAAGTATTATCGCATCGCTATAGAACGACTGAAAGAAGAGGCTGGCGCGCAGATAGTGCGCGACGCAGAGATTGCGGAAGGTATTTTTGAGATTCCGTTGACGCTTCAACTACGGCTGCTTGAGGAAAAAACGAAGCTGTCTGAGATTCCAGGGGAACCGGAATACGATAAATCAAAAATGTGAGGACAATGTGATGTTACTACAACCTTTACGCGAAGAACTCTACGAATTGCACAAAGAACTCCCCGCTAACGACCTCGTGAAGTGGACGGGCGGTAACGTCAGCACGCGCGATCGCATCACGGGCTACGTGGTGATCAAGCCTTCCGGTGTGCGTTACGAGGATTTGAAACCGGAGCACATGGTCATCGTCAACCTCGATGGCGCGATCATCGAAGGCGACCTGAAGCCGTCCTCCGACACCGCGAGCCACCTCTACATCTACCGCCAGCGACCCGATGTCGGCGGCATCGTCCACACGCACTCGCCGTATGCGACGGCCTTCGCCGCCGTGGGCAAGCCGATCCCTGTCGTCCTGACGGCGATGGCGGACGAGTTCGGCGGGCCGATTCCGTGTGGCGGCTTTGCGCTCATCGGCAGCGAGGCCATTGGCAAAGTCGTGGTGGAGAGCATCGGTTCGTCGTGCGCGGTGCTGCTGAAGAACCACGGCGTCTTCACCATTGGGCGCGATGCCACGGCTGCCGTCAAAGCCGCCGTGATGACGGAGGACGTCGCCAAGACGGTGTGGCTGGCGCTGCAAATCGGCCAACCCGACGAGATCGCGCCGGACGACGTCGCCAGGCTACATCACCGCTATACGCACGTCTACGGGCAGTGAGAGCCTGAGACTTGTGTTCTGGTACGCGCTTGACAGGAATTTTCGAATGTATTATTATGCATTTATAAATGTAAATGATACATTCCGGAGGCGGAAATGACGGCTTCAGATAAAAAACCTGTGCAAGTATATTTGGATGCGACGCAACGATCAAAGCTATCGTATTTGGCCGAACGCTTGAACGTTTCATATGCCGAGGTGTTGCGAATGGGTATTGATGCTTTGTCCCAGACGACTCTCTCGGTGGATGATGATCCTGCAATGCAGCTTATTGGGCTACTCGGCGAACAAACCAATAGCCCTGGCGACATGTCGGTTGACCACGACCACTATATTGTCGAGGAAAGCCGGAATGTATAACCGGCGCGCGTTGTTTGTAGACACCGGCGGCTGGCTAGGCGTTTTGGATCCGAAAGACAAATATCACCCTCAAGCCGCCGATTTTTTCCGCCGCGCGTTATCGGCTTATAACAGTCTTGTCACCACTAATCTGGTGATCGCCGAGACGTATATCAACATCCGTCGCAGCAGCAGTCACGAAAAAGCTATCGCGTTTCTGGACCTGATCGAAAAATCCGGCCGTATCCATTGCGTGTGGTCGGATGATGAACTCGAAATGAGCGCGCGTGAAGTGCTGCGGCTCTATCACGATCAAGACTTCAGTTACACCGATGCCGTGAGCTTTGCCGTAATGCAACGCGATGGCATACGTGATGTGTTTGCTTTTGATCAGCATTTTCGCACGATGGGTTTTGTCGTGCTGCCAGCCTGAATGTGTGATTGAGATGATTCATGAAGTCAACAATCTTTCCCCTTGACCAGGAATGGCGTCTGACCTATTTCCGTGAGCATGAATGTCGGGTCGCGCATCCCGATGACTTGCCGTCCACGGGGCTGACCTCCATCCCCGCGCGCGTGCCGGGCAACGTTGAACTTGACCTGGTGCGCGCGGACATCCTCCCAGAGCCGTTTTACGCGGACAATATCCGCCTGCTGCGCGCTTATGAGGATCACGAGTGGTGGTACACCGTCGAGTTTGTTGTACCGCCTGAAGCTGCCGGGCAGTCCTGGGATTTGGTCTTTGCCGGGCTGGACACGCTGGCAACAGTCTGGGTGAACGGCGTCGAAGTGGGGCAAGCAGCCAATATGTTCATCGAACATCGCTTTGATGTGACGCGCGCGCTGCGTCCCGGCGCAGTCAACCAGATCGCCGTGCGTCTCTGTTCTGCGGTGAATCATGCCCGACATTTTCACTACGATGCCAATGCGATGAGTTGGGAACGCCGTGAGGAAGGACTGTTCATTCGCAAAGCGCCGCACGTGTGGGGATGGGATATCATGCCGCGAGCGGTCTCTGCCGGCATCTGGCGTCCTGTTTGGTTGGAGAGCCGGCCGCCCACGGCCATTGAGCAGCTTTACTATTGGACGGCGCGCGTCGGACAAGACGGTGCGACGTTGGGCGCGCGTTTTCAGTTTCGCACGGATTTGCCGACATTGGACGGGTTACATCTGCGCTTTCACGGCGTCTGCGAAGAGCACAGTTTCGACTACGATTGGCCGGTCGAATTTGTCGCCGGCGGGTGCGAAATTCCTGTGCCCGGCGCGCGGCTTTGGCAGCCAAAAGGCTACGGCGATCCGCATCTCTACACCGTCACCGCGCAGCTCTGCCGGGGCGACGAGGTGTTGGCCGAACGCCACGATCACATCGGCATCCGCACGGTTGAGGTGCGCCGCACGGAAGCGGCGCGGACGCCGGCCGAGGGTGAGTTCCGCTTTGTTGTCAACGGTGTGCCCATTATGGTCAAGGGCGCGAATTGGGTGCCGTTGGATGCGTTCCACAGCCGCGACATCAATCGCGTGGATGAGGCCATCGCGCTGTTCGACGATTTGGATTGTACGATGATCCGTTGTTGGGGCGGCAACGTCTACGAAGATCATCGGTTTTTCGACTTGTGCGACGCCCACGGTATGCTGGTATGGCAGGATTTCGCCTTCGCGTGCTGTATCTATCCCCAAACCGAGGCGTTTCTGGCCCAGGTGCGTCAGGAGATTCAGGCCGTCGTCGAAAAACTGCGCAATCATCCTTCGTTGGCGCTGTGGTGCGGCGACAATGAAATTGATATGGTCTACCAGTCGCAGGGTCTTTCGCCGGAACACAATCGCCTCACCCGTGAGGTCATCCCGCAGGTGGTGCAGCGCTGCGACCCCCACCGCGCTTATGTGCCGAGTTCCCCCTATCTTCCACCGTCTGACGCGCCGGCCGCTGACCGCCATCTGCCCGAACAACACCTGTGGGGGCCGCGCGGCTATTTCAAGAGTCCGTTTTATACGCAGCACACGGCCAATTTCATCGGCGAGATCGGCTACCACGGTTGCCCCAATGTGAGTTCGATCCGGCATTTTATCTCCCCCGAAAACTTGTGGCCGTGGCAGGATAACGACGAGTGGCAGGTTCACGCCGTCTACCACTGGCGCGAGCGCGTCATTGAGCGCGACCGCATTGCGTTGATGGCGAACCAGATCCGCGAGCTGTTTGGCTTTGTCCCGGACGATCTGGCGACGTTTGCGCTTGCTAGCCAAATTGTCCAGGCCGAGGCCAAGAAGTTCTTCATCGAATCCACGCGGCTGCGCAAGTGGCGCACCAGCGGCATCTTGTGGTGGAACGTGATTGACGGTTGGCCGCAGTTTTCGGATGCGGTGGTGGATTACTACTTCGGCAAAAAGTTGGCCTATCATTACATCTGGCGTGTGCAGCGTCCCGTGTGCGTGATCGTGGGCGAGCCGGGTGCGGAAAAATATCTGCCGGTCGTGATCGCCAACGACGCCAATGCGCCTGCCGAAGTCCACTACCGGGTGTGGGCGGCGGATGGCGGAGCGACTCTGGTGGAAGGCGCGGCGACCGTTCCCGCGAATGAGAACCTACAGGTAGGGCGGATTCGCACGTATGCCAGCGATCAGCGTCTCTACTTGATCCGGTGGTCGGTGAACGGGGCAAACTTCGGCAATCACTACCTGTCGGGAACGCCGCCGTTTTCGCTGGCGCAGTACCGGCTGTGGCTGCCAGTGATCGCTGGATTGCCGCGCGCTTTTGATGTAGAGGGGGAAACCTGGGATGCTTAGCTCTGAACTTGCTATCGTCGTTGCTCCTGAGCGCGACAATGTCGCCGTCGCCAAAGCCTTCATCGCCGCGAACACGGTTATTCTCTGGCAAGGAACTCCTATCACCGTGCGCGCCGATGTTCCCCCTGGACATCGTTTTGCGCTTTACCCCGTCCCGGCTGGCGAATGGGTGTACCAGTACGGGCAGCCGTTCGCCCGCTCGAAGGGGCTTGCCCCCGGCGACCCGGTGGACGATGCCACCGTTGATAGTGTCGCGCCGCCGCTGGACGCGGATAACCTCATCCTGCAAACGCCGACGCTGCCGCCGTGGGATGGCCCACGACCTGCCTTCGAGGGATTTCACCGCCCAGATGGCCTGGTCGGCGCGCGCAACTGGGTGCTCGTCGTCCCCACGAGTATGTGTTCCAGCCACGAAGCCGCGCAGATCGCGCTGCACGCCGAGGCGCAGGGCCTTTACACCCGTGAGCGTTACCCGAACGTGGATGGCGTCGCCGCGATCCCCCACACGGGTGGCTGTGGGTGCGCGTACCCCCTCGCGGGCGCGCCGACGCGCGGCGCGATGGAGAACACGCTGCGGATTCTGGCGCAGCATGTCCGGCACCCCAACGTTGGCGCGGTGTTGATGATCGAACTCGGTTGCGAAAAAGCCAGCTTCGCCGCCTTCGATACATACTTCGGCGCGGACGTGGGCGACCTCTACGGCAAACCGGTTGTGCGCCTCAGCATCCAGGAGCTTGGCGGGACACAGGCCACCATCGAACGTGGTCTGGCGCTCTTGCCGGCGTTATTGGTGGAAGCCAACAAAACGTCGCGCCGCCCCGCGCCGCTCAGCGCGCTCGCGTTGGGCCTGGAGTGCGGCGGCAGCGACGCCTTCAGCGGCCTGTCGGCGAACCCGGCGCTTGGTCACGCCAGCGACTTGTTGGTACGGGCGGGCGGACGCAGCATCATCAGCGAAGTGCCAGAGTTCTCCGGCGCGGAACATCTCTTCGCGCAACGCGCCGTCAACCGCCAGGTTGCGGCAGAAGTCTTTGCGATGGTCGCCCGCTACCGAGAGTACGCGGCTCTCCGCGGTCACACGTTGGAAGATAACCCCAGTCCCGGCAACAAGGCCGGCGGATTGCTCAACATCACCATCAAATCGCTAGGGGCGCAGGCCAAGAGCGGCAGCGCGCCGGTGCAGGGCGTGATGGAATACGGCGATTGGGTATGGGACCGTGATGGCGCGGGTGTGTACATGCTCAACACCCCCGGCTACGATCCCCCCTCGGTCACGGGACTGGTCGGCGCGGGCTGCCAGATTGTCTGTTTCACCACCGGACGCGGTTCCGTCTTTGGCAACGCCATCGCGCCAGTGATCAAGATTGGCACGCACGACGCGCTGTACGCGCGGATGTCCGCCAACATTGACGTGAATGCCGGCGCAATCATCCGCGGCGCTGTGACGTTGCCCGACGTTGGTCGCGCTATCTTTGACGAAATCGTCGCGGCGGCCTCCGGCAAGTACACCAAAGCTGAACTGAGCGGGCACCGGGAATTCATGCTGTGGAATAACGAAGGCTTGTTGACGTAAAAAGCGTCAGCAGTCAGCTCGTAGCGATCGGCCAGAGAATGATCGCAGCGATCCCGATTGCTGCAGGCTGAGACGTCTCAACACAGAAAGGGCAAACCAATGACGCTATCAGTCTATGCTCGACCTGACGGCCAGATCGGCATTCGCAACAAAGTCTCCATTATCTTCACGGTGGATTGTTCGCGCTATGTGGCGCAGAAGCTCAAGACGCTGTTCCCGGAGGGGACGCAGCTTTTCGGCAATCCGGGCGGCTGCGGCTTTATGGACGGCGCGTTCAACAAGCTCATCGCGCTCGGCAACCACTCCAGTTCGGCGGCGGCGCTGATCGTCGGTCTGGGCTGCGAGGGGACGGATGCTTACGCGCTCGCCGACGCCATCGCCACAACGGGCCGCCCCGTCGAGGCGCTCAAGATCAACGAGGAAGGCGGCGACATCAAACTCATCGAGCGCGGCTCGCGCATCCTGGCGCAACTGCTCCAATATGCCTCCAGCGTCGAACGGGCGCCGCTGTCGCCGGGTGATCTCGTCGTCGGCACAGAATGTGGCGGCTCGGACGCCACATCGGGGCTGGCTTCCAATCCCATCACGGGCGTGGCCGGTGATAGGCTCATCGCGGACGGCGGAACATATATGATCAGCGAGTTGGAGGAGTTGCTCGGCTGTGGCGAGATTTTGGCCGCGCGCGCGATCAATGCCCAGGTTGCCCAGGAGGTCAAAGACGCCATCGCCGCCGCCGAACGCCGCTCCTTCGAGTCCGGGCGTTTTGCGTGGGGCTACGGCAACATTATGGGCGGCCTCACCAGCATCGAGGAGAAATCCTACGGCGCGCTGGCGAAGTCGGGGACGGCGCCGCTGCAAGGCATCCTGAACCGCTACGGCTTGCCGCCGCGCAAGGGCTTCTGGCTGCAAACCGGCGAACCCGGCTCCGGGTGGTTCCACGGCGACCCGGAGGGCATCAACCAATTCGCGGCGTGCGGCGCGCACATCGGCCTGTTCACCACCGGCTGCGGCTCCACCACTGGCGGGCTGATCCCCGTCATCAAGATCATCGCCAATCCAAACCGGATGCAACTGATCCACGACAACGCCGACTTCGATGCCACGCCGGTTATTCGCGGCGAGGCGACCATTCAAGAGTTGGGGGAAAAGCTCTACGCCGAAATCCTCGCGGTGGCGGGGGGGAAGCTGACGAAGTCAGAAGTCTACGGGCACTACGAAGTGTGAATAGCCCTTAGAAATGGGAGGCCGAACCTGGGATGCGGCTTTGCTAATGAAAACTCCAGCGCAGAGTGCAAGATATTTATGTTTTTCTGTGTGAATTTGTACTCGTCAGGATGATATTAAACAACCGCCAAGGCGCCAAGAGCGCCAAGTTTTTAAGATTTCTTGGCGGGCTTGGCGTCTTGGCGGTAAAAAATGCGTTATCCAAGTGTTCAATATCCTGTTGACCATTACATTTTCTGTGTGAATTCCATGTGTGTTCTCTGTGGCTTTTGACAAGGAGGAGTGCATGATCCAATTCACTGAAAAAGGCATCGTCATCGCATCCAAAACAACCATCATCGAATTTGAAGGCATACGCCTCGTCTCGCTTAAAGATGCCGTGACCGGGGAGGAATTCCTCGACCGTGCTCTGGGCGTGGATGCGCCCGGCTTTGAGCTGCTACACCAGAGCGGCAAGCTCGCGCCGCTGGGCGTGCATCCCATCGCCAGCCGGGTGACGTACACGCTGTTGACCGACCGCATCGCCGAAATTGTCCTCAACGATTGGGAGTGCGATGTCTCCATCCGCGTCAGCGTGGATGAGGCGACCGGCGACATCGTGCTGGAGCCAGCGGCGTGGACGATGCAGGGCGGCGTCGCCGGTCTGGGGCTGAACGTGCCCGGCATCCGCGCGGATTTGGAGGTCGTTGGGCCGTTCCAACAGGGCGCGAAGGCCCCGCTGTCGCATCCGCAGATGCAAGGGAAGGATGCCGCCTGGCCTCATAGTTGGGAGGCGGGTTTCCTGGTCTTCGCTGGAACGGAATCTGGCTTCACGGTGCAGGCGTGGGACAAGGATTTCATCTACAAGAAGGTTCACATCGGCCACGAAAAGAGTGCGCAGACGGTGGGCTTCTTCACTCTGGCGCATGGCCCGCTGGAGATGAACCGCTGTGTGGGTAACCTGGCCTGGCGGTTCTCGGCCTACCGCGGCGATTGGACAGTGCCGGTGCAGCGTTACCGCGACTGGTACTGGGCCGCCTATCGCCTGGACGAAGCCGCCGCGCTGCGCCCGGACTGGCTGGACGATATCCGGCTGGCGGTGTCGTGGTGTCCCACCCACCTGGAACTGCTGGATGCGCTCGCCGCGCGCATAGAGCCGCATCGCGTTTTCCTGCACCTGCCCAACTGGCGCATCCACAAGTACGACCAGGACTATCCCACCTACGTCCCCGACGAGAAAGGTCGCGCGTTCATCGAAAAGGCTCGCGCGCTGGGCTTTCACGTCGCGCCGCACGCCAACGCTTGCCAGATGAGTCCCGATCACCCGTTGTTCTTCGCCGCGCGCGACTTCTGCACCCGCGATCCGATGGGACTGCGCTGGGGCGGATGGAGCTGGATGCCCGTCGAGGGCTGGGCGGCTTTCGGCCCGCCGCAGAGCTACTCGTTGATGCCGTCGCACAAGGATTGGAATATCCTGGTGAACATCCACCTGGCGTGGTCGCCGTGGCGGCGGCAACTTACGCGCCAGGTCGCCGACTTGATCCGCGACCTGGGGCTGGATAGCATCTTCGTGGACGTATCGCAGTTGATCCACAACAGCGACAACGCGATCCTCGAAAATTTGACCTACGCGCAGGGTTCGCTCAAGCTCATCCGCGAACTGACGGCATTGGCGCCCGGCTTCTGCGTCTCCGGCGAGGCGCGCAATGAAATTTCAACGCAGTTTTTATCCGTGGTGCAGTTTCACCTGTACAATTTCGCGCACGTCAAGGCGATTGACGGGCAGGATGTTTCGTGGGTGTTGGAATGTACGCAGCCTGTCAATGAAGTGCTCTTCAAGGGGCTGACGCGCGGGATCGGCTACAACTACGGGCGCGGCACCAATCGCCGGGCGATGATTGATGCCACACTCAAGCAAGGGGCCATCCCCACGCTTATCTTCCAGACGGGCGATCCTGTGACTGAATTGGACAACGAGGAATGTCGGTATATCCTTGCTTCTACGATGGAGTAAAATCTTCTCGACGGATTCAACTGAAAATCCATTCGAGTCCGTCGAGATTTTTTGAAGCAGCGAAGCACACAATTCCAATGGAGGTATGCTATGAAAATCACCGACTTAAAATGCGCCATTATCGGCCAGAATCCCGTGGTGCGCATCACCACGGACGAGGGCATTGACGGCTACGGGCAGGCGGAATCCGCCAAGCCGTATCTCAAGCCGCACGTCCTCTTCTACAAACAGTGGCTTATCGGGGCGGATCCCACCAACGTCGAGCGTGTGATGCTGCGCATCCGGCGGATGGCGAGCTTCAAGCCGTGGGGCAGCGCGGTCAGCGCGATTGAGATGGCGCTGTGGGACATCGCCGGCAAGGCTGCCGGCCTGCCGGTCTACAAGCTGCTCGGCGGCAAGGTGCGCGACAAAGTGCGCGTCTACAACGGCAGCGTGCGCTTCCCGATGAACGGCTACACGCCGGAGGACTACGCCGAGAACATGGCGAAGATGAAGGCGTCGCCGGAGAAGTTCAGCATCATAAAGCAAGGCGTCGGCTTCCACAGTCCTATGCCAAGCCGCGTACCGGATTTCTTCTACGGCGAAGTGGAGCCGGGCGCGCCGCACTCCAATCGCGGTCTGCTGACCGAGCGCGGCCTCAAGCACGTCATCGCGTGCGTCGAGGCGATGAAGGACGTGCTCGGCGACGAGGTGGGCCTCGCGCTGGACTGCGGCCCCGGCTGGATGCCTACCGATGTCATCCGCCTGGCGCGGGCGCTCGAACCGCTCAACATTATGTGGCTGGAGGACACGATCAACGGCGACTACAACCCCTACGTGCTGGCCGATGTCTACCGCGACATCACGATGAGCACCTCCACCCCCATCCACACGGGCGAGCAGATTTACCTGCGCCACAACTTCAAGGAGTTGATCGAGCGGCAGGCGGTCAACATCATCGGACCGGACCCTGCGGACGTGGGCGGCATCGCCGAACTGAAGTGGATCGCCGAGTACGCCGACCTGCACGGCATCCTGATGGCCCCGCACGGCACGTTCGACGGCCTCATCGGGCTGGCGGCGCTCGTCCACGCGGCGGCGGTCATGCCGCAGAACTACATCGCTTTCGAGTACCCCACCGGCCGGCCCGACTGGTGGTACGACATCGTCGAAGGGCTGCCCAACCCCATCGTTCAAGACAGCCTCATCGAGGTGTGGGATCGCCCCGGCCTGGGCGTGACCTTCAAGGTTGACGAGGCGCAGAAGCGCCTTTCTGAAGAGGACAAGGATTTCTTTGATTAAATTGGAACACGGATTTCACGGATGAACACAGACGAAAATCCGTGAAATCCGTGTTGATCCGTGTCCTATTCCTGTGAGGTTCTCATGCCAAACTCCACCACTCGCATCCTCAACATGGATGCGCTTTCGTCTCACGGCAACATCCCCGGGCGGAAAGCTGCGCTTGCCATTCTGGAGGCTGGATTGCAGGCCGCCGATCCTTACAACAACGCCCGCGACCTGCTGCGCGTCGAAGGCCAACGGCTCATCGTCGGCCATCCCGACTTCGAACCGCTCGGCGGACCCAAAACCGGGCCGGAGGTTTTCGACCTCGACAAAGTTGGGCGCATCTTTGTTTTTGGCGCGGGGAAGGGCATTCAGCGCGTCGCCAAAGCCATCGAAGAGGCGCTTGGCGACCGGCTCACCGGCGGGCACGTCATCGGCAAGCACGGCGACGCAATCATCCTTGACAAAATCGGCGTGACGCTCGGCGGGCATCCCGTCCCTGATGAAAATTGCGCCGTCGGTTGCCGCAAGATTCTGGACTTGTGCCAGGACTTGCGCCCAAACGACCTGGTGTTCACTCTCGCTGCCAACGGCGTCTCGGCGCTGCTCACGCTGCCCGCGCCCGGCATCTCAATGGAAGATGTGCGGCAGGTGACGTACCGAATGCAGATCGAGCGCGGTGTCCCCACCCAAGACCTCAATCCCATCCGCAACCACATTGACTTGATGAAGGGTGGGCGCATCTCGCGCTACATCCAACCGGCCACAGCCATCCATATCATCGCTGTAGACTCGAACAATGAGCCGCATGAGGCGCTGAAAGGGTACGAGCAATTGATGCAGCGTAACCGCTGGTTGCACACCCTGCCCGACTGCACCACCTTCGCGGAGGCGCACGCGATGCTCGACAAATGGCAGGCGTGGGACGCGATGCCGGCTTCAGTGGTCGCGCACCTGCGCCGCGCTGACCCGCGCGATGAGACGGTGAAGGCGGACGAATTCCGCCGGTGGAACTTTCGCATCTTCGGCATCATGCCTCGACAGCGCGGCGTGCTGCCGACTGCTGCACAGAAAGCCGCCGAACTGGGCTTCACGCCGCACGTGATGGCGAAGTTTATGCAGGCCGAAGCCAGCCAGGCCGGATTGGTCATCGCCGATATCGCCAAAACCATCGAAGCCGATGGCGTTCCTTTCGCGCCACCGTGCGCGCTGCTCACCGGTGGGGAGCTGCTGGTGACGGTGGGCGAAGAAACCGGCGTTGGCGGGCGCAATCAGGAGTACGCGCTCGCGGCGGCAACCCGCATCGCCGGAAATCCTCGCATTGTGATGGCTGGAGCTGATACCGACGGCACCGACGGTCCCGGCGGCTGGTTCGCGGCAGATAACGGGGACATCCCGTGTCTGGCCGGGGGGATCGTGGATGGCGAAACCATCGCCGAAGCCCAGGCGCTCGGCGTGGACATCGTCGCCGCATTGCGCCGCCACGATACCTCGTCTGCGCTGTGGAAGCTCAAGAGCGGTATCGCCGCCACGCAAAACATCAGCCTCACAGATTTGGGGGTGACGGTGGTGATGGGGAGGAGTAGGGAGTAAGGGAGTGGGGGAGTGGGGGAGTGGGGGAGTAAAGGGGTAGAATAGGAATACTCGTTACTCGTTACCCATTACTCATTCCTCGTTACTCATTTCTGATAATCTATTTTCACACAGGAGAAAAAACTATGCCAGCAGGATCAATCATTGTATCGGTAAAAGCGCGTGAAGTGTATTCGGAGCGGGGGCATCCCGGGGTAGAGGCGACGGTGAAGACCGCCAACGGCGCGACCGGCGTCACCATCTGTACGGCCGGCGTTTCGATTGGGACGCACGAGGTTGAGTTTGCCTACGATGGCGGGACGAAGTGGCGCGGCAAGGGCGTCCAGCGGGCGGTGGATAATGTCAACAATCTCATCGCGCCTGTGTTGGTGGGGATGGATGCTTCGCAGCAACTCGCGGTGGATGACGCGATGCTCAACATCGGCGGGCCGGGGGCCAAGCAGCGGTTCGGCGGCAACGCGACGGCGGCAGTGTCGGCGGCGGTGCTCAAGGCGGGCGCGGTTTCGCTCGACATCCCGCTGTATCAGCACATCGGCGGCGCGAACGCCTTTGTGTTGCCTGTGCCGGGCGTCATCGTCCTCGTGGGCAGCGACCGCTACGGCAGCGGCGCGCGCTCCGGCGGCAAACCCAGCTACGCGCTCATGGCCTACGACTTTCCGACGTTCGCCGAAGCCTCCTACGCTGCGTGGGACTTGTTGACCGAATGGCGCGATGTGCTCAACAAAAAACTCAGCATCCCCAAAAGTTCTGCCTCCCACCATCTCGCCGTGCCGGCCGGCCTTGTCAAACATGACCGCGAAATCTGGGACTTGATGGTGGAGACGATTAACCGACTTGGCTATGAGGGCAAAGTCGGTATCCAGGTGGATGTGGCGTCGGAGACGTATTGGGAAGAAGACCTCGGCAAATACGTAGGAATCTTCTCCGCCGAACCGAAAACGAAGGATGACTTGTTCGAACTCTACCACATAATGACCACGGAATACCCCTTCGTCATCATCGAAGACCCCTTCGACGAGGACGACTATGAGGCGCACGCCATCCTCACGCGCGAACTGGACATCCAGATCGTGGGCGACGACCTCTTCACCACCGACCCGGTGCGCGTGCAGAAGGGGATTGACGTGGGCGCGGCGAACACGGTGCTGCTCAAGGTCAACCAGATCGGCACAATCAGCGAGGCGTTCGAGATGGTGCAGCTCGCCTATCGCAACGGCTACGGCGTGATGCCGTGCAACAGTCGCGGCGAAGGGGCGGAGATCGCCGACTACTCGGTAGGCCTGAACTGCGGCACCATCCGCGAGAGCGCCATCGGTCCGAGCGGCAACCGTTTCCTGCAAATCGAGGCCGAACTGGGCAACCGCGCGCGCTTTCTCGGCCGGCGGGGATTGAAAGGTCGGCGTTTCCAGAAATGATAACCATCCGTGATCGGCGTTTCGTTGACCCGCAAGGGCGGCACGTCATCCTGCACGGCGTCAATGTGGTGAACAAGAATCCTGCCGAGGGCTATGTGTTCGACGCCGGGCCGGCAATGTTTGCAGCGTTGCGCGACTGGGGCTTCAACGTTGTCCGGCTTGGCGTGATCTGGGATGGGCTTGAGCCGGCGCCAGCCGTGTACGACGAAGCCTACCTCCGGCGGCTCGACCAACAAATAGCCTGGGCGAAGGAACACGGGTTGTACATCTTCCTGGATATGCACCAGGACTTGTACAGCGTCCTGTTCTCCGACGGCGCGCCCGCGTGGGCGACGCTGACGGACGGCGCGCCGCACGTGGACCTCGGCGGCGTGTGGAGCGATGCCTATTTCACCAGTCCGGCGGTGCAGTTCGCGCTCGATAACTTTTGGTCCAATACGCCTGCGCCCGATGGCGTCGGCCTGCAAGATCACTATGCGCTGATGTGGGCGCATCTGGCGCGGCGCTATGCGGACGAGCCGGCTGTCATCGGCTACGACATTATGAATGAGCCGTTTCCTGGCTCGGCAGGGGCGCAGGCGCAGGCGGCGATGTTCGCGCGGGCGGGAGAGCTGCTGGCACCCGTCGCGCCATCCTTGGGCGACTCGGTAGAAGCGTTGATGGCGCAATGGCTCACGGCGGAGGGGCGCTCTGCTATGTTGCAGCTTTTGCGCGATGTGTCACTTTACGCCCAGATCATTGACGTGACGGAATCCATATTCACCGCTTTCGAAAAGACGCAGTTGATGGCGCTGTATCGCCGCGTGGCGCAGGCCATTCGCGCGGTTGATCCCGTGACCGCGCTGTTCCTCGAAACGACGATGGGATCGAATATGGGCGTGTACAGCGGCATCGAGCCGGTGATCCTGGACGGCGCGCGCGATCCGGCGCAGGTCTACGCGGCGCATGGCTATGACCTGGTGGTGGATACGCCCGACATCGCGGCGGCCAGCCCGGAGCGCGTCGAACTCATCTTCCAGCGGCACGGCGCGACGGTGCAACGCTTGGGGATGCCGTTGCTCGTCGGCGAGTGGGGCGCGTATGGACGCAATCCCGGCACGCTGCCGGCGGCGTGGCATGTCGTTCACCAATTCGAGAAGTTGCTGTGCAGCGAGACGTATTGGGCCTACGAGCCGGGCATGGAACGATTCCCTTGCTTCCAGGCCATCCAGCGCCCCTACCCGGAGCGCGTCGCCGGGACGTTGTACAGCTACCATTATGATCCTGAGACCGGCGTTTTCACATGCACGTGGCAAGAGGACGGCCAGATCGTCGCCCCAAGCCGCATCTACCTGCCGGATTGGTTTGTCTTCGACGCAGCTAACCTCGAACTGACACCGCAGGGAAATGGAACTACAATATCGCCAACATCGCCCGGCTCTGCCAACCGCTTCCTCGAACTCCCACCGACCAGAACCGCGTGTACGCGGCAGCTTATCATCAGATAGAACAGGACACGGATGAACACAGAAAACACGGATTTTTTGAAGGTCACATTCAATATGTGTGGCAATAAGGAGTGAAGATGGAATTTACAGGTAAACATGCGCAGATTACGGATAAGATCCTCGGAGCTTTCTACACTGTCTATGGCACATTGGGGTATGGATTTTTGGAAAAAGTGTACGAGAATGCCTTAACACTCGAATTCCGCAAACTTGGATGCAGTGTAGAGCCACAAAAACCTATCGAGGTTTACTATAACAGACAACAAGTGGGGGAATACTTTGCAGATATGGTTGTAAATGGTGTTGTCATCGTTGAATTAAAAGCAGTAAGGACGTTGCTAAAAGAACATGAAGCGCAATTGCTCAATTATCTGAAGGCAACGATGATTGAAGTAGGGTTATTGCTGAATTTTGGCCCAGAACCTCAATTCAGACGCAGAGTCTATGATAATGAGAAAAAAGGCACATTGAACTGGGTGAAATCATAAAAAATCCGTGTGTTCTGTGTTCATCCGTGTCCAAAAGAGGTGAAACTATGTTAAGTCTGACACAAGATCGAATTTTTGAAGCGGCGCATGTTCGCCCGTCAGCGCAACAGTTGGCGTGGCAGCGCTTGGAGTTGATGGCGTTTTTCCACTTCACGGTGAACACGTTCACCGACCGCGAGTGGGGCGACGGAACGGAGGATCCGCGCGTTTTCAATCCCACCGAACTCGACCCCAACCAATGGCTGTGTATCGCCCGCAACGCCGGCGTCAAGCTGGCGATTCTCACCGCCAAACACCACGACGGTTTCTGTCTGTGGCCGAGCCGCCACACGGAACACAGCGTCAAACACAGTCCCTACCGCAATGGACAAGGCGACGTGGTGCGCGAGTTTGTCGAGGCGTGTCGCGCGTTCGATGTGAAGGTGGGCCTCTACCTTTCGCCGTGGGATCGCCACGAGGCGACCTACGGCAGCGACGCCTACAACGACTACTTCAAGGCGCAGTTGACGGAGCTGCTGACCGGCTACGGCCCCATCGCCGAAGTGTGGTTCGACGGCGCGTGCGGCGAAGGGCCGAACGGCAAGCGGCAGGTCTACGATTGGGACGGCTACTACCGCGTCATTCGTAGCGTGCAACCGGAGGCCGTCATCGCCATTAGCGGGCCGGACGTGCGCTGGGTCGGCAACGAGAACGGCGTCGCCCGCGTCAACGAGTGGAGCGTGGTGCCGTCTGCCATCGCCGATGCCCAGGCCCGCGACTTGGGCAGCCGCAAGCAGATTCTCCAGGCCGACCGTCTGGTCTGGTATCCGGCGGAGTGCGATGTGTCCATCCGTCCGGGCTGGTTCTACCACCAGAGCGAAGACCGGCGCGTCAAATCGCCGAAGAAACTGGTGGATTTGTACTTCAAATCGGTGGGGCGGAACGCGGCGTTGCTGTTGAACTTGCCGCCCGATCGGCGCGGGTTGATCCACGAGAACGACGCGCGCAGCCTGGCGGGAATGCGGCGCAGTCTGGATGACATCTTCGCGCACAACCTGGCTGCCGGGGCTGCGGTGACGGCTTCCCACGAAAAAGCTGGATTCCCCGCCGCCAATACCCTTGACGGCAACCCGGACACCTACTGGACGACCGACGACTGGCAAGAGACCGCCGTGCTCGAATACGATCTCGGCGCGCCAAAAACGTTCAATGTGGTGCTGCTGCAAGAACATATCGCGGTGGGACAGCGGATCGAGAAGTTTGTGATTGAGGCGCACACGGCAAATGGATGGGAGCCGGTAGCGAGAGGCGGTACGGTGGGGTACAAGCGACTCCTGCGTTGCAAGGATACGACAGCAGACAGGGTGCGTGTGCGCATCGAAGGCGCGCGCTTTGCGCCGACGTTGAGCCATTTTGGACTATTTTGAGGAGACGTCGGTGCTGCGCACACCATGCCAGCACGAAAATTTCTGCCACAGAGGGCACAGAGCACACAGAGTTATTTGTTCTCATCTCTGTGAACTCTGTGTTCTCGGTGGCTATTTTCGAAGGAGGCGATAATGAACACAGTTCCACATTTTCACGGTCCGTTGCGGACGCACCTTGATAATGGCCGCTACTTCACCGATGACAGCGGCAAAGCCATCTACCTGACCGGCTCGCATACCTGGGCCAATTTGCAGGACATCGGTTTGTCCGGCGATCCCCCCTTCCCCTACGAAGCATACCTGGATTTTATGCAGGCGTACAACCACAACTTTATGCGCCTGTGGATGTTCGAGCAGCCGGAGCGCGCGTGTTGGACCGAGAGCTGCCTCCTGTTCGCGCCGCTTCCCTGGGCGCGCACCGGCCCCGGCGTCGCCAACGACGGCTTGCCCAAATTCGATCTGACGGTCTGGAATCCGGCGTACTTTGCGCGCCTGCGCGAACGTCTGGTCGCGGCTGGCGAAAAGGGCATCTACGCCGCCGTGATGCTCTTCCAGGGGTGGAGCCTGGCCGTTAACAAGAAGGGATTGGATCCGTGGGTGGTGCATCCTTTCAACGCTGCGAACAACGTCAACGGCGTGGACGTCCCCTACACGGGATGGGACGACGAGACCCATCCCTCGCTGCACAGTATGCACAATCCCCAGGTTCTTCAGCACCAGGAAGCTTACGTCCGCAAAGTCATAGATACAATCAACGATCTGGACAATGTGCTCTACGAAATCATCAATGAGGGCGGCTCGCTGGCGTGGCAAGTACACATGGTAGACCTCATCCACACCTACGAACGCGGCAAGCCCAAACAGCACCCTGTTGGCATCACCTCCGGCATCCCCTGGTTCCGCAATGCTGCCATCGCCGCCAGCTCCGTTGATTGGTACTCTCCCATCTCGCAGCCCAACTGGTGGGATCGTCCCGGCACGCCGCGCGTCGAGGATTACCAGGTAGACCCGCCGCCCGCCGACGGACGCAAAGTGATGGTCCCGGACACCGATCACCTGTGGGGGCACGGCGGCAATCCCAAATGGGTGTGGAAGTGCTTCGCCCGCGGGCACAACCCGATCTTTATGGACCCCTGGCAATCCCTCTACCTGGGCGCGACCGAAGAAATTGCGCCCTGGTCGTTCACCGGCGGGATCAGCAAGGACTGGCGCGACTATCCCGACTGGGAACCCACCCGCCGGGCGATGGGCGACACGCGCCGCTACGCTCAGAAAATGGACCTGGTCGCAATGCCGCCGCGCCCGGAATTATCCTCCACCCGCTACTGTCTGGCGAACCCCGGCGAGGAATATCTGGTCTACCTCCCTGAAGGCGGCAGCGTGACGCTGGATTTGTGCGACGCGCAGGGCAGTTTTGCCGTTGAGTGGTTTCTGCCGCAGGTCAACCGCACCCTGCCCGGCGCGCGCCCGCTTGTTGGCGGCGATTATGGGGTCACGACCGCGCCGTACACTGGCGATGCGGTTCTGTATCTGAAACGGCTGTGATGTGAGTACTGACGAGAGCGAATTGTCCCATTTCCTGGCGCACTGGTTCACCGGCCTGACGAAGGGGCTGGAGAACCTGGATACGCCCTCCCGCGCCATCCTCTTACGCGAGTGCGGGAGGGCGTGCGCGCGCTCCTACACCGCGCAAGTTTTCCGCGAATCGTGGCAGCGGGCAGAAGGGAATATGATGCGCTTCCTGGCGGAACTGGCGGCCCGTTTCCCAGGGGCGACCTACACCCCGAGTGTTCCCGATACGCTCGAAGTGCGTTACGCGGCGTGCGGTTGCGATCTGGTGCGTCTCGGCTGGGTGAGGTCACCGGCGCTGTGCGAATGTTCGGTACACAACTTACAGGCGAATCTTGAGGCGGCGTTGGAGACGCCAGTTGCAGTCACGCTAAAAACGTCGCTGTTGCGGGGCGGAGAGGCGTGTGTGTTTGAGGCGCGATTGGCAAAGGGCTTGCTTACAGAGTAGAACATTCTGTGATGGGGGTAACGGCCGCGTTCAATATACTTCGTCGTGGTCGCCCACGTCGGCTAGAACAATGACCGTTTCTCCCTGCGAGGTGCGTTCTATGGTAAACACAATCCGGCAATCATAACCGCAGGAACAGGCCCATGCGCCGCGTAGTTCACCGCTTAACTTATGCGTGGCCAGTCGGGGATGCTTCCAATTGACAGTCAACAGGTCCAGGGCATCTTTTGAATCATTGGATTGCGCCGCGCAAATTTACGCATGGCGCGCTCAAATTGCGGGGAAACGACCAGTCGGGTCATACTTCTGCTGCCAGCGAGGCCCGCAAACGTGCTATCGCATCTGAAGCATTTTCCGGCTTGAGTTCGCCACGGCGAAATGCGGCGACTGCATCGCTCACATTTTGGGCGATTTCTTGTCGGCGTAACGTAATTTGCCGCCGACGCAACACCTCAAAGAGCATTTCTTGTTGCTCAAACGACCATTGCGTTACCGTTTCAAGCACTTGATCAAAGGTAAGGGTAGGCGCTTCAGCTTGCATTTTGCCCTCCGCTACGATTTTAGCGATATCTTTGATTACAATTTTAACACCATTTACCAAAAGGATAAAACCATGGCTTACCCGCAATTTCCTCCCGGCTTCTACTTTGGCGCCGCCACCGCCGCCTTTCAGATCGAAGGCGGATGGAACGAGGATGGCAAAGGACTTTCGACGTGGGACACGTTTATGCACCATCCGCGCCGCGCGCAGCATCTCCGCGCCGCCGAAGTCGCCGTGGACACGTACCACGACTTCCAGACCGACATTGACTTGCTGGCCGAGTTGCAGCACAACGCCTACCGCTTCTCCATCGCCTGGGCGCGCGTGCTGCCGGAGGGACGCGGCACAGTTAATTCCAAAGGGCTGGACTACTACAATCGTCTGGTGGACGCGCTGCTGGCGAAGAACATCACGCCCTTCATCACAATCTTTCACTGGGATATGCCGCAGGCGCTCGCGGACCTGTGCGGCGGCTTCATCGGGCGCGACGGCGCGTACTACTACGCCGATTACGCCGAAGTCGTCGTCAAGGTGCTCGGCGACCGCGTCAAGCACTGGATCACGCTCAACGAGCCGTGGGAGCATGCCATGTTCGGCCACTTCCTGGGCGAACACGCGCCGGGCAAGCGCAGTCCGTGGGCGTACTTCCGCGTGGCGCACCATGAGTTGCTCGGTCACGGGTTGGCGGTGGAGCGCATCCGCGCGCTGGCGCCCGACGCGCAGGTGGGTATCACGCTCAGCCAGTTCCCGGTCTACCCGATGCAGGACACGCCAAAGAACCGCGCCGCCGCGCACTTCGCCGATTTGTTCGTCAATCGTTTCTACCTCGACGGCCTGTATCGTGGGGCGTACCCCGAAGATCTGTGGAAACGGCTCTGGCCCTTCAAACCGCCCATCAAATCCGGCGACCTGGACATCATCGCCCGCCCCACCGATTTCCTCGGCGTCAACTACTATAGCCCGCTGTTCGCCTACCACGATTGGCGCATCCCGTTTTTCCAGGCGTGGATTGAGCGCACAACGCCGCCCGGCCCGCAGTACATTGAGGACGAGGTGCTCGGCTCCGGCCCCTACCCATCCGGCCTGTACGAGCTGGCGATGCGCTACCGCGACGAGTACGGCAATCCGCCGGTCTACATCACCGAGAACGGCACGAAGGCTGACGACGGGGTGGAGCGCGACGCCGCCGGGCGCATCACGCGCGTCCGCGATCCGTACCGGCAGCGTTATTTAGAACTGTACCTCGCTCAATTGGCGCGCACCATCCAGGACGGCGCCGACATTCGCGGCTACTTCGTCTGGTCGCTGATGGACTTGAACGAGTGGGCGATGGGGTATACGTATCCGATGGGGTTAATCTACGTGGATCACGACCCTGCGACAGGCTCAGGGCAAGCGCAGCAGCGTGTGGTCAAGGATAGTGGGTATTGGTATCGTGACCTCATTCGGCACAGAGCAGGAGAGTCGCCAAACGGAACTATCGTTATAAATAATGGCCTGTCGTCAAACCGTGAAATTACTTGATGGGGCCAAAGTCATTACGGCTAATCCCCAACTCTCGAATGACAGCGCGGACAGTACCCAAAGCCAAATCCTTGTGCCCCCAGTCGGGAATGTTGTTACCATTTGCCAGGCTTCTTTGAGCGCATCGAGTGCTTCCTGGACATTGCGCCAGATTTCATCCGGCGTGCTGCCTTCTGTGACCAGGCCGGGTACATCAGGACTGGTCACAGTAAACACACCGTTGGGATTCGGTTCAAGATATACGCGAATGGTATGTAACTGCAACATGCTAACTCTGCTGATTTGTCTTATCGTATACAATTGTAACATCATTCACAGAAAAGGATAAAGATGCGTAAAGTTGCGATTGTTCTGGCGCTTGGTCTGTTTCTACTGATTTCAGTTGCGCCGGCGCTGGCAGATGAAGGGCCATTGTCCGTGTATTACGCCGGGGCGGATGGCAGTGTGAAGACGGCGCTCGCATTGGCGAAATTCGATCTGACCTCCGATCTCGCCGCAGCGGACGTCATTGTGCTCAACGGCGTCATCCCCGATCCCGGCGGCATCGCTGCGCGCGTCCGAGAGGGGGCGGGACTGGTGTTGGTGATGGGGCCGGCCATCACGCCGGAGCAACTTACGCCGCTGCTTGGCGCATCCCCAGCGTTGGAAGCGCGCGACGACGCTATCAGCCTCAAAGTCATTGTGGACGGCGACCATACCGACGGCGACGCCGCTGACGGCGTGGTGGATGATGTGCTATGGTCGAGCGCGCCGCAGGTGCGCGAGCGTATCGCCGTCGGTGGAATCGCGCTCGAACCGCTGGTTATGAGCTACGAAAACGACGAAATGCTGCTCGGCGTAACGACGCTCGGCGTGGGGACAATCTACGTCTTCACCCCTTTGCTCAACGACGTGAACCCGCAAATCCAGGAATGGCCCTACTACAACTACATGCTCTACAACCTCGTCACGCGCGCGGCGGGGCGCGCGCCGCAGAGCTTCGCCGCGTATCCCGCCTCGCCGCTGCCCCACGCGCGCGAGCGCACCATCCTCTATATCGCTATGGCGATCCTGGTCGTGTTGACCTGGACGACCTTCTACTTCGTTCGCCGTTACAGTAAGGCGCATCCCGAACTGCTCGATTCGCTGGTCTCCGGACGCGAGCAGTTTATGCACCGCGAGGCCAACACGGATTGGGAGCAGATCGGCTTCCACCGCTCGGTGGGCGGCTTTATGTTCGCGTTGATGTCGGGCCTGGTGCTGTTCATTCCGATGGTTGCCTACCAGAACTTCATCCTGCCGGTGTACATCCTGCCCTCGGCGCAGGCGATGGGGATGTGGGGCCGCGTGGCGGCGATGTTCCCGCTGGTGTGGAGCTTCTTCGACATGGGCACGAGTGTGGCGCACATGAAGTACTTCGCCGAGTACCGTGTCAAGAATCCCCGGCGCGCCATCCAGTACGCGCAGTTTTACGTTTGGTGGCAGGCGCTCACCGGCGCGCTCCAGGTGGCGCTCGTGGTGACGTTCGCCTCGACCTTTTTGCCCGGCACCGCTTACGCCGTGCTGATCTGGTCCATCATCACCCACACGTTCATCCAAATCCCCGGCTTCTACCGCGTCTTCACCGACTCGCTCTCCGCCTACCAGCGCGCCGACTACAACCAGATCCTCGACATCGCCATGACGATGGTGATCCCGATGCTGGTGCAGCCGGTCGTCATCAGCCTGATGGTGTGGTGGGGACGCCACAACCCGGTCTTCGGCCCGGCGATGGGCGGGCTGTTGGGGCTGGGCGTGGCGGCCTACGTGATGGAGTTCGTCTCGTTCTGGTTTGGCTGGTGGCTCTACCGGCGCATCGGCTACAACGCTAAACTGCTGTTCATGGCGCACTTTGACAAGGAAATCGCTGTGCAATCGCTTAAGTACGGCGTGTTCCTGTTCTTCGCGGGGATTTTTGGCGGCGTCGGCTCGTCGCTTAGCGTCACCGTCATCCAGCCCAAGCTGATCAACACGAACGAAATTCTGGGCAACCTGGGGATGGCGGGGAACTTCCCCTACGCCTTCAGCGTCCTGCAAACCCTCACGGCGACGGTGTTGCCGGCGATCTCCGAATCCGTCACCAACGGGCGCAAGCTCCTCGGCCAGTATTACGCCACGATGACGTACAAATACGGCGGCTTCGTGAGCGCCTTCATCTGCGCGATCCTGCTGGCCGTGGCCGACCGCTTCATCATCGGCTCGTCGGGGCGGGATTTTCAACGCGCGGCGGTCTACGTGGTGCCGATGCTGCTCATCGGCTCGCTCAACTTCGCCTCGTGGACGGCGGATGCGGTGATGTACGGCCTCAAGACGCGGCTGCTCACGCTCTTCGCGGCGCTGGATCTCGCGCTCAGCTTCACCCTCACCTATCTCCTGATCGAACGCTGGCAGGTCAACGCGCTGATTTACGTCCCGCTGGTCACGCTGCTTGTCAAAATCTTCGCGGCGTATTTCGTCAATCATCGCTTCTGCTTCCCGCAGCGGTTCTATTTTTGGCAGACGATTGGCGCATCGGCATTGGCGGGGGCCGCGCACTACCTCTGGCTGCGCTGGTTTACGGGGCTAATCTGGCAAGGAGATGAAATCACCAGCATCCTGATTTTGGCGATCGGGCTGCTGTTCTCGTACCCGGTGTACGCCTTCCTGTACGGTCTGTTCGGGGGATGGGACGACAACACGCTCAACGAATTTGGCCGGGGGACGAACCTTTCCAGCTTTATGCGCCCGCTGGCGCGGCTGTTCTACCACGCGACGAAGCTGGGCGCGCGCTTCAGCCCGCTGCACAACCGCTTCCCCATCACCAACTACGCGGCGGCGCGTGCGGAAGCTGAATCGCTGACTGAGGAACGCGTAAAGTTAGTCGCATAAAAAACGTAAAACATAGCAAACTTACGTTTTAGAATCAACAAAACGCTGCAACCGCAAGGGCAAACCCGGCGATGATAGGAAATCTATGAACAGACTCCAGCGCATCGAAACTTTCGTCCGCAAGACCATGGACGCCGTCGTCAATCCTGACTTACGCATCGGGCACGACATCAAGCACGTAGAATGGGTGCGGCGCAACGCGCTGACCATCGCCAGGGATGAAGGCTTCGCGGATCTCGACCGCGTCGAAGCCGCCGCGCTCCTGCACGACATCGGCCTGGCGTCTGTCGAGACGCGCGACCAGCATGGCCCGGTCGGCGCGGAGATGGCGGCGCGCTTCCTGCGCGAGCAGCATCTATTTTCCGAAGACGAAATTGCCGCCATCGCCAAAGCCATCCACAACCACAGCCTCATCCACGGCGATTGGGACGCGCTCGGCTACATCCTGCGCGACGCAGACAGCCTCGACACGCTCGGCGCAGTGGGGCTGATGCGCGCCTTCACCTCCAAGTACTTCAAGCCGGAATACGACCCGGAGCACATCAAGGGCGAAACGTGGGGGCTATCGGCAGATGGCTTCACCGCTCGTCACGACGCGGGTCTCGGCATAGGATCGACGATTATGGACCAGATCAACCTGCAAATCAGCCTCATCGACGAACTCCACACCGCGACCGCCCGGCGGATGGCGGAACCGCGTGTGGCGTTTATGAAGGCATTTGTCGTTGAGCTTGAGGCAGAGATTATAAACAGAAAGTGAGGCAAATTATGGGCTTGCTTCCCTCTAGCATATTAGCGACGGCTTTGTGTGTAGCACCGATATTATTCCTATGGCTGGTCGTTCTTTTAGTCATCATATTCCAGTCAGGTTGGAAGGCCACATTGGAAACTTTCGGTCGGACTTTATGGATTATTCTCGGACTCAGTGGCCTGATTTTTGTGATTATGTTAGGATTCTACGCAATACCCCCTATGTTCGTGAGGCTTTGTGGATTGTCTTCCTGGGCATTATGAGCATTCTAGCTTTCACAATATTGATCTTTAGTTTATCGTCATTATTCAATTTCATAACTGCACGGCCGTTAGTATTTGATACAGCGGACGCCAAAAGAGGCTTTGTTAGTATTGGAAAATGTAAGCTCAGACTCGAAAGGTTGTTTTTCAGTCCGATATGGATTTTTTTAGGTTATCTAGAGTTAGCCGATCACAATCTCGATGTGAAAGATTACCTTTACGCAGCTATCAGTGTTTCTATTGCGATCCACAACATTGCAACAGCATTTGATCGATTTCAAATCCGCGAAAACGGTATTATGTCGTCCACAGGCCAACTTGTTAAATGGCGGAAAATAGTTCATTATAGTTGGGCAAACAATCGCTCAGAGATGGTATTGACGCTCAACACAACTTGTCGTCTGCCATTTTTGAAGACGGTCAAAATGCAGTTTCGACGAGAAGAATATCAAATAGTCCGGGAAGTTCTTCGAGAGTATATGAGCAAACGGGATTCCGCTGCATTAGCAGCAAACCCTCCTGGACATAGTATAATGGGCGACTATGAAACCAAGATGAGGCGACTGTGATGAGCAAACCGAAAGTGACCGCTACAGACAATTTCTGTGTATCAGGAGCGCGCCATGCAGCGCGCTGACATCATCCAGGGTTTGCGCGCGCTCGGCGTACAGCCGGGGATGGGCCTGATGGTCCATTCCTCGTTGCGCAGCCTGGGCCACGTTGAGGGCGGCGCGGCCACGGTTGTCGCCGCGCTGATGGACGTTCTCACGCCGGAGGGCACGTTGGTGATGCCGAGCTTCAATCACGGCGTCCCTTTCGAGGACGACGGCCCCGGCTACTACGATCCTCGCGCCACGCCGACGATTAACGGCGCGATCCCCGATCATTTCTGGCGGCTGCCCGGCGTCGAACGCAGCCTCGATCCCACGCATCCCTTCGCCGCGTGGGGGCAGCACGCCCGGCGCTACACCGAGTTCCACCACCGCACGCTGACGATGGGGCCGGAATCGCCGCTTGGCCTACTGCTCCAGGATGACGGTTACTGTCTGCTGCTTGGTGTGGATTACTACAGCAACACCTTCCACCACGCCGTCGAAACCGCGACGGGCGCGCCATGTCTGGGGCAGCGCACCGAAGCCTACCCTGTCCGCTTGCCCGATGGGCGGCAGGTGATGGGCCGCACGTGGGGCTGGCGCGCGCAAGTATGCCCGCTCACCGACCAGGGACGCTATATCCCCGCGATACGCGCCGTCCACCGGCAAGGGTTGATCGGCAGCGGCACCGTCACCCTGTACCGCCTGCGCGATGGCTACGCCGTCATCGCCGACATCCTGGCGCGCGGCATATCCGGCTATCCACCGTGTAGCGCGTGCCCGATCCGCCCGCGCCGCGTGCCGGAAACCGTTCTGTCGGATTGGGATCCCGTTGCGCAACGCCTGCTGCCGGACTCGGTCGCGCACTCGTATTAACAACACCGTGCTCGCTCCCGTTCCCGTCTCGGGAACGGGCTATGGTGGCCCGGCGTGCGCCTTTAGCGCCCCCGTCCCGGGGGCGCTGAGCAGAGAAAATGGACGGCGGCGCCGAGCATCGGAAAGATGGATGGGCGCGCTGAGCATAGGAAAAAAATCCGTTGAGAAGAGGTATCCAATGAGTGAATTACGCATCGAAACCTTGACCTTGCCCGCCGCTGACCTCGGCCCGGAGAACCCACTGCCGCCGCTTACTGGCGAGCGTGACATCCACGCGCAAATCGCTCCCATCCCCGGCATCTCCGACGAGATGCGGCGCAATATGGCCTACGGGCGCGTGCCCAACATCCTGCCCTACACGATGCAGGATGGTTACACGCGCGACCTGCATCCCCGCGATTTTCGCGTCGCTGTATTGGAGAACGACCACCTGCGCGCCACGTTCCTGCTCGAATTGGGCGGCCGGCTGTGGTCGCTTGTTCACAAACCCAGCGGGCGGGAACTGCTCGACGCCAATCCCGTCTTCCAACCGGCAAATCTGGCGCTGCGCAACGCCTGGTTCAGCGGCGGCGTGGAGTGGAACATCGGCACGACCGGGCACACGCCCTTCACCTGCGCGCCGCTCTTCGCCGCGCGGCTCACCACGCCGGATGGTACGCCTGTGCTGCGGCTGTACGAATGGGAACGCATCCGCCAGGTGCCGTACCAGATCGATGCTTACCTGCCCGACGGCTCGCCGGTGCTCTTCGTGCGCGTGCGCATCGTCAATCCGCACGATCACGATACGCCGATGTACTGGTGGTCGAACATCGCTGTGCCGGAGACGCCGGCCACGCGCGTCCTCGTCCCGGCGGATTCGGCGTACAGCTTCGGCTACGGCAAGAGCGGATTGCGCCGCGTCGCCATCCCCAACGTGGACGACGGGCCGGATGTGACCTACCCGACCCATATCCACCGCGCCTGCGATTTCTTCTTCCACATCCCTGACGAAGAGCGCCCGTGGATCACCGCGCTGGATGGCGAGGGGCGCGGCCTGATCCAGACCTCCACGGCGCGATTGCGCGGGCGCAAGCTCTTCCTCTGGGGGATGGGCGCGGGCGGTCGCCGCTGGCAGACGTTCCTCTCGCGTCCGGGGCGCGCCTACATCGAAATCCAGGCCGGGTTGGCGCGGACGCAGCTTGAGCATCTGCCGATGCCCGCTCACAGCGAATGGACGTGGCTCGAAGCCTACGGCTTGCTGGATGCCGATCCTGCTGTTGTGCACGGGGCAGATTGGACCGCCGCCCGCGAAAGCGTCGCCGAGCGGCTAGAACGCCTCATCGCCCGTGACGCATTGGATGATGAATTGGCGCACAGCGCAACATTCGCCGACATGCCGCCGGAGGCCATTATTCAGCGCGGGTCTGGTTGGGGCGCGTTGGAGCGCCGCCGCCGTGAGGCTGCCGGAGAGCGCCCGTTCTGCTCGGCGGCGCTGCTCTTCGATGACGCCTCGCTCACCGCAGCCCAGTCGCCGTGGCTCGCGCTGCTCGACGCCGGCGCGCTGCCCGATCTCGATCCCAACGCCGAACCCCTCGGCTATATGGCACAACCCGAATGGCGCGCGCACCTCGAAGCGACGGCGCAGGCCGGTCGCGCGAACTGGGCCGCGTGGCTGCACCTGGGCGTGATGCGTTACGTCGCCGGTGAACGCGACGCGGCGCGCGCAGCGTGGGAGCGTTCCTTGCAGGCCGTCCAGACGCCGTGGACGCTGCGCAATCTGGCGCTGCTCGCCTGGGAAGACGGGCAGTTCGACGAGGCCGCCGCACTGTACGCGGCGGCGCTGCGGATGCGCCCGGCGCTGCTGCCCCTGGCGGTGGAATGTGGGCAGAAGCTCATCGCCATGGAACGCCCGCAGCTATGGCTTGACCTGCTCGACATCCTGCCGGATGAACTCCGCGCGGCGGGGCGCATTCGGCTTCTGGAAGGCCAGGCCGCGTTGGCGGTGGGCGACTTCGACCGCGTGGCGCGGCTTTTCGACACGGCGTTGGTCGTCGCCGATTTGCGCGAGGGCGAACGCTCGCTCTCGCACCTGTGGCTCGACTATCACGCGCGGCGGATCAGCGCGGAAGAGGGCATCCCGCTGGATGACGCGCTCCGCGAGCGGGTGCAACGCGAGTTCCCGGTGCCGGCGGCATTGGATTTCCGCATGTCGTAAAACACAGCCTGGCTTGGGCCGGTCTCTGACCGCGTCCGCCTGGCTTCGACGCACGCTCACCGCGCCCCCGGGGACGGGGGCGCAGAGCGAAGCGTTTGGGACACGGATTTTTGCGAGGATGACAGTATTGTGAAGAGACAAAGCTATTGTGGGTTGTGTATACTTTTAATCCTGTTGGCCGCCTGCGATGCGACGCCGGTTGCGCCGACTGCCACGCCAACGCCTGCCGCCACGGCGCCGCCGACGGCTATCCCCACGCCCATCCCCACGTGGACGCCGACGCTGCCTCCCACGCCCACGCCGGTACCGCCGCTCGGCGTCAGCATCAAATGGCCGGAGCGCGTCTCGGCGCTGGAGCCGCCGTCTGTCGTCGTTGACATCGTACCGCCGCCGGGCATCGCGCCGGTCGTCATCATCCGCGCAAAGGTCTACGATCCGACGGCGCAGGTCTACAGCACCTTCGATTTCGTCCGGCAAAGCGGCAACCGCTACGTTTCCACGACGCCGCTCCGGCTATCGTTGAATGCGCCGGCCGGACACTGGTGGCTGGTGGTGGAGGTGAAGTCAACGTTCGACCTCATCGGGGAGCGGATGCTGGCCTTCGAGCCAGCGCCCATCGAATACCGCGCCCTGACGGATACGCTGCCGGCCGGGGTGAGCTTGCGCGTGCCTGTGGCTTTCACCGAAGTCATCACGCAGGGCGATCAATATGCCGGTGGGCGGGTGTGGCAGTATGGGGACGGGGAAATCGCGCTGTGGTGGGCGCCCGGTCCCACGGAGGCGCTGCTCTTCAACACCGCCATCGTGATGCTGGAAGCCACGCACGATCCCGAAGCGCCGCCGGAAGTGGAACTCGTCGAGGAGACAAAGTGGCAAGGACGGACGGCTTTTCACTTCCAGGAACAATGGCCTGGCAGTGCAGGTGGTCCCGCCGCAGCCTGGGTCATCCAGGGCAAAAATTATTGGCTCTACGTACTGCGCATCCGCGCTGTGGGGACAGATGCTATTCCCACCCTGATGCAAGAAATCGCCGCAACCTTCGCCTTTGACGAGGATTAACCCTTGCGAAGGTCGCTCCTGCGCCTTCGCAAGGGTATCTACACGATATTGATCGGCGTCCCCACGCGCCGGTCGCTACGAATGAATTCGTCTTCGTAGCCGCCGATGGGGTGCACCCAGCGGTAAATCCAACGCGCCGCTTCGCACGAGACGTTCAGACAGCCGTGGCTGCGGCGCACACCGAAATCGTTGTGCCAGTACGCGCCGTGGATCGCCGTTCCCGCCATATCGAAGAACGTGTTCCACGGCACGCCTGGCAAGTCGAAGATGTCACCCGGCGCGGGCCTGTCTTCCTCTTTCATCCCCTCATAAGGCACATTGCTCATGTGCCGCGAGGCTTGTTTGAGCAAGACCCAGTGTTCGCCCGTGGGCGTCGCCAGCCCACCGCCTAATCCCGACGCGACGAGTGTTTGAAAGACAACCGTATCGCCCTCGAAACAGGTGAGCGACTGCGCCTCCAAATCCACCACGATGCGCTTATTTCCGACGAAAGGATGAATCGGCGCCATTTCTACGCGGGGGAAGCGCCGCACATCGCGCGCCAGCACCCATTGGAAGTTGCCGACGACTTTGGGCGGGTAGTCGTCGTTGACTTTGTACCAGCCTGTTCCTTCGGCGTCAGTAGTTGCTTCGATCACGTGGAACATTGTGCTGCCGTAGAAGCGGTACTTCTTCGCCGCCTGCGCGCTCGGCTCAACCCGCGCGTCGGTGTACACCTGCGAAATCTCGCCCCAGAATCCCCAGGGGCCGATGTCGGCGATGAACGGCTGCGGCGGATAGATGCGCATCGGCAGCACCCACGCGGAGTGGACGTACCCCAGGTCGGTTTTGTACCACAAGTCGTTGTGCCGGCTGAACGGCGCGCGCACCTCGCCCAGGATGCGGCAAGATTGGTCGCGCGCCAGCGTGTTCAGCTTTTTGGATTTGATGTCAGGTTCCTCATAGAAGGTCAAGGCGTGGATGGCGCGCCCGGTCAAGACGTAAGTATTGGTATCCGGCTCGCCGGGTTGCAAGTTCAGCGTGGGATAATGCGCGCGGGCGTGCCACACCGGCGACAAGGTCGCGGCGGCGGCAGCGCCGGTGATCAGCTTCAGTATTTGGCGGCGGGTGAATGTGCGAGGCATCGGTGCTATGGGATCTCCGGGTAGTCCGCTAAAGCTGCATAAGCAATCCCCACCATCGAAGGGCCGGTATGCGCGCCCAAGACGGGCGACATCGTGCCGAGCGGCATCCACGTACACTTGAACATCTTGTCCGCTTCCTCGCGCAGGATGTCCGCGCCCTCCGGGTTGAGCGCGTGGATGACTTGCACGCGCAGCGGGGTGCCGGGCGCGTGTTTCTTGGTCATCAGCTTGACCAGCCCCTTGAGCGCGCCGTTAAAGGTACGCGCCATGCCAAGCTGTTCATAATTGCCGATATCTTTCGCCACGCCGATCAACGGTTTGATCTTAAGTGCGGAGGCGATCAAGCCTTTCATGTGGCTGATGCGCCCGCCGTGGACGAGGTATTTCAAATCTTCCAGGGTGTAAATGCTGTCGCTTACCGCGCCGATGCGATTGAGCAACGCGACAATACGCTCCTTCGACCAACCCGCCTTGATCGCGCGCGCTGCCGCCGATACTTGCCAGCCTAGCGCGCCGGAAAGCGTCTTGGAATCCACGATCGTGACGTTGGCCTCCGGAACCATCGCCGCGCCGGCCTGCGCCGCGTTGACTGTGCCGCTCAGTCCCGACGACATCTGGATAGATAGGATGTCCGGGTCGGTAGCGGCCAGTTTGCGGTAGACTTCGGCGAAATCCCCCGCTGAAGGCTGCGACGTGATCGGGAACCCACCGGTGTCTTTGAGGAGTTGATAGAGTTCCGTGGACTGAATATCCACACCGCTTTTGTACGTCTTTCTCTCAAGCGTGATGGCGTGGCGCACGATATGGAGTTCCATATCGGGCATTTCTTCCGGGGGCAAATACAAATCCATTCCACTATCTGTGACGATCTGCATGGCCTGCTCCTTTCCTGGCGGACTTGAATGATGCCACTATTTTACGTTCCTTGTCCGATAAGGCAAAGCAAGGAGAGTTGTTTTGATGGGGGATACGCTAGAATAAATGTTGTGCCGTCTATACACCTGAGCTACAGGGCGCAGCCACTCGCTGCGCCCTGTAAGAACTGACAGTGAAGGAAGTGTTGGCGCTTATACGCGGATTTCGCCTTCGCGCTTGCCAAAGCTGATCTTGACGCCCGGCGTCAGCGTCATGCTGCGGCCATATTCGACGTCCTTGATCGCGCCGTCGTCAAGGGTGATGACCCATTTTTCAATGGCGAGATTCTTGAGACCCCAGATGTTCGGGTTTTGCGGATGGCGGGTGACTTCGGCGACCGGCGCCGAGAAGTCGTACATCCGGCCGGGATCCACGTGATGCGGGTATAGTTTCGTGTCATAGTTCAGCATCACCACCGCATCGCCGATGCGCAGACGCGGCGGGAGCACGAGGTCGCTGCCGCATGACCAGCAGACGCCCGGCTTGCCGCCGGAAGCCTTCAGGGCGGCGACGTCATAGAAGTTCTCGGCGCTGCACTGCGGGCAGTAGATGATCGTGTCGCGCAGTTGCACCAGCGCCTTGCGCCATTCGCTCTCGCGGATGCGCCCGTTATACGGGTCTTTGATGCCGGCGGTGAACGCCTGGGTAAACAAATCGCGGATGAATTGGGGATAGAGCGGCCAATAGGTCTGCACGCTGACGTGATACCCCGGCATCGGGCGATTGGAGGCGTCGTTGGGGTCGAAGATGAAGAGCGGCGCAACGCCGTAGAGCCGCTGTTCCACGGTTTTGTCGAAGGTGGGGACGTTGATCGCCTGTTCTCCCTCCAGCGGATGATGCACCATCATCATGTAGAATAACACCGTCGCCAGCGTGTAGAGGTCGGTCTGCACGCCGGGCGCGGCGTCGCCCCGCGCCAGTTCCGGCGCCAGGAAGCGCGGCGAACCAGTATGCGTGCCAACGCCAGCGGCAACGACGTTGTCGGTGTAGGTGAGGAGCACCTCGCCTGTATCGGGATCGAAGAAGACGTTGCGCGGCGAAAAATCGCGGAAGCACAGCCCCTTAAAATGTAGCGCCATAAAGCTGTCCACTACGCCTAACAATGTGGTCGCCAGGGTGCGGAACGTTGGCTCGATCCACCGTTTGACCAGGTCTTCGATGCACTTGAAGCGCGGCGGGCGCGGCGGCGTGAGGTAGCCGAAGCCCGGCACATCTGCCGATTCGACCACCGCCGTCGGCCAGAGGAAGCTCGCGGCGGGCGGACCTTGCTGGATCAAGCTCTCCAGCGCGGCGCGCTTATCGGGCGTCGCCTCGGTCGGGAAGAACCACGTCAGCATGGCCGGTTGGCCGTTGACCTGCGCTGCGTAAGTATCCAACTGGCCTTCGGTGCTGATGAACTGCTCGACGGTGTAGGTGCTGGCTAACACGCCCTGCCGTTGATCGGGCACGGTGAAGAAGGTGAAGATGCGCGGCGCGGGGGCCGGCGCCGGTTGCGGCGCGACTGGCGCTACGGGCTGCGGCGCGGGTTGCGGCGTCACAACCGGCGCGGGGACGACAACCGGCGGTGTGGTCGGTTGCGGCGCGGGTTGCGGCTGTGGTTGCGGCGCAGGCGTCGCCGGTACGAAGGTGACTGGCGGCGCGGAGGTGGGCTGCACCGCCGGCGCGGGTTGTGCGACGGGCGCTGGCTGTGGTGCGGGCGTCGCCGGGCGCGGCGCGGGCGCGGCAGGCGGTTGCTGCTGCGCCGCCGCGATTTGGCGATCAATGGCCTCCAACGCCTTGAGCGCGAGCGGATTATCTGGTTCCATCGCAAGCCACTGGTTGACGGCCATTTTCGCCGCTTGCAGTTTCCCGGCCTTCAACGCGGCATCAGCTTTGGCGCGCAGTTGATCGGCCACCGCCGAGAGCTTCGCGCCGGCGCTGATGGGCGTTTCCAGCGCCTTCAGCGCGTTCCAGAATGTGATCGCATCGGGATAGCGCGCCGTGGGATCCCAGGCCAATGCTCTCGCCAGCACGCCAGCGATGCCGGAAGGCACATCGGCCGGCCACGTCTGCGGGAACTGCGGGCCTTGCGCGTGGGCGTGCATCGCCTGCATCACGCTGGCGTCCGCGAATAGCTTTTGCCCGGTCAACATCTCATACGCGATACAGCCAAGCGCGTACATATCCGCCGGAATTTCGGCGGGCGCGGTCTCCCAAACCTCCGGCGCGATGTAGCCTAGCGTGCCGATGACGCCGCCCTCAATGCGTCCCAGCGCGACGCTGTTCGCCGCCATCAAGCGCGTCAGCCCGAAATCCATCAACAGTGGGCCGCCGGGCGGATCAATGAGGATATTCGACGGTTTGAGATCGCCGTGCGCCAGACCTTGCGCGTGGGCGTAGTCCAGCGCCTCGCAGATGGGCTTCAGGAAGTTCAGCGCCTTGGCCCACGGCACGCGCTGCCCACTGTGGGCGGCAATCGCCTGCGCCAGGCTGCCATCCTGCGCCAGTTGCATCACGATGTAGAAATCGGTCTCCGTCTCGCCGATGTCGAAGATGGGCACGAGATGTGGGTGTTGCAAACGCGCGGCGGTTTGCACGTTATGCCGCAACCGCACCATCCACGCTTCATCCTGCAACAGCAGCGGATCAAACGCCTTGATCGCCACCAAACGCCCCATCGCCGGGTCTTCGGCGCGGTAAACGGTGGCAAAGCGCCCCTGGCCCAGAACGCCGAGGACGCGATATTTACCAAAATCCGGTGGATTAACGCCTGTGCTCATACTCCCCCTTTCATACCTAGAGTCTGATTTCGCCTTCTTTTTTGCCGAAATTGATTTTCGTGCCGACGGCCAGGCGCACGTTGCGGCCTGGTTCAACGTCGAGAATCTCTTTATCTATGGTGGTGATGACCCATTTCTCGTCGGTAAGGTTCCGCAATCCCCAGATGGATGGGTCGGTGGGATGCTGGTTCACCTCGGCGACGGGTTTGGAGAAATCGTACAAACGCCCATTGTCAATGTGATGCGGATAGAGCTTTGTGTCCCAGTTCAACATCACAATCGCATCCTCAATGCGGATACGCGGCGGCAGGACGAGCGCGGCATCGCACGCCCAGCAAGTTCCAGGGTTGCCGGCAGCCTTGAGCTTCTCGGCGCTGTAGAAATTCTCCGAGCCGCACTTGGGGCAGTAGATGATCGCGTCGCGCATCCGCACCATCGCTGCGCGCCACTCGCTCTCGCGGACGCGGACCAGTGGATCCCGGAGACCGTCCGTAAACGCTTTGGTGAACAGGTCGCGGATGAACTGCGGGTAAAGCGGCCAGAAGGCCAGCACGTTATCGTGGAAGCCCGGCACCGGCCGGTTGCTGTCGTCGTTGGGATCGTAGATAAACAGCGGGTCGGTCCCGTAGAGCTTGTTCATTGCGGGCAGGTCGAGGCATTTGATGCTGCTCTCGCGTTTGCCTTCCAGTGGATGATGCACCATCAGCATATAAAAAAGTAACACAGCCAGCGAGTAGAGGTCGGTCTGCATACTGGGACGCGCTTCGCCGCGCACGATCTCTGGCGCCATAAAACGCGGCGTGCCCAAGACGCCGCCTTCCGTTTCGCCGTCCACGGCCACGTTGTCGTTGTCGCAAATCAACGCTTCGCCAGTGTTTGGCTCGAAGAAGACGTTGCCGAACGAGATGTCGCGGTAACAATAGCCCATTGCGTGCAAATCGAGAAAGCTGTCCGCTAACTCCAGCCCCGCCGTCGCCAGGGCGCGGAAGGTTGGTTCAGCCTGACGTTTCATCAAGTCTACAATGCTCTTGTATTGCGGCCCGCGCAGCGGCATAATATAGCCGAAGCCGGGGACTTCGGAGGACGTTGTTAACTCCATCGGCCAAAGGAATTTAGCGGTCGGCGGACCTTTCTTGATCAGGACTTCCAGGGCCGCACGTTGCTGCGGGGTAGCCTGCGCCGGGAAATACCATTTGAGCGCCATTTTTTGCCCGCCCAGGTCGGCGCGATAGACTTCACCCTGGCCGCCGCCGCCCAGGAATTTCTCTGCGATGCAAGGCATCCGCGAAGTAACCGTCTGGACGGTTTGTCCCTCTTTGAGAATATGCATTGTATACCTCCTGCGTGAATCATGGCGTAAAACGTAATGCGTAAAGCGTGAAACGTAATGCGTAAAACGTAATGCGTAATGCGTAAAATGTAATGCGTAATGCGTGAAACGTAAGTGGACGGTTATGCTTTACATTTTATTTTTTACGTTTTATTTTTTACGTCTTCCGCTTATTATAATCCAAACCTCACGTTTCACCCTTTGCGTTTTACGCCTTACGTCTCACGTTTCAGCGATGTCGTCCATTTGCCAGACCGGATCCGCGCAGAAGGCCGCGCGCAGACGCTCTTTCTGCGTCTCCGGCAGCCACGCGGCGCGGATTCCGTTCAGGATCAACGTTCGAATATCGGCGCGGGAGAAGCCAAGCGTTTGCTCAAGCAGCGCATACTCTTCCGCCAGGGTATTGCCGAACATTTTCGGGTCATCCGTACTTATTGTTACGAGAATACCGCGCTCAAAGTAGCGGCGCGCCGGATGTTTGTCCAGCGATTGGACGACGCCTGTGCGCACATTGGAAAGTGGGCACATCTCCAGCGGGATAGTGTGTTCGGCGAGGTAGTCCAGCAGCGCCGGGTCTTCTTCTGCGTGCACGCCATGGCCGATGCGCTCGATGCGCAGGGCGCGCAGCGCGCCCCAGATGCTCGCGGCGCCGGCGGCTTCTCCCGCGTGCGCTGTGGTGTGGAAGCCCAGCTCGCGCGCCTGCGCGTACACCTCGGTGAACAGCTCCGGCGGGTACTGTAGCTCCAATCCGCCCAGTCCTACGCCGACAATACCCAGGTCGCGCACTTCGCATACTTCGGCGAGGGTGCGCGCAGCATTTTCTGCCCCGAAGCCGCGATCAAAGTCGGTGATGAGCGCCACATCAATCTCCGGGACGCGCGCCAGACCGGCGCGGATGGCTTCGGTCAACGGCTGTACGTGCAGGCCGTGCCGGGCGAAGTCTATCGGGGAGTAAAAGACTTCGGCGTAACGGATGTTCTGATTCGCCAGGTCGCGCGCAACAGCTTCAGCGATAAAGGTGAAGTCTTCATATTCGCGCAAAAATTGGTTCTTCCAGACCCACATTTCGATGAAGTGGGGGAAATCACGGAAGACAAAGCGTTGTTGCAAGGCCGCCAAATCCGGCAGCGACGGATCGCCGCCATACTTCTGCACCAGCTCCCACAGGGCGGCGTGGGGGATCGCGCCTTCGAGGTGCAAGTGAAGTTCAACTTTGGGAATACGTTCAAACCAGTTCATCAGTGCTGCTCCTTGAAAAGATGGTTATGGGGTGTGAGGTGTAAAGAAAAAATCTGCGTGTATCTGCGAAAATCTGCATCCAGTAGCTTGTTGCACCGGCATAGCGCGTAAGTCCTGTCGTTAATGTACGATGGTCAGGTCGGGACGGGCGAGGGCGGCGAGGGCGGCTTCGGTGATGGACGCGCAACCCGTCACATCCAGGGTACGCAAGGCCGGGAGGGAGGCGAGATCCGCCAGTCCCGCGTCACTGATGGCCGTGCTGCCGAGATACAAACTGGCGAGATGCGGGAGCGCCGGCAAAGACGCCAGTGCGTCATCTTTGATCGGCGTCCCCTCAAGGTCCAGGTCGTTCAGGTTGGTAAGCCCGGCCAGATGCGCCAATCCCGCGCCGGAGATGGCCGTGTGCGAGAGATCGAGGCGCGTCAGGTCGGTGAACGGGCGGATGTGGGCCATGCCAGCGTCGGTGATGCGCGTTCCGGCAAGCGCCAGCTCCGTCAGGCCGCCGAGGCCGCTCAGCCGCGCCAGTCCTTCATCGGTGAGGCGCGTCCAGCTCAGATCAAGGTTCGCCAGACCGACGAGCGTGTGGAGATAGGGAAGTCCCGCATCGGTGATGCCGGTGTCTTCGAGGTTCAGCGCCGTCAGGCCGGTGAGTGACCGCACATGGACAAGTCCCGCATCCGTGATCTGACCGCACGCGCCAAGATTGAGTGTGGTGAGGTGTTTGAGGGCGCGCAAGTTCGTCAGACCATCGTTGGTGAGCCGCACGCAGTGGAAAAGATTCAGTTGCGCTAGATGGCTGAGTCCGCTCAAGGCACTCAGACCCGCTCCGGTGATGCGTGTGTCGCTGAGATTGAGCGCCGTCAATTCGGCCAGGTTGCCCAACGTTGACAGTCCCGCGTCCGTGATCTGGGTGCTTGCCAGGCTCAGGTCGCCTAGACCGGTAAGGTCGCGCAGATGCGCCGTCCCGGCGTCGGTGATGTGCTGGCAGCGGCCCACATTTAAGGTACATAGACGTGGAAGCGCGGTCAAGTGCGCCAGTCCCGCGTCGGTGACGCGCTCACACCACCACAGATTGAGATGGGTCAAGTCACCGAGAATCTGAAGGAAAGCCAGGCCCGCGTCCGTGATGGCGGTATGGGAGAGATCGAGATGCAGCAGGCCAACCAGATCGCACACGTGCGCCAGCCCCATATCGGTGATGGGACTGTGTTGCAGGTCCAACTCCTGGACAGGGCCGAAGGCGCGCATTTCTTGGGCCAGCGTCTTCAGGGCGGCATCGTCGAGGTAGGCGCTCAGGCGCACTTCGTAATCGGGCAATACTTCCACGTTGCCCGGCATCTTGCCCAACTCGCGCCAGGCGCGGTCGCCCATCAGGCTGGAACGACCCAACACTGCCACCGGCAACGTCGAAGTGAACGTGCGCGATTTGGCCTCCGTCACCAGCATCCCCAACGCCTCGGCGCACGCCTCCACCGCCCACCGCGCGGCATCTTCCGGCAGAAAGTAGGCATCCTGCAAGCGCCGCACCAACCGCCCAAAGAGTACAGGTTGCGGGATGCCCGGCGCAGCGCCCTGTAAATCGGCGGGGATGTTCTCCTGCACCGCCATCACCAGCAGGTTGATCTCGCCCTTGTACGCGCCGCAGAAATCCAGCAGCAGCGCCCGACAGCGACGGGGGTCCGCCAGAACAGAAGTTCCGTACTGTGCGACGATTTCGCGGAGTTGGCGACGTGGGATGACGTGCATTGTCAACGCATAATGTATAATCCGGGCCGCGTGATCTTGATAGTGCCGCGTTGCGTAACGCGCTGGCAACCGCTGACGTTAAGATAGGCCAGGTTTTTGAGACGGCTCAGGTGTGGCAGTCCTTTGTCGGTAATTAACTCGCATTGTGAGAGGTCGAGGTAGAGCAGGGTAAGAATGTCGCCGATATGCCGCATCCCGGCGTCGGTGATGGCCGTCCGCGAGAGGTTGAGCGTGGAGAGACGCGGTAGATCACATAGTGTCGCCACGGCTTTGTCCTCAATCTGGCCGTTCCGCGACAGGTCGAGATAGGTAAGATTGGGCAGATCGCGCAGGTATACGACGCCCTGGCGGGTCACTTGCGGACAGCGCGAAAGATCGAGTTTGGTCAGCGTTTTGAATGTGCCGATGTGCTGAACGCCGGCGTCGGTAAGCTGTGTTGCGCCCGCCAGGTCGAGCGTAACGAGTTGGCGCGCGCCCTTCAGGTGCGCGAGACCGGCGCCGGTGATGTGCTTGCACTCGCGCAGTTCCAGGATAGTTAGCTTGGTCAAGGAAGCGATATACTGCAATGCAGCGTCGGCGACGCCTGACCAGGGCAGGCTCAAGGTGGTCAAATCGGACAGCAGGCGTAGATAGGCCAGGCCGGTGTCACTGATGCCGGTAGCCCAGGCAAAATGGAACGTCATCAAGTGGGGCAAATAGACCAGATGGGCCATCCCGGCATTGGTCACGCGCTCGGCGTTGTCCACTTTCAGATAGGTGAGGTTGGGAAAAGCGCGCAAGGCAGACGTTCCGACATCGTTGATGCGGCCGTTCAATTCTAACGAGACCACATCCGCCGGATTTGACAGTTCGCTGATCCAGGTATCCAGTTCATGTTCCGTGAAATTGAAGAAACGCAGTCCCAGCACGTGATCTCGCGGGATGTCAAGGCTGCCGGGCGTCGCGCCGAGGCGCTGCCACTTGCCATCGGGAACGCGACGCGGACGGCTATAGACTTCAATGCTGCGACCTGATCCGAAAGTGTTTTTGGCGGACGCAGTGGGTAATGGTGGCGGCTGCGATTCGCGCCTGGTGGGTGGCGGTGAAGGTGGTGATTCGCGCCTGGCAGGCGGCGGTTCAGGCGCTGGCTTCGGGGGTGGGGACTCTGCGGGCGGGGCGACGATGGGCGGCGGCGTGGTTGTTTCGCCGTCCGTCAGGCGCAGTGCATAGGCCCACGCTTCCACGGCCCAACGCGCGGCATCTTCGGCGAGCGCGCGATTGTCCACCAGCCGTTGCGTGAGCTGCGCGGTGAGCACCGCAAATGGAATGTTGCCTTTGCTCTCCTGCAGGTCGTTAGCGACACGCTCCTCCTGTGCGATGTTCAGCACAAAGATTTCGCGGCGGTGCTGGCCGCAGTAATCGAGCAGCAACGCCTTACAGCGCCGGGGATCGTCCACGGCGCTCTTGCCATACGTGTCCACGATTTCGCGGAGTTTTTGCCGGGCTTCGTTGTTCACGGAAATAGTCGAAAGTCGAAAGTCAAAGGTCGAAAGTCAAAACGACAACTTTCGATAGCATTTTTTCATCCACAGATGCCATAAACAGGTTGCGTGCTGCATCCTACGTGAGCGACGTTCACGCAATGTGCAGCACGCAACACAGCAGGTAACGCACAATCAAGGGCGCGCGGTCCCTTAACCATCATGAAAGATACTTGGCAGCTTTTTGCTCGGTTCGCGCGGGCTTTCCTCGTCTTTGATCAGTTCGAGTTTGGGCTTGGAGGGCGTCTCCACAGACGGCAGTTCCGCAGGTGTCGCCTCCACAGGTGCTTTCTCCACCGGCTGATCCACCGGGATCGGTTTTTCGGCCTCTTGAGGCGCTGCGGCAGGCTGTGGTTGTCCCTCCTCTGTAGGCTGCGCTTCGACCGTTGCGACAGGCGCAGCCTCCAGCGGCGCTTTTTCCTGCGCCTCTAGCGCTTTCTCCGGCTCCTTGATGGCTTCCGGCGCGCGAACTGGCGCGGTTTTTCGCTTGCGGGGGGCGGAAGCGCGCGGCGGCTTTTCTACGCTGGCTGCCGGGGCCGGTTTGGCCGCGGGCAAAATTGCCTCCGGGAAGATCAGTCCCAATGTGATGTCATCGCCGCTCCCCGCCTTCGACGCATCCGTCAGCCACGTGCCGAGGCTCTGCGCGACGACTTCAAGCCCGTCGGTGCGCAAGATGTCCAGGATGTCGGTCCCCACTTTGATGAAGGCCGCGTCGTTGACAAACGAGTTGGCATAGCCATCGCTCGATAGCACGATCAGCGCCGGATGGGGGCCGTAGAGCGCCTGAAACTTGATCTGCACTTCCCGCCAGGCTTCGTCCATGCACAACGAGGTCGTTTCGTTCGCCATCAGCCGCGGATCGCGGGTCATCGGGCGCGCAACCTCGCCATTATCCGCCACGGTCAAAATATCGCCATCGCCCAATTGCAGGTACAAGATAAACGCGGACGTGACCAGCACGCTCAACAACGTCGCGCCGTAGGCAATGTGCGGGTCGCGCTCGATGATCCGCCGCGCTTTGGGGTCGCGCCGCTTCTCAAGGGTCTCCAACTCTTCGGTCGTGATTGGGTTGTCCTTGAGATGCCGGGCCACGGCCTCACGCCACCGGCGGAGTAACTCGCCTGGCAGCCGTTCTTCTGCCGTGCGTTTGATCGTCGTGAGCCGGGCCGGATCGGGCTGGCCGGCCGACAGCAACTCGCGCATCAGGCCCGTCATCACTTCAACGGCGAAGCGCGCGCCGACGTCGCTGCGGAAGTTCCGCGGGCTGCCGTGCCCGTCCGATACCGACAGGATCAGCGGCGGGCCGACGCCGGAATCAGGGAACCATTGGATCGCGTCCTGATTGGGTATGCCGGTCCGGATATGCGACGCACCCTGCACCGACTGTCCAATGACGCGCCAGACGCCGGTGGGCCACTGCGGTGTTTTTCCCATAGTGGCGCCTCGCGTTTTACCAAACGTCGTCTGCAGTGATGTGAGCGTCGTCAACAGGCGGCGGTACGGTAGGAATCGGGATGTTTGTCGCTGGCGTGACAGTGACCGGTTGGACTGGCGGCGCCTGGTCTACCGGGGCTGCCGGGATGGCCGGCGCTGTTGGCGACGTCGGCGCCACCGTGGGAATGGGCGGAGGCGTGGTTGCGCCGGTGGGGGTCGCCGCTGCGGCCTGGCTGGCCGGCGACGAGGCCGATTTCAACACCGCCGTGGACACCCACTTGATGTAGTTAACCAGCGCCTCGGGATTGTTGGCCTGCAATGGTTTGATTTCGTTGTGGCCGATGAATTTTTGGAGCACGCTATGATCCGCATCCTTGCCGATAGCGATAGCGATGCGCACGGCTTTCTTGCCCCACGGTTCATCCATCAACTTCTGCAAGCCCTTCTCGAAGCTGTCGGTCGGCTGCCCGTCGGAGATCAGCACCAGCACTGGCGGCAGGGCGCGGTCGGTCATCGGCGGGATCTTGAGCTGGTCGGCGACCATCGAAAGCGCTTTGCCCATATCCGTGACGCCGTCGGCCTTCAAATCCACCCACTTGAAATCCTCCACTGGCGTGGGCTGGGAGATGTGCCACTGGGCGCCGCTGGAGAACTTGATCGCGCGTACCAGGACTTGCGCGTTGGGGTTCTCCGAAGCGACTTTTTGCATGTGCGGGATCGCTTCGCGGATCGCCATATTGAGAGCCTGAATTTTCCCGTCGTCCTTCATGGAGCCGGATGCATCCGCAATCCATATAAAGTGCAGTGGACGGGTTGCCAATTGACCACCAGGTCTTTTACTCATCATTCAACCTCCTTATCTTATGCGTAATCGAATGCTTGACCCTGATACTTCTGGCATAAAGCACACAACTTACGTTTAATACGTAAAAATCATCACAATGTTGTGCCTTGTGAAGAGAAACTACCCACAAGTATAATGCAGGCTTGGATGAAGTCAAAACCTTACCGCAGCACCCCGCCGCTGTAGTGTAATTGGTAGACGGTTACTCCCTGATAGCTGATGAACTCCATCCCCCAAAAGCGTTCCAGGTCGCCGTGGATTTCGTTGTTATAGGCGAGGTCGCCTTCTTCCCACACTGCGGGACCGCGATAGGGGTGTTCCGCTGGGGCATGACGTAGTGCAGCTTGCAGGAAAGCATAAACTCGACCAATCTCCACGGCAGCGTGAACGTTCCTCAACGCGCCGCCCGCGTAGACCATCGCCCACACAGGCGCGGCATCGTAATAGACTGTCTCCTGTCCGGCAAAGTAGTGCCCGCCAAAATAGACATCTCGATATGACAACCGCCCCTCGCTGTATTCCAGTTGGTGGGAACCCGGCAGCAGCGGCGTTACCGCCGCGCCAGCGCCGCCTTGCGCCGCATACGTGTTGCGCTTGGCGGCGATAAGAAATTGGACAAACGACTCACGACTCACCGAAACCTCAAATGGCGACATATTGACCTCCTCGGAAGATAAACATTCATCGCGTAACCAACGCGGATTACTTGTACAGATTGGCACGAATCGGCGTGCTGCGCACTTAAAATGCTCGTTTGATAGGATACTCCCCGTATTCCCGCACGGTCTGGTAGAGCGCCAACACGTTCTCCACGGGCGACAACGGTTGGACGTTGTGGATGGTATTGAAGATGAAGCCGCCGCCCGGCGCAAAGATGCGCAGTCGCTCACGGACTTCGCGGCGCACGTCGTCGGGCGCGCCGAAAGGCAGCGTTTTCTGCGTATCCACACCCCCGCCCCAGAAGGTGATGCGGTCGCCAAAGTTCTGTTTGAGCGCGACGGGATCCATGTGCGCCGCCGAACACTGCACCGGATTGAGAATGTCGAAACCCGCATCAATGAAGTCAGGGATGAGCGCGTAGACAGAGCCGCAGGAGTGGATGAACGTTTTCCACGGCGTGTGCGTGTGAATCCACGTGTTGACGCGGGCGTGGAACGGCTGGTAGAGCGATTGGTATGCCTTCGGCGAGATGAATGGCCCGCTCTGCGCGCCAAAATCGGTGCCTGTGACCATCACCACGGACACCCGGTCGCCTACGGCGGTGTAGAGCTTCTCCAGGTTTGCCAACGCGATCTCGCACTGCCGTTCGAAAACCGCCCACACGTAATCGCGGCGCGCTACCGTGCTGACGTACCATTCTTCGATGTCGCGGATGCCTTTCGGATGCTTGAGCCACGTCGCGGGGACGAGGGCGATGTCGCCGAAGGCCGTCCCGCCGAAGTTGGCGAGGATGGCCTTGTCGGTCTGGGTGTAGAGGCGCTCGGCCTCGCGCGCGAAGTGGGACAAGACGTCATCGGCAATGGGCGTGAATTCTTCCAGGTTATCTTCGACGTTGAGGTTCGCCTCGTCAATGGGCGGTTGGCGGACAATGGCGTCGAAGTACCAGCCGCCGGAGGGCATCCGTCCACTCGGCGGCGCGGAGGCGTCGCCTTCAGGGTACATTAGCAGGTCGCCGTTGGGTTCCGGCGTGGTGTTGAAGCCGTTGGGGACGAGCACCGGCGTGCCGTCGAACGTCGTCCACGGCTTCCAGCCTTCATTCTTGAAGCCGAACATCGTCGCAGGCGCGCCGAGCGGGACGACGTCTACGCCCAATGCAGCAATCAAATCCGGCGCGATCTCGCCCAACATCTGGTACGGCTCGACGACCTTGACCGGCGTACCCGGCGCGTCGAGGCCCAACGCTTGCCGCAGTGCATAGACGACGCTGACGTGCATCCCACTCACCGGGCTGCCCCCCAGGTCGAGCGGGACATGATCCGGCTCCTGGTGGTTGAGCGCCAGCATGACCCGTTCTCGTGATGTTAGCATGTTGACCTCCTGAGCATAAAATGTTATGCGGCATAGTGCGTGACTACAGGGTACGCAAGTGCCGGAAACTAAGAATGACCATAATCGAAAAGACCACCGCGAAAATTACCCCGCACGTTGTTGTGTAAAGAAGGAGACTCGCGCGAAAGGTGGGGATGAAGTAGAGCACGAGCGAGACTACGGTGTGGATGGCTCCCGCTATGAGTAGCCATTTTCCGGCATAGGCGTTGCTTTCATACCATATACGCTCGTCGCTGAAGGTCTTTGGTGTACGGAAGCCATACCACCAGTTCGGTTTCACGCGACGCAACATCAATGGGATGGACAACCCCACGAGCAGCAATCCGGTACAGACAAAAAACAGCATAAACCCCAAGGGTACGGTATTGTTATCCATTGAACAACCTCCCAACAGTTTCTGTGGCGCGCTCTTCCCCAAAGGCGGGATACGCATATCCCAATGCTTTGGCAGTTTCAAGCGCCAACCAATGAAATAATTCCATCGTAGCCTGTAAGGCGCGCCACACGTCTGCTTCGTCATAGTGCGCGAAGATTGCTGGCAGCGCAGCGACGGCGCGCGCGTCGGCCCATTCCTCCAGAAAACGACCGCGCATCCAGGTATTAACGGCCTCATTCTGGTGCGCGCGGGTGTGCCATTCCAACATCTGACGGAGCAATTGCTTGAGGTAGCTGTCGCAGCAGGATTTAGCGGTCCACAGTTCACCTCGCCGCAACTTTTTCGCCGTCCAGACGGTGTGGTACCAGAAGTCATGCACCAGGTTCAGAAACTCGGATTCGGCCGGCGGTTGATAAGGGGGAAGCGCAGCCGGAATCCGCGCGAGCTGTTCGGCGAAGCCTTCCTTGTCCACCAGAAAACGCACGCCCCGGTGGATCAGATCGGCGAGGCCGCCTAAATGCCCTTCATCCAACATCCGGCGAAAAGGCGCTACAGGGTTGGGCACAAAATCAACGTCCAATCCACCCTCGAATAACACGCGCCGCTCGAAGCCGTTCCCAATCGGCAAAGGTTCCACAAAGGTCAACCAGGGACCGCCGACGTTGTGCAACCAGTCGGTGGCGGCCCAGTAAGGTTCAGGATCGTGCGCCAGGATGATGATGTCGAGATCGGACCACTCGTCCGCCGGGTGATCTACCCGCGCCCGCGAGCCGATAACGAGGGCAGCGCGGACATTGTCCTCATTCTGCGCCCACCAGACGAACCGGCGGATCAAGTGTTCGTAAGCCTCATTAACGTCATTCATCAGCACACCTACAAGGCTCTGACAGCCCGTAACCACGCCTGCGCGATAAAAGCGTGCCCCGCGGGCGTCGGGTGAACGCCGTCGGGCAGCCAGAAGGCCGGTTCGCGGCGCGCGGCGGCTTCGGCGAAGAGACCATCCAGCGGCACATAGAGGGCGTTGAACTCCCGCGCCAGTTTGCGCGCAGCGGCGATCTTTGGGTCGAGGTCCACACGCCACGCTTCCCGATCCGGGGGCGTGGGCAGCAGGAATGGCTCCAGGAGAATCAGGCGCGCGTTCAGGCCGTCGCGGACAGCCTCAAGGATAGCGCGGTAGTCACGCTCGTAAGCCTCGACCGGCGTGGGGTCGTGGCTATCATAGCGCCGCCAGGTGTCATTGACGCCGATCATGATGGAGACCCACGTGGGTTTGAGATTGAGGCAGTCCTGTTGCCAGCGGGCGCGCAAATCCTTTACCCGGTCGCCGCTAATCCCACGGTTGAGGAACGTCACGCGCTTCTGCGGGTAGAGCGCGGAGAACCACGCGGCTGCCATCGCGGCGTAGCCCCGCCCCAAATCGGCATCGTCCGCCCGGCTGCGTCCGGCGTCGGTGATGCTGTCACCCTGAAAAAGAACGACAGCGTTGTCTTCGATGAGAGGTGTCATTGTTAGCTCCTTGATATGATAGCGATCAACCCTTATTTGACGGCTGACAGTGCTCAGGCTTTTATACCATACTGCGCGTGCCGGAAACCGAAATGCTCACTGCGGCAGTTGTGAACGTGAACCCACGCGCCGGCGGGGATATCCTCCAATGCTTTACCGATGGGTAGGCCGTATTTGAGGATGTCTTCACCTTTAGCGATGTCACGCAGGGCGTACTTATGACCGAATTGAATGTCCTCACGCAGTTCGGTGGCGTGGCTGACGTTGTCCAAGTCTACGACAACCGTTTGTCCGGCGCATAACGGCGTCAAGGCTGTTGCCACATCATCGTTGACGTTCATCAAAATGGCGCTCTGTCTCATAAGCATCTCCTTGCCAAATTAGCCACCGAGAACACAGAGTTCACAGCGATAGGGAAAATAACTCTGCTGATAGTTGACCGCTACAGTGTCTCCCCCATCTTGATCGCCTGGAATAGCTTCATCTTCACCAGCGAGCGGATCAAGACCCCCAGGGCCACAACGAATAACGCGGCGAACAAGGCGTAGAGGCGCAGGATGGCGGGCCAGGCAATTTCGACGACGAAGGGCGGTGTGTGGGCGGTGAGATCGCCGCCGACTTGCAGGTAGGGGACGAAGGTGCGGCTGGCCCAGATGCCCAGGCCCGTCCCGGCGGCGCTGCCAACGATGAGCAGGAAGAGCAGTTCCCAGGCGACGAAGCCCATCATATCGCGCGTGGAGAGACCCACGGCGCGCAGCACACCCAATTCGACGGCGCGGCGGCGGAACGAGGAGAGCGCGTACAGGATAAACCCTAGCGCCGTCAGTACGGCGGCAGCGCCAAAGCCGACCGAAAGGAGGCCGAAAAGCCCCTGCCGTTCCGGCTGCTGTTGAGCTTTGAGGATGCGCCGCGAAGCCACGAGCATATCTTGCGAGCCTCTGTTGATCTCCCACATTGCATCCGCTAGGTGCTCGTAATCCACATCGGGCTGGGTGTTCAGCCATACCTGATAGGGAAGCTGGGTCTGGGCCTGCAGAAAGTAATGCTCCAGGTTGCCCACGACCAGCGGGCCGGTCTCCGGATACCACGTCGGGAAATAGTCGAAACTGCCGACGATCTTGAGCGGGAGCACCGTCGAGGTTTCGTAGGCCAGCACGGTGACGTTGACGGTGTCGCCGATTTGGAGGAAATACGTTTTCATAAAGTCGCGGGGGAGCAGGATGCCGTTCTCGGTGATGGCAAGCTGGTTCATCAGTTCTCCCAACGGGGCGGGTGCAAAATCCGCGCGCCAGAACGCGACCTGGGAAAAGTCCACGCGATCCACACCGATGAAAGTGCCGGACTTGAAACCGTCGCCCGTCTTCACAAGTGCCCTATAGTGCCCGATGCGCGCCGCCTTCTCCACGCCGGGCAGGGTGCGATACTCGGAGACCGGCAGGAAGCGCCAGCCGGCAGCCTCGCTGCCGGGACGGTCGGGCATCATAATGTCGCCGCCGCGCGCTTCGCCGGTATCGACCAGGCTCGCATCGGCCCCCACCGCGTAGAACTGCTGGTCGTACAGGTGATTTTCCAGCGTGGCGGATAGCGACGCCGTATAGGTCGCCAGGCTCAGGGTGAGGATGAGCAGGCCAAGCGGCGCGGCGTAGAGACCGGGCGCGCGCGCCAGTTGACGGGCGGCGAGCAGGAATCCCACGCTGCGCGTCTGTGCGCCGAGCCAGGCCAGCGCCTTCATCAGCCAGGGCAGCACGCGCAGGATGACGAGCGCCAGGGCGAAGAGGCTCAAAGCGGGCACCAGGAACAACAGCGGGTTTTGCAGCGGATCGGCGGGCAGCGTCTCCGTCGAGGCGACCAGGCTGCCCTGCTGGCGCAGCACATACGCGCCGTATCCCGCCGGGATGAGGAGCAGCACATCCAGCCACGCCCGCTGCCACCAGGGCGGGCGCAGGACGCGAGCGCGTTCCTGTTTGTACGTGACGATGGTATGCCGCGCCGCTTCCAGGGCCGGTATGACCTGGGCGACCAGGGTGACGACCATCGCTAAAAGGCCGAGACGCGCTGTGCCCCAGGTCATCCCCACGCGCAAATCGGTCGCCAGCGTGAAATCTAGAAAACTGCGGGCCTGTCCGATCGTGTAGGCCAGCAGCAGGCTGACGGGCAGCGCGAGCAGCAGCGCCATGCTGCCGAGCAGGATGCCTTCCAGCAGGGTGATGGTGCTCACCTGTACGGCGGTTGCCCCACGGCTGCGCAGGACGGCGATCTGGTTGCGGTGTTGTTCCACCATCAAGCTGATGACCAGCACGACAAACACCACGATCAGGCTGATAATCGGCACGCTGAACGCAAACAGGAGCAGCATCAGGCCGCTGGCTGCCGTCTGGTAGCGCTGCAAGACCTTGATCGCGTCGGTATCCAGGATTGTCCCCGGCAGGATCTGGGTGGTGGTGCGCCGCAGGCGTTCGATGCGGGCCAACAATGGCTCGATATCGCTCAGGTAGATTTCGTCCGCATCCATCGGCAAGTACCAGAGGGCCTGGTAGACTTCGTCGTCCAGGGCCGGGCTGATGCGGTTGGCGAACGTGCTCTCCGACACGAACACGAGGTTGTCCACCGGAAGCTGGCTGTAGTCCCAGAACTCGGCGCGCCGGTCGACGGGTTCCCATATCCCGGCGACGCGCATCTCGAATTTGGCCGGGGCGGCCCCGTAGCTGTGCAGCGCGCGGAGGTCATACGCGATGTACGTCTCCCCGGTGTGGATGCCCATTTTCTCAGCGATGGCCTTGCCGATCGCCACCTCGAACGCGCCGGTGGAAAGTGCGGCATCCGCCGGAAAAGCGCCCTCGATGATGCGGATATGCTGTTCAGGTTGGCCGATGCTTGCCAGCCCGATCCGGTAGGCCGGCTGGATTTCGGCGACGCGCTCGGCATCTTTGGCGGCGAAAAGGCCGAACGTGCCTGTGTTGAACAGCCGCGCGCCGGGCACGTTGGGAGAAGGTGACAGCTTCAAATCGCGGTAAACCTGGGCAGCGAAGTAGCTATCCAGCGGGCCGATGTCTTCCCACTGGATCGGTGCCGTGAACGAACCCGAATAGCGCAAGACCAACGCGACAGGGGGACGGATGACCAGGCCGCGATACTGAGGCGTGTCGGAGAACAACCCTTCGCTCAGCACTCGGTAGTAGGTCGCCTCGGCGTAAAGCGGGATGCTCATCACCAGCGCGATGGCGACGACCAGCCCCAACAGAATCGCCAACGCCAGTCCACGCTGCGCGAGCAGGCGCTTGAACGCAAGGACGCAGGAGGCCCAGAGGCGGAGGAGTGTTTTTAGGATGAACATCAGGCTGCTGGTTACTCGTTGCTGGTTACTCGTTGCTCGTTGTGCTTATTCGCAAAAACGGTTCTATCGATGCGTATCTCGCCCGATTTCACTTCCACAAACGGCTTGCCGTCTCGCACGCCGACCGTACCGTAGCCGGTGGCGGTGCTGAGGAAGGCGCGGAAATCGCCGGGGATGTTCGGCTGGATGGTCAGCATGCGCTCGACTGCGTCGTAGCGGACGCCGGTCAGCCCTTGCAGCAGGCCGTAGGACGCCATCGCGCGGGCGTACCAGTGGCCGCACTCGTACTCGTTGAAGGGGTTGCGCACGCGGCCATCGTAACGGTCGCGGGCTGTGCGCACGATCTCCAATCCCGCCTCGACCTCGCCGAGCAGCATCAGGTGCGACGCGACCTGGTACTCGATGCCGGTCCATACCTCGTTGCTGTAGACGAAGGGGAGCGTGAGCGCGTCGCCGTGCGGCCAGGTGCAGAGCAGCAGGCCGCCCTCATTGCCGAGCGCGTAGGCGGGCCGTTGCGGGTTCGCGTGCTCGGCGAGGTCGCGCTTGAGGTTGTACTTGTGGACGGCGAGCAGGTGACTGCGCACGCGCTCCGTATCCAGGAAATCCGGCACGCCGCACATCGCCGCGATCCATGCGCCCAGGACACCGTCGGCGAGGCAGCCGTTGCCGTACTGGTACTTGGGGCCTTCTTTTTCCAACAACGCCTGGGCCTCCGGCGAATAATTCACGTTCCAACTTTGCACTTGCTGCGTCGGATCGCCCGCGCGCAAACCCGTCCACTGAATTTTTTGGATGAAGTACTCGTCGTTCCACAGCTCGGATGACATCGCGGCGACGCCCTTCTCCAGCAGTTCCGCATACAAGGGAACGGCTTCGCCCAGCGCCTCGGCCATCAACGTTGCCGCCTTGAGCGCGCCCAGGTAGAAGGAGGTACACATCCCGTCCGGTCCCCAAAACTCGATGTCGTAAGTGTTGTGATGCGGTTCCACCAGCGTCCCGGTGTGATCGGGGTCCCACGTCTCGATGCAGTAGTCGAGGCTCTGCTTCACTTTCGGCCAGAATGTGCGCAGCCACAGCTCGTCGCCGCTGATGTGCCACTCGCGGTAGACCTTCATCACGCCACCCAGTTGGCCGTCGGCGGCGGCGTGGAAATCGTGAGCGACGGGACGAATCGGTAGATTGGCGCGGAACGTCTGGTGCCCGCGGTCATCCTGATCGGCGAAGAACTCGGTGGCGCGCAGCGAGCGTTCCAGGTCGGGGAACAGGTGCGGGATCGCCTGCGCGTAGTTCCAGACGTGCGTGCACGAGCCGTGACAGCAACCGCCCTTGTCGTGGCAGCCCTCCCAGCACCACAAGGCCCCGTCGGCCTGGCGCTGCACCGTGGGTGACTTGAGGATGGTGAGGTTGGCAGCGACGGCCTCGACGACCTCCGGCGGCAGCGTGGTATCGTAGAAGCAGTCGGTGAAGGCTGCCGTGCGCGCGCGCAAGTCGTCGTAGTGGGCGCGCCAGTGAGCGTTCACCGCGTCGATGTCGGGGAAAACGTTCGCGTACCAGGGGATGTGCGTGCCCGACCCGCAATCGCTGGACGCATCCCCTGCACATTCCTGATCCTTGCCCACGCGCAGACCGGTCTCCGGCGCGTGCCACGCCAATCGCAGGCGGATGACGTGTGCCTCACCCGGTTTCAGGTGCAGCGGGACGTAGAGACTGCCGCCGGGGCTGGGCGTGCCCTCGGTCACAGGGCCAGCTTCGGGCAGCGCGCCTTCGGCAATCGTCTTCCAGACGACGGTGAGCGCGTCGAACCAGCCGCCGCGAAACCAGGCACAGTTGACGGCAACATCGGCGTCATCCACCGTGGCGCTGAATGTGGCGTGTTCTTCTGGACAGGCAAGCGTGAAGCCACCCGGCGCTGCCAGCACCGCGCCGCTCTCGGCGTTGGGAGCCATAAAGTTGCGCGCATGAAACGAGAAAACGGCCTCGACCGGCTCATCCGTTGGATTGACGAAGCGATATTCGAGCGCCGCCACGGGCAGGCTGGAGCTATCCGCATCGCCTGGCGTGAACGGACTCCAGCCGGTGAGCGTCACGTCCAGCGGAATTTTGGGGTTGCGCAGTGTCACCGTGCCGAAGGGGAAACGCGTTTCGAAGGTCGCTTCAGCGAAGCGGGGCAGGCCGTAGCTCGTCCCGCCCAGGCCGTTGCCCGCGCCCGCCGTACCGAAGGCTTTCCACATCGGCACGGGGCCTTCGAGCACGCGGGCCACGCGGCGGGATTGTGATCCCGCCGAAGCGTTGAGCGAGACGGAAAGTGCGGCGAACATCAACGGCTCGTTGAAGACGTCCGCGTGCCCGCGCAGCGAAACGTGCGACAGCGCGCCCGTGCCTTCCAGGCAGAGCATCCCCGCGCCCATGCCGCCCAGCGGGAAGGCGACGCGGTTGAGGCGCTCGCCGGTGTAGGGAGTGTTATAGGGTCGTTTGGTCATTTGTGGTTCCTCGTATAAAATGGTTGTTGATCGCTAATCGTACTTCTTTTTCGATGGCAATAAGATTATCTTCAGCCATGGGATTGTCAAGAAATCCGTCTACTTCCCCAAATCACTCGCCCGCTTGATCGCTCCACGCCCAAAGCGATCTCGCACGGCGTCGAGCGCGTCTTGCAAGCGCTGGCCCTTCTCGGAGGGCGTTTCCCATAGCCCTAACTGCTGCAGCGGCGGCCCCAGGCTGCTCACTCCGACGCCGATGAGCCGCACCGGCTTGCCCTGGGGCCACGCCTGCTCGAAAAGCTGCTGCGCGGCGCTGTAGATGACGTTGTCCTGATCGGTCGGTTCCGGGAGCGTGACCTGCCGGGTGATCGTGGTGAAGTCGGCCCAGCGCAGCTTGAGCTTGACGGTGCTGCCCTGCAACTGCGCGTGTCGCAGGCGATCCCCCACGCTCTCGGTGAGGTGCAGCAGTGTGCGGCGCAGCGTTGTCCCGTCCGTGATGTCATGTGCGAAGGTGGTCTCGCGGCTCAACGACTTGGCCTCGTATTCGGTGACGACGGGGCGGTCGTCGATGCCGCGAGCGCGCTGCGCGAGGTCGGCGCCGGATTTGCCAAACCGGTGTATCAGGTCGGCTTCGGGCCAGCGGGCGAGGTCGCCGATGGTGTGGATGCCGAGCGCTTCCAGGCTGGCGGCGGTCTTGGGGCCGATGCCCCACAGTTCGCCGATCGGCAGCGGCGCGAGGAAGGCGGCCTCTTCGCCCGGCGGCACGACCTTGATTGCCATGGGCGGGCTGGCACTGCGTTTCTCGGCCTTACCCACGTTGTTGGCGATCTTGGCGATCAGCTTGTTCGTCGCCACACCGAGCGAGCATGGCAAACCCAGTTCATCCCAAATCGCGGCTTGCAACTCGCGGGCGATGGCCTCGGCGGGTGGGCGCAGATCGCTGACATCAAGGAATGCCTCGTCGATGGAGATTTGCTCGACCAGGTTGGTGCGGTTGTAGCAGTGGGCCATCACCTGCTGCGAGTACTCGTCGTAGACGCCATGACGCCCGGGGACGACGATGAGGTGCGGGCAGAGCAGCAAGGCGCGGCTCATCGGCATGGCCGAACGGACGCCGAACAGCCGCGCGGGATAGGAGCACGAGGAGACGACGCCACGCTCGTCGGGCCGCCCCCCCACGGCAAACGGCTTGCCGCGCAGCGACGGATCGTGCAGTTCCTCTACTGCGCAGAAGAACGCGTCCAAATCCAGGTGGATGATTTTGCGAAGCATGAGATAAGGAGGGTGTTTTTGGTTTGCGGGTTGCGTCCGCAAACCAAAAACACCTTTGTGTGTATTTAGAACTTCTCCGGCACGAAGGTCTGGTACTCCATCGGCGGGCGGGTGTAGGCGATGTCGTGCTGACGTGGCGGCAGGGTCATCGGTTCGGGCGTCAAATCGCCGTAGGGGATCAGGCTGAGCAGGTGGCTGATGCAGTTCAGGTGGGCGCGGCGCTTGTCGTCAGCGTTGACCACGTACCAGGGCGATTGCTTGGTGTCGGTGTGGGCGAACATCTCGTCCTTGGCTTTCGAGTATTCGATCCACTTTTTGCGCGATTCCAGGTCCATCGGGCTGAGCTTCCAGCGTTTGGTGGGATCGTCGAGGCGCGCCTGGAAGCGTCGTTCCTGTTCCTCATCACTCACGGAGAACCAGTATTTGATCAGGATGATGCCGGAACGGATCAGCATCCGTTCGAATTCAGGACACGAGCGCAGGAACTCGCGGTATTCCTCCTCGGTGCAGAAGCCCATCACGTGCTCCACGCCCGCGCGGTTGTACCAACTGCGGTCGAAGAGCACCATCTCGCCGGCGGCGGGCAGGCGATCTACGTAGCGTTGGAAGTACCACTGCGTCTTCTCCCGGTCGGAGGGGGTGCCGAGCGCTTCCACCCGGCAGATGCGAGGATTCAAACACTCGGTAATGCGTTTGATCACGCCGCCCTTCCCGGCGGCATCGCGCCCTTCGAAGATGACGACGACCTTCAATCCCTTTTCCTTGATCCAATATTGCAGTTTGACCAGTTCCACGTGGAGCTTGCGCAGTTCTTCTTCGTAAACCTTGCGCTTGAGCTTCTTGGCGGGCTGCTTGCTCTCGCTTTTTCTGGGCGGTTCCGCGCCTTTGACTTCCACCTTGGCAACTTCGACCTTGCCAACCTCGGCTTTGCCGACTTCTACTTTGGCGGTTCCCTCGCCAGCGATTTCTACTTTGGTGTTGTTGGTATCGTGATCCTTTTTCCCCTTCGGCATTGGCGTCCTCCTGTTCGATAAACCACGAATCTGTGTTGATCTTCACAGATCAAAAGTTGGGTGGCTGCTGTGCGCTTATTGTTGTCAACTTACTTAGATTGTAGCACGTCCCCGTAGACAGGTCAATAGGCTTTTACCTGGCGCGCATTTGCCTATTCTGCGAGACCATGTACACTCCTCAAGGAGTAGGGAGTAAGCCCACACTCTTTACTCCCTTTAGGAGGCATGTGTAATGAAACCAAACAAGATGAAAGCCAAAATCCAAGCCGGTCAACCGGCGCTGGGCGTATCGGTGATGTTCCCCTCACCGCAGATCGTGGAGATGATCGGGGCGTTAGGCTTCGATTGGGTGCTGATTGATTGCGAGCACGGCACGATTGATGTGGAAAGCGTGGAGCTGATGGTGATGGCGGCGGAAGGGAGCGGGATCACGCCGATTGTGCGCCCGCCGAGTAAGAACGCGGCGGACATCCTGCGCGTGCTGGATCGCGGGGCGATGGGCGTGCAGGTCCCGCACGTCAATACCGCTGAGGACGCCCGCGCGGTTGTGGCGGCGGTGAAGTATCACCCGTTGGGAACGCGCGGCCTGGCGGCGAGCACGCGCCCAGCCAATTACGGCATCAGCCTGACGGCGGCGGAGTACGTGGCGCAGGTGAACCGCGAGACGCTCGTCTGCGTGCAGTTGGAGGAGGCGGAGGCGTTGAGCAATATCAACGCGATTCTCAAGGTGGAGGGCATTGATGTGTTCTTCATCGGCCCGGCGGACCTGTCGCAATCCATGGGATTTCCGGGACGCACCGATACCCCGGTTGTGCAGGAGTTGATCCACGCCGCGTTCGCCGCCATCGTCGCGGCGGGCAAAGTCCCCGGCTCCACCGGCTCCGACGCCGCCATCGCCGAGTACCTCAAGCGCGGCTGCCGGTACGTGTACACGCATGTTCCCCGGCTATTGGCGGCGGGGACGGCGGCGTTTAGGGCGGCAATGGCTTGAACGGAGAAAATTTTAAGCTGATGATGCTCTCGTCGCGCGCTGCGTCATCACGGATGCGCGTCCCCGCTGACCGCTACGCTCCCGCCCGCTTGACCAGCCAGCTTTCCCCCACGGTGAAGAAGGCCATCCCCGCCAGGCAGAGCCAGCCGAACCAGTCGCCCAGGCGCGCGGCAAGGCTGTTGCCGCTGCCGAGCGGCACGTCGGCGACCAGCGTCGCCTCGCCGCCCTCGCGGTGGACGGCCAGCGCCCGCACGCGCCCGCGTGGATCAATCACCGCCGAATCGTAGCCGCCGTCGGCTTTGACCATCGCGGCGCGGTTCTCGACGGCGCGGAAGACGACGTGCGTGTAGTGCTTGGCGGCGATGCCCGGCCAGTCGTTGGAGGGGACGGCGATGAGTTGCGCGCCCTGCCGCGTCAGCTTGCGCGCGGTATCGGTGAAGTCCAGGTCATAGCAGATGATAGTGCCCAGCACGCCCAACGGTGTCTCGTAGACCGGGTACGTGCCGCGCGTGGGACTGGTTTCGCCGCCGAAGACGACCGGATGATCCTTGCCAAAGACGCCCAGGAACGCGCCTTCGGGACTAATGACGGTGGCCTCGTTGCGGAAAACGTCCTCCGTCACATCCACCACGTAGCCGATGACCAGATAAGCCCCCGTCTCCCGCGCCAGGGCCGCCAGACCAAGCGGATCCTGCACTTGTGGATCATATTGCAGCGCGCCTTCCGGCCAGACGATGAACCGCGCGCCTTGCGCCGCCGCCTCGCGTGTTTGCTCCACCATCCGCGCGTGCAGTTGGGCCACGAGCGCCGCCTTGTCTTGATTGGCCGAGATGATCGGCGAGGCTGCCGGTTGAATCGCGGCGACGCGCACCGTCTGCCCATCCGGCGGGAGGAGAAGCGCCAGGCTCAAACCCGTCCACACGATCACTGTCACACCGGCAATCATCAACCAGCGGCGCACCAAAGGCGCTGCGGGGGTGGGCATATCGGCGTCGCACTGCCAGCGCCGATCCCACAGCCGGAGCGCGCCCAGACCGAGCGCGTAGTTCACGAGGATGATCAGCGCGCTCACGCCGAAAATCCCGAAGATGCTCGCCGGCTGGATGAACCACGGTTGGCTGTGCAAGGTGTAGGCCACAAAACCCCACGTCCCGGCGATGGGGATGAAGATGCGGATCATTTCGATGCCCACCCAGCCCACCACACCCTGTGGGACAAACCAGCGGAAGGTGGTGCGGGCGTGAAAGCGCCGCGCGCCGCTATCGGCCAGCAGCGAAATCCCGGCCACGATGAGCGGCAGGTATTCCATAAAGTTGCCCGTCCCGCCGAAAACCGGCCCCAGGTAGCCCCACAGCCACAGCCCGTTGAACGCTGCCGAAGCCACCGACGATAGCTTCGAGGGCATCACCCGGTACTGCGCCAGAATATAGGGCACAAAACTGAACCAGACCAGAAACCACAGGTTGAACGGCGGAAAGGCCAGGACCAGCAAGCCCGCGCTGAAGGCGGCAAGAGTCAGGCCCAAAAGGGCGCGTTGCCAGGTCAGTGTCGTCCAATTTTTCATCGTCCCTCTCCCTATAAAAATAAACTGCTAATCTCGCTCATCTACGCGAATCTTTCTTGAAAAATTGGCGGAAATTCGCGCGATTCTGTAATGGTCAATAGGATATTGAACACTTGGATAACGCATTTTTTACCGCCAAGACGCCATGCCCGCCAAGAAATCTTAAAAACTTGGCGCTCTTGGCGCCTTGGCGGTTGTTTAATATCATCCTGACGAGTACAAAATTTGCGCGATTCGCGGTTAAAATTCGCTCGACCGCCATAGCCCGTTCCCGAGACGGGAACGGGAGCGCCGTCGTGTTATTTTTGCCGACAACCGCTTTTTCACATTGACCTCGCTGCGGAACGTTTCAACGCTGGAATGTCGGCCTCATTGAGGCTAAATTTTACCGCACTTTGCGAGACAAACAAACGCCATGTACTTCTCAACGTGACATCTCATCAAAAAGAACATAATGCTATGACTTGCCAAATTATCCCGATAATGATAGTCTTAAAGATGAAGGAAAGCAGACGATGCACGAAAAAAGGAGACAGTCGTACAAACACAACCGCCCCACCATCGGAGTGCTGGCAGGCTGGCGCGTGTATACCGGTACGCTGGATACGTTCCTCGGCCCGGTTTACCAGGGGACGCGAGCCGCCGCGCGCGATCTTGATTGTAATCTGCTGCTTTCGTGCAGCGTTGACCTGGGCATTGGACAGGAAAGCCCGCGCCCGGCCTGGGCTGTCCCTTCGCCTGATGTGGACTTCATCCCCGTCGGTCCGTGGAATGTGGATGGGCTGCTCATCGTCGGGCGGTTTACGTCGGAACACACGGCCAGCTATCTCCAGCGCCTCGTCGCCGAGGGGTATCCCATCGTGTTTGTCGGCGCGGGGGAGAATGGGCCGACGGTCATGGCCGACAACGAGGGCGGCATCCACCAGGCGATGGCGCACCTGGTCGCGCACGGGCACCGGCGCATTGCCTTCATCGGCGGCTACCAGCGCGACACCGACGGCGACAGCGCGCGGCGCATCAACGCCTATCACGCCGCCGTCGCTGAACACGGCCTGGAGAGCGATCCACGCCTGATCGCCTACGGCTCGCATAGCACCAGCGGCGGGCGGCGGGCGATGGAGGAAATCCTCGCCTCCCACGTCCCCTTCACCGCGTTGGTCGCCAGCAACGATCTCTCCGCCATCGGCGCGCTGCAGGCGCTCAACAAGGCCGGGCTGCGCGCGCCGCAGGATGTCGCCGTCATCGGGTTCGATGACCGGCTCGAAGCCACCGCGCACGTGCCGCCCCTCACCACCGTGCGCTACCCCGCTTTCGAGGAAGGCTATCAAGCCGTGGCCCTGGTCCTTGAGTACATCGCTGGCCGCGCGCAAGGCTTCAAAACCGTCCAGGTGCCCACCCAGTTGATCGTCCGCGAGTCGTGCGGTTGTCTGATCGGCGTTTCGCCGCCATCTGCCGCTGTGGAAGCGACGCGCGTGCTGAGCGGCGAGGCTGTCATCGCGCGTGTCGCGCAGACGATGACGGCGACAATGAGCATCCACATGCAGCGGCTCAATGCAGGCGAAGTATCTGGTTTGTGCCGGCAATTGGTAGAGGCTTTCGCCGCGAACCTGCAACAACCTGACAGCCTGGCTTTGCACCTCACCTTGCGGCAAGTGCTGCAAAAAGTTATCGCCCTGGGCGGCAATCTGCACGCCTGGCAGGCGGCCATCTCGCTCTTGCGGGAGAACATCCCCCCATTTGTGGAAACGGCATCCACACCCAACGCGCCGCAGCTCGCCCAAGACATCCTGGACCACGCCAGGCTGGTGATTGACGAAGTGGCGCACGAGCAACACACGCGCCACCTGCTGCGCCAGATCGGCATCGCCGAGCAGATTGGCCGGATGACGGCGCGCTTCTTCGCCGCGCAGGATGAGGCGGAGATCTTCGCCGTCCTGCCGGAGACGCTGCCCGCCATTGGCATCCAGCACGCCCTTGTAGCGTTCTACGAGGCGGAGGACGACGATCCGGCAGCGTGGAGCGTCGTGCAAGCGCCGCCGGTTGCTGTGCAAGCGCAGCGGCGGTTCCCCAGCCGCCAGTTCCCGCCGGTGGGCCTGTACCCGGAAGACCAACCGTTCAGCCTGGCGCTCCTGCCGCTGCGGATTCAGGGCGGCGCGGCAGGCTTTGTGGCGTTCGATTCCGGCAACCTCGAACCGTGCGCTGACATCGTCCGGCAATTGGCGGCGGCGCTGCGCGGCGTCGGGCTGTACCGGCAGGCGGTGGAAGCGCAACGCCTGGCGGAAGAGCGGCGGCAGATGGCCGAGGATGCCAGCCGCCTCAAAAGCCGCTTCCTTTCGATGGTCAGCCACGAACTGCGCACGCCGCTGAACCTCATCTCTGGCTTGAGCGACCTGCTGCTGCACGAGTCGGAATACGCGACAGGCGACGGGAGCAGCAGCCGCGAGGACTTGGAGCGCATTTACGTCAACGCCCAACACCTGGATGGCCTGATCCGCGACGTGTTGGACCTGACCCGCATCGAGATTGGGCAATTGCAGTTGAGCTGCGCGCCGCTGGATATGGTCGAGGTGCTCGAACCGGTCATCGTCATCGCCCGGCAGCTCGCGCAGGACAAGGGACTGGCGTGGCAGGCCGACATCCCGGCAGTGCTGCCCCGCGTGTGGGGCGACCGTCTGCGCTTGCGGCAGGTGGCGTTGAACCTGGTGAACAACGCGATCAAGTTCACGGCGCAAGGGGAAGTGACGTTGCGCGTCTCTACCGGCGACGATACGCTGACCGTCACCGTGCGCGATACCGGCCTGGGCATCCTGCCGGAGGAACAGGCCGTCATCTTCGACGAATTCCGGCAGTCGGAGCGCACTACAGCGCGGGGCTACGGCGGATTGGGGCTGGGGCTGGCGATCTGCAAGTTGCTGGTCGAGATGCACCAGGGCCGTATCGGCGTCTGTTCCTCCGGCGAGGAGGGCAGCGGCTCAGAGTTTTACTTCACCTTGCCGGTGATGAAGGACACGCGCCAGCTCGCAGCGCCCTGCGACGTCGCGCCGGCGCAGCAGGTTTGGTTGTTCGTCCAGGATATCGCCCAGGGGCAGCGTTTGCGGGAGCATCTTGCCCATCGAGATACGGAGACCGTCATCCGCGTGCTCGGCGCGGACGATGACTGGCGCGCGGCGCTCGCGGAGGGAACGCCGGACGCCGTGGTGCTGGATCAGGCCGTCACGGCGGCGCGCGGGTGGGAAATTCTGCGCATGGTCAAGGAGAACCCGCAAACCCACACCATCCCGGTGTTGTTCTGCGCGTTGGATAGAGAGGACGATACCGGCGCGTTTGTGGACGTGGATTTCCTCACCAAACCGGTCCGCAAAGCGCAACTGACCGAAGTCTTGGTCAACCAGGGATTGTTAGACCGGCCAACCGACGCGGCGAGCGCCGGGATTATTCTGGTTGTGGAAGATGACGCCGATATTTTGGATATGCACACGCGCCTCGTACAGACGCAGTTGCCGCACTACAACGTGCTGCCAGCGCGCAACGGGGTGGAAGCCCTGCGCCTGATGCGTCAGGAGCGTCCCGACCTGGTGTTGCTGGATTTGATGATGCCGGAACTGGACGGCTTCGGCGTGTTGGAAGCGATGCGCGGCGATCCGGCGACCCGGAACGTGCCCGTCGTCATCCTCACCGCGCAGGTGTTGACCGAAGAGGACATGGCGCGGCTCAATCGCGGCACGGTCAGCATCCTGGGGAAAGGGCTGTTCAGCGCCGAGGAGACCCTCCAGCACGTCGAAACCGTATTGGCGCGCCGCCGCAAAGCCGTCTCCGAAGTGCAACGGCTGGTGCATAAAGCGATGGCCTTCATCCACACCCGCTACATGGACACGCTCACGCGCGGGGAGATTGCGGCGCACGTCGGGTTGAGCGAGCGCCATCTCACCCGCTGCTTCCAGCAAGAAGTGGGCGTCACGCCGATGACCTACCTCAACCGCTACCGCATCAAGCAAGCCAAAGTGCTGCTCGAAAGCAGCGATATGGGCATCACCGAGATTGCCCTGGCGGTGGGATTCTCCAGCGGGGGCTACTTCACGCGCGTCTTCCACCAGGAAATGGGCATCTCGCCGCGCGCGTATCAGTGCGCGCCCTCTGCCAACGGGAAACTGTCCGAAAAGTGCAAAAAACCGTCCGAAAAGTGAAAGACTTTTACCCCGCAAAGTGCTAGAGTATAGCCAGGTTGTCGTAAAACGTAAAGCGTAAAACGTAAAACGTGAAACGTGAAACGTAAAAAAGCTTACGTTTTACGCTTTACGTTTTATTCATGAGGACGGTATGTCTCCAGCTTTGTTACCTCTGCTGGTCGTCGGCGATGACGCGAGTTTTTGTTATTTGATGCAGCGTTACGCGCAAAAAGCCGCCTGTCCGGTGGTCACAGCGCATTTCGCCGACGATGCGTTGGACATCGCGCTGCGCCAGACGCCGCTCGTCGTCATCGTCGAACTGGATACACCCGGAGACAAGGGCTTGCATATCCTGAACGCGCTCAAAGCGCACCCTTTAACCCGTTCTATCCCTGTGATCCTTTGTTCCTGGACCGCAGAAGCCGACCCTTGCCTGGACGAAGGCGCGGCGCTCTACCTGCGTAAACCGATCCTCTACGATGATTTTCAGACCGCACTGGCCGATGTCGGTGTGGATGTGAACAGCGCCGATCGCTCCAAAAATCTGTCAATGGCTTAAACGGATTTCAACGGATTTTGAAGGCTTTCGACTTTTGACTTTTGACCTTAGACTTTCGACTATTCCCAAAGGAGCTTCATGCCCATCTCTTTCATAGCATATCAGCCGCAAGACCATTACATCCACCATTGGCTCGCCGTTGGCCCGCAGAGTATGCCGCTCACGTTATTGAGCGGGCCGCTCGATAACGTGAGCGGGCCGCTTGATGAAGACACTAAAGCGCAGATCGCGCAACGTTATCACACCGTACAGTCCGGCGTCACCCGGCAACCCGTGGAGCCGGGGCCGCTGCCGGAAGCAGATTTCACGCTCGACGGTTACACCGGACGCTGGGCCTATACCCCGTGCGGCGAGGATCATTGGGTGGACTTTACCGCCCACTATCCCACCCCATCCTACGCGCGCGCCTGGGCTTATACGCAACTCGTCGTCGCCCAAGCGCAGCCTGTGACGTTTGTGTTGACGTCGTATGGCCCGACAGACATCTGGATCAACGACGGACACTGCCATCAGGACACGGTCTTCGGCTTCCACCAGACGACGTTCACCGCCGACCTGACGGCGGGCAGCAACGCCATCCTGGTACGCTTTGCCCAGGTCGGCGTGGGCGACTGCTTTCACGCCTTTGCCTTGCGCCTCTGCGACACGCCCGCCGATGCGCGCGTACACATCCCCACCCTCATCGAAGACCTGACGTTGCGCAATCGGCTGGAGCGCCTCTTCGCCACCGCCTACCTCGACCGCGACGTGTTCGTCTGGGATGAGTTCGTCACTGTGCGTTGGGCGGCGGGCGAGGGCGCGCCGGAAGATATGGTCATCCGCCTGCAAACGCCGGCCGGCCGCATCTACGCGGAATCGCTCGCTATCGCCACGCCCGGCGATAAGTCGGCGCTCGTCTCGGCGCATCAGGCGCCGCAAGGCCCGCTGCGCTGCGTCTTGATGCCGACGATTAAATCTTACTTCGACGAGAATGTGCGCATACGCCGCACACTCTTGCTCTACGGCATGGGATTGGCGCAATACGCTGAATCGCCAGTGCGCACTTACGCGCAACGGCGCGCTGACGTTCTACAACACGCGACGCGCTGCGAGGGGACGCTTTTCGGCGAGATTGCCAAGATGGCGTTGGGGATGTGGAAAGCCGTTGAGCCGCCAGCGCTCCTGGAATCCATCGCGCGCGTCAACCGCCGCGAGGTCGGCAGCAGCCTGTACCTGCTCGGCTTGCTAGGGATGTTACGGCGCTGGGGCAACGCGCCGGACTTCCCGAAAACGGTCAAGGCAGCCCTGAAAGCCTGTCTCCTGGATTTCGCCTACGATGCGGCGGATTCAGTCCCAGAAAGCGAGCAGATTGTCCTGCACACGTGCGAGATGCTGGCGGGGCAATTGTATCCTAAACGCCGGTTCAAGCGCAGCGGGCAGACCGGAGAATGGCACGTCGCCCAAGGGAAACGCCGCGCCATGGCCTGGCTGCGTGCGCGGGCGGCCGGCGGCTTCGGTGAATGGGACTCGGGCGGCGCGTTTGAGGCCGATTTAACCGCGCTGGCGCATCTGATGGACCTGGTGGAAAATGAAGCCGTCTGGCAGATGGCGACCGTCGTGCTCGACAAGCTGCTGTACACCATCGCCCTCAACAGCCATCGCGGGATGGTCGGCGGGACGCAGGGGAACGCGGACGCCGCCGGCATCTTGGGCGGCTGGTTAGCGCCTCTGGGCAGCGTCACGTGGTTGTTGTGGGGCGTGGGCATCCTCAATCCGCACCTGCCGGCCGCCGTGAGCCTGGCGTGTATGGAAGATTACGAGCTGCCGCCGCTGTTTGAGGAAATCGCCCTGACCTCGCCGGACGAACTGTGGAACCGCGAGCAACATCTGCTGCCTGCCCTGAGCGAAGTCGAAGGGCAGGATGGAGGCAGCGTCAACAAAGTCACCTACCGGACGCCGGATTATTTGCTCGGCTCGGCGCAGGATTACCGCCCCGGCGCGGCGGGGACGCGCGAGCATATCTGGCAGGCCACGCTGGGGCCGGGGGCCGTCGTCTTCACCAACCACCCGGCGAACAGCGGGACGACGGAGGCGCACGCGCCTGGCTTCTGGCGGGGCAATGGTATTCTACCACGTGTGGCGCAGTGGAAGGACGCGCTCATCGCCGTGTACAACTTACCGGACGACGATTGGATGGGTTTCACGCACGCCTACTTCCCGCTTTCCGCTTTTGATGCGCACGCGCTCCGCGAAGACGCGCATGGGCATCCGTGGGCCTTCGCGCAGAAGGGTGGGGCGTATCTGGCGCTCACCGCCGCGCAAGGCTTCACCCTGATAACGCAGGAGCCGGGCGCGTACCGCGAGTTGCGTTCGCCGGGCAAGCATAACGTCTGGCTGTGCCACATGGGACGCGCGGCGCTGGATGGCGACTTCGCCGCGTTCCAGGAAAAAATACTCGCCTTGCCGGTAACATTCGACGATCTGGCGGTCACGTGCGCCACGTTGCGCGATGAGACGCTTAACTTTGGCTGGCAAGGCCCACTGCTGCGCAATGGGCAGCCGGAGCCGCTGGTGGACTTCAAGCACTACGAAAACCTGTATGGCAGCGCGGAATTGAACGCAGCGCAGATGGAAATCCAATCCGCCAATTACCTGATGCGGTTGCGGTTTGATGGATCGTTGGGTCTGTCCTAAAATTATCATAACCTGTCCGAAAAATGGAAGACATTTTGGAAAGGGGGTGGTACATTATAAAGTAAGGTGCGACCGGGCCGCGCCCGGTTGTCGCGCCACACATACACGAATACCCTGAATTCGAAACACGAGGATTGCACGCCTTGTGAGAGCATTTTATTCACCACATTCTAATCAAAAGAAGGAGGAAGCAATGAAATCGAAAAGATTGACCCGCCGTGAGTTCTTGCACCTGACCACGGCAGCCGCGCTCGGCGCGGCTGCGGCGGCCTGTACTGCCCCAACGCCGCAAATCATCAAGGAGACGGTTGAGGTCGTGAAGACCGTCGAAGTTGAGAAGACCGTTGAGGTGGCGAAGACTGTCGAGGTCGAAAAGATTGTTGAGAAGACCGTTGAGGTTGAAGTGCCGGAGGGACGCACCGAACCCCCTATGCTGGAAGCGCTGGTCAAGGCCGGCAAGCTGCCCCCTGTCGAAGAGCGGCTCCCGATGGTGCCCTTCGTGGTGGGCGGGCGCGATGCCATCGGCGTCTATGGCGGTGAGGTGCGCCAGATCCACTTCGACACCGTCTGGTCGGTCGACACTTACGACTGGATGTCCGACCGGGTGGTGCAATACTCGGATGTGGACTTCCGCACGCTCGTTCCCAACATGATCGAGAGCTGGGAAGCCTCGGAAGATGGCTCAACCTACGTCTTCCACATGCGCAAGGGGATGCGTTGGTCGGACGGCGATGATTTGACCACCGAGGACGTGGACTTCTGGTGGAACAAGTGGGCTACACCCGAGGATTCGGAGTCGTGGGGGCCGGCTCATCCGTTCAGAGGCATCCAAAATAAGTGGTGTACCATTGACATCATTGACGACTACACTTTCCGCTGCAAGTTTGACTACACTTATGGCCTCTTCCCCCACATGCTCACCCGTAACATGGGCGGTTATCCTTCGGAAGGCCCCTTCATGCCGGCTCACTTCTTGAAGCAATACCACCCTGAGTTCGCCGGTAAGGAAGCCCTGGACAAGCTGATGGCCGAGTGGTCCATGGAGCGCTGGCAGCAAGTGCTGAACCGTTTCTGCAACCAGTGGGGTTTGAACACCTGGCAGTTCCCGGATTGGGCCAAGGATTTCCCGACCCTGGCAGCCTGGGTGCCGAAACAATACCCGGCGGAGGGTCTCATCATCTTTGAGCGCAACCCTTATTACTGGAAGGTGGACCTGGTGGGCAACCAACTCCCCTACCTTGATACGCTGCGCCTCGACTACATGGCCGACACCCAGACGATGGAACTGAAGCTCATCGGCGGCGAGCTGGACTGGCTGGGGATGCACGATGTGACCGTTGCCAAGTACCCCCTGTACAAGGAAAACGAGGAAAAGGGCAAGTACACGGTTGGCGACTATCTCTCCTGTATGACCGACCGCTACACCCTCTACCCCCGCCGCACGCTTCCCAAGGACCCGGTGCTGGAAGAGATCGTCAACCATCCCAACTGGACGCGCGCGCTCTCGGTCGCGATTGACCGCGAGGAGATCAACGAGAGCCTCTTCTATGGCCTGGCCCGCATGGGGCAAATGGCTCCCATGCCCAACTCCAAGTATTTCAAGGAGAAATACGGTACGGCGTGGGCGCAGTACGACCCGGCGTTGGCGAACCAACTGTTGGATGAGATGGGGCTGAAGAAAGCGGCGAACGGCATCCGCGTGCGGCCTGACGGCAAACCCTTGAGCTATATGATTGAGCACGCCGGCATCCGCGTAGGTGCTTCGGTGAATGAGTTCTGCGAGATGGTCGCCACCTACTGGCGCGAGATCGGCATTGATGCGACGGTCAAGCAGATTGACGAGTCGCTGTACAATGAGCGGATGAACGCCAATGAGGTCGAGGTCGGCATCTGGCACGCCGACCGCTGCACGGATATGCTCCTGCCGATTCAGATGCAGTGGTACGTGCCTGTGGCCGATGGTCAACAGGGTGGCGTTTCACGGGCCTGGCAAGACTGGTACAATGCCGTGGATAAGAACGCAGAGGGCCTCGTCACGCCGCCTGAGGAAATCCAGCAACTGTTCGCCTGGGTTGACGAGATGAAACTGGTCATTGACGATGATGAGCGCGTCGCCATTGGGCAGAAGATCTTCGACTATCTGGCCGACAAACCATTGGCCATCGGTACAGTGCTCGAAAGCCCGTGCCCCATCCTCTTCAACAAGAATATGCGCAACGTGCCGCGGCCCAAAGTACCGTTCGGCTGGGACACCTACGGCGTCAATACCTACCATCCGTGCGCCTTCTTCTACGAAGGTGGCAAGCGGGCATAAGCCCTTCATGAACACACTGACCGGGCTGCTGGTCTAAAGCCAGCAGCCCGGTTTAGGCTTGATTGCGGGCGCGGTCAGAGAACGACCCGCGCAGTGGAACACTCTGCTGTAGCCAGTCTCAACCTGGCTGTGTAGAACCATCTGATTTTTTGGATTTGCAGATTTGCAGATTTGCAGATTTGCAAAAGGAGGTAAACCCTTATGCTTGCCTATATCATTCAGCGTATCATTCGAGCGATACCCCAATTGCTGCTGATCTCAATTCTGGCTTTCATTATCATCCAACTGCCCCCTGGCGATATTGTGACGTACCAGATACAGCGTCTCCAGGCCTCTGGGGTGCAAGTGAGCCAGCAGCAGGCCGAGGCTCTGATGCGGCAGTATGGGATGGACAGGCCGATGTATCAGCGGTATCTGCTCTGGATCAGCAAAATTATCACCAAATTCGATTTTGGGTATTCATATACCTTTGAAAAGCCCGTGGCCCAGGTTATTATGGAACGGATGGGCTACACCTTTGCCATCGCCTTGTTCGCGCACATCTTTACCTGGACGGTCGCCATCCCCATCGGCATCTATGTCGCGGTCAAGCAATACTCGATTACCGACTATATCGTGACCTTCGTCACTTTCATCGGTCTGGCAGTCCCGGCGTTTTTCCTGGCGATGATCATCATGTATGTGGTGCTCACGAAATTTGGCATCCGCGCCGGGGGATTGTTTTCGCAGGAATACCTGGTTCTGCCGTGGAGTTGGGGCAAGTTTGTGGACCTGTTGAAGCACATGTGGCTTCCCGTCATCCTCCTCGGCACCGGCGGCGTCGCCGGCACCATCCGCACAATGCGCGCGATGATGCTGGATGAGCTGCGCAAGCAGTACGTGACAGTGGCGCGCGCGAAAGGACTGTCGGAATTTCAGGTTATCGTGCGCTACCCGACGCGGCTGGCGATCAATCCCATTTTGAGCGGCGTGATGTGGCTGTTGCCGTGGCTCTTCTCCGGCGGCATCATCCTGGAGATTGTCCTCAACCTGCCCACGGCCGGTCCGGCGCTGTATGCTTCGCTGCGCCAACAGGACATGTATATGGCCGGCGCTTATATCTTGATCACCGGCGTCTTGACCGCGCTCAGTGCGATCTTATCCGACATCCTGCTGGCTATGTCAGACCCGCGCATTCGGTTCGGCGGTGTGGAGGGCGTATGAGCAACACGAACTTTCTAAAAAAGTGGTTCAGGCCTCGGAAGCAGCCCAAAGTCGCGGAGACCCAACAAGAGGAAGAGTTCTACCGGGCCGGGCAGTGGCAACTTGTCTGGTGGAAGTTCAGACGGCACAAGCTGGCCCAGATGGCGATGGTAGTCCTGGCGATTTTGTACTTTATTGCCATCTTTGCCGAATTTGTCAGCCCGCACGATCCTATGCGACGCTTCAAACAGTATCTTTCCTACCCGCCGACGGCAATCCACATCCGCGACGCGCAAGGCAAGTTTCACACGCCGTTCATCTATGGGGTGAAGATGGGCCGCGATCCCGTCACGTTCAGACCGGTCTATCAGGAAGACACTGGCATCATCTATCCGATTGGGTTATTCGTGCGCGGCGATCCCTACAAGCTCTGGGGGTTAATTCCGAGCGACGTGCATCTCTTTGGCACCGGGCCGGACAATATGCCGCTCTTCGTCTTGGGAACCGACACTATTGGGCGGGATGAGCTATCGCGCATTTTCTATGGAGGGCGCATCTCGTTGAGCGTCGGTTTGATCGGCGTCGCTATCAGCTTTGTGCTGGGGCTGCTCCTGGGCGGCATCTCGGGGTTCTTCGGCGGCATCGTTGACGAAATCATCCAACGGGTCATTGAAGTGATCACAACGCTGCCCACGATCCCGTTGTTTATGGCGCTGGCTGCGGCGCTGCCCCGCGAATGGCCGCAGTTGCGCATTTACTTCGCCACCACGCTGATCCTCTCCATCCTGGGGTGGACGGGCCTGGCGCGGACGGTGCGCGGGCGGCTGCTGAGTATGCGCGAGGAAGACTTCGTCCTGGCGGCCCGGCTGGATGGGGAGAACGAAGCGGCCATCATCGCCCGCTACATGATCCCCGGCTTTGCCAGTTACATCATCGTCTCGCTCACCGGGGCGCTGCCCGGCATGATTCTCGGCGAGACGTCGTTGAGTTTCCTGGGCATCGGCCTGAACCCGCCGACGATCAGTTGGGGCGTGATGTTGCAGGATGCGCAGGACATCATGAACGTGGCCCACTACCCGTGGATTCTCTGGCCGGTGCCGGTGGTGGTGCTCGCGGTGTTGATGTTCAACTTTTTGGGTGACGGCTTGCGCGACGCCGCGGACCCCTACGTGAGCTAGGAGGCGCTATGTCATCGGATAATGTGCTTGCCGAAATCAAGAATCTGCACACATACTTCTACCTGGCCGAAGGCATCGTCCGGGCGGTGGATGGCGTTGACCTGACGATCAGGGCGGGGCGCACGTTGGGGATCGTGGGGGAAAGCGGCTGCGGCAAAAGCATCACCGCGCTTTCCTTGATGCAGTTAGTCCCTTCCCCCGGCAAAATTGAGGAAGGGGAAATCACCTATTACCAGACCATCCACAGGACAGCGTCGGCGTCAACCTCGAATGTGATCGAGATCACCAAACTCAAGCCGAACAGCCGCGAAATGCGCGCCATCCGGGGCAACCAGATTTCGATGGTTTTCCAGGAACCAATGGCGGCCATGTTGCCCGTGCGCACGGTGGGTGCGCAAATCATGGAGGCCATTATGTTGCACCAGCAGGTGAACAAGGCCGAAGCTCGCGAGCGCGCCATCGACATTCTGGCCCGCGCCAAGCTGCCCAATCCCGACCGCATCGTGGACACCTATCCCTTCCAGTTGAGCGGCGGGATGCGCCAGCGCGCGGTGATTGCGATGGCCCTGAGCTGCAATCCTAACCTGCTCATCGCCGATGAGCCGACGACGGCGTTGGATGTGACGACCGAGGCACAAATCCTCGATCTGATGCGCGAATTGCAGCAGCAATACAATATGGCGATTATGTACATTACCCACAACCTGGGCGTGATCGCCGAGATGGCCCAGGAAGTCGCGGTGATGTACATGGGCAAAGTCGTCGAGCAAACCGACGTGACGGGGATTTTCAGGAGGCCGCTGCATCCCTACACGCAGGCGTTGCTCCGGTCTATCCCCCAGCTCGATGATGTGATGGCGCGCGCTGGCCAGAAGAAGCGGTTGGAGACGATCAGAGGCATGGTGCCCGACCCGTACAGCGTGTTGCCGGGATGCTCGTTCCATCCCCGCTGCCCGCAGTTTATGCAAGGCGTGTGTGACCAGGTTGCGCCCGAAGTCATCGAAGCCGAGCCAGGACATATCGTCCGCTGTCATCTCTACAGTTCGCGTTCTGCGCACGCGCGAGTGAATTAAGGATACCCACTATGAACGAGCAAATCAACACCCATAGTGAATTTCAAGGACAAGTCCAGCCCCAGGCGCCCCTACTGGAAGTCAAGGCGCTCAAAAAGTATTTCCCTATCCAGCGCGGCTTCTTCAAAAAGGTCGTCGGTCACGTCAAAGCCGTGGATGGCGTAGATTTCTACGTCAACGAAGGCGAAACGCTGGGCCTGGTTGGCGAAAGCGGCTGTGGAAAAACCACCACCGGGCGCTGCATCTTGAAGGCCATCGCGCCTTCCAGCGGCGAGATTTGGTTTCAAGACCCACACATGGGGCGGGTCAATATCGCTGAACTGGAACATGAACAGCTTATCCAGGTACGCCGCAACATGCGGATGATCTTCCAGGACCCGTATGCGTCGCTCAATCCCCGCATGACGCTGCTGGAAATCGTTGGCGCGCCGCTGCGGGCGATGAACCTCGCGCAGGGCAAAGAGTTGGAAGATCGCGTGGCGGAGATGCTGCGGCGGGTGGGGTTGCGCCCGGAGTATATGCGGCGCTATCCGCACGCCTTCAGCGGCGGGCAGCGGCAGCGCATCGGTCTGGCGCGCGCGCTGGCGCCGAATCCTAAGTTCCTGGTGTGCGATGAGCCGGTGTCGGCGCTCGATGTATCGGTGCAGGCGCAAATCCTCAACCTGCTGCAAGAGCTGCAGGAGGAAATGGGGCTGACGTATCTCTTCGTCGCCCACGACTTGAGCGTCGTCGCGCACATCAGCGAGCGCGTGGCGGTGATGTACGTGGGCAAGATGGTCGAAATGGCGACGACACACGAGCTGTTTATGACGCCCAAGCACCCATACACCGAGGCGTTGATGTCGGCGATCCCGCGTCCCGACCCCACCCCGCGCGAGAAGCGCATCCTGCTCACCGGCGAGGTGGCGAATCCGGCCAATCCGCCGTCGGGCTGCTACTTCCACCCGCGCTGCACCTACGTCAAGGACATCTGCAAGACGGAAGAGCCGACGTTCGACGAAATCAGCCCCGGCCACTACGTCAAATGCCACCGCGCCGCCGAACTGAACCTCAGCGGTGTGATGAATCTGGCGTAACGATAAAAATTCCGCGTGAAACCGTAGGGCGATTTGTTAAATCGCCCTACAACTTTGAGTATTGTAGCCTGGGGCCTTATGCCCGTTTTTAGTATCGAAAACACGCCCATAAAGGGCTAGACTACCGATAACTATTGAGGTTAGATAAATGATTTATCAACCAACTTGGAACGATGTCAAAAGCCACCCTATTCCCCAATGGTTCAGGGATGCAAAATTTGGTATTTACACCCATTGGGGGATTTATAGCGTTCCGGCAAAAGGCCCGAATGTCACCTGGTATCCGCATAATATGTACAGACCCGGCACCGAGCAGTACGAATATCACCGGAAAATCTATGGCGGGCCTGAAACTTTTGGCTATAAAGATTTTATCCCGCAGTTTACCGGAGAGAAATTCGATCCAGAGGAATGGGCTGAGCTATTTCAAAGATCGGGGGCCAGGTACGCGGGTCCGGTAGCCGAGCATCATGACGGGTTCGCCATGTGGGATACAAAATACAGCGAATGGAACGCCGCCAGGATGGGGCCACGATGCGATGTGGTTGGCCTGTTGGAAAAAGCGATCCGTAAACAAGGTCTACGTTTCCTGACCGCCTTTCACCATGCAGAAAATTGGTGGTTTTATCCGCATTGGATAAAAGCATACGATACCAGCAATCCGGCGTACTCAGGGTTGTATGGCGCGATTCATAACCCTGATGGGCTGCTCAACGATGAATGGTTCTTCAACCAGGATCGGCCCAGCAAAGCGTTTTTGGACTGCTGGCACGCTAAAATGATCGAGGTGCTTGACCGTTACCAACCAGACCTGGTTTGGTTTGACTTCGGATTGGGCGGCGTCCCAGATCAGTACAAGTTACAATTCCTGGCAGATTACTATAACCGCGAAGCGCCATGGGGGAAAGAAGTGGTAGTGACCTATAAGCATCACGATCTTGCCCCAGGAGCAGGTGTGGTGGATCTTGAATTGGGGCGCATGGCTGAACTGACGTATTATGAGTGGGTTACCGATTCGACGGTTGACGACGGCGAGGCTTGGGGATACATGAAAGATGCGACATATAAATCGCCCACAACGGTCATTCACTACCTGATTGATAATGTGAGCAAGAATGGACATCTATTGTTAAATATCGGACCTGGACCCGACGGCTCAATTCCAGACCCGGCCAAGAACATCCTGGAAGAAATAGGGCAATGGCTCTCGCTGAACGGGGAAGCGATTTATGGGACAGCGCCCTGGGTATGCTATGGAGAAGGACCGGGAAAAATAACGAAGAGTGGATCGTTCAATGAAAAGGAAGTGCCTTCCTTTACCACTGCGGATATTCGCTTTACTGTGAAAGATCGGACCTTATACGCGATATGTCTGGGTTTACCCACAGGGCCGCTAACGATCAAGACATTGGAGAGGTTGTGGGCGCCAGAAGTGGAATCGGTCAGTATGTTGGGGGTTGACCAGGAATTAACATGGTCTCTTTCCAAAAATGGTATGACGATCACCCCGCCGTCGCAGCTTCCTTGCGATCATGCGGTCGTATTCAAAATCAAGCGCGGACATGTGTACGCAACGTAATCAAGGTGGGATGCACTTTATAAGTGCGTTCCACCTCTAATAACATTTGAGGAGGATAAACGTATGACGAACGATTGGGAAAATCCCCAGATGGTGGGCCAGAACAAGGAACCTGCCCACGCCACCTTGTTGCCTTTTCAGGATGCTGCCAGCGCGTTGACGGGCGACCGCGCCGCCTGCGCGAACTTTAAGCTACTCAACGGCGCGTGGCAGTTCAGATACGCGCCGAATCCGGCGGCTGCGCCGGAGAACATCCACGTGGAGCCGTTCGATAACGCGGGGTGGGGTACGATCACCGTGCCAAGCAACTGGGAGTTACAAGGCCACGGTATCCCGATGTATACCAACGTCCAGTACCCGTTCCCGCCCGATTACATGCCCGAAGTCCCGAAGGACAATAATCCGGTCGGCTCGTACCGCACCACGTTCACCGTCCCCGACGACTGGGCCGGCAAGCAGGTGTTCATCGTCTTCGACGGCGTGGATTCGGCGTTCTACCTGTGGGTGAACGGGCAGTACGTGGGCTACAGCCAGGATAGCCGCTTGCCGGCGGAGTTCAACCTGACGCCGTACCTGCGCCCCGGCGAGAACACGCTTGCCGCGCGCGTCTACCGCTGGTGCGACGGCAGCTATCTCGAAGATCAGGACTTCTGGCGCTTGAGCGGCATCTACCGCGACGTGTACCTGTTTGCTGCGCCCGCCGTCCACATCCGCGACTTCTGGGCCGTCACCGAACTCGACGCCGACTACCGCGACGCCGTCCTTAAGATACGCGCGGACATCGCCAACTATGGTATCGTGAATACAGATGGCTACATGTTGGAAGCGGAACTTTTCTCACAAATCATGAATCATGAATCACGAATCCCGATTTGCGCATCCCGATTCATGATTCATGATTCATGTATTCATATTGCGATGCCGGTGACGAACCCGCTAAAGTGGTCGGCGGAACATCCGAATTTGTACACGCTGCTGCTCACACTGAAAGACCCGGCGGGCAATGTGCTTGAAGTGGAACGCTGCAACGTGGGCTTCCGCAAAGTCGAAATCAAGGACGGCAAGATTCTGGTCAATGGCGCGGCGGTCTACTTCCGGGGCGTCAATCGCCACGAGCACGACCCGGATACCGGACACGCCGTCAGCGTCGAATCCATGATCCAGGACATCCTGCTGATGAAGCGCTTCAACGTGAACGCGGTGCGCACCTGCCACTATCCCGACGATCCCCGCTGGTACGATTTGTGCGACCAGTATGGCCTGTACTTGATTGACGAGGCCAACATCGAATCGCACGGCGTCTGGGACGAGCCAAGCCGCGATCCCGTGTGGCTGACGGCGTTCCTGGAGCGCGGCAGCCGCATGGTGGAGCGCGACAAGAATCATCCGAGTGTCGTCATCTGGTCTATGGGCAACGAATCCGGGCACGGGCCGAATCACGCGGCGCTGGCCGACTGGATTCACGCCCACGATCCCACGCGCCCCGTGCATTACGAATCCGCCCACAACGAACCCTACGTGGATATGATCAGTACGATGTATCCCACGCTGGAACGTCTGGCGGCGATGGCGCAGGAACCGGGCGAGACGCGCCCCTACATCCTCTGCGAGTACGCGCACGCGATGGGCAACAGTCCCGGCAACCTGAAAGAGTATTGGGAGACGATTGAGACCTATCCCCGTGCGCGCGGCGCGTTCGTGTGGGACTGGGTGGATCAGGGGTTGCGCCGCACCACCGCAGACGGTGTGGATTGGTTCGCCTACGGTGGCGATTACGGCGATGTGCCCAACGACGGCAGCTTTTGTATCAACGGTTTGATTTTCCCCGACCGGACGATTCACCCGGCGATGTGGGAACTGAAGAAAGTCTATCAGCCGGTGCGGGTCGAGGTGGTGGACGCGCTGGCGGGCAAGGTGGAAGTGCTCAACAAGTATCACTTCTCCGATCTGAGCCACCTGGACATCGCCTGGAAACTAGAAAAAGACGGGCAGATTATCCAGCAAGGGCAACTGCCGCGCCTGAGTACGCCGCCGGATGGCCGTGACAGTGTGACGATCCCGTTTGCCGCGCCGGAAGTCGCGCCAGGCGTGGAGTATTGGCTCACCCTCAGCTTCACGCTGGCGGAGGAGACGCTGTGGGCCGCCGCCGGGCACGAAGTCGCCTGGGCGCAGTTCGCCGTGCCGTTCCCCGCGCCCGAAGTCCAAGCCGCTCACGCTTCCAAGCCAGTGGATGCGACGACACTCCCCGCGCTTACGTTGACCGAATCCGACGCACAGGCCGTTGTCGCAGGGCCAGCGTTTGAACTGGTCTTCGACAAGCAGGCCGGAACCCTCGCGGCGTTGCGCTATCAGGGCCGCGAGTTGCTGAAGGCCGGGCCGAAATCCAACTTCTGGCGCGCGCCGACGGAGAACGACCTGGCCGGTTGGGGCGACGAACGCGCGGCCAAACGCTGGCGCGAAATCGGACTGGATCGCCTGGAAGAGCATATCGAAGCGGTCACGGTGCGACAAACCGCGCCGCAGACCGTCGAGATAACGGTCAAGTCGGTGTGTGCGCCGGATGCCGCGTTTACGCCGCCGGTTGAACCTGGCCCGGAACAGCAGCCGGAAATGCTGATGCAGTTCTTGATGTGGGCGTTGGATAAGCCGACGCTCGAAGCCTTCTGCGCGCATCTCAATGTGCCTTACGCCAGTCTGCCGGGCACGATCAAGTCCGCCAAACTCAAGGGGCTGTTGGGGCATTTCGTCCACGAAGGGCGCTTCCAGGAGTTCGCATTGAGCCTCTACCATTTCCTCAAGGAAGTCGCGCCAGATAAAATCCGGCCGGAATTTGAGGCGTCGCTCTTCCCGGAGAAGGCCGACGCGGAAGCGGCTGCGCCCGCCGCGCCGCAACCCGCGCGGTTCGTGTGCGACTACACCTATACGATCTACGGCAGCGGCGACATCGTCATCGAGCATCATGTGCAGCCCGATGTTCCCGGCTTGCCGTTCCTGCCGCGCATCGGCTTGACGCTGACGCTGCCGGGCGGCTACGAGCAATTCACCTGGTTCGGGCGCGGGCCGCACGAGAACTACGTGGATCGCAACTACGGCGCGCCGGTCGGCCTCTACAGCGGGACGGTGGATGAACAGTACGTGCCGTACATTGTCCCCGAAGAGAATGGCAACAAGACCGAGGTGCGCTGGGTCGCGCTGACGGACGCCGACGGTGCGGGCCTGTTGGCGGTCGGCGCGCCAGAAGTGAGCGCGCATCACTACACGGCGCAGGACTTGACCGAAGCGAAGCACACCTGCGAACTACACCGCCGCGACGACATCACACTTAACCTGGATTATGCGCAATCCGGCCTGGGCAGCGCGGCCTGCGGGCCAGGGCGACGCCCGGAATACCAGCTCAAGCCCGTCGAGACGCGCTACCGCGTGCGCCTGCGGCCCTTCGTCAATGAATCGCCGATAGCGTTGAGCAAGCAACAATTGTGACAGAGCGTTGGAACGTTCAAACGTTTCAACGTTTGAACGTTCCAACGTTGACTATCGAACTGACGACTAAAAACTATGCCACAACCTGATCGCAAAGACTACGGACTGGCAACTTTGCTTGGGGTGCTGGCCTTGGCGGCCTACGTGCGGACGCTTGCGCCGGACATCCTCTACAGCGACAGCGCCGAATTCCAGACGCTTGCCTACACACTGGGGACGACGCACTCGACGGGTTATCCCATCTACCTGTTATTCGCGCGCCTGGTGGGATTTCTGCCGCTCAACTCCCTGGCCTGGCGCGTGAACCTGGTGTCGGCGCTGTGCGCGGCGTGGACGGTGGGCGGCGTCTACCTGCTGGCGCGCTTTTTCACGCCGAACCGCATCGGCGCGGCGCTGGGCAGCGTCGCGCTGGCGCTGTCGTACACGTTCTGGTCGCAGGCGATCATCGCCGAGGTCTACACGCCGGGGATGGCAGTGTTGACGACGGTGCTGGTGTTGTTGGCCTACTGGCAGCGTGAGCCGTTTGCGCGCCGTTATGCGCTGGCGTGGGCCACGGCGCTAACGTGTCTGGCGCTGGGCGTTCACCTCTCGGCGGCGCTGATTGCTCCAACCGCGCCCCTGTTCGTCCTGTGGGTGCTGGCGTTTCAGCCTAAGGAGCAGTGGCGGCTCTGCCTGCGTTCTGCGCTTGTGGGCTTTGGCATCGGGATCGTTCTCTATTTCGGCGCCTTCATCCTGCTGGACCTTCACAACCCGCCGTCCAGCTTTTTCCAGATGACGATGTTCTCCTCACGTTCAGCCTGGGGACTCCAGGCTGCCGACATGGACAGCGTTTTTGAGCGTTGGTGGTTGACGTTCATGAGCGCGCAATGGCGCAGTGTGATGTTCCCGGAAGACGTCAATCTCGCTGTCGGGATCAGCGACTACTTTACCCGCGTCCTGAGCCAGGAATTTTCGCTATGGATGTTTGGACTCGCCTTGCTTGGCCTGGGCGAGATACGTTATGTTGCGCGGCAACTCGCCAAAAGCGCCGGAAACCCGGATCTCGATGACACGCGCACGCGCGTCAAAGCGTTCGTGAAGTCCATTCCCACTGCCCCGGCGTTGAGCCTGGGCGTCTTTATGCTCGTCGCCTACCTGGTGATCCTGGCATTTGTCCTCAACTATCGTCCAGGGGATCAATATGTGTTTTACCTCACCTCGTATATTTTCATCGCTACGGCGATTGGCGTGGGGATCGGTCGGACGCTGGAGTGGACCACGCGGCTTTCGACGAAGCGCAGACGCTGGATGCGCTACCTTTATCCGGCGCTTATCGTGCTGTGCGCGCTGATCGTCATCACCCCCTCCGCCGGTTCGCGTTGGGAGGCGCTCAAGGCTGGCAAAGGGACGTTCGTGCAAGAGACGTATCCTTATCCGCTGGAAAACCTGAAGGAACCGCGCCTGATTTATACTATGCGCTTACAAATGTTGCCAGAAAATGCGTTTTTAGTGATGAACTGGCGTGCGCTGTACGCGATGTACTATCTGGCGCACGTTGAAGGACTGCGTCCCAACATCATCATTAAGGAAGCGACGCCGTTTGGCAGCAACGGCCAGATTGCCGACAGTTTGTTGGAGGAGATGACTGAGACCGTCCGCGCTGGCGCCCGCCCGGTTTACGTGGATCAGGTCTACCCCGGGTTGCGGGAACGCTTCCGCGTCCTGCCGGGAGCGGGGGGCAATTTCTACCGGCTGACGCTGCGGCCATGATAAGGTTTCTCCGTTCCATTCTCGACCGGCCTAGCGTTTGCCTCTGTCTTATCCTCAGCGTTTATTGCGCGTTGCTTCTGCCCACGGTGAACCGCCAGGGCATCTCATGGGATGAGCAGACCGACATTGACATCGCGCGCGCCTACCTGAAGCCGGGCGGCTGGCTGCGCGGGTCGGACTCGGATCCGAGCCAGACGCGCCTGCCGATGGCTGTCGTCGCCGTTATTTATACCCTGTTGCGTACCGACGACCTGATGACGGCGCGCATCGTCAGTTGCGTTGTGGGCGCGCTGACCATCCTCGGCGTATATATCGCCTGCAGACGCGAATTTGACGCAAAAACGGGACTGCTCGCGGGCGCAGTGCTCGCCACCAGCCCGTTCTACCTCTCGTTTGCCAGAGTCGCCTTTACCGAGACCGACATTTTCGTGGCCTGCGCGTTTGCGTGGCTATGGGTGGCGCTATCCCATCTGCGCGAAAAGGGCACTGTGGGTTGGGCGGCGATCACAGCAATCGTCCTCGGTCTGGCGCTATCCGGCAAATTCACGGCTATTGTCATCGTCCCGGCAATCGTTTTTCACATCCTGTCCTTCGCCAGTCAACATGCCAACCCGGCAATCCGACTAACAACTACTTCACTAACGCCACGTGAACGACGCAACGGTATGGCCCTCCTGGCGTTGATGAGCGCCATCATCCTGTTGGGCTGGCTCGACCTCAATAGCCTCAAACCTGAATGGCGCGATGAAGCGTTATTGCGCCTGCACTTCATCCTCGCGTTGGGCGGGTGGATCGCGGCGCTGGTGTGGGCGGCGCGCCACCGCAACAAGACGGTCTCGCCGCTGTTGATGGTGGGCTTTGTGCTGGCGCTGGCCCTGGGGACATTTATGGTGATACCCCCAGAACACCTGACGAACCCGAACATCATCCGCAGCTTGCTCTTCCGCTTCGAGCATGAGATGCAGTGGAGTCCGGCTTTTATGGGTGAGGCTGCTGTGTTGCATCTGGCATGTGTGCTCTTCAAATCCAGCCCCCTGCTCGGCGCGGGCTTGCTGGTCAGCCTGTTCACTGCCGCACTGCAATGGAAGAATCGCACAGAAGTCCGTCTGCCGCTTTTGATCGTCGCCTGCTATTTTCTGGGATTGGTGTTGCTGCCGCTGGCGCAGACGTTTTATATGATGCCGGTATTGCCGATCCTGGCGATCCTGGCGGTGGATCAATGGTTCAGGCTTTCGGCGCGACGGAAACCTTTGGCGATGGGCGGCGGCGCTATTGCTGTCCTCGTGCTCGCTGTTGATCTTGTCCTGTGTTATCCGGACTTCAATCTGAATGGCTACCAGTGGGTGGGCGCGCGCTACATCGGAAACAGAGCCAGCATCGGCTACCGCAGCATCGTGCAGACGCCGTCGGACGGCGTGGAGCAGATGGTGCGCTGGGTGAGTGAGCACGCGCGTCCGGGCGACCGCGTTGTCGTCTATGCGTATCCGTGGCACATCGTCGAGGCGGCGGCGGCCAATTCAGGGGTGCGCTTCACGTGCGGGGAATACAACTCCGTGCGCCTGCGCCCGGATTATGTGATTGTCCACATCAACCACACCATCCGACAGAGTTGGGCGGCCTATTTTACGGGCGAGGTCAATACGACACGTGGGGAAAGCATCTTCTGGGAGCCTTACGACGCAGAATGGTTGCGCAGCCATTACACCCAAATAGCAACCGTTCCGCGCGCTTTTGGCATCGAGATGGCAAGTCTATGGGAGAGAAATGGTCGGATCGAGAAATGATAAGAAAGGAGCGGCGCGATGGGTGCAGAATCAAATTACCTGAACAGGCTTGCTGACACGATGAATTTCCCAGCTCACATTCCCAGAGACGAATTGCGCAGGCTTTTGCAGCGCAAAAGGACCATCACCCTGGAGAGAGGCGAGTACTTTTTGATAGCGGGTGACGTGCCGGAATACATCGGATTCGTCAGATCGGGTTTGTTGCGGCTTTTCCATATCGACATAGATGGGGTGGAAGTCAACAAGCATTTCTGTGTGGAAAATACCCTGGCGATTTCTTACAGCGCCTTTTTGCTGAGAGAGGAATCGAAATTCTTTATCCAGGCGCTGGAAGACACCAGACTGCTGGCTATAGATCATCAAACGTACTTGTACTTGTTGGACAGTCATATATGCTGGCAGATCGTCGCCAGGAAACTGGCCGAAATGTTGTTCATTCTCAAAGAGAAGAGAGAATGGGAACTGCTGTTGAACAACGCACAAGAGCGGTACATACAGTTTTTACGCGATTATCCTGATCTCGAACGGCGGTTGAGCCAATACCATATCGCCTCGTATGTGGGCATCACGCCTGAATCGTTGAGTAGGATTCGGGCGAGCTTGAGACAGAAATAGCTCTTTCGCATTCCCGGTGGAAAAGGGGGAGTTGGACAAGCGCATATCCAACTCCCCCTTTTTCTTAACATACATCAATGACAACCAAACTACCTTCCTATATAGTAGGCTTTGATGAATGTTTGAAACTATGCAAAAAGGAGAATGTACAATGGAATTGCGGCAAAATACAGTATTCATCACCGGTGGAAACTCCGGGATCGGCCTGGCGTTCGCCGAGGCATTGGTGCAGTTGGACAACACCGTCATCATCTGCGGGCGTGACCAGCAAAAGCTGAATGCGGTGAAACAGCGATACCCTCAAATCCACACGCTGCGCTGTGACATCGCGGATTCGGCGGCATTGGAGCGCACCGTGGATACCCTACAGAACACGTTTCCCCAATTGAATGTGCTCATTAACAACGCCGGGATTCAGTATCGATACGATTTCTCGGCCGGTGAGGATGTCCCGGCAAAGATCGATGAAGAGGTGGCGGTGAATCTCACCGCTCTGATGAGACTGACGCATATGATGCTGCCGGAACTGGCGCGTCAGCCCAGTGCGGCGGTCATGAACGTCTCCTCGATGTTGGGATTCATTCCCAAGCAGAGCGCCCCGGTGTACTGCGCTACCAAGGCTGCGGTGCACGTGTTTACCCAGGCGCTGCGCTACCAGTTAGCAGATACGACGGTCAAGGTGTTCGAAATTGTGCCGCCACCGGTCGACACCGACATGACCAGAGAACGTGCGAAGTTCAAGATGTCTCCCGCAGCGTTTGTGCAAGGGGTGCTTCAAGGTATTCGCAGAGATCGATACGAAACACAGGTGGGGTGGGCAAAGACTCTGATTACACTGCATCGGTTCTTCCCGGCACTGGTGGAAAGCATGATAAGGACCAAATGATGAGTGGCGGGATCGCTCTGGCAAATCCTGGAAGGATTGAACAAGAAGCAGTCTATGATACAATGAGGGTAGAGGCCGCATAACCATAAAGATCAAAAACATCATCTTATGAACACCCCCTACCCCTTACCTGACGCAATGAGACGAGCCGACGGCTCATCTCGTTTTGCCTACGTCACGTTGCTGATGCTCAACGACAACTACCTGCCCGGCGTGCTGACGTTGGCCTACGGCCTGCGCCGCCAGAAAACGCAGGCCGACCTGGTCTGTATGGTGACGCCGGAGATCACGGCGGAGGCGCGTTATGCTCTCGGCCTGCTGTTCGATCACGTCGTCGAGGTCGAACCGCTCTTCGTCCCCTACAAACGCCGACAGGCGCGGCAGTACATCCCCTACGTCTTCACGCGGATGCACATGCTCCGCCTCGGCGCGGATGGCGATCTGGGGCTGCGCTACGAAAAGCTCGTCGCGCTCGATGCCGACGTGCTGCCGATCAAGCATTACGACCACCTGTTCACGCTCGACGCGCCCGCGGGTATCCTCAACGAGTCCAAGGCGCACTTCCTGGACTACGACGCTGACGGAAAATACATCATCCCGCCGAGTGTGGCAACCGAGGGCACGTGGCGCTGGCACGAAGCTTACAATCCTATCTGCCCGCACGGCCAACCGATCTCGCAGGCGATCACCGACCGCGTGAAAGACGACCCCAGCAATATGGGTGTGAACACCGCGCTCATCGTTGTTCAGCCTTCGCTGGCCGAGTTTGCGGCGGTCAAGGCTGACATCCAGCGGCCCGAAACCTTGCACTATATCGGCGATCTGTTCGAGTGGCCGGATATGCAGTACCTCACGATGCGCTGGTCGGGCCAATGGACCAACGTGGATATCCGCTTCTGCGGGTTCAGCGGCTACCCCAACCTCGCCGTCCTGTTCGGCACACACTACGCGGGTCTCAAGCCGTGGCACTTCCACAAAGAGCAGGCGATGGCGCGCTATGGCCGGTTTGAGGATTTTCAGTATTGGTTCAAACAGTACACGGTGATGGTCACAAAGACCTATCCCAAGCTGCAAAAGGTCAAGCGGCTGCAGTGGTTGTTGAAACAGATTCGCGATTTTGACGCCCGTTGATGACAGAAACCTTACGAAGGTTCAAGCGAACTCGTTCGGAAATCTTCACAAGGTTGATAATGACTTTGCGATTGGCGAAATACCGTTACAATATCCCTACATTTCAAGAAAGAAAGGAGTCACACTGATTACCATGTCAGACGCAAGTCGTATGCCCCGTTATGACATCCGCAATGATGGTATGGGACCTTACGCTGTGTTCTACTGCGAAGCCTGCGACCGTGAGCACCGCAGCCAGCCCGAAGTTGCTGCGACGATTGCCAAGGACATTGGGCGCAAGGCCCTGGGCGGATTGCTGCGCAACGTCCCCGGCTTGGGCGCGCTTGCTGGCAGCACGGCCGAGGATCCGCGCTATACGCTGACGATGACGCCCCAACAACTGGAGAAAGCCTGGCAGCAGGTCAGTGGCCGTTTCCGCGAGTGCCCGACCTGTTTGCGCGTCGTGTGCCTCTCGTGTTTCGATGAGCAGAGCGGCTACTGCAACGACGATACGCCGCGCCGCGCCGAAATCGCCGAATCCCAGGCAGAGCAGGCCGGCGCAGCGTTGAAAGGATTCGCCAGCGCGCTTGGCTTGGGGGAGGCGTTCAAGCAGGTGAGTTCGGTGGTCAAACAGGCGAGCAGCGCTATGGCGCGCTGCCCCAATGATGGAACAACCGCGCCAGCCGGCACCAAATTCTGCCCGGAGTGCGGCAGCCCGATGACCCAACCCGTGGTTGATGCTTGCCCGAACTGCGGCAAGGAAACCCACGGCGCGAAGTTCTGCCCGGAGTGCGGCGCCAAAATCGAGCGCCAGCCTTCTGGTATTTGTCCCAACTGCGGCGCTGAAGCTAGAGGCGCGAAGTTCTGCCCGGAATGTGGCACAAAAATGGCCTGAAAATTACCCATCCGTGGAACCTTGATCCGCCCGCTGCCATTGCGCTGCAACGGGAACTGGCGGACAAGGTTATCCGCGAGATTGCGTTTGGCGCAATCAACACGGTTGCCGGTGTAGATGCCAGCTACCGTGAAGGTCTGACATGGGCAGCCATCGTCGTTTTCAACTTCCCCGGCATGGACATTCTGGATTACGTCACCGTTGAGCGCCCCGTGGACTACCCTTACGTGCCCGGCCTCCTTAGCTTCCGCGAAGCGCCCGCCGTTTTGGACGGCTTGGAGAAGCTTGCCACTGTCCCGGACCTGTTGATCTTCGATGGGCACGGTATCGCCCATCCGCGCCGTCTTGGCATCGCCAGCCACGTCGGATTGTTGCTGGACATACCATCCATCGGCTGCGCCAAGAAGCGGCTGGTCGGTCAATATGATGAGCCAGGCCGCGAGCGGGGCAGCTTCACCTACGTGCGCGAGGGTAAAGAGATCATCGGCGCGGCAGTGCGAACCCGCAGCGGCGTCCAACCCGTTTTCGTCTCTATTGGTCATCGCGTCAGTCTGGATGCTGCGATTGATATTGTGCTGGTCTGTGGACGCGGTTACCGTCTGCCCGAACCCACCCGCTGGGCCGATAGAATTGCCGACGGCGCGGAGCCGCAGACGCACCGCCGCCACAGCGTCGCGGCGCAATTGTCATTTGATAAAGCATGAAATGGGGTTTGGCCCTGGCGATTTCTTCGGCGAGATGGCGTTATTCGACGATGGCCCGCGCACGGCCACGGTCATCGCTACAGAGCTAACGGAGTGTCTGCTGCTGCAATCCTGGTTCTCCAGGCGCTTGTGCAACGCTTCCGTCAAATACTGCAAACGCTGTAAAAATTCTGTCGCACATTCGCCGCTGGATGGCTCCTGCTATCCGGCGGTTTCTCATTTTCATTGGCTGATCTTGCATCTTTTTGTATTTGCGCTAGAGTTTCGCTACGTATAACGATTCACATACTGGATGAGGAAACTATGCCGCAAACACTAAAATACGACATCACTAAAGACGATTTGAGCGCCTTCGCCGGGCGCGGGCCGGCCTTCGTCACCTTTGGGGAGACGATGGTGCGCGACACACCCGCCGATGGCGAGCGCCCGGAGCGCGCGCGCCAGGTGCATCTCTCGATGGCGGGCAGCGAGTACACACTGGCAATCGGGCTGGCCCGCTTCGGCATCCCTGCGAGCTACATCACCCGCGTGCCCGATAACCCCTATGGGCGGATGCAACGCAACATCGCCCGCGAGAACGGCGTCAACACCGATCACTTCGTCTGGGCGCCCAAAACCGAACCCATCGGGCGCTTCATCTACGAAATCGGGCGCACGCCGCGCCGCGATACCGGTGTCTACCAGCGTATGTTCTCCGCCGCCTCCAAACTCGACGCGGGGATGGTGGACTGGCAGGCCGCGCTGAAAGACTGCCAGCTCTTCCACACATCGGGCATCACCTTTGGGTTGGCAGCGCACAGCGGATACGAGCGCAACTACCTGCTGGCCGCCTTCGAAGAGGCAATGGCGCACAAGCCCGCCGGCTGTTGGGTGGGCATGGACTTCAACTACCGCGCCACGCTCTGGTCGGCGGAACAGGCGAAGGCCGTGCTCACGCCGCTGGTCACGAATCACATTGACGTGTTGGTGACAACTATCGAGGATATGGCGCAACTCTATGGGATGGGCTGTGGACAGTACAGCGCCCAACAGATCGATGACGGCGACATCGGCCACATCGAGGACGACGACATCCGCGCCTTCGCCGCTGACGTGTGCGCGCGCTTCGCCACCAAAATCGTCGCCATCACCATCCGCTACCCCGACAGCTTCGAGCAACACCGCTGGGAGTCGGCAGCGGCGGATGCGGACGGCAACTTTTTCCGCTCACCCACTGTCAAACCCGTCACCCTCTGGGACCGGCTCGGCGGCGGCGACACGTGGAATGCCGGCTTCTACTACGGCCTGCTCACCGCCGGATTCAACGCGGAAGGTTTACAAAAAGGCATCCTCGTCGGTGACGCAGCCACGCGCCTCAAGCAAACGCTGCTGTTTGATCTGCCCATCATCGACAAAGCCGAAGTCCAGGCGTTGATGAAGGCCGACATAGCCGGCGGCGGAAAGCGAACGGCGAGATAACAAGATGTAAGAATTCTATCTCCTGCCTCCTGCATCTTGCATCCTGCCTCCTGCATCTTATACGGAGAAGACATAATGAAAAAAACCGACAAACTCAACCTTATTCGTGAAACGGGCGTGATTGCGATTATGCGGGCGCAAAGCTCGACACAACTGATCACGGCGGCGGATGCGATCAAGACCGGCGGCGTGCGTGTCATCGAGGTGACGATGACGACGCCGGGCGCGCTGGACGTGATCGCTGAGGCGACACGCCGCTACGGCGAGGACGTCCTCTTCGGCGCGGGATCGGTGCTGGACGCTGAGACGGCGCGGGCGGCGATGCTGGCAGGCGCAGGGTTCATCGTGGCCCCCACCCTCAACCTGGACGTCATCGCGCTGTGCAATCGCTACAGCATCCCCGTGATGCCCGGCTGCTTCACGCCGACGGAGATGCTCACCGCGTGGGAAGCCGGAGCGGACATGGTCAAGCTCTTCCCGGCGGAGATCGGCGGGCCGGCGCTCGTCAAGGCCATCCGCGCGCCGCTGCCGCAGTTGGAGATCGTGCCCGTCGGTGGCGTGGACCTGAACACGGCGGCGGACTTCATCCGCAGCGGCGCGGCGGCGCTCGGCGTGGGCAGCAGCCTGATCAACCAGCAGTTGCTCGATGCCGGCGATATGGCCGAACTCACCCGTCGGGCGGCAGCGTTCATCGAAGAAGTCAAAAAAGGCAGGGGAAAACCGTGAGAGAGAATTGGGGGCAGGTTTAACAACCTGCCCCCAATTCTTTATCAACCAAACCACCGGCTCAGCGAATACTCCGGTGCAAAGCCCACCAGATCGCGCACCTTGTCGATGCTCACCAGCGTCTCCGTCCCCACGAGCAAGCGTTTGAGCGGCACGTCGGGATAGAACCATTCCACCAGCGTCTCCGTCGGAATCCCGGCGGAATTGTGGTCGTCGTTCACGTAGACCGGGTGGCTACCCTCGAAGTCGGCAAGCAGGCCCTTCTCGATGCACTGCGCGGAGTCGCGGGCGTCGATGCTGGCCCAGAAGTTGCTGTAGCCGAACATCACCCGCGCGTAGGGCAGCTCGCGCAACTGCGGGAAGTTGTTGGGGACTTCGAAAGCGCGCTCACCGCGGAGCCTGTCGTGCTGCGCGATGATCCCCTCAACGATGAGGCGTCGCTGCGCCTCCGGCATTTCCAATAATTCCTGGTATTGCTGCCGCGCCGCTGCACGCATGGCTGTCACCTGCGCTTCGTTCTCCGGCGTCACCTCGTACACGCCGGGCAAGCGCAGGAACAGGCTCGAAATGCCATCGCGCCGCCAGAAGTACGCGCCGATTTCCTCCATCACTTGCTTGGAGAAAGAATACGGATCGGTCGTGAAGCTCGGATGTTCCTCGTCCATCGGGAAGTAGCGCAGCGGGAAGCGCTTGATGCCGAAGTTGAAGCCGAGCGCATTGATCGAGCTGGCGCTGATGATGCGCTTGATGCCCGCGTTCGCCGCTGCCTGGTAGACGTTGAACGTCCCGGTGCAGTTGGCGTGGAAGATGGCCTCGCTCGTCCCTTTGCTCGGATTCGGGATCGCCGCCAGGTGGACGATGCCCTCCATCCCCTGCACACAGTCTGTCACACACGCAAAGTCCACAATATCGCATTGCCGGTACGTCGCGCCCTTGATCTCTATTCCCGCGCTCCGCCCAATCACGGTGACATCGTGCCCGTGCTCGACCAGCCGCGCCACCGCCATCCGTCCCACCGCTCCTGTGCCGCCTGTTATCAGAATTCGCATCGTATAGCCTCCAATAGTCTGGTAGTCGTGTAGTCGTTAGTCGTTTTTGATCCGCCAAATTCGTGTAGATTCGTGAAGATTCGTGGTGAGAAAGCCCAATTACCAATTACCAATCCCCTATCACAAATCAAGATACCACAGCAGCATCGCCTCGTGCGCTACATTGGGAACGCCGGCGTAGCCAAAGCGGTGAATCGCGCCGAGGGTGCAGCCTTGTCTGGCGTAGAAACGGCAGGCGGGCACATTGACATTCTGCGTCTCCAATCCTAACTGTCCGTAGCCCTGCCCGCGCGCCCACTCCGCTGCGTGACGGAAAAGCTGCGCGCCGATCCCGCGCCCCCGCGCGTCAGGATGCACGCGGATGTCCCACAGCACGGCGAGATCCTTGCGCTGGAAATGATCCAGCGGATAAACTTGCGCGTTCAGTGCCACCGCCGCGCCGCCGACCGGTTTTTCGCCATCGAACGCCACGAAGATACCCCAGGTTTGCAGATCGAACTCTTTTGCCCACGCCGTCGGGCCGTCGTTGTCGTAGGGCTTGGTGTACGGCGCGACAGGCTGCTCGATCAATTGCAAACCCCCCAACCCCCCGTCCAGCGCCACAACCTGAAAGACAGAACGCACCTCGAAGTGGTTGGGGATGGCATCGTAAAGGGGAAATTCCTCGACGCCAATTGTGCGAATTTGAACCACCACATTTCTCTCCTTATGGTCGGAAGAACCATCTTGGGAGATTATAACGTCATCAACAAATAGAACAATAGGACACTCGCGGCGAGCGGATCGCCAGATCCGCGTTTCTTCAACCGCCACGAGCGGATCGCCAGATCCGCGTTTCTTCAACCGCTACGAGCGGATCGCCAGATCCGCGTTTCTTCAACCGCTACGAGCGGATCATCAGATCCGCGTTCTTCAACCGCTACAAGCGGATCGCCAGATCCGCGTTTGGGGAACTGGCGTTCCCCTCGGAGCAGAATGATAAAAGCAAGAATGATAAGGCCCCGTACCGCCAGATAGCCAAAGTGGCAATATTGGTGTAAAGTAGATTTGGGATGATGAGCAGATCACGTGGGACGAGGGAGCAACGCGCCCCACAAAAGTCAGTGTTTTTCAGGGAGGTAGCGATGAAAATCTGGCTTAAATCTATTATCCTGCTATGGGTTGGTATAAGTCTGCTGAGTTGTGTCATTACCAAGCGATCCGAGGCACCATCGAGTCCCACACGTCCTCCCACATGGACACCGACAGCATCACCACAAGCGACACTCACCCCCACTGTCCAGCCGTCATCTACACCTTCACCGACATCTACCCCCACTGTCCTCCCCGCATCCACACCGACGCTGACACCTACAGCGCAAATTGCCCCGACCTACGTCGGCCCATTTCGCAAAGTTACGCCGCTCGACCCCACACTCCTGGCCTGGCATATCAATATGCAGGCCTTACCAGATGGGGGCCTGCGGGTGATGACGAATATCGGCTACGCGACGTACCGCGATGGGCGATGGGACACGCAGCTTGTGGACGAGGAACATATCCTGGTCGGCGTGGATGCAGAGACCCGCGCCTGGATTCTCGGCGAGACCGGCGACGTCATCTCCTATCGGCCCGTGGGCGGCGAACTGATTCCGGCTGCCGTCGGCTGGACACCGATTGCGCATCCCCTGGAACTGCAAGGCCGAGGCGTCGTTTCCGACGATCAGGGTCGGGTATGGCTGGCCACGGAGCAGGATGTGCGTGTCTTCGATGGAGAACAGTGGACCACCTTCACGCGGAAGGCGATGGGCATGTCGCCACCCACTGACGAAGATCTCTTGACAACGTATACTCTCATCTACGTCGAGAGCCGGCAGCAGATGTGGGTGGGATCGTGCGATTGGGGCGGACCGGGGCCGTTCGGGGGCGGCGGCGCGCGCTGGTTCGATGGGCAAGCATGGCGCGGCACGCAATCACCGGTGGCCGGTGGGTGCGTGACAGCCATCAGTGCCGATGCCGAGGGCCGCGTGTGGATCGGGCTACACAACGGCCTGGTGCGCCTGTTCGATCAGACTTCGGGAAAGTGGCGCGAATTTCTGCTGCCGGAGCCGCAGGACTACCGGCGGGGTTATCCGGCCGCGCTCTCACTTGGCCCCGATGGCGCGCCGTGGCTGCTATCGGCGTTGTGCGGCGGCGCGAGTTGTGATGCGATGCGCGCGCTCTATCACTTCCAGGATAACGCGTGGCGTGAAGTACTGGGGCTGCAAGATTACCATGAAGACCTTTATCAAGGCACAACGTTGCCCGTCCTGTTCGATGAAACGGGAACGCCGTGGTACTTCTTTGGGGGGATGGCTTTTCGTATCGCAGAGGATCGCCTGGGGCAGCCGGTGGTTGCCGAACTGAACGTGTGGGATGCGACCACAGATGCAGCCGGGCACATTTGGGTGGCGGCGAACACCAGAAACGATTTGCCCGCGCTTTGGGTTTTGGAGATTGACGAGTAAAAACTCAAAAAGCCAGGACAATGCCCCGGTTCGCGCTATTATGATATAATTGATGTAAACCTGTACACGATTCGAGGTGACCCTTATGCTAGATGCGAAAGTTTCTGCCAATTCTACGATTGCCGAACGGCTAAAAAGACTGGCGGCGCTCTATCAACACGGACAAACCAGTCCACTTATGGAGCGTACACTGCACAAGCTCATGACCCACGAGGCCGATGTGTGTCGCACCCATTTGAAAGAATTACGCCAGGACCTCGCCGCATTCGAGCGGCAGTACGGTTTGAACTCAGACGAATTCTATCGCCGCTTCCAGGCCGGACAAACTGATGACCGGATGGATTATGTTGAGTGGGCCTCTCTGGTGCAGATGACCGAAAACCTACAAGCGCGTCTGCAATTGTTGACCAAAGCGTAACATGAACTCCATTCTTGACTATTTCGATGCGATCAAAGAGCGTCTGCTGAACGATCCATTGATCGCCGACTTCCATATTCTGCGCGAACGTATCATGGAAACCGAAGGCCATTTGCGCGCACGATTGACACTGGAAGATGGCAGTATGCTGGAATTCTCAGAATATGTGCGGCATACTGCCATTGAACATCTACACACAGTCATTTACAGCTATCATTGGGCCGATGCGGAAGGGCAACTCTGCAAACGTTGGGACAATACACCTCATTATCCTGACCTTTCAAATTTTCCTCATCATATCCACGACGGCAAAACCGGCGCAGTGATGCCAGGAAAGCCGATCAACATTTTTCACGTGCTGGATATTATTACAACCGATTTCGCTTGAGGCAAGCAGTTCGGTGACTACAGCAGATATCTAGAAATGATCCGCCACCCAGACGTACGGCGTCCCCTTCGGGAACAGGACGTTCAACAGCGGCAGCACATCCCCGTGCGCCTTGACTTGCGGATCGTTGAGCAGGTCGCGGGCGGAGCGATAGCCGATGACCAACTGCGTCAGCCTGTCCTGCGAGAGCGCCAGCCGCGGGCCGTCGCCGGCCTTGCCCGCTAAGGTGATGCTCCCCCGGTTGATGACGAGCGCGAGCGTCCCCAGGTCTGTCTCGAACGTCAACGTGCCGGTATAGCCGGCCGAACGTGAGAGCGCCAATCGTCGCTCCAATTCCGGGACGATTTTCTCGAAGAACGGTTGCTGGTTGAGCAAACGCAGCATCCCGCTGCCGTGGCGGGGATACTTCACCGTCCACTCCGCGCCGAAGCGCTGCACGTACTCGGCGAACGGATGATCGGGCGGCATGAAGAACTGCACGTCCTCACAGCGTTTCTCCACCGCCTGCGCGGCGAAGAAACTGAGGAGCGTGGGGAAGAAAGCATCGTCGCGCGCCTCCACCTCGGCGACTTTCACAGCTTTGTCATAGCGATCCCAGACGGCATAGGCCAGCAGCGTGCCGTTGGCGTCTTCCCACAACTGCGTATCCGGCGGCGTGCCGTACCACGTGCCCTTGTGGAATTCTGGGAAGTCTTCGATGGTGCGCACGACGCTGCACACGCGCATGACGTTTTTGGCGTTGTAGAGATCGAGCACAGCGGGCATATCCGCCTCGCCAATGGGCCGGGTGATGTACGCCCCGCCAGCATTTTCTCCAGCGACTTCCGCATCGCGCGTCTTGACCTTGCACTCGAACCCCGCCAGCCCCGCCGCGTAGCCAAACTTGGTGTAGAAATTCTCGATGCCAAAAAGCATCGAAATGTCATAGCCTTCGGCAATCATATAGTGGACGGTGTCCTCGTACAGGCGGCGCATGTAGCCCTTTTTGCGGTGCTCGCGGCTTGTATACACATCGCCGATCCCCGCCATGCGGACCACGACCGTGCCAATGCGCATCGTATACTCGATGACCAGCAAATGGCAAACCGATTTCTCCTCGCCATCGATCCACAACTCGCGCTTATGTTCGCGCCCCTCATCATGAGTTGTAATTTTCATTGACTATGCTCCTGAAATAATCCAAATTCGTAATTCGCCGATTCGCTCATTCGCCGATTCTTGACCGGCACTCCGGCACACCCTTGATCCCCAGGTTCAGCCGGAAGAGCGCGCCCGCGCCGGGGCCTTCGATTGCCTTGCCCTGGATGTTCGCCGTGGTGACGTAAATGTCGGTGTAGTCCGGGCCGCCGAAGGTAGGACAGGAAACTTTCTTCGCCGGGAACGCGACGCGCAGCACTTCCGTCCCGTCGGGCGCATAGCGGACGAGACAACTGCCATCCCAGCGCGCGCCCCAGACGTAGCCATCCGCATCCACCGTCATTCCATCGGGGTGGCCTTCGCCCGGGACCTGCGGCACGCGGACGAAGTCGCGGCGGTTGGTGATCGCGCCGGTGGCTTCGTCATAGTCGAACAGGTAGATGACGTGCTTGGTCGTGTCGGTGTAGTACAACCCCTTGCGGTCGGGCGTGAAGCCCAGGCCGTTGGAAACGCCGACGCCATCCACGACCTCGGTGAGCGTTCCATCGGGATCGAGGCGGTAGAGCCGCCCGGAGCGTTCCGGCGTGGGCATCGTCCCGCAGAAGACACGCCCGACCGGGTCAGCGATCACGTCGTTGAAGCGCGTGTTCACCTCGGCGGGGATTTCTGCGATCACGGTCTCCGTCACGCCGTCGCGCCAGAGCGTCACCGTGCCCCTGTCCTGGAACAGCAACAGCGCGCCGTCGGCCTGGATGGTAAAGCCGCCGATGGGCCGGCCTTCGTAGCATAGCTCGTGCTGGCCTGTTGCCGGGTCGTAGCGAAACAACCGCCCGTTGGGGATGTCTACCCAGTACAGGCGCTGTTCATCGGGGTGCCACAGCGGATTTTCTCCCGTGCGGCAGTTGTAGTCGGCAATCAATTCTGGTTCCATCATATTCTCCATTGACTTAGCTTCCTTATAACTGAATGTGCGCCGGGCGCATGACGGTGATCTGCCAAGATAGGTCCTTAAGCATCTCGTTTCAAGAAAAGCTCACCTGCCAATGATGATCTGCGTAAAGGAATGTGGCGGAAAGGCGTAGGTCATTGTTGACCCATCCGTTGCGACAGTGCGGGTTTCGGGGATGTATGTATCCTTCTCGGCATAGGTGTAGGGAGCGCTCACATCCTCACGATAGACTTCCTGCACACTGGCCTCAGAGGCAAAATTCCCTGAGCAACTGACGATGTTGGCAGTAATGGCCTCATCTCTATGGCGATTCACAACGTTAAGGATCACTGTATGATCGTCCTCGGCGTACACTGCAGAGACATCCAGGTAAGGAATCCCCTTGTAGAAGTCGTCAACATCGAAGGTATCACACCTGACTAATGTGTCGAGTGATTTGCCGCGGCATGTGTTTGAAAACATTTTGAACACATAAAAGAACGGCGTCTTGAAGTGTTTTTCAGTCGTTGGATCGTATCCCAGGATGGAGGTGAGCAACGTGTAATTCGCCATTTTGACCATATCGGCATGACGAATGAACGCATTGAGAAATTGGGCCACGGCGAGTGTGGTCAGCAATCCGCCGCTGTGCGGATGAGGCGCCCACTCGTCGAATGAAAGGTACATAGGCTTAGCCATTTTATAAATTTGCTGTACGGCTCTGGCTTGAGCGGCTGGAATGGATATCTTTTCTTCCAGTATCATGGCCTCTCTGCCCATATACGCATAATAGTCATCCGAATATTCCCAGTAGCGGTGCAGTGACAGGTAATCGGCCACATCCCGAAGTTCATTCAACACTTTCCAATTCCATTCCACCCAATCCATATTCGGTTGGTAATACGATGAACCATTGGCAATGAATGTGACATGCGGATCAACCCTCCGCATCGCCTTGGCGATCTCTCTGGCGAATTTGCAGTATTCCTCCACAGGTTTGTAGGCAATGATCCACGGCGCACCATCAACTTCATTGCCCAGACACCAGTATTTTATCCCGTAGGGTTCGGGATGGCCGAATTGTGCCCGCAGATCCGCATAAGACGTGCCTGGCTCGCCATTGCAATATTCCAGCCAGGCACATGCGTCCTGGAGTGTCCCTGTGCCCATGTTGAGACAAACGACATTCTCAGTATGGATGGCCTTGTTGAGTTGAACCCATTCGTCTGTACCAACCTGATTGCTCTCGTTAACGCGCCAGGCCAATTCCCGGCGCACCGGCCTTTTGTCCTTTGGTCCAATGCCATCCTGCCAGTTGTAACTCGACGTGAAATTGCCGCCCGGCCAACGCATATTGGTGAGACGAAGTTCTTTCGCGGCCTCGATGTATTCCGTGTTGAACCCGTCCGCATTGGCAAGCGGCGAGTCTGGATTGTACACCGGGCCGTATAACGTATTTCCGACTGCGCCAGGCCTGTTGAACCCAATGGGTTCCATAAAGACCCCATAGATTTTGGGATCGATACCGCCAATGATCCGCTCCGTATCGATTTTAATCGTCGCTTCACAAAGTGTCTTTTTCATGACCTTAACCTCTTTTTTTGATGACGACCTTCCCGGAAGCTGACCATAAAGTCCAACTTCCGGGAAGGTTGGCACGGGAAGTTTTATCCGCTATGTGTACCCCAACCCTGATACCGACTAACTGACGGCGGGTTGTGGCGCGCTCCCTGCGTCTTTGGCGATGCTCTGGCGGATTTGCTGCCGCATGGCCTCCACTTCCGGGGAACGTTCGGCCTTCTCCACTGTGACGCCCACCCCCATACGCTCCGACAACAACATCGTCAGCAATCCCTGCATCAGGTTGCTGCTGCTCACGCCACCCTCACCGCCTCCGCCGACCACGACACGCGGCACGACGTCCACGCGCGCTTCCTGAATCGCCTCGGCAAAGCGATTGAGCACTTGCTGCGTGACCTGGTACTGCGGGCCGCCATACGCCTGCACCTGCTCCTCGGTGGCGATGGCCTGCGCAATACCGATGCGCGCGATCTTCTCGGACTCGGCTTCAGCCAGTGCGCGGATTTGCGCCGCTTGCTGCAATGCCCGCTGGTATTCGGCCTTCCCCTGGTTCGACTGCACCGTGATGCTCAACTCCGACTCGGTGATCTTCGTCTGCTGTTGGGCACGAGCTTCGGCCTCGCGCAGTTCGCGTTCCTTCACCGCCGCCTGCTCCTGACGCGCGTAGGTCTCGATCTGCTCCACCGCGACCTGGCGCGAACGCAACTGCATCAGAATCGTTTCAATCTGCTTGTCGCCCGGCGCCGGCTCCGGCGTGCCGATAAGCACCTCTTCCAGTTCCAGGTTGTAGTGTGTGAAGCGCTCCTTCATCTCGTGGCTGGCAAGCTGTTGAATCGCGCTGCGCTCCTGGATGAGTTGAATGAGCGTGCGCATCTGCCCAATGTTCTTGAAGTAGGCCGACACCATTGGATCGAGCGTTTGCTCCACCAGCCGCTTCACATCACCGAAACGTTGGATGACCAGCGGCGCTTTCTGATAGTCAATGTGAATCACCACCGACAGCGGCAGCGATGGCTCGAAGGCGTCTTTGGTGATAAGTGACACTTCCTTCAGATTCTCGTCGAGACGGTGCATCCCGACCTCGGTACGAATCCACTTGAGAATGATGTTCGTCGTCGGCACCACAAATACCTTACCTGCATAAGTGTTGAAGGCGTACTTGCCGGGCAGGAGCGGCTCGCTCCAGACGCCGCGCTGCCCTGGCCGCACCAACTCGCCGTGCCGGTACTCCGTGCCGGAGAGGTCTTCGCCGGTTTCGCCGGTGTAAGACACCACCACACCAACGGTGCCAACCTCAATGACGGTCTTGGGGATCATCTCGACTGTCGCAAACAGGCGGTTGAGGTAATACGTACCCTCGACCAGCACTTGCAATTGCCGCCCGCGCATTCCGCCGGCGTGCAGGAAGATGTCCGGCGCCTGGAACTTGTTGTGATACGTCGCGGGATCGGTTGGATCGTCGCCGACGATGGGGGCGATGATCTCCCCCTGCGGCAGCGACGGCCCATCGTGGACGGTCACGATGCCCACCAGGTCGTCGGAGTCCTTGATCACCACCGGGCGGAAGCCACCGCGCTCGTTGATCACCTCGGCCATGCGCTGGATGACGGATTCTTCGGCGCGGCTCATAGGCAGGTAGTACACCCGCTCTTCCGTGATGACGACGAACTGCGCCAGGTTGATGGCATACGTGCCTTCGCGCAGGATCAGGCGTTGCGGGCCGCGTTGACCGCCCTGCGTCAAGAATGCCGTCACATCCTGAAAGTCTTTCGCGGTCACGTTGGAAGCCAGCGTCTGCATCGGGCTGAGCTGCTCGCCATCGCGGGCGAAGATATAGCCGATCTTCCCCTGGGTGATCGTGACCAGGGGGACGATATGCACCCGATATTGAATCGGGATCAGGTAGTGCAACCCACCGCGCAGGACGTTGGGTTGGAAACCGGCCTCGCCGTTGAGCGCAATGAAGCCCTTCTTCACCGATCCCTTGCCGCTCCAATGCTTCTCGATGATGCCGATGCGGTTGTTAGGAATATAACGAATACCTGCGAGCACCAATCCTAACAAAACCAATCCGAGTAACACCAACAAGATAAGCAGAATCTGCCACAACATGGTACAACCTCCTTTGAAAGTAAAACGTTGAAACGTTTCAACGTTGGAACGTTGGAACGTTATTTGATCTCAAAACTTTTGCAGCAATTCCAGGAACGCCCGATCCAGCTTATGACCGTGCCAGTCCTCGTAGGTCACATCGGCGCGCCCTGAATCCACGATGCCGAACGCACCGCGGAAGTTCCACAGCGCGTAGCCGATGTTGTGCGGCGTCAGAATCTCCAGCACGTCGCGGAACCACGCCAGCACGACATGGTGCGGCGTGTAGCTGAACGCTCCCGCCTCACCACAGTGCACGCCGATGCCCTGCGCCGCCAGATCGAGCCACGGCTGGTACGCCTGCTCCAACTCGGCGCGGCCCCACGTCGCGCCGTAGTGCCACGCGCCGGGCCACTGTGGGACAGGCCAATCCATCCCATCGACCCAACTTGCCTTGTAATGGCTGACGCCCATCGGTTCGTAGGCGCGGCAGCTCTGCGCGATGCCGGTATCGGCCAACTCCGGCGCGGGGATGCGCCCGTAGCCCATCCCATCGGCGATGATCAGCCGGTCGGGATCAACCTCACGGATGGCGGCGACTGCGGCGCGCACGACGCGCTCGTGATCCTCGCGCGTCATCGGGTAGTGCGGCGGGCGGCCTTCGCCTGGGTTCGGCGGCTCGTTGACCAGGTCGAAGCTCAGGTCAGCCGATGCAATCCCCAGGTAGCGCGCGGCAAAGGTCTGCCAGTGGAAGCAAAAGGCGTCCAGCGCGTCCTGATCTTTCCACAGGTTGAACGGCTCATCGCGCTCGCGGTTGACCGAGTACCCCGGCGCGCGATGGAAGTTGAGGGAGATGTGGATGCCGTACTGCTGTCCCAGCCGCACCACCCGATCCACTTTTTCCAACATCGGCTCGTGCAGCTTGTACGGATCGTCGTCCTCAATCCAGAGCGTGTAACACGCCGGGATGCGGGCGAAGTCGAAGCCCCAGTCGCGCATCCAGCGGAAATCGTCCTCGCGGAAATCGCCGTCGCTTTTGACGGTGAACATCTCCAGCAGGTTGAAACCTCGCCAGCGGGGTAAAACGGTTTGTGTCGTCATATTTGCCTCCTACTTCAACGCTCAAGGCGGATCACAATCCGCCGTCTACGCGCAGCGCCGGATTGTGATCCGGCGCAAACACTTCGTGCTCATTATCGCACGCAAATTGTAGTCCACTATGCGGAAATGGGAAGAGGCGTTTTCTAACTTTACTGTAGGATTTTTCATGCTATAGTTAGAGGCACAAAGCCTCTGCATCTCACACGAACAGGGAAAACGAAAAGTGCGAAAAATACGACCGATCGGTATTACGATCTTGCTGCCGCTGGTGTTGCTGGTGTGGTTCTGCGCACCGGGCGAGGGAGCAACACTCTGGGCCGCGCTCAACGCCGACGCCGGGCAGGCGTTCATGCTGGTGTGGACGGCAGACGGAGATACAAATGGGGAACAACTCGGCTACGCAGTCGGGACCGCGGGGGATGTCAACGGCGACGGCTTCGCCGACGTCATCATCGGCGTCCCGCGCGACACCTACACGTATACAGATCCGGTGGGCGCGGCTTACGTCTATCATGGTTCGGCAGGCGGTCTGAGTGGCAGTCTGTCCCCCGACTGGGTTATCAGTGGGGACCTGACACAAAAGGGATCGCTGTTGGGCTGCGCTGTGAGCACGGCGGGGGACGTCAATAACGATGGCTACGATGATGTCATCGTGGGGGCAAAGGAATATAAAATTCCAGGTTTTACCGGGGCCTTTGGCGCGGCTTTCGTCTTCTTCGGCTCCAAAACTGTGGGCCTGGCGACGACGCCGGGATGGTCGTTGATCAGCGAGCAAAAGGACAGCGCCCTGGGCGTCGCGGTAAGCACCGCCGGCGACGTGAACAACGACACCTATGACGATGTGGTCATTGGCGCGAGCGGCTACCCCAACGGGGGACTGGCATACGTGTTCCTGGGCGCAGCGGACGGCCTGACCGTCACGCGCGGGCTGACCCTGACCATCAACCAGCCCGCCGCACAATTTGGCTATGCAGTGAGCCACGCCGGTGACATCAACGGCGATGGTTACGCCGACATCATCATCGGCGCGCCGGGATATGACATCATCTCAGGCACGTCCGACGTAGGCGCGGTCTTCGTGTACTACGGGGCGACGGAGGGCATCAGTACAACGTCCAGCGCGTTATACGGCGATCAAAACGGCTCCCGGTTTGGAGCAAGCCTGAGCGGGGCCGGGGACGTGAACAACGATGGGTACGCCGACATCGTCGTCGGCGCTCAGTACTACAGCCGTACCGTCACAAATGAGGGCGCGGCCTTCGTCTATCTCGGTTCACCCACTGGTGTGATCACGGTGCCGCAGAGGGTGCTCGTGGGCGGGCAGCTCGCCGCCCTCTTTGGCGCGGCGGTTGGCACGGCAGGGGATGTAAACAAAGACGGCTACGCCGACATCGTGATCGGCGCGTCGCGCTATACGGGCGACCAGAAAGATGAGGGCGCAGTCTTTGTTTACTTAGGTTCGGCTGCTGGCATCGACGGCCGTCCGGTCTGGCGCGGTGAAGGCAACAAATCAGAAACACTCTTCGGCTTTGCCTTAGGAACGGCAGGGGATATCAACGGCGATGGCTACGTGGATTTGATCGTCGGGGCGCCGGACTACAAAACGCAGGAGCAAAACAAACGTGGTCGAGCGTTTGTTTATCGCGGCACGGGAGACACAAGCAGATACAACACCATCTACCTGCCACTCGTGCTGCGCAGCAGCTTTTAGATCGGCCGCACTGTCTGACTAAGGACTACCTGACTTAAGACGACCCGACGATTTGGGGAGGCGAGTATGAAATTCTGGGACTTCCTGTGGCTGCTTATGGGGCAATTTGCCGGCGGTCCCGGCCCCAAGGAAAACAACCTGATGCGCTTCGGGATCCCGGCGGTGATCTGGACTGTCTTGCTATGGGTGGCCTGGTCGCGGCAGCGCCACGAGGACCTGCCCCGCGAGAAGCTGCTGGCGTGGGGCTTTGGCCTGGGTTTTGCACGCGAAGCCTTTATGTTCTTGCACACAGCCTCGAAAATTCTAACTAGAACGGAAACAGATGCCTGCATCGTCGAACCTGTCGAACACGCGCTGGCTATGGCTGCCCTTGTCGTTGTGGGCGCGGCGTTTTTGCGTTATATCCTGGATGATCGGACCCTGGCGCGGCGCTACATACGCGTGGGTCTGGCGGCTACGGCGCTTTGCTATCTGGTGACCTTCTTGTGGTGGCCCCAATACAACGCGCTGCGGCCGGAGATTAAATTTCACCTGACCTGGTTTTCGTGGGTCTTTCACATCACCAGCTCGCTCTTGATCGCCTGGGCCATTTACGAACTCCACAAAGGGCGAGGGTGGCTGCGCAACGTGGTCTCCGTAGCCATGGCGCTCTTCTTCCTGGGGGAAGCGCTCGCCCTCGTGAACTACTCGACGGGGAAAGTCTATGACGCTGCCATCTGTCGTATTGCCAACACCTGCCACATCCTGGCCATCCCGATCCTGGGCTACGTCTATTTCCGTGAGCAAACCCTCGAAAAAGAAGCCGCGGACGCCCAGGTCAGAGCGTACCGCGATCATCTCGAGGAACTGGTCGCCGCGCGCACCACGGCGCTCAGCCAGACCAACATACAATTGCAGCAGGAAATCGCCGAGCGCCAGCTCGCCCAGACGGCCGTGGCACAGCTCAGCCACCGCAACGAGTTGATCCTGGGATCGGCCGGCGAGGGCATTTTCGGCATCGACCAGGAGGGCAAACACATTTTCGTCAATCCGGCGGCGGCAGAGATGCTGGGCTACACCGTTGACGAACTGATCGGACGCCCCAGCCACAGCACCTGGCACCACTCCTACCCGGACGGCACACCTTATCCCGAAACCGAATGTCCAATCCATGCCGGGTATCGCGCCGGTTCGAGGCGGCGCGGCGACGATGAAGTCTTCTGGCGCAAAGACGGCAGCCGTTTTCCCGCTCGCTATGTCAGCACCCCCTTCTATCAAGACGGCAAACTGGCCGGCGCGGTGGTCGTTTTTCAAGACATCACCGAGCGCAAGACCTTCGAGGAAGAGATCACCCGCAGCAACATGGAACTGGCGGCGCAGAATACCATCGCCGCCACCCTCAGCCAATCCTTACACCTCGACGCTACCCTCAACACTGCGCTGGATGCCGTGCTGTCAATCCTGGGGATAGAAATCGGCGGCATTTTCCTGCTCGACCCGGTGAGCAATTCATTGACATTGTGCGCCTATCGCAGCGGCGCCAGTCCAGAGACGCGCCTGCCTTTTATGCCCCCACTGCACCTTGACGAATGTCTTTCTGGGCAGTGTATCATGGAAATGCGCCCTATGATTTTTCAGATCACCGATCTCCCCAACAAACAGAAAAATTTCGATATTGCGGCCTTTATTGGCGAGAATAATCCTCAGGTTTTGGTCTGCGCCCCCTTGATTTCCAGAGGCAAAGCGATAGGCGCGTTGCTGTTGGCTGCGCAACACCACGCCGCGATTCCTCTGGACCGCTTGGAGTTATTGGGCGCTATCGGCCAGCAGATCGGCATGGCGGTAGAGAACGCCCGACTTTATCAAGAAACCGAGGACCTGGCCGAGCAATTGACGATGCTCCATCAGGCCAGTATCGCTTTGAGCGGCCCGTTCACCCTCGCACAACTCTACGATCAAATTGCCTCCCTGGCGGCCAAATTGCTCGATTGCCAGATCGCGTGTCTGTATACGTGGGATGATGATGCGCAACTCGCCGAAAATGTCGCTACCTATGTCGCTGAAACCTTGGAACAAGAAGAATTGGACATTCCCCTCAGTGGTCTGCCGTGTCTGCAAGAATTGGTCACGCACCGTCGCTCTGTCGCCATCGAGAACGGGCGTACCGATCCCCGCGTGCCGCTGGAGTGGCGCCGGGCTTTTGGTGTCCACGGCCTGTTGTGCCTGCCCCTGTGGACGAAGAGCAAACCGCTCGGGGTGCTGTTCGTCATTGACCAGCGCACCCCGCGACGCTGGCGTCCGGACGAAATCATCCTGGGACAAAGCTTTGCCAACCGCGCCTCTATGACTCTGGAGAACGCCTATCTCAACCAGGAGATCGAGAAAACTGCGACGATGCACGAGCGCCGGCGCATCGCGGCGGAATTGCACGATGGGGTGGGTCAGACGCTCAGCTACATGGGCCTGCAGGTTGATCAGGTGGCGCAGATCAAAGGAGACGACCGTGAGGCTCTGCGCGAGGTGGAACTGGAGAAGATACGCGGCGCGGTGAACCAGGCCACGCGCGAGCTGCGTGCCGCCATTGATCACTTGCTTTCGAAGCAACAACCGCGCAAGGCGCTGCGCGACTTGCTCAGCGACATCACGCAGACATTTAACGAGGAACACCAGACGCACGTGCGTTTGATCGGCGACCACGGCGCGGCGCTGTTCCTGTCGCCTGATCAAAACGAACAGGTGACACGTATCGTGCAGGAGGGGCTGAGCAACGCCGTCCGCCACGCCCACGCGCACAACATTAGCGTTGCGCTGGGGAAACAGGCGGACACGATTATCATCACTGTGTCCGACGATGGCTTGGGCTTTGATCCCGAAGAAGCGGCGCGCAGTACGGGGCACCATTTCGGCCTGAGCATTATGCAGGCCCGCGCCAACCGCATCGGTGGGCAAGTGACGGTGGATTCTGCGCCGGGCAAGGGCACGCGGATCACCTTATCTTTTCAGGGAGGATAATTCATGAAGAAGACTCGCGTCCTATTGGCGGATGATCACCAACTGTTCCGCGAGGGTGTTTCCAACATTCTGAAGATGCAGGCCGACTTTGAAGTGGTCGGCGAGGCCAGCGATGGCGTCGAGGCCGTGCTCAAGGCCCGCGGGCTGCGGCCCGACTTGATCCTGATGGACATCAACATGCCGAGTTGCGACGGCGTGGAAGCGACCCGGCGTATCAAGGCCGACTTGCCGGACACCATCGTCGTGATGCTGACTATGTCCGACAAGGATAGCCAACTCTTCGACGCACTCAACAACGGCGCGCAGGGCTATCTGCTGAAGACGATCCGCTCACAGGAATTGTTGGAACGGCTGCGTGGCGTGATGCAGGGCGAGGCCATCTTCAGCCCTGAAGTGAGCGGCCATGTCCTCGAATTGTTGCGCCATCCCCTGCAAGGTCCGCAGCCCATCGGCCTCCTTGAGGATGAGCGCGCCTTGACGCAGCGACAAAAAGAGATCCTGGCGCTGGTCGCCTACGAAAACGCCTCCGATCAGGAGATTGCTGAACGGTTCCCCATCTCCATCAACACCGTCAAAACCCACGTGCGCAACATTCTGAGCAAGTTGCAATGCCGCAGCCGCCACGAAGCCGCGCTGGCCGCCATCCGCGATGGCCTGATCGGCCCCAAAGACATTCCCCCGAAACGCATCGGTTGACGCGCAAAATCTCCAAAGCGCAGCGCGTATCGCCTCACAGGTGTAGGGCAAACTGTCAGTTTGCCCTACATTCTCGAAAATACTCTCAAAAGAATTAATTCTTTTGCCCAAAGAATTAATTCTTTTGCCTCCTGCCTCCGGTTAATATCGTTCTCCGTTTCATTCCTTGCCGCAAGGGGTGAGTATTGTGCCACGCCTATCCTTTTTGGTATGATATGCGCAGTTGTGAGGGATATTCCGCCATCAGTTTTTCTGTTTATACGATAGGAGGTGATTGTGATGAAGAAGCTGTTGATTGTATTACTGGTCGCTATGCTTTTGGTCGTCTCCGTCGCACCGGTTGCAGCTTATAACGGCGGAAAGCCCGAAAAGCGGCCGCCGGGATGGGCGCAGAATCCAGGGAACAACGATCCCATTTCGGGTCCTCCGGGATGGTCACACGTCAACCCGGGTAAGGGTGGTACAGAACCCCCTGGTCAAGGTATCGGCAAATAGCCCTTTTGGGGGCCGGTGTTGCGCCGTTGGCGGGCGGCGCAACACCGGCGCTTGTAAGTTTCAGCAGCAATGTGGATTTTTACTTTTACAGATGGAGTTTTGCAATGGATGACCGACAACTTATCGTTCTTTTTGGGGATTCCCTGTTGATGGATGGGGTCGAAGCCAGCCTCGCGGACAAGCAAGAACTGGATGTCATCCGGGTTGATGCCACGATAAACAATGTGGGGCAGCATTTGCAGTCGATTGCGCCGGATCTGGTCATTTTCGACCTGGACATTCCCTTTTCGGCGCAAATCGTCCCGCTCCTGCGCGAGCAACCCGGCATTCCTTTTATCGGCCTGGACGCACAATGCAGCGAAGCCATCGCCCTTTCCAGCCAACAATACACCGCGCTGTCGGCGAATGACCTCGTTAAAGTCATCCAGATCCAGACGACGACCCGCCCCGCTCAGGCCGTCGATCCTCATACAGCGCCGTTTTAGGCGCTCAGTTCAATCCGTTTCTTTAAGGAGGAAGGACACATGAAATCAAGACGGATACGCAGTTTTCTAGTGGTGCTGGTCCTGCTTTCGCTGACCAGCCAATTTGCTTTTGCGGAGGACGGGATTCTGTTCCGCCGCAACGTCTCCGGGACACCGGATGCAGAGACCGAGCAGGCGGCCCTCTTCATGATGGATTTCTACGTACCAGCGCAGTCGGCGGCTGGTGTGGTCGGGCCGGTGAGCAACTACATCCTGGCCGACGGCACAACGGTCGGCTACGAGCCGCGCTATTACGCCAAGCCGCTGATCTCGGCCTACATTGACGACATCGGAGTTCATGTTGGCGAAGAAGAAGAAGAAGTTTCTACCTTCGGTCACGTCGCCATCGGAGCATTCGATGCTTTCGTCGGCGTCTCGCTGGATGATGGCACCACCTGGCGAACCACCAACCTGTCGCGCGCTTCGGATCTGTCGTCTTTCACCCTGGCGAACGGTCACGAGTACCCCGGCGATGCCTTTAAGGTGGTACACCAGGTCTTCAACGATAACATCCTGGTGGCCTGGGCTTCCCGCTACTGCGCAGGCGGCGCGCCGCTCTTTACGCTGGACCCGGTTGAGGATGCGACCTACCTCACGGATCTCGAGACCAACTACGGCAAGGACGCCCTGTACCTGTATGACCTGTTTGGCGTGGGCGGCACACAGCGATCGGTGGATTATACCCTGCAGGGTTTCCCCGAAGTGGGCGAGCTTCCCTATGGTTGCATCTGGGCGGCGCGCGGCAAGCTGCTGGCGGGCGATGACCCCTCCACCGCAGACGCGACCGAGGCCACCTACGTGATGTGGACCAAACCGGAGCGCCTCACCTCTGGCGTGCGCGATGCCATGCTGCCGCAGTTGGACTGCGCGGCCGGCGCCGGCTGTGCCGTGATCTGGCAGGAAGACCCCGAAGGTCTGCGTCCCGGTTTGGGACTTGGCCCCGGCGAGGGCTGGTCGGGCGCTATCACCAACGGGCAGACCGACATGTGGTACTCCTACATCAAAGAGGAGGACTTCGACATTGTCTTCGCTGACGATACACTGAACACGGACACCGAAGTCCGCATGGCGGAGTTCCAGGGCACGACCCAGCCCAAGCCTTACGTGCCGATGTCCATGCCCATCCGTATGACCGACAACGCCATGTGCAAGTACAACAAGGACACCGATCCCTACTGCTACATCAACTTCTCCAAGATTGGCGAGTATGATCACACCAATATTACTGAGTTGCAGGGTCTGACCGCCCCTCAAGAAAACGCTACCTTCTGTACTGGATCCGTCTCCTGGACAAACCCGGGCGGTACCACACTGGAGATCTGCAAAACCCAAGATGGGCGCGTGCTGAACGGGCGTGTCGGCGCCAGCCGTGTGCGCTTGAACACCAAGGGCTATGACTCCGACAAGGACGGTATCGCCGACCACGCCTGGGTGATTGCGGGTGCGGAAGAGACCAAGGCCCTGGGCGACCTGCTGGTCGATCCGTGGGGCAACCCCACCGAAGACCCGCTGGATGTCGGCAAGGACATGTTCTACTACACCTTCGACCTCTTCAACCCGCCGATGCTGGAGCAGGGGTTGCAGGTCAACCAGCCATCGGTATGCAGCCCGTTTGTGCCCAGCCCGTCTTTTGAGTGCACGCCCTACGAACTCTACCCGGTGCAGACCGACCCGCTCAACGGCGGCGAATTCTACCTGACCGATATCACCCGCCGCTTTGCGCTGACCACCAACTCGGTGAAGGACGTCGTCGAATCGAACTCCCACCTTGCAACCATCCTGTTCGTCAAGAACGGTATCATCAACCAGGGTGGTCCGGCGGACATCTTCCTCCAGCGCTTCGCTGCTCCCGCTCCGTGTGTCGATGCGGATGGCGACGGCACCTGGGATGTTGAAGGATGCTTCGACCCGGCAGTGGACAACCCCTACGACTACAAAAACCTGGACTGCGACGAGTGGAAGTACACCGACGGCAGCAACCCGAACTACCTCCACGGGCTGTGCATGTCCCAGCCGATCAACGTCTCCGGCACAACGATCGTGGAGTGCGAGAGCGCCACGGGCAACGACAATTGCGCCAGCCTCTTCCCCTCCTTCGATGATGGCAGCACCATTGATCCCGACGCGAAATTTGAGAAGGTGCTCGAGTGGCGCAACTGCGACGGCGTCACCGATGTCCCCGGTTGCGAGCCTGGTGAAAGCGACCTGGATGACTACAACTGGGAGAACCCGTATGACGTGGCGAAGGGGCACCGTGGTTTCCTTGACGGCGACATCGTTATGGTGATGTACGCCTGGTCACCCAACTGGCACGCGAACTCGGTGGGTAACGATCACTACAACCTCTACATTCGCCGTTCCTTCGACGGCGGCTTGACCTGGACCACCACTCCGGCAGAACTGGGCGGCACAGGCACCAGCTTCTATGAGAACTACTGCGTGATGACCGCCGCCGATGACTGCGTGGGCACCCTTTGGGAGTACGGCCCCGGCGAGTTCGAGCAGGCGCGCAACGTCTCCCAGCTCATCGGCAACAAGGTCACCATCCTTGACCCGCGCTACACCCCCACGGGTGGTCTGAAGCTCTACCCGAAGATCAAAACCAGCTGGCTGACCAACAATGGCTTCTCCTTCGAGGGTCTACCCTATGATGACGACCTGGCGCGCGACAAATCCAAGTTTTTTGTCATCTACGAGACCGGTGACAATACCACCGTGGATGTCGGCGAGGCCGTCCCGCTCGACCTGTTCTACAGCCGGGCAACGACCTATGGCGACACCTGGGAGCTGATGGACTACAAGACCGAGGAGGATGACGCGCTTATCGACCGTTGGCCGTGGGCGGAGAAAGACGCCGAGGATCTTTCCGGCGAGGCGGCTATGCTCGCCAACCCCGGCGGCACCTTCATGTACACCGTCTGGAACCAGTGGCGGGAAGAGGTCCTACCCGATGGCGAAGAGTTGGTATACGACAGTGACATGATCTTCCGTCGGATGATGTACCTGCCAGATGACTCGACACTCGAAATTGAGCCGACCGCCTCCATCCTCTACGTGAGCGCCACCACGGTCAGCCAGCTCGACGGCGATATCCTGACTCTGGCCGGCACCGCGCGCGATCTCGATGTGGTGGGCGAAGGCATCGTGGCCTACAAGTGGACGTCGGATCTCGACGGCGTCGTGGGCAACGAGCAGGTGCTCAAGATCCCGGCGGCAGCTCTCAGCCGCGGGCGGCACACCTTTACCTTCTCCGCACTGGACGGCGAAGGCCAGTGGTCACGAAGCGCCACCGTCACGGTGAACGTGGTGCAGCAGATCTACCGCGTCATGCTCCCAATAGTGATGCGCAGTAAGTAAGTTGTTTCAAGCTTTTCGAACCCTGGGTATGGCTGGCTTGCTTTCGAGGCCAGCCATACCCCAGGAGTTACAAACAAATAGATACATAAAAAGAGTGACCGATGAAAGTACAAATACCCGCCAATCATACTTTCGCAGAGCACACCCTGCAAGCCGTGAACCCGGTCAGTGACCGGAGCCGGATGCGTGAGGTGCTCAACAGTTTGATCTTACATCTACACCCCACCCGCGTGCCCGCTGCCGCGATTCGCTTCACCTACACGTGGGGGCTGGGCGGCATCAGCGCCTTGCTGTTCGTGCTCCTCGCATTCACCGGTGTGCTGTTGATGTTCCGCTACGAACCCACGGTCGACCGCGCTTACATCAGCATCCAATTGCTGGAGACGCAGGTCGCCTTCGGGTCTCTCATCCGCGCGCTGCACCACTGGTCCGCCAACCTCCTCGTCGTCACCGTCTTCCTGCATATGTTCCGCGTCTTCTTCACCGGCGGCTTCAAGCAGAAGCGCGCGTTCAACTGGTTCATCGGCCTGGTGCTGCTCGTGCTGGTGCTCGTCTTCAACTTCACCGGCTACTTGCTGCCCTGGGATCAGTTGGCATACTGGGCCATCACCGTCAGCAGCAGCTTGCTCAGCTACATCCCGCTCATCGGCGCGCCGCTCAGCAATGCGGCGCTCGGCGGGCGCGAAGTGGGGCAGGTGGCGCTGAGCAACTTCTATGCGCTGCACGTTGCAGGGTTGCCGGCGCTCTCGCTGCTTCTGCTGGCCTACCACTTCTGGCGGATCCGCAAGGACGGCGGCATTTCGCAGCCGCTGCTGCCCGAAGGCGAGAAACCGGTGCGCGTGACGACGATCCCGCACCTGGTGCGCCGCGAAGTGGCGGTCGGCGCGGTCGTGCTCGCCGCGATGCTCGTGTGGGCGATGTTCGTCCCCGCGCCGCTCGGCCAGATTGCCAATCCGCTGCACTCGCCGAATCCGGCCAAGGCGGCGTGGTACCTGGGCGGCATCCAGGAGCTGCTCCTGCACATCGAGACGCGCGCGGCGATGCTGCTGGTCGCCATCCTGTTCGCCGGCATCGCGCTGATTCCCGCCATCGACCGGCACGACGCTAACATCGGCATCTACTTCCGCTCGAAGGTGGGACGCCGCGCGGCGCTCGTCGGCGCGCTCTTGAGCGTGGACATCCTCCCGCTGCTGATCATCGCCGATGAAGGGTGGCCCGGCTTTTCGTCGCTGCTGCCCACGTGGTCGCCGTTCGTTTCGAATGGACTTATTCCTGTGGGATTGGTACTCATCGGGTTGTTCGTGATTTACATGCTGATCCGGCTTGTCCTCAAAGCCAACCGCAGCGAGGCGCTGACCGGGCTGTTCGCGTTTGTGATGATGAGCTTTATCGTCCTCACCATCACCTGCGCGTTCTTCCGCGGCCCCAACATGGCGTTGGTGCTGCCGTTTTAATCGGAGGAAACACAATGGACACAGAAAATCTTGAACTCCTTGAACAACCCGAAGAAGCAGAACACAAGCAGCCTGGCCCCACCTGCAAGCTGCCCGGCAAAGGGAAGATGAGCCGCCGTGACTTTTTGGGCATGGGCCTCAACGTCCTGGGCGCGCTGGCTTTCCTGGAGATTGGCGGCGTCAGCCTGTTCTACCTGCAATCGCGCGCTCAGGAAGGGCAATTTGGCGGCATCGTCACCGCGGGTGCGGTGGATAGCTTCCAGCCCGGCAGCGTGACCGAGTTCACCGATGGGCGTTTCTTCCTGATTCGCTCGGCGGATGGCGGGTTCCTCGCCGTCCACAGCCGCTGCCCGCACCTGGGCTGCACCGTGATGTGGGTGCCGGAAGCCAACCGCTTCCTCTGCCCGTGCCACGCCGCCCACTTCGACGCGCACGGCAACTTCGAGGGGCCGCCGGTGCCGCGTTCAATGGACATTTTTACAGTGAGCATCGAAAAGGGTATGGTGAAAGTCGATACGACGCAGCTCCACCAGCGCCAGAACTTCAGCCCAGATCAACTGGTGTATGCGTAGAAGGCAGGCTATCGATGAAAATCTATAATGCTCTCGCCTTTATCGCCTTGTTAATTGTTATCGCGCTGGTCCCGTTTTACGCGGTGCGCGAATCGGCGCGCATGGAAGCTGCACAAGTCGCCCTCAGCCAGGAACGCATCCGCACCGCTGCCGCGCTCTATCTGGAGGACTGCGCTTCCTGCCACGGGCCATCCGGAGAAGGTCTCGGCGCAATGCCCGCGCTGAATAACCCGGCCTTCGCCCAAGCCGAAGCCGGCAAGCTGTACAACGCCATCGCCGGCGCTTCGCACGGTTCGGGGATGGCGGCCTGGCACATGGCCGAAGGCGGCATCCTGACCACCTACGAAGTCGAAAGCCTGGTCACCCTGATCCGCCAGGCAGATTGGCAGACCGTCAGCGCGATGGCCGCCGGACGGCCAACGGAGTCCGCCGCGCCAAAACTCGCCAGTACCGATCTGACGCAGATCGACAAGATGAGCGGCGATCCGCACGAGTGCCGGGCCTGTCACGAAGAACCGGCCGTCCACGCCGATCGTTTTGGCTTGAACTGCTCGCGCTGCCATGGTCTGGAATCCTGGAAGCCGGCGCTGCTTACCCGCCACACCTTCGCCCTCGATCACGGCGGGGAGGGGAAAGTCGCCTGCCAAACCTGCCACACCACGACCTACTCCGAGAATACCTGCTACGGCTGCCACGATCATCATACCGAGGAGCAGATGATCACAGTGCATGCCGAACTGGATATTACCGAGATTGCCAATTGTGTGTCGTGTCATCCGACCGGCGAGCCGGGCGAGGGCGCTTATTGGAGCGCCAGCGTCGCGCCGGTCCCCGATGGTGTTCTGGTCAACAAAAAGCCGTAAGCGCGCATAGGAAGGAGAAAACATTATGGTGGAGAAGTTGAAAAAATTCCTACGTTCGCGGTTCTTCCGTATCAGTTTCGTCGCGGGAGTGGTGGTGATGGGCGCTCTGGTCTACCTGCACTTCGCCGGGTATCTTGGGCCGTATCTCAACCCTGGTCCGATCTCGGCGTCGCAGGGAAGCGGCAAAGTGATTGAAGGCTTCCACTCGCACGCCGAGTTTGAGCGGGAGTGTTTGCACTGCCACCAACCGGTTCACTGTCTTACGGCCAGCCGCTGCCAGGAGTGCCATCTCGATGTGGCTGAGCAGCGGGCGAACACCGAAGGACTGCACGGCTTGTTGCCGGGCACGGATCGCTGTCGGACGTGCCACCAGGAGCACAAGGGGCGCGACGCCGAACTGACCAACGTTCCTATGGTCAACTTCGATCACCAACTGGTCACCGGCTTCAGCCTGGAACACCATCAAACCGACTTCGCGGGCAATCCGCTGACCTGTGAGAGCTGCCACAAGGACGCGCGCGACTCGGCTACGGCGATGGATTGTAATGGTTGTCATACCGAGAACGACGCCCTGTTCGTCAGCAGCCACAGCGAACGCTTCGGCGGTGAGTGCCTTATCTGTCACGACGGTGTGGACCGGATGCGCGACTTCGACCACGCGACCGTGTTCGTGCGTGAGGGCAAGCACGCCGAACTCACCTGCGAGGATTGTCACACCGAACGGGTATTCGCCGGTATGAGCGGCGACTGTGCGAGCTGCCATGAAGAGCCGGACGTTCACGCCGGGCATTTTGGTACGGACTGCGCGCGCTGTCACGTTTCCGCGGGGTGGCGTCCCGCGCAGTTGACCCAGCACACCTTCATGCTCGATCATGGCGACGAAGGGCAATTGGAGTGTACGGCGTGCCACGTGACGAACTACACCACCTACGCCTGTGAAACGTGCCATGCTGCGGATGAGATGTATACCGCGCATGTTGCCGAAAAGGTTATTGCTGCGAGCGATACGCTTGCCGACGGGCAATGCAGTGGATGCCATCCTACCGGTAAGGCCGGAGAAGCAGGCGCCGCGCGCGCGGCGGCCAACGCCTCGAACTAGAAGATAGATAGAAGGAGGGAGATCTATGAAGAAATTCTTGATCATATTCGTGGCGATCAATGTGCTGTTGGGGATGCTGGCAGCCGGCGGGTTGGGCGGTATGCTCTTCCTGGCCGAAACCACACCGTTTGGCTATTCCAGCCCGCTTTACGGTATACAGACCTGGGCGGAAGGCTGGCGCCTGCGTCTCAGCCGCGACGAGAGCCGCCGCGCTGAATTTGCGCTCAAGTTGGTAGACCGGCGACTTGCTGACCTGGCGCACGCGGCGGATGAGGAAGCCGTGACGAAAGAAACCAACGCCGTATTGGATATATTCGATGAAGCCATTCGCGCTATTGATGCCGCGCCGCTGGCCGATCAGGAAGCGCTGTACGCGCGTCTCGATCAGCTCCTCATCCAGGCGAAGACCATTGTCAATGGGTTGGTGTCTACTTACGCCAACAACGCAACGGTCCTGGCATTGAGCAATCGGCTGGCCGAATTCCAGGAGGCTGAAACGCGCGAAGATATGGTGGCGCTGGTGCCGCCCGCTCCCAAAATCACAGCGGAAGCCATCCCCTTCCTGAGCAAGCAAGTGGAACACAAGGCCTTCTTGCTTGAGGGCGCGCACGCCGACGTGGCTTGCGAAGACTGTCATACAGCAGGAAAATACAAAGGCACACCCAAAGAGTGTACGGACTGTCACCGTCCGCCGGCGAACGGCGTCTACGCCGCGCACTTTGAAGGCGCGTGTGTGGACTGTCACACGGTTGATAGCTGGGATCCATATCAGTTCAATCACATCGCGGTTGTGGAATGTGAGTCCTGCCACTTGAAAGATCGCCCACTGGCTCACTATGACCCACCTGATCCAAGTATCAAATACCTGGCGGCGGTGTCTGTCCGACCCGTCACCCTCCCCACGGCTACTCCACTGGGCGATGACCTTCACACCGATGCCTGTATCCGTTGTCACACCGATACCACCGACTGGAACACATACACCTTTGATCACTTCGGGTTCACTGACTGCACTTCCTGTCACCTGGACGATGCTGCGCCCGCTCAACACTACGCTGGACAGTGTTCCAATTGTCACACTCCCTCCACGTGGGAAGAGGCGACGTTTAATCACACCGGCTTCACCAATTGCGCGACGTGCCACGCCGCGCCTACGCCGGCGCACTACACCGGTTATGCCTGCGCTACTTGCCATACATCCAGCGCATGGACTCCGGCTGTGTTCACCCATACAGGCGTGGAAGACTGCGCGACTTGCCACTCCGGCGCTAAACCCACCGCTCACTATGATGGACAATGTGCGAGCTGTCACAACACCGGCGATTGGACGGCGGCCACATTCAACCACGCCGGCGCAACCGACTGTCTTCAGTGCCATCAAACGCCCACCATCCATTGGCAAGCCGGGTGTACGAACTGTCACAACACGGAGAACTGGCTTGAGACCCATTTCAGCCATAACGGTCTGACCGACTGCAAATCCTGTCACAGCCAGAGCGATCATTACAGTGGGCAATGCTCGAACTGTCACAATACCCACGCCTGGCCGGAGGTCAATTTCAACCACGGCGACCTCACCACCTGTGTTACCTGTCACACCGAGGATCTGCCGCCGATGCATTACACTGGCAGTTGCGACACTTGTCACAGCACACGCTCGTGGGGGGATGCATCGTACAATCACAACAACGCTGGGCCATGCGCCACCTGCCACAGCGATGTCTTACCGCCCAACCATTACAGCGGGGACTGTGCGCTGTGTCACACCGCAGACAGTTGGGACAAAATTAGCTTTGATCACGTTGGCGCGGTCAACTGCACCATCTGTCACAGCGCCGACAAGCCAGCTTCTCATTACACTGCCGAGTGTTCGTTATGTCACACGACTGTCAGTTGGGCATTCGTGCATCAGGGGCTAGATAGCGACTGTCAATCGTGTCACACTTACGCGGGGCACTGGCCTGGGCAATGTTCCGACTGTCACTTGAGCGTCAGCGACTGGCTCGAATACAAGTTTGACCACACTGGCTACACCGATTGCAAGGCTTGTCACACCCGCCCCGATAACCATCCGCGCGGGCAATGCTCGAAGTGTCACAACACCGATAGCTGGACCAACGATATTACCATGCTGCCGGATGAAGCTGCTGCACCTGCCGTAGCGCCTGAACGACCTGGTTCGACGACGCCTACTACACCGCCCGTCGCCACTCCGGTTGCGGCGCCAAGCCGCTAATTCACTTTCACCTCATAGAGGCGGGATTCAGCGATCCCGCCTCTGTTTTTGCGAAGCAACCAATATGGTCGTGGCTGAAGCGTCTGCTGGATAATGCTGTATGAGATAACGAACTCGCCTTGCGCCGAGCTGGTTCGCAAGGCGAGTTTTTTGTTGGTACGCCGGATTCCCTGTTACCTTTTTCATCAAACTCCGACATAGTTTATGAATACAGGTCAGGGAAGTGGTCAGTCGTATGGCACAGGAATCTTTCGACGAAACAGTATTAATCGCGGCGGCGCAGAAGGGCAGTCTGGAGGCCTTCAATGCGCTGGTGTTGGCCTATCAAGGTCAGGTCTACAACCTGGCGCGCTACATCCTGCGCGATGATGCCGCAGCCGATGATGCGGCGCAGGAAGCCTTCATCTCCGCCTACCGCGCGCTGAAAGACTTTCGCGGCGGCTCGTTCCGCGCGTGGCTGATGCGCATCGTCACCAACGCCTGTTACGATGACCTGCGCCTCCGCCAACGTTGCCCGGCAGTCTCGTGGGATGATTTCGAGGAGCTGGATGAGGACGCCAACCCGCACCTGGTCGATCACGGGGAGTTGCCCGAAGAGAGCGTGCAGCGCGGGGAACTCAGCGCGCTGCTGGATCGCGCCATCGCCGGTCTGCCCAAAGATCAGCGGGTGGTGTTGGTGCTGGTGGATCGGCTGGAATACTCTTACGAGGAAGTTGCCGAGGTGCTGAAGATGCAGTTGGGCACGGTCAAATCGCGGCTGTTTCGCGCCCGCGCCCGGATGCGCGAGGCGCTGCTGGCGGAACAAGAGCTGCTGCCCAGACGCTATCGCCAGATGGCACTTGAGGCAGTGTAAACCGTAAACCCGCCAGGTTTTCCTAAACCTGGCGGGTTTTTACGATTACGGGGCTACAACAAGCGGTAATACGATGGCATCTTCCAGTGACTCGGTTGCGTCGCCATAAACACCCAATCGCCCGGCGGCATCATAGAGGCCGACACGCAACTGATATGTCCCTGCCGGTACGCCCGGCAACGGATGCGCGTCGGCGATGATTTCCCCGGCGACCCAGGTGTTCGTTGGTTTCGCGCCCAACGCGGGCCAGCCGTCGTGCTGCGCGGCGAGGGGGGCGGGTGCGTCCGGCGGTGTGACGTGGACGAAGACGGAATACGGCGTGTCCCCCGTCTCGCCGGCGCGCCAGTACAGCGTGACGGTGAACGGCTCTCCGGCGCGCGGTTCTGGCGTCACTGCGTAACCCACCAGTTCGGCAACCCCCGGACCAAAGTCGCCATGGATGCCTGGAATGTCCTCAGGCGGCGTAAACACGCGATCAGCGATAATTGAGACCACCGGCCCGCGCCACGCTGCCAGGCGTGTCCCTGACGTAGCGATAAGCTCTATTTCCAATGAAGTCTCGGCGGGCAGCGCGCGGCAGTCAATCGGCAGGCGGAATTGCGTGGCGAAGCGCGTTCCAGCCGGCCGGGTTGGCGTGGTGGAATCCGCCACAACGGGTAACGCAAGCCGGTGTTCGCCAACCTCTACCGCCAGGCGCAGATCGCGCAGCGGCTCACCGGCGCTCTCCCAGTAAACCCATCCTTCGGCCTGCTCGCAGGGGCGCACTGTATCCCGTCCGATCCATAAGCCCAACAGGCGCAGTGGTGCAGTGGAGGCAGGCTGTTCGACAGGTGCGGCTCTGTCTGGCAGAACCGGCGGCGCATCGGCGGGCGCTATGACGACCGGATGCAGTGTTACTGTCGCTTCGGCTTCACCGGCGAGGTAGACCGTCAGCGTGGGCGTGTAGATGCCCGGCGGCGTCCACGGATCGGGCGTGAGCGCGTAGCGGCCCAGGATGGGCGTCGCGGCAGGCCAGCGCGAGGGGCGATAGTCGCCGCCGCCCGGCGTGCTGTTGGCGCGCGCCCATTCGTCGCCGCGCGCGTCCAGCAGGCGCACCACAACCTGGTAGAAGCGGTCTTCGAGATTGCCGTTAGTGTCGGCGGTCCAGAAAGCCCACACATCGAGCGGCGCACCGGCCGGCTGCGGTTCTTCCGGCAGGCGATAACCCCACAGCGTCAGGCCGGGGAGCGTGGGTTGCATCGGTTGGGCAGTGAGCGACGGTGTGGTGGGGAAGTTAGCCGGGTGTTCGAGGGTGAAGTGGCGCAGACCCAGGCCGTGGAACCGCGGCACCGGCGTCTCCGGACCGAGCGTGCTTAACAGGGCCGGGACGATGCCGGTGGGATCGGTGATGTGATCCAGCCATGTGACGAGCCACACGCCAGACGCCTCTTGTAGGGCAGCATTGAGCGTGGGCGCAGTGTTGTCATAGTGCAGCACGTGATTCACGTCCAGCAGCTCATCGTCGGGGAGCGGCAGCAGGCCAACATCCCCCGCGTAGTACGTCCAGGCTGGGAAGACCGAGCCGGTTTCGACGATGACGACGTCGCTGGGCGCGCGGTGTTCGGCGACGTAGCGGGCGGCGCTGCGCCAGTCCTCGGCGGCATAAGTCGGATCGGTGAGCAGGTTCAGATCGGCGCGGAGCGCAATGGCGACGAAAATCGCGCTGCACGCGCCGAGCCAGGCGCGGGCCAGCCAACGGGCGCGCTGGCGTTGGATCTGCGCCGCCATCCCCCAGCCAATCGCCAGCGCCAGCGCGGGCAGCGGGGCAAACAGCGAAGCGTGACGGCTGCCCCACTTCGGCAAGCTACGGAAAATCAGCGCCATCACGCCAAGCGTGAGCAGGTACAGCAGGGGATAAAGTCCCGCGTGGGGGCGGCGGCGGGCGAGCAACAGCGTCGGGAACGTCGCCAGCAGGATGACGCCGCCCGCAGCCACTTTCCACGCAGCGGGCCAGTAATCGGAGACCGTCATCCCGGCCAGGGAGATGCGCAGGAATTCGGCGATGGGCAGATGCCCGGCCCAGTAGGTGGCGTTGGCGCCGACTGAGCGCAGCGCGCCGATGACCCAGGGCAGGAATACCACGCCAGCAACGACGGTGGGCGGAAGCATAGCGCGGAACCACGCCTTTACAAGGGAACGGGGACGGCGCAGCAGCGCGACGAGCGCGAAGCATCCCTGTCCGATGAGCCAGAACGCGGAGAGCGCCAGTGTGGCGAGCGCGCCGAGCAGCGCGCTGCCCCACAGCCAGGCCCAGCGGCGACGACCGCGTGCGGTGCTGGCGTACAGAGTCTCGATTAATGCCATCCCCGCAAGCAGCGACCAGGCGATGAACGCGCCGTACATGCGCGTTTCCCGTGCAGCCCAGACCAGCGTTGTGGCGACAGCGCCCAAAAGCAAGGCCCAGATTGCCGCGGCGCGCTGACCGGTGAGACGGCGTGCGAGGCGCGCCATCGCCGCGAGGGCGAGGATGCCGTAGAGGGCGGAGGGAAATCGCAGGACAAACTCGCTGCTTCCGGCGAGCGGTTGCCATACACGCAGGACGAAATAATGTAACGGGGGCACCAATTCGCCCATACTGAGCGCCAGCATCTTGCCGAGCGGCAGCCGGGTGGCCCACCACAAATAGGCTTCGTCGTACCACAGGCTCCGTCCGCCGAGGTTCCAGACGCGCAGGGTGAACGCCGCGAGCAACAAGATAACTATCGTCAGACACTTATCAGACCTGACAGGTCTTCCTAGACCTGTCAGGTCTAGCGCACGTACGTTGACCGCACCGGAATGATCACGATTCACAGAATGACTCACTTCGTCATTTCCCCACGCAAATCCACCTGCATCTGTTGCGTGACAATGGCGACATCGTCATAGCGACTGAATAGGTAGAACAGCTTCGCCAGCGCCGCTTCGACGGTCATATCGAAGCCGCTGATCACGCCGATTTTCGCCAGGGCCGAGCCGGTCGCGTAGCCCTCCAGGTCAACGGTTCCCTTCAGGCATTGGGTGCAGTCTACGATCACCACGCCGCGTGTGGTCGCGTCCTCAAGCGCCGCCATAAACGCGCGGTTGCTGACCGGACCGTTTCCCACGCCATAAGTTTCCAGTACCAGTCCTTGCAAGGGCGGGCGCAGTGCGTTGGCGACGAAGTCCGGGGTGAGGCCCGGAAAGAGGCGCAACGTCCCCACGTGCGCGGCGCCGAGCGCCTGGACGGTGAGCGGGCCGGGTGCAGGTGGGGGCAGGATGCGCCGCCAATGTACGTCAATGTGGATGCCCACCGTCCCCAACGGCGGGTAATTGGGCGAGTCGAACGCCTCAAAGCCTACCGCGTCAACTTTGACGGCACGACAGCCGCGCAGCAGCTTGTCGCCGAAATAGAGACAGACTTCGGGAATAGCATAATTCGCGGCGATTTGCATCACGGTGATGAGGTTTTCACGCGCATCGTTGCGGACTTCCCACAGCGGCAACTGCGATCCCGTGAGGATGACTGGCTTGCCCAGGCCTTGCAGCATAAACGGCAGCGCCGACGCGGTGTAGGCCATCGTATCTGTCCCGTGCAGGACGATGAAACCGTCGTAATCGTCGTAGTGCGCCGCGATGTCCTGCGCGATTTTGAGCCAGTCGGCCGGCGACATATTGGCGGAATCGAGGAGCGGGTCATACTCGTGGATGGTGTAATCGGGCATGGCGGCGTCGTGCAATTCCGGCATCGCCGCCAGTTGCGCCGCGAGATAGCCGGGCGCCGGCGCATAGCCCTCGGTCGTCGGCTGCATCCCGATGGTGCCGCCCGTGTAGACGATGTAGACCCGTTTCTTCACCATGTCCTCTTATTTTTATCAGCACACAATATGAGCTAGGCTCTCCACCAAAGATGAAAATTACGCGGAAGGAGAGCTATTTTCGGAATAGATTTAGCAGATTTTTGTTTGGTAGCAATAAATAATCTGCTTCATCTGCTTAATCTGCTGACAGAGATCTTATTTGCGCGCCATGCCTAACGCCTGCGCCACAAACGCCCACATGTCCGCGCGCTCGGCGATGAGGACGGCGGTGGGCTTCCCCGGCCCGTGCCCGGCGTGCGTCTGGATGCGGATGAGCACCGGCGCGTCGCCCTGCTGCGCGGCCTGGAGCGCCGCTGCGAACTTGTACGAGTGCGCGGGCATCACGCGGTCGTCGTGGTCACCGGTGAGGATGAGTGTGGGCGGGTAGGCTGCGGGTTTCGCATTGTGCAACGGCGAGTAGGCGTAGAGCGTCTGAAACTGCTCAGGATCGTCCGCGCAGCCGTAGTCGCTCACCCAGGCCCAGCCGATGGTGAACTTGTGGAAGCGCAACATGTCCATCACGCCCACCGTGGGGAGCGCCGCGCCAAAGAGGTCGGGCCGCTGCGTGAGGCACGCGCCGACGAGCAAGCCGCCGTTGGAGCGCCCTTCGATGACAAGTTTGGGCGCGGCGGTGATCCTGTCCGCGATCAAATACTCGGCGCAGGCGATGAAGTCGTCGAAGACGTTTTGCTTTTTGTGGACAGTTCCGGCTGCGTGCCACGCTTCGCCGTACTCGCTGCCGCCGCGGATGTTGCCGACGGCGAGCACGCCACCCATCTCCAGCCACACCAGTCGCCACACCATAAAGACCGGCGGCTGCGCGATGTTGAATCCGCCGTAACCGTAGAGCAGCGTGGGGTTTTGTCCATCTTTGCGCCAATCGCGGCGATGGACGAGGAACATCGGCACTTGCGTCCCATCCTGGCTGGCGACGAAGACCTGTTCCGTCTCGTAAGCCGCCGCGTCGAAATCGAGATCCGGCGCAGCCAATACCTCGCTTGCGCCGCTGACAAAGTCGTAGCGATAAACCGTCGGCGGGTAGAGGAACGAGGCGAAGGTGTAGAACAACTCCGTATCCTCGCGGCGACCATGCACTTCAAGGAGCGCGCCCAACGTCGGCAACGCAATCTCACCGAGCGGCGTACCATCCAGCGCGAAACGCAGCAGTCGGTGGTGCGCGTCGTGCAGGTAGACGGTCACAAACTCGCCGTGCGCCAGCGTCACATCTTCGAGCGTATCGGCAGCTTCGGCGATCAACGTCCGCCAGTGCTCCTGCGCCGGATTGTCCACGTCAATGGCGATGACTTGCCTTTGGGGGGCGTTCCAGTCGGTCAGAAAGTAGAATTTGGAGCCGGTGTTCCCGATGAAACGATAATTGGCCTCCAGCTCGCTAATCAGCTCCACGAAATCACCGTCTGGCAGCGTTTGGTAGAAGATGCGGTTGCGCCGGTCGGTCCCCTGTGAGACGTTCATGACCAGGTAATCCCCGTCGTCAGTGACTTCGGTATAGAAACCCCATTCTTTGTGATCGGGCCGCTCGTAGATAAGCGCGTCTTCTGCCTGCGGCGTATTGATACGGTGCAGGTAAACCTTCTTGTGGTAATTTGTGCCCGCGTATTCTGTCCCTGCTTCCGGCGCAGCGTAGCGCCCGTAGAAGAACCCGCTGCTATCGGGCAGCCAGGACGCTTCGCAGAACTTGCTCCATTCGACCGCGTCGGGCAAATCCGCGCCGGTTTCGATGTCGCGCACGTGCCACGTCTTCCAATCCGAACCGCTGGCGCTGACGGCGTAGGCCAGCCACCGCCCGTTCCAACTCACGTCGGCGCCGGTCAGCGCGATTGTGCCATCTTTGGATAAGGTATTGGGGTCGAGCAGTGCGCGGCCTTTGTCGGTGGGCGCATCCATCACATAGAGCACATCCTGGTTTTGCAGGCCGCTGTTGCGGAACTGAAACGTGCGTCCGCCGCGTTTGAACGGCGCGCTGCACTTGGGAAAGTCCCACAACTCCGTCAGCCGCGCGCGGATGGCCTCGCGGTCCGGAATCTGCTCCAGATACGAGAACGTCAGCGCATTTTGCGCTTCAATCCACGCCTGCGTTTCCGGCGCGTTGAGGTCTTCCAGCCAGCGGTAGGGATCGGCAACGCGCGTCCCGTGATAATCGTCAACGTGATTGACGGTGCGCGTTGCCGGATAATGAAGTCTGGTCATACTTGTCCCTCCTGGAAAAGATAGCGTCAGACAAAGTATACGTGCATTGTGGGAACTGAAAAGTCTCTCGTTTTTTCAGGACAAGCCAGTTGCGAATTCACTGGCTTATAAACCGTGCTATACTATATATGCGATTCATAATGCGTGCTTCTGTGTTGTTGTTTTGCCACACGAAAGGAGAGGTTTAACATGGCGCCCAAAACGATGATTGACAAAAACAGTCTGTTGAAATATGGTGTGCTGGGGATCGGCATCGTCGTTGTGTTGGCGGCAGCGATGGGCATCGTCGCCTTTTCCCCGTCCGGTAAAACGTTGGTCGCTGCCGCACCGGCTCTTTCTGTTGAAGCCGCGCTCCCATCTCCGCCGCCGTCTCTGAACGTCGCCCCCACGCCCACGCCCGAACCGGGTGCGACAACGCTCGACGCGCTCACCCTCGCCGCGACGAATGATCTGGAAGTCGTGCGTTTCCGTCCGCAGGTGCAGTTGCGGCGGGATGCGACGTTGCAGCCGGCAGCGCAAGCCGCTAAACCGCTCACCGCCGCCCGTACTATTGCGCCTGATGCGTCGCCCCGTCCCCAGTCCGCCTATACTGCGCCTGATATCGCCAGCATCATGAGTCCTCTGGAATGGAATGTGTTGCTGTATGAGGATTTCGAGGGCGTGTTTCCAGGGGATTGGCTCCTCTACGATAACAGCGATGACGGTTACGAACGTACATGGGGCGACACCAACTTTGGCTATCAGCGCGGGTATTGGAGCGCGTGGCCTGCCGCTGAAGGCGCTGATGCGCTCGATCCCTGGGTCACGACCTGGTACACGGACAACTTGAACAGTTGGATGGTGCAGGGGCCATTCGATTTCAGTGCAATGTCTGATGTTTTTGTCAGTTTTGGCCTGTACTACGATACCGAGCCGGAATACGACTGGATGTACTTCTGCGCTTCGATTGACGGGTACAATTATTACTGCGATTACTGGTCAGGTTATTCCGGCGGCTGGTTGGATCAGGCCTATTGGCTCACCTCTTACGCGGGCTACTCCCAGGTTTGGCTGGCCTGGGTCTTCATCAGCGACTACAGCATCAGTCAAGGGTATTACGGCCCCTACGTGGATGAAATCTGGGTATGGGGCGATAAGATTGGCGGCACGCCCGTTCCGACGCCCACCCCTGACCCATCCGGCGAGTTAATCCTCAACGGCAGCTTCGAGACGGGCGACTTGACCGATTGGTACTACTACAGCCCGGTCGAGGTGTTGGCGGCGGATGGTGAAGCGCCGGATGCCGATCCACAGACCCGTCCGCCGCTCGCGGCGGAGCCTGGGGATGAGGTGGAGGGTATCCAGGCCGTGCAGGCGCCGTCCGACGTCGCCGAGGTTGGCGTGACCGACCGGGCTGCGGTGGATGGTGATTACTCCGCCTACCTGTGGCGTCCGGCCGCCGGCAACGATTTCCTTTACCAGACGATGGATGTACCCGCCGGCGTCAACAACGTCGTGTTGAATTTCTGGTTTGCCGTCACCACGTATGAGACGCAGATGTACTACGACTGGTTCTGTGTCAGCATGGCCGATGACCAATGGAACCTCGTGGTTGATCTGGGCTGTATTGATGCGTACTACACCACCGGTTACTGGCAGGAAGTCCTCTATGTTCTCACGGCGGATGAAGTTGCCGCCGTTGCCGGGCGGCAGGTCAACCTGGTCTTCGAGTTGTACAACCGGGGCGTGACAGGCACGGGCACTGCCGGTTGGGTGGATGCTGTACATCTTTACGCCATCGGCGCTGGCGCTGGCGCATCTCTGGACATTAACGAACCGAACGACTCGCCGCCGGAACAAGTCACCGAGCTGGCCTGTGGGCAGACGATCACCGGCGTCATCGGCGATGTCGTGAGCAGCTACGGCGATGTGGATTGGTTTGTGCTGCGGAACGTGCCGGCGGGTCAGTTGGATCTGGACATCAAAGCCGATACGCAGGTTCCACCTTCGGCGTTGGACTCGGTGGTTTCCCTGTGGAACGCGAACCTGGATTTGCTGACCTGGAACGACGATGATGGCGTCAGCTACGATTCCTATGTCACGTATACGAACGCTGCCGCCGGAAGCGCCTTCTATGTCGCTGTTGAATCCTATTCTGGCTACGGCGGCCCGGATTCGTATTACCAGATGACCGCTTACTGCGCCGGAGCGGGCGGCGGCCCGCCGACGGGCGGCAACCCGATTGAGCCTACCACGCCCATCAGTTGGACGCTGATGCTCTATCTCAACGCGGAAGATCGCAACTTTGAGGCCACGCTGCGCGGCTACCTCAACCGGATCGAGCAATTTATCGGCAGCAAGCAGAGCTTCCTCCGCGTGGTGGCGCTGTTCGACGGGCCGAACAATGGCGACACGTGGCGCTACGTGGTGCAGCCGAACGGCAACTATACGGATGGCGTCAATCGCTGGCATTTGGGCGAGCTGAACATGGGCGCGCCGGCAACCCTGGCGAGTTTTGGCAACTGGGCGATGGATCAATATCCAGCCGCGCACTACTACCTGGCGATTGACGACCACGGGCATGGCGCGTATGGCATTAGTTGGGATCACACCAATGGCGACGACGCGCTGACGCCGCCGGAGCTGTATTCGGCGCTCAAAGACGTCACCCGCAACGGCGCGCGCAAAATTGACATCTTCGACTACGAAGCGTGCCTGATGGGGATGGCCGAACACGCCTACGACGTGCGCAACTGGGTGAATTACGTGGTCTTTTTCGAGCAGATCAGTTGGGGGTTGAATACCTACCCGACCTACTTCAGCGATCTCGCGGCTGCGGATGCGCCGCTGACTGTTGGGCAGCGCATCGTCAACCGCTACCATACCCTGGCGGACGCAGCTGGCTACCCCCATACGATCTCTTTGGTTCGCACTGACCAGATGCCGGCGGTCAAGCGGAGCGTGACCAATCTGGGTAATGCGCTGGTCGCCACGGGCAACCGTACTGCGGTGAACGCTGCCCGCAACAATGCGCAAGCCTTCGCCGCCGCCAACGACGCCACCAACCCGCTGTTGGCCGATTACATTGATTTGTGGGACCTCGCGGATAAGACCGCCAGCTTGTCGGGTGTGCTGGCATCCGCCAACGCGGTGAAAACCGCCGTGACCGCCGTCGTCGTTGTCGAGAGACACAGCAGCGGGACCATAGACGGTTATACCTGGAACCATGCTGGCGTGCATGGGCTGTCAATTTACTATCCAGCCTACAATGCCACCAGCGCCTTCAACGACTACGTGGCCCCGCGCCTCTTCCAGATGAGCCAGGATGAAAGCGGCATTGACGGGCGCTGGGATGAATTCCTGAAGTGGGCCGTCACCACCGGCGGGAACGGCGCCAGCGATGGCCTCGGCGGCGGCGACCGCAAAGGGATGACTTCAGGCCGTTTCTTGCAGGTGAAACTGGGCGGCAGCAAATTTGTCTACCTACCGCTGGTCTTGAAAGGCATGTAGTATGAAATCGTTGTTGAACATTCTCGCTCCCTACGTCCCGCCCTACATCCTGCGCGCGACGCTGCGGGAGCCAGCGCCGCGCCCGCCCTCAGAGGCGAAGAGCGGCCACCTGCCAGCAGCCGTCCTCTTCGCTGACGTCTCGGGGTTCACCCCGCTGACAGAGGCGCTGGCGCAGCAGGGGTCTGAGGGACCGGAGGAAATGACGCGCCTGCTCAACGGCTATTTCAGCCGCATGATCGCCCTGGTCGAGGCCGAGGGTGGGGAAGTGGTCAAGTTCAGCGGCGACGCGCTGACCATCATCTTCCCTGCCCTGCGCGAGGACCTGGAAATCGCCGTCCGGCGCGCGCGCCAGGCCGCCGAAGCGATGCAGGCGGCGATGACGGAGTTTGCGCTACTGCCCACCAGCGTCGGGCCGGTGGCGCTGGGGATGAAGATCGGCATCGGCGCCGGAGAAATCTTGATCGCCCAGGTCGGCGGACGATTTGGCCGCTGGGAGTACGTCATCGCGGGCGACCCGCTGCGCCAGGTTGCCGAGGCCGAGCATCACGCCGGGCGCGGAGACATCGTGCTCAGCCCAGAGGCTGAAGCGATCTGCGTTCCCCATGCTGTGCCTCCGTGTCCTCTGGAAGAACCGGATTGGGCGGCGGTGCAGGACGCAGAAGCAGTCGCCGCGGTGTTGCAGGTCTACGTGCCCGAGATCGTTACAGTGTGGACGGCGGGCGCGTTGCAGGAGTGGTTGGCGGTGCTCAGGCCGATGACCGTCCTCTTCATCGGCGTCTCCGGCATTGACTACGAACAACCGGACGCGGTTGCCCGGCTGCACACGTTCCTGGGCGCTGCGCAAGAGATCATCCACCGGCTGGAAGGCAGCATCAACAAGTTGGCGGTGGATGATAAAGGCACCATCATGCTGGCGATGTTCGGCGCGCCGCCCTACGCGCATGAGGACGATCCAGAGCGCGCGCTGCGCTGCGCGTTGGATTTGCAAGCGATGGCGGAGGCGCAGGCTCTGCACCTGGCGACCGGCGTGGCTACGGGCCGGGTGTTTGCCGGGCCGGTGGGCAGCGAGTCGCGCCGCGAATACACAGTGATGGGCGACACGGTCAACCTGGCGGCGCGGCTGATGGGGATCGCCGGGCCGGGCGAGATCCGTTGCGATCACGAGACCTATCGCTACGCCGCCAACCGGCTGGCGTTCGATCTGCTCCCGCCCACGCGCGTCAAAGGCAAGGCGGGTTTGATCCACATCTACCGTCCGCTGGGAGAATCCGCTAAGGTCAGAACCGGTGAGCGCCCCGGTTCACCCCTGATCGGGCGACGGGCCGAGGTGGCGCGTCTCGTGCAGGGCTTGGACGACGCGCAGGCCGGGCGCGGGCGCATTATGCTCATCGAAGGCGAGGCCGGCATCGGCAAATCGCGGTTAGTCGAGGCGTTGCTGCACCTGATGCGCGAGCGCGGCCTCACCGGTTTACTCGGCGCCGGGCGCAGCATCGAACAACAGACGCCGTACCGGGCCTGGCGCGACATCTTCACGGCCTTCTTCGATCTTGAAGAAACGCGCGATCCCGCCGCGCGCCGCGAGCGGGTGCGCGCCCACGTGCAGGACGTCGTCCCTGAGTTTGTAGAACGGCTGCCCCTGCTCAACGACATCCTCAACCTCGGTTTCGAGGAGAATGTCCTGACGCGGGCGTTGGATACGCATCTGCGGCACGAAAGCCTGGTCTCCTTTCTGCTGGCGCTGCTCCAGGCCTGGGCGGCGGAGCGTCCACTGATTCTCATTCTGGAGGACGCGCACTGGCTGGATACATTGTCCTGGGACCTGATCGTGCAGGCCGCGCGCGCGCTGCTGGTGGCCCGCGCGCCTTTGTTCCTCGTCGTGGTGATGCGGCCTCTCGAAGGCGAGAAGCTGCTCCTCGGCGCGCAAACCCTGGCCGCGATGGAAGAAACCGAGCGCATGGCGTTGACCACCCTCGCGCCGGACGAGATTCTGGCGTTGAGCGCGGCCCGGCTTGGCGTGAAACCGGAGGCGCTGCCAGCGGTGGTGGCCGATTTTGTCCGCGAGCGCGCTGGCGGCAATCCCTTCTTTGCCGAGGAGTTGATCTACGCGATGCGCGACGGCGGGCTGGTGAAAGTGGTCACGGAGGACGGCGTCGCGCGTTGCATTATCAGCGCCGCTTTTGGCGCAGAACGCGAATTCCAGCGGGTCGTGCAGGCTTTGCCGGATACCATCCAGGGCATCATCCTCTCGCGGATTGACCGCCTGCCGCCGGAACGGCAACTGGCGCTCAAGGTGGCGGCAGTCATCGGGCGCACCTTCGGCTATACGACGTTGTACGACACGTTGGGCGAGCACATGGAGATCAGCAACCGGCTGTTGCGGACCTACCTTGAGGAGCTGACGCGCCTGGATTTGACGCCGCTGGAAGCGCCGGAACCGGAGTTAACCTACATCTTCAAACACATCATCACCCAGGAAGTGGCCTACGAGACACTGCTCTTCGCGCAGCGCCGTCAACTGCACCGCTCGGTGGCGCAGTGGTACGAGCGCAGGTTCGGCGCGCCGGCGGCGGACACACTGACCGCGCCCCTCGCGCCTTACTATCCCCTGCTGGTCTATCACTGGCACCAGGCCGGGGATGAGAACCGGGAGCGCGAATACGCGGCGCTGGCTGCGAAGTGGGCTGCAGCGCAGTTCGCCAACGTCGAAGCGGCGGGCTACTTCACCCGCGCTCTGGAACTCACGCCGCCTGGCGATATGGCGGCGCGTTACGACCTGCTGCTGGGGCGCGAGATGGTCAACGACCTGTTGGGGGCGCGGGAAGCGCAGGCGCAGGATTTGATCACCCTGGTGTTGCTCGCCGTTGCTCCGGATGTGACGGCGGATGAGCGCGTGATAGCGCGCAAAACGGCGCGGGTCACATTGCGGCTGGCGAATTACATGGAGGTCACGAGCGATTATGCCGCCACGCTGGTCGCTGTGCACCGGGCGATCAACCTGTCCCGCGAGGCAGGGGATGTCGTTGGGGAGATCGAAGGGTACATTGCCTGGGGCAAGGCGCTGTGGCGGCAGGGGAACTACGAGAGAGCTTGTGCCCCGCTGGAGCGCGCCCTTGAGTTGTCTCGCTCCATCCACGACCGGTTGAACGAAGCCGAGAGTCTGGACAGTCTGAGCGATGTTTATCTGTACCAGGGCAATTATCCCCTGGCGCAAGCGTACTACCAGCAGGCTTTGGCAATTTATCGGGATATTGGCCGTCGTCAGGGCGAAGCAGATACCCTCGACATGCTCGGTGTGATTTGTTACGATCTCGGCGACTACCGGGGCGCGCGTGATTATTACGAACAGGGCCTTGCCATCTACCGCGCCATCGGCGACCGGCGCGGCGAGACGATGGCGCTCAGCAACCTCGCCGTGGTCTACTGCGATATCGGTGACTACGCGCTTGCCCGCGATTACCACCAACGCGCGCGCGATCTGCGGATCGCCATCGGCGACCGGTGGGGGGAGGCGGTGAGCCTGGTCAACCTGGGCTACGTGTACCATAGTATGGGGGATAACGCAGCGGCGCAGCGGCACTGCGAACAGGCGCTCAAGATTCAGCAAGAAATCGGCGATCAACGGGGGCAAGGGTATAGCCTGACCTATCTGGGCCATGCGCTGGCTGCACTGGGCCGGTTGGTCCCCGCCGCTGAGGCTTACAATCGGGCGCTGACCTTGCGCCGCGACCTGGGCCAGCACGGTCTCGCCATTGACGATCTGGCGGGGCTGGCGCGGGTGGCTTTGGCGCAGGATGACAAGGCCCGCGCCGCCGCCTGCGTTGACGAAATTTTGCGCTGGGTCGAGGCAAACGGCGTGGGCGGCATCGAATATCCGCTGCAGGTGGATTTGACGTGTTACACGGTGTTGCGCGAGACGGCGCAGGGTGACGCCATGAAGCTGGCGCAGGCTCACTCCATTCTCACGCGCGCGCACACTGCCCTGATGAAACGGGCCGCCGACATCGGGGACGAAACTCTGCGGCGCAAATTCCTGGAAGATGTGGCCGCGCACCGCGACATTGTCGCTGCGTGGCAGCAAAATACTTAACTCACGGAGGAAAAACTATGTTTATTGACCGACCGGACATCGAGCCGGGCATCAAAATCGCGGCGCAGATCACGCCGGAACCGACCGAGGACGATCTCGCGTTCATCCAACAGATGGGGGTGGGCTACGTTGTCCTGTGGACCGACGCCAAGAAGTCGAGTTACGAGTACTACGCCAGCCGCCGTCGCTTGTTCGAGGAGCATGGCCTCAAGGTCTACGGCTTCGGCAACAGCGACGTGCATAACCAGGACGCCATCGTGCTCGGTCTGGAAAACCGCGACGCGAAGATTGAGGAGTACAAGCAACATTTGCGCAATCTGGGTAAGGCTGGCATCCCCTACACGACCTACGCGCACATGGCGAATGGCATCTGGAGCACTGAGCGCGAGACGACGCGCGGCGGCGCGCCTGCGCGGGCGTTCAATCTGGACAAGGCTGACACAGGCCACTGGCACGGGCGGCAATACGACATGCCGCTCACGCACGGGCGCAGGTACAGCGAAGACGAAATCTGGGACAACTTCGCGTACTTCATCAAGCAGGTAGTCCCCGTCGCAGAAGAAGCCGGCGTCAAAATCGGCATCCACCCCGACGATCCACCCGTGCCGGAATTGGGCGGCATCCCGCGTTGTATCTTCGGCAACTTTGAGGGCTACCGCCGCGCCATCGAGATGGCGAACAGCCCCAACGTGGGGCTTTGCCTGTGCGTTGGCTGCTGGCTGGAAGGCGGCGCTTGGATGGGCAAGGATGTCTTCGAGACCATCAAGTACTTCGGCGAGCAGAAAAAACTGTTCAAGATTCACTTCCGCAACGTCAGCCAGCCGCTGCCGTATTTCGTGGAGACCTTCCTCGATAACGGCTACATGGACATGTACAAGGTGATGCGCGCCCTGCGCGAGGTGAATTTCGACGGCGTCGCCATCGCCGATCACATTCCGCTGATGGGAAAAGACCATCGCATCGGCACTGCTTTTAGCATCGGCTACATGAAGGCGCTGCTTGAGCGCGCAAATGCAGAATTTGAATAAGGAGCAAATCAATCATGGCAGACGAACAACAACCTTCAGTTTTGGAATTACAGGCCCGCTGGGATAAAATCCGTGTGGCGAATCTCTATGATGCGATGGATCAGATGGGCTATGGCGATCAGTGCATTGACCTGAGCATCCGTCCGTTGTTCCCCCACCAACATCTGGCAGGGATGGCGGTGACGGTGCGCGGCAGCCGCGATCCGTCCACCTGGGAGGAAAAGAAGGCCGCGAAGGAAAAGGCCGAGGCGGAAGGCAAGCCAGTGATGAGCGGCCCGAACCTGCACGAGTGCCTCTTCCCCGGTTGCGTCGTTGTGGTGGATGGCGGCGGCGAACCGCACACCGGCAAATTCGGCGAGATGACGAGCTGGGACTTGAAGCAGCGCGGCGCGATGGGCATCGTCATTGACGGCTTCATCCGCGACTCGTGGGGGCTGGAAGTCATCCCCGATTACACGGTCTGCGCCAAGGGGACGTCGCCCATTGAGTCGGCCAAACGCTGGAGCATCGTCGGCGTCAACGTCACCATCGGGATGCCGGGCACGCTGACGAGTATGGTGCGCGTGCGTCCCGGCGATTGGATCGTCGCCGAGGCGGACGGTGTCATCGTCGTCCCGCAGGAGATTGCGATGGAAGTCCTCACAAAGGCCGAAGAGATCGAGACCCGCGAGCAGGGGATGCGCGAGGATTTCGCGAAAGGGATGTCATTCAAGGACGCCTACGAGAAGTGGGGGAGAGCGTAAGGAATAAAACGTAGCCGAAAAAGCTGCTGCGCTCATCCGTTCGTAGGTAGAGGCCGGCGCAACGTGGTGGATCGAAGCCAAGTGGGGCGCGCCGGATGATCCCGTGCGCGCCCGTGTCTGCCAAGGCCCGGTTCGATTTTAGATTCGACTTTTGACCTTCGACTTTGGACTGAGGACTATGGACTATATCAACTTTGGCAACACTGGATTGAGAGTTTCGCGTTTGTCTATCGGCACGGGGACGCACGGCTGGGCCAAACATTCGGCGCAGACGGCTTTGGGGATCGAAGGGCTGGCGAATCTGCTGCGGCGCGCTTACGATATGGGCGTCAATTTCTGGGATGCGGCGGATCAATATGGCTCGCACCCGCACGTAGCGCGCGCATTGCAAGGGGTCCCCCGCGAGCGGATAGTGGTGGCGACCAAGACGATGGCGCGGAAGGGGCCTGACGTCGTCAAAGACCTGGCGCGCTTCCGCAAGGAATTGAACACCGATGTGCTCGATATCGTGCTACTGCACACATTGAGCGACGCCGACTGGCCGAAAAAGTGCGCCGATGCCATGGAGGCGCTCGCGCGCGCCAAAGAAACGGGCATTGTGCGCGCTGTGGGCTTCTCGTGCCACGGCCTGGGTGCGCTGCGGACTGCCGTGGAGACGCCCTGGGCTGAGGTGGTATTGGTGCGCATCAACCACGCTGGCGTGAACATGGACGCGCAGCCTGCCAGCGTCGTACCTCTCATCGAAAAGCTGCACGCTGCTGGAAAAGCCGTCTACGGGATGAAAGTCCTCGGCTGCGGGGCGTTGAAGGGCAATGTGCGCGCCGCCATCGAGTACGTTCTGCGCTTGGGGACGGTCCATGCCTTCACCATCGGCATGACCAGCGCCGCACAGCTTGAGGAGAACGTGCGGCTGGTCGAAGGATTAGCCCCGAAGTATCCCTTGCGAGCAGAATGAAGGAGGCTACATGGAGCCTGAGGTTCGTTATCACATGCTGCGGCCCGCGCAGGTTGTCGCGCGGCGACAGGCGTGCCCGGTTCTCTACATCCCCATCGGCACGATAGAATGGCACGGTGTCCATAATCCCCTGGGCGCGGACACGTTGCAGGCTGAGGGCCTGGCGGTGATGTGTGCGCAGCAGGGCGGCGGGTTGGTTTTCCCGCCGCTGTACTATGGCGAAAGCCGCCTGGAAGCCTTGATGGAGGCCAACGCCGCCGACCGCGACCGCATCGCCGAAGGGATGGCCCTCTCCCCGGATAACTTCACGCCGGAGCGGCAGGCGTTCTCGGCGACGGAGCAGGCATTGAATTACCATAAGCTGCTGCTGCACATCCTCGTCGAAGCGGAGACACTTGGTTTCGCGCTGGGTGTGTTGGTGGCGGGACACTATCCACTCATCGACCACGCGCGCGCGGCGGTGTTGCAGTTCAACCAGCGGGAGTACAGCAAGCGGCATGGGATGTTGGCCTGGGCCTGCGTGGATTACCTGCTCGTGCGCGATCAATACCCGCACGCCGGCGATCACGCGGCAGGGTGGGAAACCTCGCACGTGCTGGCGCTGCATCCCCAGACCGTTGACCAAAGCCTGCTGCCGCCCAAAGGCGAGCCGCTCGTCGGCGTCGGCGGGTGGATGCCGCCGCAAGACGCCACAGCGGAGTTCGGGCGCGAAACATTCGCCGCGGCGGCGGACATCATTGTCCGTGAAGTACAGCACCGGCTGGCGCATCCGCAGCTCTATCGGGGCCACGGCAACAGTCTGCGTGAAGGGTTGTGGCGGGAGTAAGAACGGTAAGGATAAGGTGAAATCTATGGAAATCAATCTGACCGATGAACGTGCATTTATCTTGCAGGCGCAGCTCTCCGTGGATCAAGCGGAGGGGCGCGCGTGGAGTCGCAAAGTCGATGCGTTTGGGACGATGGCGAAGATGGGGAGCTTGCTGCAACGTCCCAAAGATGAGGATTTCAAGCTAGTGTACAAGGAACAGCGTTACGAACCCTTCTGGCACGTGGTGTGCGATGCGCGCTACGTCTACGAACGGCGCGGCGATTATCCACTAGCGTTCAGCGATTCTGTGGTCAAGGCGGTGACGATTGACAGTGTGGAGTATCAAGTCTGCAACGGGAAGATCGTTCTCACGGGCCTGGAGCACTGCCGCGAGGAATTGCACGCCGACGTGTTCTTCGATGGCCTGACGAGTGCGCGAACCCCGGCGTTGACCGATTACCTCAAATACGCCGCCGTCGAAATCCCCGGCGACGACCTCGACGATTTCTCCGCCGGCGATGCGATTGTCGTGCCGCCAGCGGCGCGCGCTTCAGCGGTCGTCCACGAAGTGCTGATCGAGATGATCAAGAGCGTGAAGGCCGAGCGCATCCTCGAAGATTGTATCAACGTCGCGCAGATTGACCTTTACTACCGGCCTGTGTACGCCTTTCAGTATCGTTGGCTTTCCAAAGAGAAAGAAGCCATTGTCGAGTACGATGGGCTGACCGGACAGTGGCAAAGCGGCGGCAAGACGTTCCAGCAGTACATGGGCAAAATTCTTGACCCCGATTTCCTCTTCGATGTGGGCGTGGAGACAGTGGACTTGCTTGTGCCCGGCGGCGGCCTTGCCATCAAACTGGCAAAGAAGGGCCTCGATGTTGCCCGTGGTTCGAAGAAGGAAGGGTAGCTTCCAATCCCCCAACAGATTTGATCGGCTTTTGACTTTTGACATTCGACTTTGGATACTTTCGGGAGGAAAAACAATGACGCAAGTTTTAGTAACATATTTTAGTTCAACGGGCAATACAAAGGTGTTAGCCGAGGCTGTAGCGGAAGGCGTGCAGTCGGTGGAGGGTGTGGAATGTGTCGTGAAGACCGTCCCACAGACCACCAACGACGATTGGCTAGCGGCGGATGGCATCATCGTTGGCTCGCCCACCTATTTCGGCCAGATGGCGGCGCGGGTGAAGCAGATGTTCGACGTCACCGAGAAAATCTACGGCAAGCTGGAGGGCAAAGTTGGCGCGGCGTTCACTACGTCTGGCGGCGCGGGCTGCGGCCACGAAATGACGAATATGTCCATCCTCACCGCGATGCTGGTTTGCGGGATGGTGGTGCAGGGCACGACGCATGGTCCTCACTTCGGCCCATTCGCCGTAGGCGCGCCGGACGAGAAAGCCTTGCAGCAAGCCCGCGAGATGGGCATCCGTGTGGCAACGTTGACCAAACGATTGGCTGGCAGCGATCAGTTGTCGGCAACCCACAACCCATAACCCGAAACTAATGATCCCCTTACTTCCTGTCGTGACCACCTGGGCCGAGTGGGGCCGCATGTTCACCAACGTCGCGCAGTGGACGTCCGCCGTGCGCGAAATCTGCCGGCGCCACAATCTGCCGGCGCAGCACGTAGAGGCCGGATACCCCGGCACCAATGCCGTCTTCGTCGTGGATGACGCCTATGTCGTCAAAATCTATGCGCCGTTCTGTCCTGAGGATTTCGACCTGGAATGTGAGTTGTACGCGCTGCTGAGCCGTGATGCACATATCCCTGTACCATCGCTCATCGCGCAGGGTGTTCTTGAGGATCAGATACGATGGCCTTATATTATCATTGATTTCAAACCGGGCGCGCCTATCCGCGAGGTGCGCGCCCATATCCCGCGCCGCAATCTGCTGTGGATTGCCGCTGATATGGGCGAGATCGTGCGTCACCTCCATCATGTGCCGGTGGCGCAGCTCACGTCCCTGGATCACACCCAGGCCGGATGGCGGGAGTTCGTGCGGCGTCGCGCGGTGGAAACCGCCGATGCTGGTCAATGGGCAGACATTCTTCCCCCATCTGTTGTCGCTGAGATTCCCGGATTCCTCGCCTCTGCATTGGACGGCGACGACAATGTCCCGTTGGTGTTGATGAATGGCGATTTGACCGAGGATCACATCCTCCTGCGGCAGGATAACGGCAAGTGGCGTATTTCGGGTTTGATTGACTTTGGCGATGCGCTCGTCGGCCAAAGGGAGTACGAATGGATCGCGTTGTGGTTCAGCGGCTTGAACCGCGATTACGAATGTCTGACGGCGTTTATGGATAGTTACGATCCACACATCAAACTGGATGACGACTTCTTCACACGTGCTATGGCCTTCACTTTCTTGCACGAGTTTGCGGTTGACATTATGGCGCTCACCATGAAAGCCTTAGGCCATCCCGCCATAACGTCACTCCAGGAATTACAGGCGCTGGTGTGGCAGGGTTAACCGAGCACATTCGACTGTTGTCTTCGGCGTACTAAAGAGCTATTGAGCATATCCCTGTTTAGGGTATACTGGTATATATCTGTTTGGCGGCGTTCGCTGAACCTGATAGGGGGGATACTATGGCAGACACAGTTATGGTGATTACCGATAATTCCTCTGAGGGTCAGTTTTTAACTGAGATATTGACATCGCGCGGGTACGCAGTGCGCGTTTTGCCCCAGGAACAGATCAACCCCGCAACGCTTGCCGCCCTCACCCCCGCCCTCGCCATCGTTGATCTGGCGTGCGCCGCAGCCTACACGCATTTGTGGTCGAATGAAACCTGGCCTGTTCCAGTGATCTTTAGCGGTACCCTCGATAGCATGGCGGATCGTGAAAAAGCCTTCGCCCTCGGCGGTATGGATTATCTGGCAAAGCCTTTTCAGGCGGCGGAAGTTTTGGCGCGGGTGGAACATCATCTGACGCTCCAGCGGTTGCAGCAGCAACTCACGGCCCAAGAGGTGCGTATCCAGGCAGAAATCGCTTCCCGTCAGGACGCCGAAGCTGCCTTGCGGGCCGCGCACGAAATCCTCAACCGGCGCATGACGGAGAGCACGGCAACCCTGCGCGCTTCTGAAGCGATGTTCCGTTACCTCCTGGGACGGGTGAACGATGGCTATGTCATCGTTGATGAAGAGGAACGGATTTTGTACGCCAATATCAATGCGCAGGTATACCTGGGCCTGGGACGCGAGATTGATAGGACTGCGCCACCTGCGTTTATGGACATCGTCAAGCAGCAGTATCTCTGTGAGCCGCAAGCAGCCTGGGCGTTGTGGCCGAAGAAGATGTTTATCAACAAAGCACCGGTGCCGCTCTACCTGGTGCGCCCGGAGACGCCGGTTGACAAAGCATTTTGGCTGCAAGTGGAGATGCTGGACATCGCGGCTGGCCTGGATATGCAAGCTGGACGCATCATCTGCCTCAAGGACATCACCGAAAAAACCGCATTGCAGGAAGAGTTGAATCGCTTCCATTCAGTGATTGCGCACAAACTACGCACACCTCTGGTTCCCATCTACACCGGGCTGACCTTCTTGATTGAACAGATAGAAACGATGTCGCGGGACGACATTCTGATGTTCGTCCAAAATGCCGCTGAAGGGGCAGAACACCTTTACACCGAAATTGAGGAGATTGTCCGCTATCTTGGTGCGCCGCGCATCGCAACGCCAGATGCCGCCTTCCCCCTGGCAAACTTCGCGGCGCTGATTGCGAACATCAGCGGCGATTTATTGTTGCCGGATGTCACCGTGACGGTTGCCGAATCGTTGCAAAACCAGCATCTCGCGCTATCACAATGGAGCCTCGAAGTGATCTTGTGGGAGGTTCTGGAGAATGCACAAAAATTCCATCCGCGCAACTTGCCAGTGATTACGATTGATGTCGCGCCGGTCGGCGTGCAGCAGGTCAGAATTCAAGTTTGGGATGATGGCCTGACACTGTCGCCGGAGCAGCTCGTGCGGATGTGGATGCCTTATTATCAAGTAGACAAGTTTACGACGGGCCAGGTCGCCGGTATGGGATTGGGACTCTCGATGGTCGCCACGCAAGTGTGGAGTGTGGGCGGCACATGCCGCAGCTTCAACCGCGAAGATGGCCCCGGCATCGTGATCGAGTTCGTGCTGCCAAGTCGGGCATAGATTCGCGTCTTCGCGTCTCCAGGCTGGAAGTGTCCGTCAAACAGGGCCGCTATCCAGGCTTATAGTTGTCTGATCATCTGGTTAACCTCAATCAGATTTGCTCTCAGGAGGTGCATTATGCGTGTGAAAAAAGCCTTACGAGGCATCGGCCTTCTGATGTGTTTCTTCCTTCTCGCGCCTGATTCGGCGGCGGCGCCCCCTGTCGCTGCTGCGCCGGAAGCGCCGGCGCAACTCTTCGTCGTCAACACCGGCTTGGACTACGAGGACTGCAACCCGGGCAACGGCGCTTGCGATCCGGGGACGTGGGATGTGGGACATACTGTCTGTACCCCTGCGCCTGGCGTCTGCACGCTGCGTGCGGCGATTCAAGAAGCCAATGCCAGTGCGGGCGCGGATGAGATCAAATTCAACTCGGTAGCGCAGGCGATCCGGCCAACAAGCGCCTTGCCCTATATCTCCGATGCGATCGTCATTGACGGGATCGACATTGTATTGAATCGTTCGGTGCGATTGGATGGCGAGCTTGCCCCGGTTGGAACGAACGGCCTGTACCTGGTGGCGTCGAATAGCACCATCCGCGGGATGACGATCACCGGCTTCAAAGGCGATGGGACGCTCAACGGCTGCGGCATCGCCGTGGATGGCGACAACAACGTCATCGAGGGCAATTTCCTGGGGACCAACGCCGCCGGCGATAGCAACCTGGGCAACGGGAATAGCGGCATCATCATCGTCGAAGGTGCCGACGGCAACCGCATCGGCGGCACGACGCCCGCGCAGCGCAACGTGATCTCCGGCAATTATGGGCATGGCGTCCAGATTGGCAACGCGGTTGTCCACGCTGGCGCATCTAACAACCGTATCATCGGCAACTACATCGGCGTTGCACCGGATGGAGAGACGCCATTGGGCAATGGCTACACCGGTGTGGCCGTTTTCTACACCACATCGACCAACAACCAGATCGGCGGAACGGCGACCGGCGAGCGCAACATCATCGCCGGGAACGGCCAGCACGGCGTCGGCCTGGATCAAGGGACGAGCGGCAACCTTGTGGTGGGGAACTACATCGGCACCAACGTCAGCGGCACAACGGAACTGCCCAACGCCGCCGTGGGCATCCTCATCCACCAGGCATCGAACAACACCGTGGGCGGGACGATCGCCGCGGCGCGGAACATCATCGCCGCGAGCGGCCGCAGCGGGGTGGAAATCTCCGACCTGCCGTATGGGGCGTTGGCCGTAAACAATGCCGCCGTTACCACGGAGTCGCTGGTCAGCTACGGCGTGCAGCGCCCGGGAGAGCCTGCTGTTCCGGCCGCAGCGCCCACGGCGCTCACGGCCTCCGCAAACGGTAACATCATCCAGGGCAACTACATCGGCCTGGACGCGAGCGGGACGCAAGCGTTCTTCAATGTAGGCAATGGCATCATCATCCACAACGGTTCGTCCAACCAGATCGGGGGGACGGCGGGCGGCGCGGGCAACGTCATCGCCGGAAACCGGGGGAACGGCATCCTCATTCAAGCCGTCAGCGGCTACACGGCGACCGGCAACCTCGTCCAGGGCAACCTCATCGGCGTGGACGCGACCGGATTGGCGATGCTGGCCAACGGCGTCAATGGCGTGGCGATTTATAACGCCTCCTACAACACCATCGGCGGGACGACGACCGACGCGCGCAACGTCATCGCCGGGAATGTCGGAAACGGCGTTGAGATCGGGGCAGGTGAGGGCGGCGCGGCAGAAGGCAACCTCGTGCAGGGCAACCTCATTGGCCTGAACGCGAGCGGCATGACCCTGGCGCCCAACGATTACAGCGGCGTGATGATCTACGACGCCTCGCTGAATACCATCGGCGGGACAGAAGCGGGGGCGGGGAACGTCATTGCCGGCAACGGTCAGAACGGCATCACGGTTCAGGCTGTCAATGGGACGGCGCTGAGCAACACCATCCAGGGCAATCTCATCGGCACCTACCAGGACGGCAGCTTCACCGACCCGGACGAAGTCCCCGGCAGCGGTGACGATCCAGGCAACCGATTGCTGGGTGTGGGTCTGGAGAGCGCCTCTGGTAATCAGATCGGTGGCGCGACGTTGGCCGCGCGCAATATCATCGTTGGTAATGCGTTGGGCGGAATATACGTGTTCCGCCCCGGCGCGACCGCTAACCAGATTCAGGGCAACTTCATTGGCTTGTTGGCTGATCAAACCCCGGCAGGCAATGGCGGCATCGGCATCTGGATCTCGCAAGGTTCACGCAACCTGATCGGCGGGACAGGCGCAGCGACCAACACCATCGCCTTCAATGGCGATGTAGGCGTGTTGATCGCGGACAACGCCATCAGCAACACGCTTCAGGGGAACACTATCTACCTCAACACCGGACGCCCTGTGGATTTGGAGGGCGACGGCTTCACTCCCAACGATCCGGGCGACGCTGACGTGGGCGCCAATCAACGCCAGAACTTCCCCGACATCCTGGCCGTGAAAGATACCATCGTGACCGGTACGCTCTCCAGCGCGCCGAACACGACCTACCGCCTGGACTTCTTCGCCTATGAAGTCTGTGACGCTTTCCGCGAGTTCCCGGTGGGCTACGGCGACGGCGAGGAGTATCTCACCTTCAAAAACGTCACCACCGACGCCAAAGGCGATGCGGCCTTCACAGTGACGCTGGCGAGCGCGCTACCGGCGGGCTACGCTGTCGCCGCCACGGCCACCGACCCGGCCGGCAACACGTCGGAGTTCTCCAATTCGCCGTACAAACTGCGCGTGTCCAGCTCCACCTTCGCGCCGTCGACGATCTTCACGCACACCGTGCTGCTCTACTCGATTTTGGATCAGGGGCAGGCGCAGGCGCTGGCCGGTTGCATCGGAACCTCGGATTTGTACATTGTGGCGAACAACGACCTGGCGAATCCCAGGAAAATGGAGAATGATGGTCAAGGACTGCCCTTCAGGACAAAGGCCGATTTTAACGCCAATGATGTGCATCATTCGCTCTGGTTTACACCGACGCAAAACATCACCTACACGCTCGACCTGTATGTCGTTGCGGCTGGAAAGCCATTTGCCGAGGCCACCCTCAGCGACCGCGTCCAGTTGACGCCGCAACTGAAGCCCAAACTGATCGTATTGACCGATCTCGGTGAGTTGTTCCGCGAATTCAACCTGACCAGGGTCAACTCGGCGCGCGGGGATGCGAACGGCAACCTCATCCGGGATTACTACGAAGCCGTGGAGCGCATCCGGCGCTACGCCGCCGATCATCAAGGCGTGGTGGTGGATGTGCGGCAGGCTGCGTATAATGGCGATTGGGGCTATACCACAGATATTGCGACGCGCCGCAGCATGGGTATCGAGCTTGATGCATGGCTGCACAAACTCCCGTCGTTGAATTCGCTCGAACACATCGCCATCATCGGCGACGACGCCGTCGTCCCGTTCTACCGCTATCCCGATCCACAGGCCTGGGATGAACGCTGTTATCTGATGGTTGCTGATGCGGCCGGCAATCGGTGTCAAGTCAGCGATAGCCACAATGTGGCGACAGTGCTGGATACACAGGGAAACTATATCATGACCGATGTTCCCTACAGCACCCGCGAAGCGACCACACCACGCACGCCGGACGTAGATTGGAACCTGGGACGCATTTTCGCTCCCGCCCCGCTGGGCCTCATCTCTATGATTGACGGCTACGAAAAACCGGCGGTGGTGGGACCGTTGACCGGTTCGGCGTTTACGTTCAACATCGCTAACGAATTCGAACCGGACGGCACGCTGGATTTCAACTGGCAGGACAACACGCGGACATTCGTAGCATTGTTTCGTGATTTTGGGTATAACATTCTGACCTATTCGACGGCAAATCGCGGAAAGCCACGCTATCGTTTGTGGTTGGACGCGACAACGACAGGAGCCTGGCGCCCTGTTAGCGTGCGTTTTTCAATGGATAACCCGGCTTCTGGCCCGCGGCTGACCCTGCTCAATTCTCACGCCGCTCACTTTTATAACACCACGCCAACTGCCGCGGAGTTTTTCACCAGCCAATTTCTGGATGGGTTGGCGTTGTTCCCCGGTTCAGTCTTCGTCAACGTAGGGTGTCATGCCGGATACTCCACCAACCACGACGCGACCGTTGACCCCAACCTGTGGAATTATTACTCGCATGCTTTAGTGCGCGCCGCGTTGGAACGAAACATCACCTATCACGCCTCCACGACCTACGGGAAGACCACGGCCGGCGCCGAAATGCGTTTCAACGACCGGGTCCATTACCAATTCCTGCGCTTCCTGTTTTCCGGCGCTGCCACCACGGGGGAGGCCCATCGCCGCGCGATACGCACCTATACCACCTATCATGCTGCCAAGGACTTTGAGGCGCGGGATGTGATCGGTATCTATGGCACCGAGCTATACGGCCTGCCCACCCAGCCCATCCAACGCAAACCGGGCGCTGTAACCGTCCAGCACCTTGCCACCGCCTCTGCCGCGCCGACCGCGCCGCACGCCACCAGCACGCTCACCGCCAGCTTCGACACGCCCGTCTTCCGCATCACGCCCCAGGGCGCTGCCACGCGCTTCGAAGTCCCGCACGACGGCGAGATGACCGCCGTGGGCAACGGGCCACTCGTCCCATTGCTGGCGCGCTCGTTCTACTTCCCCGCCGGGACCACCGGCCTCACCGTCACCCTCGTCGCCAGCGATACGGCACTGCATCCCGTCGCCGTGCAATTGCCCTTGCAACAGGCCGGCGACCGCACCTGGGGCGTCGAAACGGTACCGTTTACCGGCACGGCGCTCTATCCCGCCGAATTCTTCTGGACGACGGTCTACTCCGACGCGCGCGGCGTGCAACTCGCCCTGAGCGCCATCCCCCTGCGCTATGATCCGCTCACCGGGCAGGTGACACTCTATCCGCACCTGGAGTTCCAGGTTGATTACGACCTGCCGGATGACGGGACGCTCGCGCCTACAGCGCCCCCGACCATTGCCGCACTCAGCATCAACGGTGGCGCGCCGGTCGCCCTCGACGAGGCCAGCGTCCCCATGTCGCTGACTGTGGCCGTGGCCGAAGCCGGGCCGCTGACGCTGCGCTGGACCATCGAAGACGCGGGCGGCCAGCCCGTGCGGGGCGACCTGGATGTTGTGACCCTGACCGCCGGCGTCAACATCCTGGCCTGGGACACCGACAGTCTGGGCTGGCAGCCAGGCCTCAAAGTGCTGCACGCGCAGCTCGAAGACGCTGAGGACATCGTCCTGGCGACCGCGCAGATGCCCTTCACGGCGGAAGGACGCAGCCTGGCGGTGACGACCGATCAGCCGCTCTATGGACCCGGCGCGACGCAGGCCATCGCGCGCGCGGAAGTGCGCGACACGACCGGCGCGCTCGTCCCCGGCTTGAACGGGGCGCTGGCGGTGTCTCTTGACGGCGTCGCGCAGGCTCTCGTCTGGCAGGGCGACGGCGTCTACACCGCCACCCTCGATATATCGGCGCTGGCGGCGATCAGCCATACCCTGGAAGTGACGCTCCCCGGCGGCCCGGCGGATACTGCGCCCTTCAGCGTGGATCGCCTTGCGCCCACCGCGAGCCTGAGCAGTCCGGAGATCGCCTACGCCCCGCAGGGCATCCCGGTCACGATCGCCGGCGACGACGACTTGAGCGGCGTCGCGTATTACCGGCTGCAATATCGCGTTGGCGAAACCGGCGCGTGGACCGACTGGCTCACCCGCGAAACGACGTGGAACTACGCTCTGGGCGCACCGGCCGACCTGACGCCGGTTTTCGGCCCCACCGAACCCATCGCCCTCCAGGACAAAACCATTTACTACTTCCGCGTCCAGGCGGTGGATTGGGCAGGCAATGCCGAGACGCTGCACGCCGATGCTGATACCTGGACGACCTACGTCCAACCCAAGTACGTCTATCTGCCGCTTGTGCTGCGCGCCTACGCTGGCGGTGGCGGCGTCCCAGGGCGCATCCGCTATGTCAAACGTTACGGCACAGATGCGGGCGACTGTCTAACCCCCGCCACGGCCTGCGGGACGATCCAGTATGCCGTCGATGTGGCGCTGGACGGTGATACCATCGCCATTGCCGGATATGCCGACGCTTACACGCTCGAAAATCCGGGTGGCGATCCACGCAATACGTATTGGCAGACGAGCACTCGCCCCAAACCCGACGGCTACTACGGCCCGGATGAGGTCACGCAGGTGGTGCTGGTCAATAAATCACTCACACTACGCGGCGGGTACGCGGCGGATTTCACGACGCGCGATCCGGCCATCTACAAAACAGTGCTGCGTCCCGGTCTCACGGGTGGGGCAGGACGCGGCGTGCTGATCGCGCCGTTCGTCGCCGTCACCCTGGAAGACCTGCATATCCTCGAAGGCGATGCGACCGGGCTGGGCGGTGCGTATCACCGCGATTACGGTTCTTTTGATGCGGGCGGCGGCATCCACGCGCTCGGCGTCAACTACCGGCAGGACGCACTTGTCATCCGCAATTGCGTCATTGCGGGCAGCCGGGCGTCCGCCGGGGACTACGCCGAAGGCGGCGGCGTCTATATCGAAAATCGCCCTGGCGCGCAGCTCATCGGCAATAGCATCTACGATAACAGGGCCACCGAAGGCGCAGGCCAGGGTGGGGGGCTTATGCTGCGCGGCGGCGCGAACGTGCGGCTGGAAGCCAACACCGTTACCTCCAACACCGGCTCGGTGTACGGCAATTTCCAGGGGGGCGGGGTGTGTTTGTTTGGACTGACCGGTCTTGTCCTGCAAGGGAACACCATCGCCGCTAACGTCGCTACAGAAGAAGGCGCGCGCGTCCTGGGCGGCGGGCTGTATATGGACAGCGTGAGCGGCGCGCTCATCAGCGGCAACATCATCCGCAACAATATCGGCGGCGGCTATGAAGTCGGCGCGGGTGGTGGGGTGAGCATCTTCCAGAGCCAGAACATCACTTTGCGCAGCAACACCATTGTCGGCAACATCGCCGCATATAGCGACGCGACAGGTCAATCCAGCAGCGGCGGCGGCCTGCGCGTCAGCGCCGGTTGCGCCAATATCGTGCTGGAAAACAACATCATCGCCCGCAACCAGGCGCCGTATGCCGGCAGCGGCCTGCTCTTCGTCCCGACCAGCGGCGAGAATCTCGTCGTCACCCTGCGCCACAACACCATCGCGGACAACCGGTTGAGCGAATCGGCGAATCGGCGAATCAGCGAATCAGCGAATCAGCGAATCAGCGAATCACGAATTATGAATCAAGACTCAGTGGATGGGCGGTTGGCCGAGCTGGCAAATGACTCCCTACTCCTTACTCCCTACCCCCTACTTCCTAACTCCTCACTCTCCGCCGTCCCCCAGGAATCCCAGGGCATCATGACGGTCTATAACGTGACGCTGAACGCGGTCAACACCATCATCGCGGGCCACACAAAAGGTATCTTTGAGTTGTTCCCCGGTGAAGGGGATTTGCGCGTCAACTTCACGCTTTGGTATGACAACATCCACAACGCCGATCTGACGGTGATACGGACTAACGACCGCTATGGCGACCCGGCCTTCGTTAACCCGGCGGGCGGCGACTATCACATCGGCGTCACCTCGGCGGCGCGGGACGTCGGGTTGAACATCGGCGTGACAACCGATATTGACGGCGACGTCCGTGACGCGCAGCCGGACATTGGAGCGGACGAGTACCGGTAAAACGTGATGTGTGAAGCATGAGGAGGACGACAATGGTAAAGCTACGGGTGACGATACTGGGAATGTTGTTGGCCTTGTTAATAACGCCGGTGCAGGCTGCGTCGCCAGAAATCGTTGGGCGAATTGTTAATTCGCCCAACGGCGTGGTCTTTATCGAAAATGTCGGGCAGTTTCCGCCGGAGGTGCGCTTCTACGCGCTCGGCGCGGGGCTGTGGATCGGCGACGACGGGGTGTGGCGGGAAGAGGCAGGAAGCAGGGGGCAGGGGGCAGGAAACAGGATGCAGGAGGCAGGAAGCAGGATGCAGGAAGCACGGCAAGGCTTCTACGCGCCATATTTGGTCCAGAATGTACGATCACTCACCAATCCTCAATCTCCCAATCCCCAATCTCCCAATTTCCAATCTCCCACTCTCCAATTTCCAATCTCTGCGCGCTTTGAAGCGAAGCCATTTGACCGCTCGGCAGAACGCATCCGCTTTTACCCGACCGCCGATCCGGCGACGTGGCGCGAGGATGTGCCGGCGTGGCATGGCGTGCGGCTGGTGGACGTCTACCCTGGCGCCGATCTGGAATTGACCGGTGCGGCCGGCGGCGTGACCTGGCGTTGGGTCTGCACGAGCGTGTGCCCGGCGGACTTGCCCACGCTCACCACCACGGCGACAACCCCACAGGCGATCACCGATAACCCCAGCGCGCTCATCGGCGGCACGTTCATCGGGGGCAGCGCCTACGATGGCCTGACCGGCCTGGTCCTGAGTGCCGACGGTTCGGTGTACGTGGCCGGCAGTACGTCCAGCACCGATGCCGGATTCACCGGCCCGCTCTTCATCGCCGCATACTCATCGGACTTGAAGACGCGGCGCTTCATCACCTTTCTCGGTGGTGATCTCCAATACGACGCCATCCGCGATCTGGCGCGCGATGCGGCAGGCAATCTCTATGTCGTCGGCAGCACCTGGTCGCGCCAGTTCCCGGTCACGCCGGGCGCATTCGACACGGTGCTGAACGACGGACGCACGGCCAACTGCCCCACCGGCAATCTGCAGAAACCGTGCCCGGATGCCTTCGCGGCCCGTTTCAACGCCGCCGGGCAGTTGACCTACGCCACGTACCTGGGCGGTGCGAAAATGGATATCCCCGGCCTGGGGAATAATGGGGGCGACGATTACGGCGTGGGCATCCGTGTCGATGCGGTGGGCAACCTCTACGTGGTCGGTCAAACCGATTCCGATGATTTTCCCACTACGGCGGGAGCCTACGATCGCACATTTTCGTATATGGACGTCGGTCTAAACCCGGACGTGTTCGTGGTCAAACTGCGGCCCAACGGCGCGGGCGCGGCGGATTTGTTGTACAGTACTTACGTCGGCGTGGGTTACGTCAACAACCCACGTGGTATGGTGCTCGACGCACAGGGCGTGGTCTACGTCACCGGTGAGGTGCAGGGCCACTACGGCCTGATCGAAGAAATCAATTTTCCGCGCACGCCGGGTGGATACTATCACCCGGGCGAATGTCTCGCTTATTATTGCCAGGACGTGTTCTTCTTCAAACTCCGGCCTGCCGGACAGGGCAGCGCGGATATGCTGTACAGCACTTTCTTCGGTGGTTCCGCGTCCGCGACAGTGTCTGAGTGGGAGTGGGGGGCGGATGTTGCACTGTTGCCCAATGGCGCGGTCATCATCGCCGGCGTCACAGTGTCGGGTGACTTCCCTGTGACGTCCGGCGCATTCTTGACCTCCTACCCGGGTGGCGCTTCACCGGCGGGCTTCGTCGCCCGGCTCAATCCGGTGGGGCAGGGGACGGCGGATTTGCAGTACAGCACGTTCCTGGGCGGGCGTTATGAGACATATCCTCAAGCCGTGGCGGTCGATACAGAGGGCCAGGTCTACGTCACCGGTTATACCACTTCGCCGGACTTCCCCTTCACGCGCGGGACGTTCGACTCGACGCTTAACGGCTGGGAGGATGGCTTCATTGCGCAACTGGCGCTCCTGGGCAAAGGCAGCGCCGATCTGAAGTATGGCAGCTACCTGGGCGGCCGCGACGATGACGGGGGGCGGCGTCTCGCCTTGGGGGCGCTGGGAACCGTCTACGTGGCAGGAACGACCTACTCGAATGATTTGCCACTTCCGGCAGACGGCTACGATCCCACGCATAACGGCGGCGCAGATGGCTTCATTGCCCGGCTGGCGCTGGGTAGCGCCAACATCGCCGGGCGGCTCACCGACAGCAGCGGCGCGCCACTCGTGGGCGTCACCGTGAACGCGGGCGCGTATGCCGCAGTGACGAACAGCCAGGGCCAGTATGCCTTCACCGATCTTCCGGCGGGAACCTACACGGTTGTGCCGGGCGGGAGCTACTTCTGGGAACCGCCGCAGCGCGTGGTCAGCGCGCCGCCGGACGCGACCGGGCAGGATTTTGTGGGACGCAGCCTTGTCAAGACGGTGACGCCATCCACCACCCAGGGGACATTGCTGATGGGCACACGGCTGACGTACACCGTGGGTCTCGTCTTCCCCGACACCACGGCGCGCGATTTCTATGATGCCGTCCCCACCTACACAACCTACGTCCCCGGTTCACTGGTTGCCCATGCCGGTGTGGCTTACGACCCCGCGCAGAACGCGATTGTCGGGCCGCTCACGTTTACGCCGGGTGCGCCGTTCACCGTGACGTTCGCCGTGCAGACGACGATCGCCGGTGGGCCGGATTTCGCCCCTCAGATCGTCAACCGGGCTTGTGTCCATACGCCGGGGAATACGCTGTTGCTGCTCGCCTGTTCCAATGAAGTGCGCACGTGGACCTACGTCTATCGCATTTACTTGCCGCTGACGTTGCGCAATCACTAAACTGTGTTATACACACCCATACAATCTTACAGATGCGTTGCACTTGATGAAGTGCAACGCATCTATGTGCAAGGGGAAATCCAGGATCATGGAACATCAAACTTTCACCTTTGAAGCACGCTTGAACGAAGAACAACGGGCGCTATGGGCCGGATTGACCAGCCCGGCGAAAGTTCAGGCTTTTTTAGATAGTATTGCCTACGCCGCGGAAGACACCAACCGCAGCCCGCTGCGCGTCTTGCGCGACCGCCGCGCGCATTGTCTGGACGGTGGCTTGTTTGCGGCGGCGGCGCTGCGCCAGCTTGGGTATCCGCCGATCATCATTGACCTCTTGCCGGAAGAGGGCGCGGACGACGATCGCGTGCTGGCGATCTACAGGCACAGCGGCTGTTATGGCGCGGTGGCGAAGTCGAATTTCGCCGGGTTGCGCTTCCGCGATCCGGTCTACCGCACGCTACGCGAGCTGGTGATGTCGTACTTCGAGGTGTTTTTCAACATCCACGGCGAAAAGACCTTGCGTGCCTATACCGTGCCGTTGAACCTGAATCGTTACGATCCACAAGAATGGCTGTGGAACGATGCGGCTGCCGATGCCATCGAACAGCGTCTCAAGACGCTGCACCGATTTCCTGTGTTGTCGCCGGAGCTGGTAGCGATCCTCACGCCGGTGGATGCGCGCTCCTACGAGGCCGGTATGTGGGGCACGGATTCGGCAGGGCTGTACCAACCCAAGCGTTGAAAAGCAGACGGTAGACGGGGGCAGCAAGCCCTGTCTACCGTCTACTGTTTACCCATTCCGCATCCATACGGATCAAGCGCGCCTTCTTCAGATTCTCGTTCATGATCCAGCGGACGTCTTTATCGTCGCTGGCGAGCCATTTTTCCATGAGCGACTTGCCCACATCCGGCAGCGCACAGACGGCGACGCTCCAGCCGTAGCCCAGACCTTTGCGCAAGGCGATGAAGGCGTCGTTGCGCCGGTCGGCGGCCTGGACTATGGAAGCAGTCACGGCATCGAGCAGGCGCAGCACGCGCGCGACTTGTTGTGGGTCGCGCAGCAAGTCCGGCTCGCAGAGACCCGCCACCATCGCGCGTTGCTCATACGGATTACCTGTAGCCCACTGTGCCATTTCCATCAGCAGCGCGTCCATATCGGCGCGCCCCCAACGCTGGAGTGCCATCGCCACGGCCTCGCGGGTGCGCCAGCGTGGATCCGACGCGCACGCGCGCAGCGTCGGGAGCACGTCCATGCGGCCTTCCGCCAGCAGCCGGCCCAGCCCGAGCGTCCCGCAGAAGGCGAGGAACTCGTAGGGCGAGTTGACCGGCGCTTGCTGCGCGTCGTAGGCGCGCCAACGGGCGAACATTGCCTCATCCCCCTCATCGGCGACAGCCTGCGCCAGTTCCAGATTCCCGCGTGGCCCCGGCAGCCCGGATTCCGCCAGCAGAAACGGCTCCCAATCGTCCAGCCCGCGCAACATCTTACGGTAAGCATCAACCTTGCCCATCCCGGTTCCCCAATCCCTCAATCTTCAATCACCAAATCTCAAATCCAGCGAGTGACGTCATCCACCGACTTGCGCGGGCGGGCTGACGGCGTCTCGTCGGGATAGCCCACGGAGACGGCGGCAATCATCTGGTGGGTTTCGCCGAGCCAGGTGCAGAGTTCCGGATAGGCGAAGAACACGTCGCAGATCCACAGCGTCCCCAGGCCCATATCGTGGGCGGCGAGGAGCAGGTTCTGAATCGACGCGCCGATGGATTGCACAGCCACGGAGTTGAAGACCATATCCTGCGCGGTCAATGGCTTTTCGCCGTTTTCCAGGGTCATATCGTCGTTGAAGACGAAGATCGTGACCGGGGCGCGCTCCATGATTTGTACGGTCCACGGGCTGCTGCCCAGGTTGACGCCGAGCGCCTTGAGGTTCTCCATACCGGCGCGCATCACAGCGGCCATCTCGGCGCGCTTTTCGCCGCGCACGACGACGAAACGCCACGGCTGAGCATTCTTGCCCGAAGGCGCGAGGGTGGCGGCGTGCAGGAGCGAGCGGATCTGCTCATCGGTGACGGGTGTGTCTTTGAATTTACGAATGCTGCGACGTTGCGCAATGGCTTCCAGGGTTTGCATAGGGTTCTCCTTTGTTGGAATTAGAAATGGGTAAAGAGTAAAGAGTAAAGAGTGAGGAGTAAAGAGTGAAGAGTGAAGAGAAATGTATCAAGTATTACTGATTACTCGTTACTCATTACTCATTACTCGTTACTCGTTACTCATAACCGTGACTATATGATGCAACTGGGTGGAATGTGACAGTGCCTCATTTGCGTGTGATGGGGATCATCCGCCCGGTGCCGAACGCCTTTTCGCTCACCTTGAGGATGACGCCCATGTGCCAGCGTTTGTGCTCGGCGCGGCGGATGGCGGCGTTGCTGCGATTCTCCTGGATGAGTTGTTCCAGCATAGGCGAAATTTTCGGATAGTCGAAGGGGTCCACCTGATCCGGCTTGAGTTCGGCGGAGGGAGGCCGCTCGATGATAAAGCGCGGGATGATGCTGCCTTTCGTCTCCTGAATCCACTGCGCCAGCGCGTAGACTTCCGGCTTGGTGAGGTCGGCGATGGGGCAGAGCGTGCCGGCCATGTCGCCGTAGAGCGTGCTGTAGCCCACCGTCAGTTCAGTCTTGTTGCTCGTGTTGAGCAACATCCCACCATCGCGGTTGACGAACGCCATCAAAACCATCGCTCGTAGCCGTGCCTGGACGTTCTCGGCTCCTGTCCCGCCCGCCAGCAGGTCGCCGAGCATCTGCTCTGCGGCCGCGTGGAGCGGTTCCAGGTCCACCACCTCGAAGCCGATGCCGAGCGCCTCCGCCAGCTCGCGCGCGCTCGACGTGGAGCGTGGATCGCTGTAACGCGACGGGATGGCAACCGCCGTGACGTTCTCCGGTCCCAGCGCCTCGGCAGCGAGCACCGCGACGATGGCGGAATCCACCCCGCCGGAAAGCCCCAGGAACACCCGCGGGATGCCATTCTTGCGGGCAAAATCGCGGATGCCCAAGACCAGGGCGTGGAAAAGCTCTTCTTCTGGATGCTGGTAACTGGTAACTGGTAACTGGCAACTGGTAACTGGCTGCTGGATGCTCGATTCATGATTCATGATTCTTGATTCATCCATATCCACCACCTGGACGGCTTCCTCGAACGCGGAGAGTTGGGTGAGGAGGTTGCCGCCGGCGTCGAGGGCGAGGCTGCGACCGTCGAAGATCAGCTCGTCGTTAGCGCCGACGAGGTTCACGTAGACGAGCGGGCAGCGCGGGCGGCGCATCACAGCGAGGCGGTGCGCGAACATTCCGCGCCGGAAGGGCGAGGCGGAGATGCCGACGAGGATTTCGGCTCCGGCAGCGAGCAAATCGGCGGGCGGGTGGATGTCGTAGCCGTCATCCCAGAGGTCTTCGCAGATGAGGACGCCGATGCGCGTCCCGCCGATGGTCACAGGCGAGGCGGGCGGCCCCGGCAGGAACCAGCGCGCCTCGAAGTAAACGTCGTAGGTGGGCAGCAGTCGCTTGGCGGCGACCAGGTGCACCTCGCCCCCGCGCAGGAACACCGCCGCGTTGTAGAGCCCCGGATGGTGCGGCAGGCGGCGTCCGCTTGGCGTAATTGTGCCGACGATGGCGGGCGGGCCGTCTGCCGCACTGCGGGCCAGGTCGCGGGTGGCTTCGAAGGCGGCCTCGGTGAAGCTGGCGTCGCAGAGGATGTCGCGGGGCGGGTAGCCGGGGATCGCCAGCTCCGGCAGCACGATGAGGTCGGCGCCCAAACGGCCCGCCGTGGCGATGGCATCCAGGCAGCGCTCGACGTTGCCGGGCAGGTCGGCGACCGTCGGGTTGATTTGCGCCAGGGCGATTTTCAACAGATCATCTCACCCATCAGGTTTGTTTTTATTGCAGAACATCAATTGGTCTCGCTAAGAAACGATTATATACTTTCTCTCCACACAGGTCAATTGACAAGACAGGGCTTTTTTGTTCTTCCGTAGGCTCACTGTCACTCGAACTCGACGGTGTAATTCACATCCCAGCCAGTCGGTCCGCCGGGGCCTTCGCGGTATTTGATCTGCAAGCGCGCGCCGGCCGTCCAGCAGAAGGGCTGATCCCACCAGCGCGTCTGCCAGCTCTTCCAGCCGTCGGCGTCGCAGAAGCCCAGACCGCCCGCCACCCAACCGTCGCCGATGAACGTGCGCACCGTCTCGTTGTTGAACGTCTGCTGGGCATACTCCAGCGTGATGTCACCGCGCAGGCTGACCAGGCAGATGAAACTGCCGAACACGTAGCCGCGCATTTTCCCGCCCCACGCATCGCCTTGATTGCCGGCAATCGACCAATACCAGCCCGCCACTTCCGCGCCGGCCGTCACCTGCAACAGACAACTCGCGCCAAAGATAGGCGTCTGCCCGTGGGCGCGCAGGTAAAAGCCGGTGAAGAGTTGATCGCCCGATCCCGGAATCTCCGACAGCTTGTCCATGAGTTCCTTGAAGTGCGTTTGCAGCACGGGACTGTTGGGCTTGATCGTCCCGACGAGCAGGCTGCCACCCAGGCGCACTTTGCCGGTGCCGCTCGCCACGCCCTCGAATTCGCCACCGATGTAGTTGACTTCCGCGCCGACACCGATGACGACGGTGAGTTGTTCGATGCGCGGGTTCGCTTTGGATAGCATTTCGTAGCCGGTAAAGCCGCCCTCGAACTGCGGCAGGACTGGATTGATGCGCAGGGAGATGTCCATGCGCTTGATCAAGTCCTGGATCATCTGGCTGCTGATGTTGCGCCCGATCAAGATGAAATCGCCGTGCCGGTTGATCTCCATGCTGATCAGTTCGGCGTACAGGCGTGGGTCTTTGTCACCCGATTGCTGCACGCGCAGTTGCAGGCTCAGCAGGAACCGCTCGAACTGGTAGTCGAGGCCCGTACCCGTCATCTCCACCAGCCCGCGCATGCGCGAGAGTTTGACGCCCCACTCATCCATTTTGCCCATAGTGCTGCCGCCAAACAGCGGATCGTCGGGCAGATTGGTGTTGGGCGCGAGTTCGTAGTCGTTCAATACGGCGACGGTGTCCGTGTAGGTGCGCGCGCCGTAAGTGCTCCACACGTTGTTGAGCAGCGTTGTGTATGTGACCGGATTGACGACGGCAAGTTTGGCATACCACACACTCAGCGTGTTCGCGTCCGGCGGCGAGCCGAGCGGCAGGTTTTGATGTTCCGCCAGGGCGCGCGCGCTGGCGATCGCGCTGGCCTGTCCCAGATAGACGCCCAGCAGGTCGGGTTCCATGACAACGCCGGTATCGAGGTTCAACACCTGCGCTTCACTCGGCAGCGGCGGGACGACGTCATCGGGCACCAGCTTGTAATTCTTGAACCCGGCAAACATCCCGCGCTGCGCCTCGGCGTCATAAGCGTAAACCAGCTTATCATAGTCGAACGTGATCTTCACCAGATCCAGATCGACCCACACTTTTTCGGCGCGCAGCGTCGAGGTGAAACCCATGTAGGGATCCCAGCCCAGCACAAAGATGTTGGGGCGCGGCTGGCTGGCCGGACCTTGCAGCGGGCCGAAGTAAGGCGTGATGATCGCCCCCTTCAATTCGACAAAGCCGCGTTGGTTCCAGTTATTCGCGGGTGGGTTGACGGCCGTGGCATCGGCGTTCCACAGAGGCGCTGCCCCGCCGGGATAGAAGTAGGGGAAGGTCCACGGATCGAACGGGACGTTGTTCAACTGGAAGCCTTCCAGCAAGAACGGGAAGCCGTCGAGTGTGAAGTCCGGGCGGTTGTAGAGCAGCGTCGCCGAATAGAATTCGCCCGTGGGATAGAACGAGATGTCGGTGTTGACGGCGGCCGGTCCCACCGCGCCCGGCGGCGTCACGTGCGGGAGGCTGATCGCGGTCTGCGCCCACAACATCGCGTCGTGATACTGGTTCTTCTGATCGGCCGTGCCCAGCGGCCTGCGGAACTCGACCGATTTGAAGCGCGCGTCGATCTGCCAATACTGCAACGTCTTGGCGGCCTGGCCGGGCGGCACCATACCGCCGTCGATACAGCCGTCAATCGGGTTGAACCACAAATTGACCAGCCGCAGGCTGACGTTGGGCGGCGCGGGCAGATTCAGCCAGCCAGTCGCGTTGCGGTCGAAGATGTAGTTGTCGAGCCACTCGAATTCGAGATTGTCGAGCGAGGCGTCGTAGCCGTGAATGGGCAGCGACACGGGCGCGATGATCTTCGCCTTCTGCCGCTGGCTCACCCCGCCCTGCCGGACGTAGGTGTTGAGCGCCGCGTCGAAGATCGCCGACGGTCCGGCGCAGTTGCCGAAGTACAACTGCGCGCTGCTCAAGCGCCGGTTCAGCCCCGGCTCGATCTCGGCCAACTGCGAAAGGCCCACGTCGCGCAAGTCGCTGGGACGGGTGGCCCACATCGCCTGGTGCGGGCGACCGCGCGTGCTCAGCTCGCCCAGGTACAGTTCCCAGTCACCGGCAAAGAGCTTGAAGCCGCTGTTCAGCCACGCCACATCTTGCACGGTGCTGAAGTCGCCGTAAGCTGCGCCGCGCGCATCGAGCGTGAGACTGCCGAACGCGCCGCTCAACGGCGCAGGCGTCGTCGTCGTGAGACCGGTGTGATAGGCCAGCGACACCGCTCCACCGCCCAGACTGCCGGAGACGATCTGCGTGCCGCTGATGCCGATGCTGCCACCGCTCGCGCTCACGCTGAAGCGATACGGGTAGCTGGCGAGCCACGCGAGACTATCGGCGGTCGAGAAAGCGCCGCGCAAGCCGGTCGCAGCGACGCTAATCGTGCCGCCGGTATAGTTGCCGCGCAGATACCCGTCGTTGCTGTCGGCGGGCGATGTGGAACGCGGGCCGTGCTCGCCCGAATAGCGATCGAGGTATTGCAAACAACTGCTCGGCGCGTCGATGCCGTACTGGTCGAAGCTCAGCGATCCCAGCGGCACCACCCTGGCAGGCAGCGTCTCCAGGTTGAAGCCAAGCGCGGGCGCGGCGCAACTGAATCCGGCGAGGCTGGCAGTCATGCTAAACGAAAGATCGCCGTGCAGCGCCAGCCCGTCGGCGGCGAACAACGGCCACACGTCGCTTTCGAGGCCGCTGCTAAAGAGGCGCAGGCTATCCGGCAGGGTGATTTGCACTTCACCTGTGCCGGGATTCGGCTGGGTGAACCACGGCTTGGCATACACCGCGGTGACGCCATAGCGCAAGCCGCCGGGGTATTGCACGTTGCCCGGCAACACAGCGCCGGTGACGTTGAGCTGTCCGGTGCAGACGTGATTCTGCGCGTCGCCCACGCTGATCGAGTCGGCGGCAGTGAAATTGACGGGGATGTAGATGTCGCCGGACGGCGGCGTCAGTCGCAGGTAGCCGCCGCCCGTCAGATTGGTGATGACGATTGGCGCGTCGAGCGTCACCGAGACCACCTCGAACCCTTCGCCGAAGCGGAGCGGTTCACCGGCAGTCGGCATGGTGGGGGCGCAGTCCGCCAGCGGCTGCAAAGCAGCCGGCGACGCCTGAAACGGGCGCAGCGACACAAATGCGGTTGACAATCCGGCGTTTTCAGGCGCGGGAGTATTGTCCAGCGTGAGTGCAGCCGCAGCAGGCGCGGTCCCGTAGGCTGCGCTGCGCGGGCGCGTGTAGCGGATCGGCTCGCCACTGCGCAGGTCGAACTCAACAGCGACGTACCAGTAGCGGTCGTGCTGCGCGCTCGCGTCGAGATAGATCGGCCCGGCGTTGACGATAGGCGTCAGTTGAATGTAGTCGCTGTCGCGGCGCACGCTGCGGAAAACGGCCCAGCCGCGCAGCAGATCGCTCTCCGGGTCCCAGTGCAACTGCACGCCCTGACCGGCCGTCCACGTCACATCCACCCACCCCACTTCGGTGAGAGGCCGTTGCCCGTTGATCACCGCCTTGAACGTGCGCGGGAACGACGAAGCTTCCACACCGAAAAACGGGAAGTTGGGCGGCGTGAGCGCGGTGACGGTGTAGTTGTAAACCGTCTGCAATTCAATCGAGGCATCCGTGAAGGTGCGCACTGTAGGATCGTTGACGATGAACGAAGCCACGTCACCTACCGGCCCTGCGTTGGGGCGGTAGATCGCTTCGCGGTCGATGCGGAAGCCCGACAATCCACCGGCATCGTTTACATCCCAGAACAAGTGCGCGCTGTAGCCGTTGACGCCGCCCAACGCGGTGTTCACGGTGGTGATGATCGGCGTCGGCGCGACCACAGGCCGGGGCGACAGCATCCACGGCACGTTGAACGGCGCGGGATCGCTGAGGTTGCCGTGCGCATCGGCGGCGCGCACCTGGCACGCCACATTGCTCACCGGGTACGGCGGCGAGTAGACGCTCTCCAGTTTGAAGGTGTTGATTTGCGTGGTGTCGCCCAGGGGCATCATCACGCCGTCGGCGCTGAACTGGCAATAGAGGCGATAGCGCGTGGTGTCCACCGTGGTCGGCGTGGCCGTGATGCAGTAGCCTTGACCCTGCCCGCCGGTCTCAGCACACGGCTGAACGCTCACCGTCGGCGGTGTGGGCGGCGTGACATCGTGCAGGATCGCCTGCACGGGCGCGGTGTACCGGCTGCGATTGCCGTCCTGATCCACAGCCTGCAAGCGATACCAGCGCACCTGCTCCAACGTCGGATCGAGGTCGTGCCATTGCAAGGCCGTCGTGCGCGTCACCTCGCGCCAACACTTGGTTTCGTCCACACAGTTGGTTTGCAGCGTCACCGAGATCGCAAAAGCGCGATAGACGATAAAACCGCTCAGGTCGGCTGTGGGCGTGATCTGCCACGAGAGGACGACCGTGGAGATCGGCCCGGTAGCCGTCACGGTGGCGGTCACCTCTATGGGCGGATCGGGCGGGAGGAAATCGCGGGCGCGAGCGGTAAACGGCGCGCTGAACTGCGCCTGATCGGCCGGCCAGACGTGAATCTGTCCCAGGAGGTCGCGCGGCGTCACCCGGTAAACCCACTGCCCGGCTGCCGGCGCCTCGTCGGCGAAATAGTAGGGCACGGTTTCGTAGGCGAGTACGTCGGTTGTGACGGGCGTATCGGAGATCGGGATCGTTGCCGTTAGCGCCTGAATGGGTTGGATGCCGTTGACGCGCGAGAGCGTGGTCGTGCTGGTGATCGGCGCGCGGAAGATGTCGTAACCGGTGAGCCACGGTCCGTTGATCGAATTCGCCTGCTGTTCCGCATCCCAACGCAAGTACACTGTCTGGTGAAAGCGCCGGTTTTGCTGCGCCGTGCCCCAGTCGCCGGCTTTGTCCCGGATCAAGGGGTCGTTGTCATCCAACGTCAGCGCGGTGAGGCCGGTGGGCTGCGCCAGGGGCGTCAATTGTCCCGCCAGCGCCGTCACACTGCCGAGAGTTTGCGCGCCGGCGGGCAACACCGCTTCGACGCGATAGGTGTACGTCGTGCCCGGTGTGATCGCCTTGTCGAGATAGCCCCAACCGATGACCAGCGCCGTCGGGTAGAAATCGCTGGCCATACGCTGCGCGGCGAGTTTGTTAGCACGCATCACGGCATGGAACGAGGGGATGTCCGTGATGCCCAACGGCGCGTAGTTGGTGATGAGGAAGTCGTACAGATTGCTGTAGCGCGGATCGGTGGTATTGAGCAGGCTGATCGCAGCCGTCGGGTTAATCACCGGCGTGACGGTGGCGATCAACGTTTCCGCGCCGCTACCGGTCTTGCGATAGACCCGAAATGCTGACGGTTCGGCCGGTTTGGTCCAGAACCACCGAATCAGCGTGCGGTCGCTGCCGGTGGCATAGCCCACGCCAAACTGATCGCTGTACGGATAGTTGTTGGCGACCAACGGCAGATAGACGGTATGCGTCACCGTCGCCGCCAAAGGCGCCGCTTCCGGCGTGGCAGGCGCTGGCTTTGGCTGCGCCTGAATGAACGATGCCCGCGACAACACCACAAACGCCGCGAGCAGCAACACCCCTAATGAGACACTCAGCATCACATGACGTTTCATCGTCGCCCTCCATTAAAAAAACAACAAATCGCAAATACCAAATGTAGGGCAAACTGTTAGTTTGCCTTTGCCGCAAGCTAACAGCTTGCGCTACATTACTCTTGCTTTCTTTTTCATCGGTTTTCTCCATTCGATTTAACGATTATTATCATAATAATAGTATATATAAACCGCGTCACGTGGCTATCACTTCGAAGCGCAAATTCGGGAAGTCAGGGACGACTACTGTGACAAAATTCAGAGGACCGACGGGTATTTCGAGAGGACTATTGTGACAAAACAGAGCTTATCACAGCTTGCGCTTGCGGGTAGGCAGCGCGACGCCCGCTTGCGCGAGAGCTTCCATATCGCGCAACACGGTGCGGCGACTGACGCCGAGGGCTTGCGCCAGATCGTCGTCGGTGGGGGCGGCGTCCTGAGCAATCGCTTCGGCCAACAAACGCCTGAGCACGGCCTGACGGCGCGCGCACTTGCCGCGCACCCGGTCATCCTCCGGTGTGTGGAGGGTCCATGTCACCAGAACGCAGTCGGCTTCGGTCAGGTGGCGGCCTAGCGGCGTATCGCGGTGCGCCAGGGCGACGGTGCGGTGGTCGGTTTGTTCCTGGTAGGCCAGCCACGCGGCGACCAATTCGTGATTGAGCGGCGCTTCTTCGAAAAAGCGGCGGCGCAAGGCCGGCTCGTTGAGCAGGGCAGCCCGCCGTTGCAGGGTGATGTAGGCCGTCTCAAGCACCTGATGCGCGTCACCGGGGCGGCCCACCGTCTCGAGCAACTGCCATAACGCCCATAGCGTGTATTGCGCTTCTTCTCCTTCCGGCGGAGAAGCCTGAAAAGTACGCCAACATTCTGCGGCGATCACAGCGGCGTGTGTGCGTTCTCCGGTATGCCAGAGCGCCAATCCCAACAACGCCCGGCTGCGCAGCACTTCCTGCCCGGCATGACCGGCCTCGAAAACAGCGACTGCGCGTTCCAGCACAGGCAGCGCTTCCGCCGGGCGGTTCTGTCGCACGAGCAAGTATCCCAGGTCCAACCGGGCAAGGGCCGCGAAGAATTCCGAACCGTCTTGCTGTGCGGCCATGTCGATTTTCAGACACAGTCCCGGCGCGGTCTGGTCGAGAGGATGATCCGGCGGGGCGTCATTGGTGTGGGCGAGGGAGGCATCGCGGCGTATGGCTTCGGCCATGGCCTGCGTCTCAGGCAAAGGCGCGATCGCCAATTCCTGGTGCAGGAGGCGGCGCAGCGCCTCGTAATGCGCCAGCGCCTCATTGCGGCGACCCAGGCGATACAGCAAACGCAGGTAGGTCTGCTGATTCTCCTCACGCAGCGGCTCGGCCATGACCACCTGACGCGCATACCTTAGGGCAGAAGTCAGGTCATTTCGACGTTCGTAGAGACTGATCAGCATCTCAAGCGCAGAGAGGTAACATTCACGCCGTTCGAGACGGGGATTGGTGAGCCACTCGTCGTAAAGGTCGGGGAGCAGGTCGTCCGTGTAGAACGCAATGGCTTCGGTCAACGCCGTCGGATCGGCGCGGCGGATGAGGCGGTCGAACTCGACGACGTCCACCCAGAGATTGGCGAAATTCAGGTGAAGCTGCTCATCGTCAGCGATGAGCCATTCCGCTCCCAATACGTGCCGGATCTGGTAAATGAGGCTGGAGAGCCGGTGGTGACCGCGTTCAGGCGGCGCGTCGGGCCAGAGCAAATCCACCAGACGCTCGCGGGAGCAGTTGGCCGTGGGGAATAGAACCAGATAAGCCAGCAGACTGCGCGCTTTCGTAGCTGGCAGAGAGAACGCTTCTCCGTCACGCGATATTCGAAAAGGCCCAAACAACCGCAATTGGTACATGGGTGTCCTATCCGCCTGCTACACACGAAATTTACAATCCCAACACGCCAAAAATGATCGAAGACACCCCCAGCGCCAAGAGCGTATTGAAGACCGTCGCCGCCATGTAGACGAAGAACGGCTTCCACCCCAGGCCGCGCAAATCGCCCACCGCCAGGTCAATCCCAATGGCGATAAAGGCGAAGGTGAAGGCCCACTTGGAGAGGCCGTCCAGCGCCTTGAGCGCGTCGGCATTGAAGACGCCCAGTGAGGTCAGCACAGAAAGCAGCACAAAGCCGATCACGAACTTGGGGAACCGCTGCCAGATCACCGCCGCGCTTGGTTTTTCGTTGGGCTTGCGCTCCACCGTGGTCACGAAGTACAAGGCCAGGAGGAAGGCCGCGACGCCGATAAAGACGTTCTGCGCCATTTTGACGACCGCCGCCACCGACTGCGCCTCCGGGCCGTACATCGTGCCCGCGCCGACGACCGCCGCTGTCGTATCGATGTTGCCGCCGAACCACGCGCCGGCCACCGTGGGCGACAGCCCAATCGCCTGCGCGATCCAGGGCATCAGCACCATCATCGGCAGCGCGGTGATGATGACCAGCGCCGTCACGTAGGTCACTTCTTCCTTCTTGGCGAGCACCGCGCCCGCCGCCGCAATCGCCGCGGAGACGCCGCAGATCGAAACCGCGGTCGCCATCACCGCTTTGAGCGTCGCCGCGAGCTTGAACTTCCCGGCCAGCCACCAGGTGAAGAAGAACACGGCGCTGACCATGATGACCGCCTGCAGCAGCCCGCCCAGGCCCTTACTCATAATCTCCCCCAGGCTGACGCGCGCGCCCAGCAACACCAGGCCGATCTTGAGAAACAACTCGGTGCGGATGCCGGGTTTGACAAAGGCGTGCGCCTTGGTGCGGCGCAAAATCCAGTTCGCCAGCAATCCCACCACCGCCGCGGTGAGCGGATATTCCAGCGGGTTCTTGCCGACTCCGCGCCCTTTGAACCACGCCGCGATGCCGGTATCCAATTCCGCCACCAGCACCGCCAGCACAAAGACCAGTCCCAACCCGGCCAGGACTTGCCAGATCGGTGGGCGGGGCGCGGTTTGATTCGCCGTTGATTTCGATGTGTTCATCTCCCCCACCCCCTCACTTCAACCAGCCAAACACCGGCCACGGGATGTTGCCTATGACGCCGATGCCCGTCAACAGTGCCAGCGCCAACCCGATTATCAGCGCCAGCCAATCTTCACTTTGCACCACTTTTCGTAATAACTCGGATGTCCCCATTATATCCCTCCAACAAAAGCAGCCACGCAAGCGGTAAGGTTGACAGGATTATATAATGTTGGGTTCGTAGTAACGGCTTTAGCCGTCCAAGAGACCGCTGAAGCGGTTACTACGAACAGATTTTTGATCTACAGAAACGTCAATGTGACCTTATTCGGCGGAAGACAACTTGTACCAAAATTCAGTCGGATACCCCTGAGGATCAACGTTGAGGACCTGCCGGACTACCGCCGGTTTCCCCGCGTCACACTTCCACTCATAGACGGTGGCGTGCCCGGTCACGGCTGCCGGAATGTTATCGGAAGCGGGATTCTCCTCACAGAATTTGTTCATTTCGGCGGTCGGCGTCTGGTTGGTGTCCGCCTTGTCCAGGCAAGGGATGTTGGCCCCGAAATGACACACCCATACCGCCCCCTGCATACACCGCCACGTGGCATGTTTCTGAATTTCCAACGGCGTATCGGCGGTCACAACGCCGGCCGCGATCATGCTTTTCAAGACAGATTCGGGTAACGCTTCCCCGGTGTAACGCGCATCCGGCGCATCCACCGTTCCTACTGCCGCGCAATAGGCGAAGGGATCGCTGTACAACGCTTCAGCCGCAGTGTTCGCGTCGCATGTCCCCGCGAAGTACTCCCCGGCATTGCACATTCGGCCGTTCTTAAATGTGCAGGTCCCTTGTTCTTGCTCCGTTCCACTGTTGCCGGTGATTTGATACGTGCCCCCGGTGATCGCGCAGTACTGCGCAGCCTGCGTGGTGTAGCCCGTGATCTTGACACCGCCAACGGGGCAGTCGCCGCGCTGCAAAGCCCATTCCTCACATTGCCGGTTATCCTCGAAGAAACAGACCCCATATTCGCCGCCATCGCCGCGCTTCTGGATCGTGAGGGTTCCGCCTTGTTTGACGCAGTTTTCAGAGGCCGGGTTGGGCAATCCCGCCTCCGGCGTCGGGGTAGCACAGGCGCTCAGCGAGACCAAAACCAACAAAAAACTCAATAGGTACCGCATCATGTTACGCATAGACAAGAAACTCCTTTACTCGACAGACTTAGAAACCTACTTAAATCGTCGTAGTACGGCGAAAAAGGTAACAGGAAACCTCGCGGTTCCCGTCTTACCCACAATACGCCGCGATAATCTCGTCCATCTCGCGGTTCACCGTTTCATCAACCCATTTGCGACTCGGCTCCGCATCGAACCAGGCCAGCGTGCGGCGGATGCCCTCGCGGAAGGGGATCGTCGCCTGATAGGTAGGCACGAACGTCTTTATTTTGCTGTTGTCGAAGATGACACTCCACGTCTTGTCGCCGAGCAAGCCCGCGCCGAGCGGCGGGTTGATCTTGGCGATGAAGTCCGAGGCGATATGCACGACGTTCGCTTCCACGCCGAGCGCATCGGCAATCGTCGCGTAAATCTGATTCCACGTCAGCACCTCGTCCGACGTGATGTGGAAGGCGTGGCCTAGCGTCTGCGAATTACCGAGCAGGCCCACAAAGCCCTTGGCGAAGTCCGCCGCGTGCGTCACCGTCCACAGCGAACTGCCGTCCCCGTGGATGATGATCGGGCGGCCCTTGAGCAACCGGTCCGCCAGCGTGTAGCACCCCCACCCGCCAATCGCCACCGGGAACACCGAGGAGTAGGTCAGCGACGGGCGCACGATGACCATGGGGAAGTTTTCCTCGCGGTAGGCGCGTTGCAGGCGTTCTTCGCAGGCGATCTTGTTCTGCGAATAGGTCCAGTAGGGATTGTGCAGCGGCGTGGATTCGGTGATGATCGGATGCGCGGGCGGCTTCTGGTAGGCCGACGCCGAGCTGATGAAGATGTACTGCCGCGCGATGCCCCGGAACAGCTCGATGTCGCGCTCTATGTGATCGGGCGTGTAGGCGACCCAATCCACAACAACGTCAAACGTCATCCCGCGCAAGGCGGCCTGGACTTGCGCCGGTTGGTGGATGTCGCCGGTAATCCCATTCGCGCCCGCAATCTCCACCTTATGCTTGCCGCGATTGAGCAGGTAGAGATCAATCCCCCGCTCCACCGCCAGCTTGCTCACTTCCGTGCTGATGATGCCCGTGCCGCCGATAAAGAGAACTTTCATCCGATAGCCTCCCCAAAATAAGTCAGCAGATTAAGCAGATTTAGCAGATTAGCAATCAGAAAATCCGCTCAATCTGCTCAATCTGCTGACAAAGAACTGTTACGTTACGCACGTATTTTTAGATACCGCTGATACGCCGCATCCCATGCTGCCGTATCGCGCGGCGCGAAGGTCTTCAGCTCGAAGGAGCGCGCGACGACGTCAC